>Ga0157370_10004655_pt1 | contig 15667 bp, 11 predicted proteins | sample C35metaG_FD_113463 | JGI IMG/M metagenome (GOLD analysis project Ga0157370, IMG submission 113463) | Corn rhizosphere microbial communities from Kellogg Biological Station, Michigan, USA - C3-5 metaG | ecosystem: Host-associated > Plants > Roots > Rhizosphere > Soil | place: USA: Michigan...
CAAACTGGTGCTGGCAATCGCGGCTGCTTCGGCGCTGACGTCCGGTATGGCGCACGCGTTGGGGCTCGGGGAAGTGACCCTGAAGTCGGCGCTGAATCAGCCATTGGACGCAGAAATCGAACTCGTCGAAGTTCGGGATCTGGCTTCTAACGAGGTGGTTCCGAATCTGGCATCCCCTGAAGAATTCAATAAAGCCGGTATTGACCGTCAATACTTTCTAACTGATCTCAAGTTCACGCCGGTGCTCAAGCCTAATGGCAAGAGCGTTATTCGCGTGACTTCCAGCAAACCGGTTCGCGAGCCTTACTTGAACTTCCTCGTGGAAGTGCTGTGGCCGAGCGGCCGCGTAATGCGCGAATACACCCTGCTGCTCGATCCGCCGCTTTATTCTCCACAAACTGCCGCCGCTGCCGCGCCCAAGCCGCCTGTGGCTGCGCCAGCCGCCAAACCTGCAAGCAAGCCGGCCGCCGTTGCGCCTGCCCCGCGTGCCGCCGCACCGGTTGCCGCTGCGCCTGCGCCGTCGGCACCTGCCGCCCGCCCGGCAACGCCTGCGCCAACTCCGGCACCTGCCGCCGCACCGGCTGGCAAAGTGGCCGACGATACCTACAAAACCACCTCCAGCGACACGCTGTGGGAAGTGGCCCAGCGCACCCGCTCCGGTGGCTCGGTGCACCAGGCCATGTTGGCCATTCAGGATCTCAACCCTGATGCCTTCGTCGACGGCAACATCAACCGCATGAAAAGCGGCCAGGTGCTGCGCCTGCCTGACGATCAACAGATCAAGTCGCGCTCGCAGAGCGAAGCGATTGCCCAGGTTGCGTCGCAGAACACCGCTTGGCGTGAGCGCCGCAGCGTAGCCGCCACTGGCGCTCGCCAGCTGGACGCCACCAAGCGCGACACCGCTGGCGCCGCGCCTGCGAAAGCCGAAGATAAAGACAGCCTCAAGTTGTTGTCCGGTGATGCCGGTAAAGCCACTCGCGGCGCCGACAAAGGCACCGGTGGTGACACCAAGGCGCTTAACGACAAGCTGGCTGTTACCAAAGAGAGCCTGGATTCCACTCGCCGTGAGAACGACGAGCTGAAGAGCCGCATGGGCGATCTGCAAAGCCAGGTCGACAAGCTCAATCGCCTGCTCCAGCTCAAAGACAGCCAGATGGCCAAGCTGCAGGCCGATCTGGCTGCCAAAGCCAAACAGCCAGCCGCCGCAACTGCCCCTGCGGGCTCCTCGACGGCAACCGCAACGCCGAGCGCTTCGGCCGCGCCAGCCGCACCGGCCAAGGTCGAAACCCCTGCTCCAGCCACCGCTCCAAGCGCTGCTGCGCCGGCACCGGCACCGGCACCGACCGTGGACGCCGCCACGCCAGCTGAAACCGCGCCAGCGGCCCCGGCTGCAACTCCTGCAACCCCAGCGCCGGCTGCGAACGCAAGCGGCGAGACCGACTACAACTACAGCGAAGAACCGGCCGAGAAATCGGCTGCTGAAGCCGCCAAAACCCCAGCCGAAGCCGCGCCAGCGCCAGCGCCTAAGCCAGCCGACGCCCCGGCCAAGCCGAAGCCCGCTGTTGTGTCCGCGCCTGAGCCAGCCGCAGAAACCAGCTTTGTCGATGACCTGATGGCCAACCCGATGATGCTTGGCATCGCCGGCGGTGGCGCGCTGTTGTTGCTGCTGATCGGCTTGATGGTGCTGTCGCGCCGCAATGCACAGAAAGAAGCTGCACTGCACAACGAGATTCACATCCACGAAGAGCAAAGCCCGTTCGACAACGATCTGGATACCCCAGACACCTCGTTCGCCGGCCTGGACGACGCCACCGACGACAACTTCGCACCGGTCAAAGAGGAGCGCGTGACCGCGCAAACCGGCGACGTGCTCGGCGAAGCCGACATCTACATAGCCTACGGTCGCTTCACTCAGGCTGCCGAGCTGCTGCAAGACGCCATCAACAACGAACCGCACCGCGCGGATCTGCGCTTGAAACTGATGGAAGTGCAGGCCGAGCTGGGCGACCAGGAAGGCTTTGCTCGTCAAGAGCGTGAGCTGAACGAAATCGGCGGCGCCCACAGCGAAGTTGAACAGCTGAAATCCCGCTACCCAGGCATGGGCGCTGCGGCACTCGGCGCGTTCGCTGGCGTAATGGCTGCCTCGGCGCTTGATAACCACAACGATGATTTCAACAACAGCGACGCCGACAACTTCAGCCTCGACGACCTGACCCTCGACGAACCTGCGCCACTGGCCGCTCAGCCAGCCGACGACATGGACTTGAGCCTGGACGACCTGGAAGCTGAACTGGATCGCGACCTGAACGCCGCCGGCAACGACTCGCTGAACGACTTCGGTGACCTGAGCCTGGATGACGAGCTGGCGCTGTCTTCGACCACTAGCCCAGCCGCCAGCGGCATGAGCGACCTGGACTTCGACCTGAGCCTGGACGACACCCCAAGCACCACCAGCAACGCCGCTCTGAGCGACGACCTGGCCGACTTCAGCCTGGATCTGGACGAGCCGAAAGCCAGCGCCACCAGCGAAGAAGACGACTTCCTGCTAAGCCTGGATGACGACCTGAACAGCACCACCAGCAGTAACGATTTCGCTGATCTGAACTTGGAACCTGACGCTACGCCAGAGCTGCACGCTGGCCTGGACGCCGAGCACGAGCTGCCAGCCGACTTCGATCTGTCGCTGGCTGACGATGAGCCAAGCGCACCGGTAACCAACGAAACGTTCGCCGCCAAACTGGACGAAGTGACTGCCGAGCTGGATCAGATGAATGACAAGCTGGACCTCCCAGAAGAAGACGACTTCGACTCGTTGATCGCTCCAGCTGCTAGCCCATCGGTGGCCAACCTGGACGCCGACGATGACTTCGACTTCCTCTCCGGTACCGACGAAACCGCCACCAAGCTCGATCTGGCCCGCGCCTACATCGACATGGGTGACTCCGAAGGCGCCCGCGACATCCTCGACGAAGTGATCAGCGAAGGCACCGACGTTCAACAACAGGAAGCGCGCGAGCTGATCGCCCGTATCGTCTGATTAATGACTGAAGCAATACCCACAGCGGCGGCCGAAATGGCCGCCGTTGGCTTTTCCAGAATCGCCCTCGGCGTTGAATACAAAGGCTCCCGTTACCGCGGCTGGCAGCGCCAGGCCTCGGGTGTGGCGACTGTGCAGGAAGAGCTGGAAAAAGCCCTGTCGCGGGTCGCCGATTCGCCGGTCACGCTGCTGTGTGCCGGCCGCACCGACGCCGGTGTTCACGCCTGCGGGCAGGTTGTGCACTTCGACACCCAAGCCGAGCGCAGCCTGAAAGCCTGGGTGATGGGCGCCAATATCAACTTGCCCCACGACATCAGCGTGACGTGGGCCAAGGTGATGCCGGCGCACTTTCACGCCCGCTTCAAAGCCATCGCTCGGCGCTACCGCTACGTCATCTACAACGACCAGATCCGACCGGCGCATTTGGGTGAGGAGATCACCTGGAACCACCGGCCGCTGGACGTCGAGCGCATGCGCGAAGCGGCTCAGTATTTGGTCGGTGAGCATGACTTCAGCGCCTTCCGCGCCGGCCAATGCCAAGCGAAATCGCCGATTAAAAAGATGCACCACCTTCGCGTGACGCAGCACGGCAAAATGATTGTGCTGGACCTGCGCGCCAACGCCTTTCTGCACCACATGGTGCGCAACATCGCCGGCGTGCTGATGACGATCGGCGCAGGAGAGCGGCCGGTTGAGTGGATGAAAGAGGTGCTGGAATCGCGCATTCGCCGCACGGGCGGGGTCACGGCGCATCCGTTTGGCTTGTACTTGGTGCAGGTCGAATACCCGGCGGAGTTCGTGTTGCCGGAGCGTTATATCGGGCCGCATTTCCTCTCGGGTCTGCCGGACCTTGGCTGACGCCTGCCGATTGCCTTTGCTACCATTCCAGGCCTTGTGTTCAACAGCCGGTTATTCAGGTGTCTGCCGTGTCCGTCGTTCGTAGCAAAATCTGTGGCATCACCCGCCTTGAAGATGCACTCGCTGCCATCGAGGCGGGCGCCGACGCGTTGGGTTTCGTGTTCTTCGCCAACAGCCCACGAGCCATGACGGCCGAGCGAGCAGCCGCGATCATTGCCGCGCTGCCGCCGTTCGTGACCACAGTCGGCTTGTTTGTTGATATGCCGCGCACTGAATTGGAAACCCTGCTTCAACAGGTGCCGTTGGACCTGCTGCAATTCCATGGCGACGAAACGGCCGCCGATTGCGCCGGTTACGGCCGCCCGTATATCAAAGCCCTGCGGGTGCGTACCGGCGATGACGTTGCGGCAATGATCGCGCGCTACCCCGAGGCTTCAGGCATTCTGCTGGACACCTTTGTCGCCGGCATTCCGGGTGGCACCGGTGAAGCGTTTGACTGGGCGTTGGTGCCAAGCCAGGCGAGCAAGCCGATCATCTTGGCCGGTGGGCTGACGCCTGAGAATGTGCGCGCCGCGATTGAACAGGTGCAACCGTATGCCGTGGATGTCAGCGGCGGGGTAGAGCAGAGCAAAGGCATTAAAAGTGCGTCGAAAGTGCAGGCGTTTATTCGCGCTGTTAAGGGGGCTTGAAACGCCCGCCAGGCATGTGACGGTTGGCCATCATGTGCCGTCCATAACCCTGTCGCTGCGCAAGGCGCGTGAACTTCGCTGTCTCGTTGCGGTTAAACCCATACGGCAACGAGCGGCATCAGCGGGTCTGAGGCGGTACCTCAGGTGATCGACCGGACCGCAAACCTGAATTTTTTGCTTTGCGACAGGCAGCGGTAACGCCGCCTGTACAGGCCAACAGCTTTGGAGAATGAGTGCATGAGTAACTGGCTGGTAGACAAGCTGATCCCATCGATCATGCGTTCCGAGGTGAAAAAGAGCTCTGTCCCCGAGGGCTTGTGGCACAAATGCCCATCCTGCGAAGCGGTGCTTTACCGTCCTGAGCTGGAGAAAACCCTGGATGTTTGCCCTAAGTGCAACCACCACATGCGCATCGATGCCCGCGCCCGTCTGGACATTTTCCTCGACCCCGAGGGCCGCGAAGAAATCGCCGCTGATCTCGAGCCGGTTGATCGCCTGAAATTCCGCGACAGTAAAAAGTACAAAGACCGCCTCACCGCGGCGCAAAAGCAGACCGGCGAAAAAGATGCGCTGATCGCTATGCGCGGCACCTTGCAAGACCTGCCTGTGGTCGCGTGCGCGTTTGAGTTCGCCTTCATGGGTGGCTCGATGGGCGCCATCGTTGGCGAGCGTTTTGTTCAGGCCGCTAACGTCGCGCTGAAAGAGCGTTGCCCGCTGGTGTGCTTCGCCGCCTCCGGTGGCGCGCGTATGCAGGAAGCGTTGATCTCGCTGATGCAAATGGCCAAGACTTCGGCCGTATTGGCCCGCTTGCGTGAAGAGGGCGTGCCGTTTATTTCCGTACTGACCGACCCGGTCTACGGCGGCGTGTCGGCCAGCTTGGCCATGTTGGGCGACGTAATTGTCGCTGAGCCCAAAGCGCTGATCGGTTTTGCTGGTCCGCGAGTGATCGAGCAAACCGTGCGTGAAAAACTGCCAGAAGGCTTCCAGCGCAGCGAATTCCTGCTGGCCCACGGCGCCATCGACATGATCATTTCCCGTCAGGAATTGCGTCCGCGCCTGGCACGTCTGCTGGCCCAAATGCAAAACCTGCCGACCCCCGTCGCTGTGCCGACGCCTATCAGCGCATGACCCAGCCCACGGTGCAGCGCAACCTGGCTGAGTGGTTGAGCTATCTGGAGCAACTGCACCCGGTGGCCATCGACATGGGCCTGGATCGCACCCGCGAGGTGGCTAGCCGCCTCGGTCTGGGGCGGCCAGCGGCGAAAGTCATCACCGTGACCGGCACCAATGGCAAAGGCTCAACCTGCGCCTTTCTCGCCTCGCTGCTTGCCGAGCAGGGGCTGAAAGTGGGCGTCTACAGCTCGCCCCACCTGCTGCGTTACAACGAGCGTGTGCAAGTGGCGGGAGTGGAAGCCTCTGACGCCGAACTCTGCGAAGCCTTCGCCGCCGTTGAAGCGGCCCGTGGCGAAACCTCCCTAACCTATTTCGAAGTTGGCACCTTGGCCGCGTTCTGGTTGTTCCAGCGCAGCGGCCTGGATGCGGCCGTATTGGAAGTAGGGCTGGGCGGGCGATTGGATACGGTCAACCTGATCGACCCGGATCTGGCGCTGATCACCAGCATTGGCCTCGACCATGCAGACTACCTGGGCGACACCCGTGAGTCGGTAGCATTCGAGAAGGCCGGCATTTTCCGCGCTGGCGTGCCGGCTATTTGCGGCGATCTGAAGCCGCCAGCGCCGATTCGTGAAAAAGCCACCGCGCTGCCGTGCCCGTTGCTGCTGCGCGGGCCCGATTACGATCTGGCATTCGGCGAGCACAGCTGGCACTGGCGTGGCTTCAACGCCGCCGGCGAGCCACTGAGCCTGCATGACCTGCCGCTGCTTGATCTGCCCATGGAAAACGCCGCGCTGGCACTGCAGGCCTACGCCATGCTCGACCTGCCTTGGCAGCCTGACCAATTGGTCACTGCGCTGCAACGCACGCGGGTGACGGGTCGCCTTGATCGGCGTGCAATAAATTGGCATGGCAAGGCACTCACGCTGCTGCTGGATGTTGGGCATAATCCCCATGCCGCCGAGTATTTGGCGCAGCGCTTGGCGGATCGCCCGGTGGCTGGCAAGCGCCTGGCGGTGTTCGGATTGTTGGCGGATAAAGATTTACCCGGCGTGCTCGCTCCGCTGCTGGCACCGGTAGCGACCTGGGCCGTGGCGCCGCTGCCAACGCCGCGTAGCCGTCCCGCCGCCGAGTTGCAGGCTGCGCTGCTGAACCTGGGCGCACGTGTTGAAGCCTTTGGCGACATCGCCGCCGCCCTCGAAGCGCAATTGGAGCGTGCGACGGCAGAAGACGAAATTCTGTTGTTTGGTTCTTTTTACTGCGTGGCCGAGGCCCTGGAATGGCTGGCCCGCCATGCCATGGGAGAAGTGGGGAATGGCTTTGCTGGATAAAGGATTGAAGCAGCGGATCGTTGGCGCCTTGGTGCTGATTGCGTTGGCGATCATCTTCTTGCCGATGTTGCTGTCGCGCCAGGATGAATCTCGCCATGTCGTGGTCGAGGCTCCGGCCATGCCACAAGCGCCCGCCATGCCGGAAGTGGCGCAAGAGCCGGTGTCGGTCCCCGAGCCTGAACTGCTTCCCGAAGAACCTGTGCCAGTGGAACAGGTGGCGACCACGCCGGCCCCGCTGCCTACCACGCCAAGCGCATTGCCGCCGCCCACCACGCCCATCGCGCCTGCGCCTCCCGCGCCGCCTGCGAGCAAGCCGCCGGCAACCGCCAGCGCAACGCCGGCAGCGCCTCCTGCCGCTGCGGCAACGCAAAATCGCCTGGATGCCAACAGCTTGCCGATCAGTTGGTCGATTCAACTGGCCAGCCTGTCCAACCGCGCCAGTGCCGAAAGCCTGCAGAAAACGCTGCGCAGTCAGGGCTATAACGCCTACATTCGCAGCGCTGAAGGCATGAATCGGGTATTTGTCGGGCCGCTGATTGAACGCGCCGAGGCGGATCGCCTGCGTGATCAGCTGACCAAGCAGCAAAAACTCAAAGGCTTTGTGGTGCGTTTCCAGCCGGAAAGTAGCTGATGGGCCGGTAAGAGCATCGCGGCTGAAGCCGCTCCCACAGGAATGTACGATTCTTGGGAGCATCTTTGCCGCGACGCTTTCAGCAGTTAGGTTGGGTCGGTCCGCGCTCTTCGAGCACAGCGCAACCCAACGCGCCATCAGCATTTTCGCCAAGCGGCCGGGATTTAATCGGTGTTCGATAAATCCCGGCTTACTCCTTTCCGAACGCTCTGCTAAAATCCCGCGCCTCTTCCGTCGGTAGGCCTGTAACGTGCCATTTACCTGGGTCGATTGGGCGATCATCGCCGTTATCGCAATTTCCAGTTTGATCAGCTTGAAACGCGGCTTCGTCAAAGAAGCGCTGTCGCTGGTAACTTGGATCATTGCTGGAGTCGTTGCCTGGATGTTCGGCGGCGCGCTTTCCCAGCACCTCGTGGATTACATCGACACCCCCTCAGCCCGCGTCATCGCCGGCTGCGCCATTCTCTTCGTGGCCACATTATTAGTGGGTGCCCTATTTAATTTTCTTATTGGCGAGCTGGTTCGCGTTACCGGACTATCGGGCACTGACCGCGTGCTAGGCATGGTGTTCGGTGCCGCACGGGGCGGTTTGCTGGTGGTGTTGCTGGTTGGATTATTGAGCCTGGCGCCGGTTACTCAGGACGCCTGGTGGAAAGAGTCATCACTGGTGCCGCACTTTTTGATCGTGGCGGACTGGTCGAAAAACATGATTCTTACCCTGGCCAGTCAGTGGCTGGCCAGCGGTGTGAGTGGGCCGGCAGAACTGTCGTTTAAAGATGTTCTGGCGCCCAAAGCGCAGTAGAAGTCAGTAGTTGCGGTAATTCAGAAACGTAGCGAGCGAAGGTTATGCGTGTTTTCTAATGCATAACCGAGCGCAGTAGTTTCCCACTTCAAAGGGGTTGGTCGCATGTGTGGCATCGTGGGTATCGTCGGTAAGTCAAACGTCAATCAAGCGCTGTATGACGCGCTTACCGTGCTCCAACATCGCGGCCAGGACGCTGCCGGTATCGTGACCAGCCATGACGGCCGGTTGTATCTGCGCAAAGACAACGGACTGGTGCGCGATGTTTTCCATCAGCGCCATATGCAGCGTCTGGTTGGCCACATGGGCATCGGTCACGTGCGCTATCCGACGGCGGGCAGTTCCACGTCCGCTGAAGCACAGCCTTTCTACGTCAACTCGCCGTATGGCATCACCCTGGCGCACAACGGCAACTTGACCAACGTCGAGCAGCTGGCCAAGGAGATCTACGAGTCTGATCTTCGCCACGTCAACACCAGCTCCGACTCCGAAGTGCTGCTCAACGTGTTCGCCCACGAGCTGGCCGTTCGCGGCAAGTTGCAGCCGACCGAAGACGACGTGTTCGCCGCCGTCACCGACGTGCACAAGCGCTGCACCGGCGGTTACGCCGTGGTGGCCATGGTCACCGGTTATGGCATCGTCGGTTTCCGCGACCCTAACGGCATTCGTCCGATCGTATTTGGCCAACGTCACACTGACGAAGGCGTGGAATACATGATCGCTTCGGAAAGCGTGTCGCTCGACGTGCTCGGCTTCACCCTGATCCGCGACCTGGCGCCGGGCGAAGCGGTGTACATCACCGAAGAAGGCAAGATTTCCACCCGCCAGTGCGCCACCAACCCGAAATACGCCCCGTGTATTTTTGAACACGTTTACCTGGCGCGTCCGGATTCGATCATGGACGGCATTTCGGTCTACAAAGCGCGTCTGCGTATGGGCGAGAAACTGGCCGATAAGATTCTGCGCGAGCGCCCGGATCACGACATCGACGTGGTTATCCCGATTCCGGACACCAGCCGCACCTCGGCCCTGGAACTGGCGAACCACCTGGGCGTGAAATTCCGCGAAGGCTTCGTTAAAAACCGCTACATCGGCCGCACCTTCATCATGCCGGGCCAGGCGGCGCGCAAGAAATCGGTACGCCAGAAGCTCAACGCCATCGAACTGGAATTCCGTGGCAAGAACGTGATGCTGGTCGACGACTCCATCGTGCGCGGCACCACCTGTAAGCAGATCATTCAGATGGCCCGCGAAGCCGGGGCCAAGAACGTGTATTTCTGCTCGGCGGCGCCGGCGGTGCGTTACCCGAACGTGTATGGCATCGACATGCCAAGCGCCCACGAACTGATCGCCCACAACCGCACCACCGAGGAAGTGGCTGAGCTGATCGGCGCCGACTGGCTGGTGTATCAAGACCTCAGCGACCTGATCGACGCGGTAGGCGGCGGCAAGGTCAAGATCGACCAGTTCGATTGCGCGGTGTTTGATGGCAAGTACGTCACCGGCGACGTCAACGAGGCGTACCTGAACAAAATCGAACAGGCGCGCAACGACTCGTCGAAGCTGAAGACCAATGTGGTCAGCGCCATCATCGACCTGTACAACAATTGATAACCCCCAGCCCGCGAAAGCGGGCTGAACGTTTTAGTGCTGAAGAATTGATGGAGAACGGGCATGACGCAGGAATGGGATGCGGGTCGGCTGGACAGTGACCTCGAAGGCGTAGGCTTCGACACTTTGGCGGTACGGGCCGGGCAACACCGTACCCCTGAAGGCGAGCATGGCGAGGCGATGTTCTTCACCTCCAGCTACGTGTTCCGCACTGCCGCCGACGCCGCGGCGCGCTTCTCTGGCGAAGTGCCGGGCAACGTCTATTCGCGTTACACCAACCCCACCGTGCGTACCTTCGAAGAGCGTCTCGCCGCCTTGGAAGGGGCGGAGCAGGCAGTCGCAACGGCGTCTGGGATGTCGGCGATCATGGGTGTGGTCATGGCGTTTTGCAGCGCCGGCGACCACGTGCTGGTATCGCGCAGCGTGTTTGGTTCGACCATTAGCCTGTTCGAGAAATACCTGAAACGCTTCGGTGTGCAGGTCGACTACGTCGAGCTGACCAACGTCGCCGGGTGGGGCGAAGCCTGCAAGCCCAACACCAAAATGTTCTTCGTCGAATCGCCGTCCAACCCGTTGGCCGAGCTGGTGGACATCGCCGCGCTGGCCGAAGTGGCTCATGCCCACGGCGCGAAACTGGTGGTCGACAACTGCTTCTGCACGCCGGTGCTGCAAAAGCCACTGGCGCTCGGCGCCGACGTGGTGGTGCATTCGGCCACCAAATTTATCGACGGCCAGGGCCGTTGCCTGGGCGGCGTGGTGGCCGGCAGTGCCAAGCTGATGGCCGAGCTGGTGGGCTTCGTGCGCACCGTTGGCCCGACCATGAGCCCGTTCAACGCTTGGGTGTTTCTCAAAGGCTTGGAAACCCTGCGCATCCGCATGCAAGCCCATTGCGCCAGTGCGCTGCAGTTGGCTCAATGGTTGGAGCAGCAGCCGGGCATCGAGAAGGTTCACCACGCCGGCTTGCCGAGCCATCCGCAACACGAACTGGCCAAGCGTCAGCAACGTGCGTTTGGCGCCGTGGTGAGCTTTGAAGTGAAAGGCGGCAAAGAGGGCGCCTGGCGCTTTATCGACGCCACGCGTTTGCTCTCGATCACCGCTAACCTGGGCGACAGCAAATCCACCATCACCCACCCGAGCACCACGTCCCACGGTCGTTTGACGCCCGAAGAACGCGCTGCAGCGGGCATCCGCGACAGCTTGATCCGCGTGGCCGTTGGCCTCGAAGAAGTCGACGACATCCAGGCCGATCTGGCCCGGGGCCTCGCGGCGCTGTGATCGGGCGTCGCTGATGGTCGAGTTGGAAGTGGAGCGCCCGCTGGCCAGCAACGGCAAGGTGGCCTTGGTCACCGGCGCCGCGCGCGGCATTGGGCTGGGCATCGCCGCCTGGCTGATCGCCGAGGGTTGGCAAGTGGTGCTGGCTGATACCGAGCGTGAACGCGGCGCCAAGGTCGCCAAAGCGCTCGGCGACAACGCCTGGTTTGTGGCGATGGACGTCAGCCAGGAAAGCCAAGTGGTCGAAGGCGTGGCGCAGGTGCTGGGCCAGTTCGGCCGGCTGGATGCGCTGGTTAACAACGCCGGTATCGCCGACCCGCATAACGCGCCGCTCGATAGCCTGGAACTAGCCCACTGGAATCGCGTACTGGCGGTCAACCTCACCGGTCCGCTGCTGCTAGCCAAACACTGCGCGCCTTACCTGCGCGCGCATTACGGCGCCATCGTCAACATTACCTCTACCCGTGCCCATCAAGCTGAAGCCGACACCGAAGCGTACTCGGCGAGCAAGGGCGGCTTGCTGGCGCTCACTCACGCACTGGCCATCAGCCTGGGGCCGGACATTCGCGTCAACGCCGTCAGCCCAGGCTGGATCGACGCTCGCGACCCTCGCGAACGCCGCGCCGCGCCATTGACCGACGCCGACCACGACCAGCATCCCGCCGGCCGCGTAGGCACCGTTGAAGATGTGGCCGCGCAAGTGGCGTGGCTGCTGTCGGCGAGCGCCGGGTTTGTGACGGGGCAAGAGTTTGTGGTGGATGGCGGCATGACGCGCAGGATGATTTACGTCGAGTAACGTCCGCCGCTGGAGCTGGTGGCTTGCGCCTCGTCTTTATTTGAAAAGCATCGCGGCTAAAGCCGCTCCTACAGGATTTGCATAGCCTGTGGGAGCGGCTTTAGCCGAGATGGGGTTTCCCAGACGACAACGAACGCGCCTCTTACTGCGGCCGCAGATCAATCGCCGAATCGCCTTGGCCATCAAACAGCTGCCCCGGCTTCTGCGGCAGTATGCTCGGCCGCGCGCTGTCGGCCGCGCCGCCTAGTACGCGAATGTCGCTGTATTTCTTGCCAGACAGCGCCGCTAAGCCCGCGCCATCACGCACGACGCTCGGTCTGAGGAACACCATCAAATTGCGCTTGGTATGGGCCTCTTTGGTTGAGCGAAAAAGCCGACCGAGCCATGGAATATCGCCTAACAGCGGCACTCGCGAATCGGTCATGGTCACGTCATCCTGAATCAGGCCGCCGAGCACAATGACCTGGCCGTCTTCGGCAAGGATGGTGCTTTTGATCGAGCGTTTGTTGGTGATCAAATCCACCGCCTGCGCAGACAGCGTGGCGCTGGGGGCAATCGAGGAAATCTCCTGTTCGATCTCCAACCGCAGCGAGGCGCCGTCGTTAATGTGCGGGGTGACCTTGAGGGTGACGCCGATATCTTTGCGTTCGATGGTCGTGAACGGATTGCTCGCGCCGTCGGTGGCCGTGGTGTACGAGCCGGTTTGGAAGGGCACGTTCTGCCCCACGAGAATCTCGGCTTTCTGGTTATCCAGCGTCAGCAGGCTTGGCGTGGAAAGCAGGTTGCTTTTGCTGTTGGCCGACAACGCCGTAATCAGCGCGCCGAAGTTCTTGCTGCCAATGCCGATGATGGCACCGTCGGGCAGGTTGTCCGGTACGGTGTCGTCCTGGATGGCTTGCAATACGGAGCCGACAGAAAGCCCGGTATTGCCGAAACTCACGCCGCCGACGCCACCGCTGCCGCCCCTTGCATCCACAGCCCATTGCACGCCGAGCGCGTCGGTGATGTCGCCGGAAATCTCGACGATTGCCGCCTCCACCATCACCTGCGCGCGCGGTACGTCGAGCTGATGCACGATGTCTTCGAGCATGGCCACGGTGTCTGGCTCGGCCAGCAATACCAATGCGTTCAGGCTTTCATCGGCGCGAATCAGAATGTTCTGCGGCTTGCCGCCACCGGCTTCGGCGGTACCGCCGCCAGCCGGGTTTTTAATGCCTTCGGAAATCTCGCCCAGCACGGTGGCCAGCGCCTTGGCATCGTTGTGCCGCAGCCGAATCACTCGGGTATTGGCAGAGCGGCTGCTGGGCGTGTCGAGGGATTTCGCCAGCCCAATCATCCGTGCGCGAGCGGCGGGCGGGCCGATCAGAATCAGGCGGTTGGTGCGCGTGTCGGCAATCACCTGAGTGCCCGCAGCGCCCTTTGCCTGGCCGTGCGCCACACTGGCATTGAGCGCTTCGGCGGCATCGGTGACCCAGGCGTATTGAAGGTTGACCACGCTGTAGTCGTTGTTGCTCTTCTGATCCAGCTGGTGAATCAGGTCTTCGATGCGCGTGATGTTGGCGCTGCGGTCGCTGATGATCAGGGCGTTGGCCGAGGTCACTGCTGCCAGGTGGCCGTATTGCGGAACGAGTGGGCGAATCAGTGGAATCAACTCGGCGACGTTGCCGTGCTGCACCTGAATCAGCCGCGTCTCCAGGCGATCCGGGGCGGCGCGGCCGGTGTCGGCGTCGGCTTTGGCTTCGGCGTTCGGCACGATGCGCGCCTGGTCACCCTGGGTAATCACGCTGAAACCGTGGGTGGCCATTACCGAGAGGAACAGCTGGTACACCTCGCTGAGATTCAGCGGCGCTTTGGACACCACGTTGACCTGGCCTTTGACGCGCGGATCGACCACAAAGGTTTGCCCGGTGATGTCAGCAATCTGGTCGACGAACTCGGCGATGTCGGCGTCCTTGAGATTGATCGTCCAGCGTTCCTCGTTCTGCTGCTGCTCATCGCCGGCCGTGCCGTTTGCCGGCGTTATCGCGGCGCCAGCCGTGGCGCTGATGCTGAGCAGACCGCAGGCGAACAGGGCCAGGGTCAAGCGTGAAAGGGTCAATGGCATCGGCTTAATCGCTTTCCGTAGGCGGGTCGGTAGGGAGGGGTTCGGTTGAGCGCGGAGCAGCAGGGGGCTCGGGTTCGTTCACCGGCTCCTGGTCGGGTTCGGGCTGGCCACCAGCGCTTTCCATCTGTTGACGCAGGGCTTCCATGCGCTCTCGCAGCTGCTGTTCATCCTGCTGTTGCAGCGTGGACAGCGCGTCCACGGCGTCGTAGCTGCTAGGAAGCGGGCGGCTGGACGGGGCGTTTTTGTTCTTATTGAACATCAGCGTTTCCAGGCGGCCGTTGCGCTCGATTTCCACTCGATCGCGGTATACCGCATGCAGGCGGATGCCTTTGTCGATTTCCGCGCCCACGCCAAAGCGCAGCGGCTTGGCGTCTTCGCGTTGAATGATGGCACTGGAGCTGCGCGCATCGCTGTGAACAAAGCTGCCGCGCAGGGTCAGGCGCAGGCTGGTGGCCGGGGGCGCGGAGGTTTGCGCGACGGGGGCGGGGCCGAACAGGGTTTCTATACTGTCCAGGGCCGGTGCGCTGGAGAGCTCGCTGGCCTCATCGGTCTGCACGCTTACTTGGGTGCGGTTGAGTTGGAGCCATTCGATGGTTTGCGTGGCGAAACTCAAACTGATCAACAGGATCAACAACACGCCCAGCAATGTCGGGGCATTGTGCATCAGCCTGCGGAGGGTTTCGGGCACGGTCAAAGACGTTTCTCGCACTGTCGGATTTGCTGGCGGCCGATCATAGAGCAGCCAAGTGTTTTTACGCATCCACTTCGCGCCGTAGTCCTATTCTGTTTTATATGGCGGGGCGATGTGTTTTTTCGGCAGTGTGGTAAAGATAGCCGCCGTTGCACACTCTACGAGTCGCCTCGTCTAAAAATCGATAAAAAAACAGCAGCATGGCGAATGATCGTCATCCTTAATCTTGAACATGGGCGCTGAGCAGCAGCCCCTTCCACAATGCCAAGGTCGGATTACAGATGAACGTTTCTCCGGTGGAAACCGTGTCACGCCGTTTACCGTTCAGTTACGCCAAGCGTAATGGCGTGGTGTTGATGCTCGATAAAGACCAGGTGTGCCTGGGCTTTCGGCCGGCTGTGGAGATGGTCGCGTTGGCTGAAGCGCAACGGTTTGTCGGCCGCCGCTTGCCGCTGCGAGCGCTCAGCCCGACCGATTTCGATCAGGCCATGGCGGCGGCCTATCAGCATGATTCTGCGTCCATGCAACTGGCTGAAGACATCGGTGGGCGGCTCGACCTGGCTGCGCTTGCCGACCAGGTGCCCGAAACCGAAGACCTGATGGAGCAGGAAGACGACGCGCCGATCATTCGGTTGATCAACGCCATCCTTGGCGAATCGATCAAGGAAAACGCCTCCGACATTCACCTTGAGACCTTTGAAAAACGCTTGGTCGTGCGCTTTCGCGTCGATG
>Ga0157370_10004656_pt1 | contig 15663 bp, 10 predicted proteins | sample C35metaG_FD_113463 | JGI IMG/M metagenome (GOLD analysis project Ga0157370, IMG submission 113463) | Corn rhizosphere microbial communities from Kellogg Biological Station, Michigan, USA - C3-5 metaG | ecosystem: Host-associated > Plants > Roots > Rhizosphere > Soil | place: USA: Michigan...
TCATGTCCGGCGTCGCCGCCAGCGGCGCCTTTTCGCGGAAATCCAGGAACCAATTCTTGCCGTCGGCAAGGTGGATGGTCATGAACCCGCCGCCACCGATGTTGCCGCAGCACGGATGCACCACCGCCAGCGCGTAACCGACCGCGACCGCCGCATCGACCGCATTGCCACCCTGCTTCAGGATGTCCACGCCGACTTGCGTGGCGAGATGCTGCGCGCTCACCACCATGCCGTGCTTCGCCGTGACCAGCGGTTCGTCCGGCATATTGCGTTCGACGTTGTCCCGCAGCTTTGGCTGGATCGGACCGTCCTGAGCGGCCGGCGCGCTCGACACGCTCGGGGGTGCAGACTGGTCGGCGAACGCGCAGGACGCACAGCCTCCGGCCATCAGCAAGATGATGGTGACAGGCAGCAGGAACTTGCGCATGCTTGCTCCCCGAGATCGACGTGACAGGCCGTGAACCTTGCGTGTCGTTGCCCAGCTTGTCAACGCGCGGCCTTCAATGCGTCGATGACGGGCTGCACTTGCGCCGCGCGTCCGAGCGTATCGCCGAGTCGTTGCAACCGCTGCGCCAGCGACGCGGAATCCGGCGCGCACACCGTCGCATGACCGACCTTGCGGCCCGCTCGCGGCGACTTGCCGTAATCGTGCCAATGCGCACCCGGAATCGAGAGCAGCTTGTCGCGTTCGGGCAACACGCCAATCCAGTTCAGCATGCACGACGGAAACCGCGCCGAGGTATCGCCCAGCGGCATGCCCAGCACCGCGCGCACGTGGTTTTCGAACTGCGAAGTGACCGCGCCCTCGATCGTCCAGTGACCGGAGTTGTGCACGCGCGGCGCCATTTCGTTGCCGAGCAGTTCGCCGCCCTTCACGAACAATTCCAACGCGAACACGCCCACGTAATCGAGTTTTTCGGCGATCGCCCGCGCGTGTGCGAACGCTGCCTTGTCGATGCCCGCGCCGCACGGCGCGGGTGCGAGGCTGGCCGAAAGGATGCCGTCGACGTGCCAATTGCGTGTCACCGGCCAGGCGCGGAACTCGCCGTTGGCCGCCCGCACCGCGACGATGGAAGCCTCGAAATCGAACGCGACGAAACTTTCCAGGATCAAACCGCGCGGCGACGCCAGCGCGCCCAGCGCCGCCCACGCAGCGCCCGCATCGGCCGTGGTCTTTATCCGGAACTGGCCCTTGCCGTCATAGCCCTCGCGCCGCGTCTTCAGGATCGCCGGCGCGCCGATGCGCGCGAGCGCGGCATCCAGATCCGCACGTGTCACGATGTCGGCGAATTCCGCCGTCGGCAAGCCGCACGCGCGGAACAGCGTCTTTTCCAGTACGCGATCCTGCGCGGTCGCGAGCGACAACGCGTTGGGCGCGACCCGCGTGCGCGCGGCCAGCCATTCGGCGGTCGCGGCCGGCACGTTTTCGAAATCGAAGGTGGCGGCATCGATTTCGCGCGCAAAAGGTTCCAGTTCGTCGAATGCGTCCCAGCCGGCTGCGAGCAACGGCGCAAGTTGACCCGCACAGGCATCGGCCGCCGGATCCACGATGCGGAAGCGCATGCCCAGCGGTACGCCGGCCAGCACCAGCATGCGTGCCAATTGACCGCCCCCCAGAATGCCGAGCGTTTTCATCAAGCGCGGGTTTTGCGACCGCGGGAACCCGGCGCAGGCGCCGGAGCAGGATGCGGCGGCGTCAGGCGCGGATCGGAATGGCGCAACACTTCGTCGGTCTGCGTGTCACGAAAGCGATCCAGCGCCCGCGCGACCTTCTCATCGTGCAGTGCCACGATCGCGGCCGCGAGCAGGCCCGCGTTCCTGGCACCGGCTTCGCCGATCGCCAGCGTGCCCACAGGCACGCCAGCCGGCATCTGCGCGATCGACAGCAACGAGTCCAGCCCCTTCAGCGCGCGCGATTGCACCGGCACGCCGAGCACCGGCAAGCGCGTCTTGGCGGCCAGCATGCCCGGCAGGTGCGCGGCGCCGCCGGCTCCCGCGATGATCACTTCGATGCCGCGCTGGGCCGCGCCTTCGGCGTAAGCGAACAACTTGTCCGGCGTGCGGTGGGCCGAGACCACCTCAACCTCGTGCTCGATGCCCAGCGACGCCAGCATCTCGGCGGCGTGCCGCATCGTCTCCCAATCCGAACGCGAACCCATCACCACCCCGACCCGGGGCGCGACTGTCGTTTTCCGCATGGTCTCACCGGCGCAAAACGGGTATTGTACGGGCATGGACAAACGATTGCTGGACATCCTCTGCGACCCGGTCACCAGGACGCCGGTACGCCCCCTGCGCCGCGACGAGCTGGACGCGTTGAACCGCGCCATCGCGGCGGGAAGCCTCGATACGGTGGCGGGCCAGAAGGTGGCATCGCCGCTTTCGTCCGGGCTGATCACCACCGACCGCAAGGTCGTGTACCGGATCGAGGACGACATCCCCGTGATGCTGGCCGACGAGGGCATCGGCACCCTGCAGTTGTCCGATTTTCCGGCGTAGTCCATGCGATCGTCCACGATCGCCACACGACCGGACGCACGGGAAAGAACCAACCGCTTCCAAAGCCAACCGGCGCCAGAATGGCCTTCCTTGGCCTGACTTTCCGCAAAAGCTGCCGCTCGCGCCGAGGCCTGAGATGGCCCTGTGAACGGCTTCACGTTCCGCTTACGGCAAAACGGCATACTGGATGGCCCCTGTACCCGCGCCGGAAAGCCGGTTTTTCGTCATGACGCCCATCCCGTCCGATCCGCGCTCCGACGCCGGCAAGAAAGTGGTCGACATCGCTTCGCGCGCGCCCGACGCGGGCCACGACCATGTGGGCGGGTTGCTGGTCGCGGTGCGCGAAATGACGCTGAAGGCGACCGCCAATCTGGTCGCCGAATTGCTGGACAACGTGGACGACACGTTGTTCGACCTCGCCGAAAAGGCCGAGAGCAACGCCAGCCAGACCGAATACTTCGACGGCATGCGCGAGACCCGCAAGATGCGTCCGCGCATCGAGCGACTGTTCGGCGAACGCATCACGCGCGGCTTCGCCGATTTCGCCGCGGGCCGGCAGCCGCGCGGCAGCGATGCGCAGCGCGCGTTTTCCGCCAGCGGTGAATTGAGCCTGGTGGATGACCGCGAACTGGAAGAATCGCTGGCGGTCTCCAGCATGGTCGCCAAGGCCGACGCACGCCTGGCGTCGGCGTTGATGGCATTGAACCAGCGCCTGTCGGTGCTGAGCGGCGGGCGTTCCACCACCAACACCAATAACCCGCTGGGGCCGGGCGCCCTGACCGAAGCGTTCCGCGAGGCACTGGGCGAACTCACCGAAGTCAACATCCGGGTGCGCCTGATCATCCTGAAGATGTTCGAGCGCTACGTGCTGAAGGGGCTCGACACGCTGTATTACGACGTCAACGTGCGCCTGGTGCAGGCCGGCGTGCTGCCGCAGTTGCGGCATCCGAACGTGGTGCATCGGCATGCTTCCGCCGGCGCCGCGCCGCGCGCAGCGTCTGGCGCCACCCAGGCAGCCGGTGGCGTCGGCAGCGTGGCCGATTACATCGCCGACACCGCGGACGAACTGCACAGCGAGTTGATGCAGCGCCTGACTTCGCTGCTGGCCTCGCGCCGGCAACACTTGTATGGCGACGCGGGGGGGATGTCCGTCGCGGGTGGCGGCATCGCCTCGCTCACGCCCGCCGAACTGCTCGGCGCGCTGACCCTGCTGCAGGGCGAATCCCGCCCGCTGCCCACGATGCCCGCGGCCACCGACACCACCGCCGCCATCGACATGGTGCAGCGTCTCAAGGACGAACTGATGCTGCAGATCCAGCGTCTGTCCGGCCAGGCCAAGGCGCACGTATCGGGCACCGACGAGGACACCATCGACCTGGTCGGCATGCTGTTCGAATACATCCTGCAGGACCACACTATCCCGGCGCCGATGCAGGTGCTGCTGGCGCGCCTGCAGATTCCGTACTTGAAGGTCGCGATCCTCGACCGGCGGATGTTCGCGCATTCCTCGCACCCGGCGCGCAAGTTGCTTGACCAGTTGGCCGACGCCGCCAAGAGCTGGTCGGAAGAATCCGACCGCGACCACCGGCTGTTCGGCAAGGTCAAGAGCGTGGTCGAAACCCTGTTGCAGGATTTCGACGACGACATCGGGGTGTTCGAACGCCAGCTTGCCGAGTTCACCCAGTTCATCGAACAGAACCGCAAGCGCGCTGAGCTGGCCGAAAGCCGCGCCACCGAGGCTGCGCGCGGGCGCGAGCGCCTGCAGGACGCACGCCGTCGCGCCGCCCAGGAAATCCTGTCGCGCATCAGCGGCCGCAACCTGCCCACCCTGCTGCGCGGGGTGCTGACGCGGCCGTGGGCGAATTACCTGGTGCTGATCGTGTTGCGCCAGGGCGTGGAATCGCCCGAGTTCCGCGCAGCCGTGCACTTCGTGGACGACTTCGTGGCCACCGCCGACACGCCGCGCGGAGACGCCGAGCGCAAGCAATACAAGGGCGCGCTGGTGTCGATAGAAAAACACCTGCGCGCCGGGCTCGCCACGGTCGCCTTCCAGGACCCCGACATCGATCGGCTGCTGGGGGAACTGTGGAAGTTCTGGCGCCAGCAATTGGGTGAACCCGCGCCCGTTGCGCCCGTCGAGGAATCCGCCGTGGATACGGCCGCGGTGCTGGGCATGAACGCCGACGCGCAGCCCGCGATCACCGACGTGCCGCCCGATACGGATGACGACCTGGATTCCGACGAAATGTCGGTTGATGTGGATGCCGACACCTTGCAGGCGGTGCGCGATCTCAAGGTGGGCAGTTGGGTCGAGTTCGTCGACGACACCGGAACGCGCGAACGGGCCAAACTCTCCTGGATAAGCCCCATCAGCGGCAAATACCTCTTCGTCAATCGTCGCGGCCTGAAAGTGGCCGACCGCACCGCCGTGCAACTCGCCACCGAACTGCTCAGCGGGCGCGCGATGATCCTGGAAGAAGTGCCGCTGTTCGACCGCGCACTCGACGCCATTGTCGATCGCCTGCGCAACGCGCAACCTGCGCCGCAAGCGGGCGCATGATCGCCGCCGACGCGCGGCCCGCACCGCCGCCGCTTGCAAGCATCCGCGAAGACGTCGCGCGCGCGCTCGCCGAGGACATCGGCACGGGCGATGTCACCGCCGCGCTGATCGACCGTGACGCGCATGCCCGTGCGCACATTGTTTGTCGCGAGGATGCGGTGCTTGCCGGTGCACCGTGGGCGGACGAGTGTTTTCGGCAGCTCGATCCCGGCGTGCGGATCCAATGGCATTGTGCCGATGGTGACCGGATCGCTGCAGATTCCGTGCTGTGCGAACTCGAAGGCCACGCGCGCGCACTGGTCGCGGGCGAGCGCAACGCACTCAACTTCCTTCAGACGCTTTCCGGCACCGCCACCGTGACGCGCACCTACGTCGATGCCGTCGCCGGCACCCGCGCGAAGATCCTAGACACCCGCAAGACCATCCCGGGTTTGCGCCTCGCCCAGAAATACGCCGTGCGTTGCGGCGGCGGACACAACCATCGCATCGGCCTTTACGATGCGATCCTGATCAAGGAAAACCACGTCGCTGCCGCTGGTGGCGTCGCCGATGCGATCCGCGCCGCGCGTGCCGCGAGCCCCGGCGTGTTCCTCGATTGCGAAGTCGAATCGCTGGACGAACTGCGCGACGCGATCGACGCCGGCGCCGACCGTGTGCTGCTGGATGAATTCAGCGACGCAATGTTGCGCGAAGCCGTCGCGCTCGCCGCCGGCCGCGTGCCGCTGGAAGTCTCCGGCAGTATCAACCTCGAACGCGTCCGCGCCATCGCCGAAACAGGCGTCGACTGCATCTCCATCGGCGCGCTGACCAAACACGTCCGCGCCATCGACCTGTCGATGCGCTTCGACGCGCGCTGACATCAAATCGCGTTGGCAAATATCTGCCGCATTTGTAGGTTGGGCTGAGCGCAGCGAAGCCCAACACAGCGGCACATCATCGTCTCTTCTGTAGGGCGGGGTGGCAACCCGCCGCCGCGCGAGCTGGCGGGATTCACTGCGTTACTCCCGCCCTACGAGCTCTGACATCAAATCGCGTTGGCAAATATCTGCCGCATTTGTAGGTTGGGCTGAGCGCAGCGAAGCCCAACACAGCGGCACATCATCGTCTCTTCTGTAGGACGGGGTGGCAACCCGCCGCCGCGCGAGCTGGCGGGATTCACTGCGTTACTCCCGCCCTACGAGCTCTGCAAGGAGAGCGCCAGCGATGGCGCGAGCGCGTAGGTTGGGCTGAACGCAGTGAAGCCCAACGCCGGGCGAACGACAACGTTGGGCTTCGCATTGCTCAGCCCAACCTACGGTTGCGGCAGGCTTGGGCGGAGCGCCATTACGGTTGTTTGATCGCGCTCAACGCCCGCGCCATCCGCTTGCCTGACACCGGTTCGGTGGTTTTGAGTTCCTGCGCGAAGACGGACACGCGCCATTCCTCGACCAGCCAACGCAGGGTGTCCAGCGCTTCGGAATCACCGCCCGACGCGCGGGCATCCAGCACCGCGCGCCAGTACGGCAGCACCTGCTGCATGCGTGAATGGTCGCGCGCGGGGTCGGTGCGCAGCTTCTCGGCGCGCAGGCGCATGGCTTTGAGGTAACGCGGCAGGTGCGCGAGGCGCGTGCGCGGCAGCTCGCGCAGGAAGCCAGGGGCGAGCAGTGCATCGAGCTGGCCGCGCAGGTCGGCATAACTCGCCTCGGCTTGGCCCTTGATCGCGGGCTTCATCCACGGCTGCAGTTCCCCCAGCGCGGCGAGGATCGGTTCGGCCAGTTTCAGGCGTTCCATCGCCGCGCCGAACACCGCGCGTGATACCGCTTCGCGCAGCGTTTGCCACGAAGCGCGATTGCGCACGTCGAGGTCGTGCTCGCGCAGCACATCGGCGAACGCGCCTTCCACGATGTCCTCGCGCAGCGCCTCCGCGCGGCCGTGCGGCGAGAATGCCACCGCCAGTTTCGGTTTCAGCGGCAACTGCCTGCGCGCGCGCTTGAACTCGGCCGCCAGCGCGATGCGCAACAACCGTTCGACGCCGGCGCGGTGCGCGGCCTGGGCTTCATCCGCGTTTTCGAACACCCGCAGCGCTACCACCTCACCCAGGTCGACTAGCGCCGGATACGCGGTCATGCCATCTCGCGCCCGCGTGGCTTCGGGAATCGCGTCGAAATCCCAGTCGCGCACGTCCTCCCGCGTGGCCGCCGCATTGGCATGTTGCGAAAACGCTTCGCGGGCGCGTGAGCCGAAGCGGGCGCGCAGCGTTTCGAGATCGCGGTCTTGCGCCAGCGAGTGGCCGCGCTCGTCGCGCAGATCGAAGCGCATCTTCAGGTGCGCCGGCAACGCACCCGCTTCAAACAAGCCCGGATCCACGGCGATCCCGGTCACGCGTTTGAGGAACGCCGCAAGCACGCGCACCAGCGGTTCGTCGCGCGGCGCCTCCGCTTCCACGAATGCGCGCGCGAATTCCGGCGCGGGCACGAAGTTGCGCCGCTGCGCCTTGGGCAGGCTGCGGATAAGCGCCGCGACCTTGTCCTGCAGCAGGCCCGGCACCAGCCATTCGCAGCGCGCCGCCGGCACCGCGTTCAGCAACGGCAGCGGCACGCGCAGGGTGACACCGTCGGCCTCGTCGCCCGGAATGAAGCGGTAATCGAACGCAAGCCGCTGGTTGCCGACCTCCATCGCGTCGGGAAACGCGCCGGCGTCGCCGTGGGCGCCGGGCTCCAGCACATCGCGCAGCGACCAGCGCAGCGCGGCGCGCTCGGCGGCAGATGCGCGTTTGTACCACGCATCCAATGCAGCGGACGAGCTGATCTCCTGTGGAAGTTTGCCGGCGAAAAAACCGGCCAGATCCTCGCCGGATTTCAGCAAGCCTTCGCGTCGTTGCTGCGCCTCGATTTCCCGCGCCTCGTCCAGTACCCGCGCATTCGCGCGCACGAAATCGGCGCGGCAATCGATGTCGCAGCGTGCCAGCGCTTCGCGCAGGAAGATCGCATGCGCCACCTCCGGGTCCTGTTTCGCGAAAGTGACCGCACGCCGCTCGACCAGGATCAATCCGTACAGCGAAACCTGTTCGACTGCCTGTACCGTACCGCGCGGGCGCGACCAATGCGGATCGCTGCAGGTGCGTTTCAGCAGATGCGCGGCTTGCCGCTCGATCCAAGCGGGTTCGATGCGCGCGCACTGCATGCCCCAGACCTTGCCGCCCAGGTCGAGGATCTGCGCGGCGAACAACCATGCCGGCGGCTTTTTCGCCAGCGCGGAGCCCGGAAACACCTTGAACTTGCGTTCGCGCGTGCCGCGATAAAGGCCCTGCTCGTCCTTGCGCGCGACATTGGTGGGCAAGCCGGAGAGCAACGCGAGGTGGATGTCGCGATAGAGCCCATCCGCGAAAGTTTTTTGCTCGTCATTCCGGACGCCGCGCAGCGGCGATCCGGAATCGGCTACCTTGGCATTGGAAGCACTGGATATACCCGAATCTTGTGGTCTTTGCTTCACACCCTCGGCCCGATCAAGCAACAACTGTCGATGCAACTCGCGCCACTCGCGCATACGCATGTACGAGACGAAATGCTTCATGCACCAGTCACGCAGCTTCGATTGCGTCAGCTCCTCGTGCGCCGCGCGATACGCGTTCCAGAGATTCAGCACGCCGCTGAAATCGGATTGCGGATCGGCGAATTCCGCGTGCGCGGCGTCGGCCTGTTGCTGCTTGTCCGCAGGACGCTCGCGAGGATCTTGCGTACCAAGGAAGGCGACGATCGGCAGCACTTCCGGCACGACACCAAGCTTCTGCGACTCGATCAACATGCGCGCCAGTTGCGCGTCGATCGGAATGCGCGCGAGCTGCCTGCCCGTCGAGGTCAGCCGACGCGCGTCATCGACCGCGCCGATTTCGGCCAGCCGCCGCCAGCCGTCGTTGACGGCGCGCGGGTCGGGCGGGTCGATGAAGGGGAAAGCCTCGACGTCGCCGAGGCCAAGATCGAGCATGCGCAGGATCACGTCCGACAACGCGCTGCGCAGGATTTCGGGGTCGCTGTATGGCGCACGTGCCGCGAAATCCGCCTCGTCGTACAGCCGCACGCAAATGCCCGGCCCGACGCGCCCACAGCGGCCGGCGCGCTGATTGGCGGCGGCCTGCGACACCGGTTCGATGTGCAGGCGTTCGATCTGGCTGCGGCGCGAATAGCGCTTGACGCGCGCATCTCCCGAATCGACCACCCAGCGGATGCGCGGCACCGTCAGCGAAGTTTCGGCGACGTTGGTCGCCAGCACGATGCGGCGCGCAGGCCCGGGCTTGAACGCGCGATCCTGTTCCTTCACCGACAGGCGCGCGTACAGCGGCAGCACTTCGGTATGGCGGTATTGCCGTCGCGCGAGTGCAAGGTGGGCGTCGCGGATTTCGCGCTCGCCGGGCAGGAACACCAGCACGTCGCCGCGTCCGACGTCAGACGCGCCTTCGTGGGTAATGTCATCGATTGCCTCGACAACGCGTTCGGTCAACCCCGCCTCGCGCTCCGGCGGCCGATAGCGGACTTCTACTGGATACGTGCGTCCTTCCACCGTCACCACCGGCGCGTCGTCGAAATGTTCGGCGAAGCGCGCCGTGTCGATCGTGGCGGAGGTGACGATCAGCTTGAGGTCGCGACGCTTGCGCAGCAGCCCTTTCAGGTAACCCAGCAGGAAATCGATGTTGAGGCTGCGCTCGTGCGCCTCGTCGATGATCAGCGTGTCGTAGGCCGACAGCCAGCGATCGTGCGCCATCTCGGCCAGCAGGATGCCGTCGGTCATGAACTTGACCAGCGTGTTGTCGCCGAGCTGTTTCGCGAATCGCACCTCGTAACCGACCACGCTGCCTGTCTCGCCACCCAGTTCGTTGGCGACGCGATGCGCCATCGCACGCGCGGCAAGACGCCGCGGCTGGGTGCAGCCGATCATGCCCGCGACGCCGCGCCCAGCCGCGAGGCACAGCTTCGGCAGTTGCGTGGTCTTGCCGGAACCCGTCTCGCCCGCGATCACCAGCACCTGATGCCCACGTATCAGGTGGGTGATTTCGTCCGCGCGTTGCGCGATCGGCAGCGATTCGTCCAGGGTGATCGGCGGCACCAGTGCGGCGCGTGCTTCGCGCCGCGCGACGGATGCCGCGATTTCCTGCGCCAGCTTGTGCAAGGCGCCGGGCGAAGATCCGCGTTTCCGTTCCAGTCCGGACAACCGCGCGCGCAACCTTCCCGCATCGCGCGTCGACGCGCGATCGAGCAGGCGCTCCAGTTCGCGCGGCGTCGGCGCGCGATCAGCGTGGGGGCGATGCTTCGATTCCATTGCGCCATGTTATTCGACGCGCGCGACCCCTCGACCTGCAAAAACGCCGCGAACGGTGCATCATTCGCGTTTTCCATCCCCGGGAGTGCTCCATGCCGCGCACCACGCTGATCCTCGCCGCCGCCGTCGCCTGTGCCTGCGCGGCCTGCTCGCAACAGTCGCCCAACTCCGGTTCCGCACCCGCGTCGGCCACCTCCGCGGCCAAGGCTTCGAGCGCTGCGGCGCCGGCACCGGCCAGCACCGCGCCCGATATCGGCATCAAGCTGTCGTACATCGACAAGTCAGTGAAGCCCGGCGACAACTTTTTCGACTACACCAATGGCGCATGGCTGAAGACTGCGCAGATCCCCGCCGACCGTTCCAGTACCGGCTCGTTCCTCGACGTGTTCGAGGTCACCGAAAAGCACACGGCGGACCTGATCAGGAACGCGGGCACCGGCAACCCGGCCGCCGGCAGCAACGCACGCAAGATTGCCGATTACTACGCGGCGTACATGGACACCGCCGCCATCGACAAGGCAGGCCTGGCGCCGCGGAAACCCGAACTCGATGCGATCGACGCGATCAAGAGCCGCGCCGATCTGGCGCGCGTGCTCGGCAGCCGCCTGCGCGCCGACGTCGATCCGATCAACGATACCAACTTCCACACCCAGCACCTGTTCGGCCTGTTCGTGACCAAGGGGCTTGAGGAAACCTCCACCCAGATTCCGTACCTGCTGCAGGGCGGCCTCGGCATGCCCAGCCGCGATTACTACCTTTCCAAGGATCCGCACATGGCGGACGCGCGCGGCAAGTACAAGATCTACATCGCCGCGTTGCTGAAGCAAGCCGGCATCGCCGATTCGGAGAAGAAGGCCGACGCGGTGTTCGCGCTGGAGACGAAGATCGCCGAGGCGCAGGAAAGCCTGGTCGACAGTGAGGACATCCACAAGGCCAACAATCTGTGGTCCGTCGCCGAGTTTTCGAAGAAAGCGCCGGGGCTGGACTGGAGTGCCTATTTCAAGGCAGCGGGGCTCGACGACGTCAAGCAGATCGACGTGTGGCAGCCTTCCGCGATCACCGGCGAATCGAAGCTTGTGGCGAGCCAGCCGCTCGACGCATGGAAAGACCTGCTGGTATTCCACACCTTGAATGCCGCGGCGCCGCTGTTGCCGAAGGCCTACGTCGATCTGCATTTCGACTTCTTCGGCAAGACGCTGCAGGGCACGCCCGCGCAGCGCGAACGCTGGAAGCTCGCGGTCGGCGCCACCAACACCGATCTCGGCGACGCGGTCGGCGAGTTGTACGTCAAGAAGTATTTCCCGGCATCGTCCAAAGCCGCGGCCGAGGCGATGGTGAAGAACCTGGTCGCGGCGTTCCGCAGCGGCATCCAGAACCTCGCCTGGATGTCGCCCGAAACCAAGCAGAAGGCCGAGGCGAAACTCGATACGCTGAAGGTGGGCGTCGGCTATCCCGACCATTGGCGTGATTATTCATCGCTGGAAATCAAGCCCGGCGATGCACTCGGCAACCACCAGCGCGCGCTGAAGTTCGAATACGACTACGCCAGGGCGAAAATCGTCAAGCCCATCGACGACAACGAATGGTGGATGACGCCGCAGACGGTGAACGCGGTGAACCTGCCGCTGCAGAATGCGTTGAACTTTCCCGCCGCGATCCTGCAACCGCCGTTCTTCGATCCGAAGGCCGACCCGGCCGCCAACTATGGCGCGATCGGCGCGGTCATCGGCCACGAGATCAGCCACAGCTTCGACAACACCGGCGCGGATTTCGATGCGCAGGGCCGCTTGAAGAACTGGTGGACCCCGGCCGACCTGAAACACTTCAAGGCCGCAACCGACGCGCTGGCGGCGCAATACAGTTCGTACGAAGTGCTGCCGGGCCTGCATGTGAACGGCAAGCAGACGCTCGGCGAAGACATCGCCGACGTGTCGGGCCTGACCGCTGCCTATCGGGCCTATCACCTGTCGCTGGATGGCAAACCCGCCCCGGCGATCGGTGGCCTGTCGGGCGACCAGCGCTTCTTCATCGCGTTCGGACAGGCATGGCGCAGCAAGATGCGCGATGCCGCGTTGCGCCAGCAAGTGGTCACCAACGTGCACGCGCCCGGACAGTTCCGCGCCGAAACCGTGCGCAACCTCGATCCGTGGTATCAGGCGTTCAACGTCCAACCGGATGCGAAGCTGTACCTGAAGCCGGACCAGCGGGTGAAGATCTGGTAAGCAACACAGGGAATGCCGCCACGCCGAGGATGCGTGGCGGCATTCGATGGCTCGTCGATCTGACGGAGAACCATGGTGCGGCCTAGTAACCGGGTGGCTTTGCTCGCGGCGGCGTGCCTTTGCGTCGCTCTGGCGTTCCCGCCGCGCGCGGCGCACGCGAAAGACCTGCAAGGTGCCGTGACGACCCCGATGCAACTGGAACTGGATCGGCCCTACATCGACGTGACGCTGACCGGCCCCAACGGACAGCACGTAACCGCCCACGCCTATGTCGACACGGGCGGCGGTGCGCTGATCTTTTCCGCCGATCTCGCGGAAAAACTGGGCTTGAAGGCGAACGGCAAAGCACTGCACGAGGAAGGCCAGACGCTGACCCCGACTGCAACGCCGGCATTGCACATCCGCGGCAGACAGATCGAACTGGTCGATACGCATGCCCTGATCGATGCCAGCGAACCGCGCACACTCGGCCGCACGGATGCGGAGATGATGTTGCCCGGGCGCTTCCTGAGCCACTACATCGTGACGTTCGATTATCCGGCGCACACTTTCACGCTTGCCGATTCGGACTCGCACAAGCCCGACGGCAAAGCAGTGAAAACGACCATCGGCGGCGGCATGCCGGTGATCCGGGCTTCCGTGGCCGGGAAATCGTACGGTTTTCTGCTGGACACTGGCGCTCAGTACTGCATGATCTCCGCCGTCAACCTCGGCGCGTGGCGCAAGCAGCAACCGGCATGGCCGCATGTCGAGGGCGCCTATGGCCCCGCCAACATGCAGATGGGCCGATTCGAAACAAAACTGTACATGCTGCGCATCGCGGCGCTGCAGTGGGGGCCTTTCCGGATCGAAAACGCCGGCGCCGTTTCGCGTGGTGCGGGAAATTACGAGCACGGCATGTCGGAGATAGTCGGGGCGCCGATCATCGGCTCGATCGGTGGCAATGTGCTGCGCCATTTCAAGGTGACCGTGGATTACCCGACGCATACGGTGTACCTCGAGGGGCAGGCAATCGCGCACGATGCCACGCTCAACATGGTCGGCATCATGCTCGAACCCGCGGTGCAAGGCGGCTACGAGGTGGCGGGTACCGCCGCGGGCGTGAAAGGTATCCAGAGCGGTGACGAATTGCTGGAAGTGGACGGTCGCGATGTCACGCAAGCGCCGTTTTCCACGGTCGCGAATCTGTTGAGCGGTTCGCCCGGAACTTCCCGCACACTGCTGCTGCAGCGAGGCCAGGCACGGTTGACGGTCCATGCAATGGTGCAGCCCGTTTTTTAGCTGACACCAATGTGGCATTGGACATTGCCGGGGCCCGCCCTTGGGGTACAACCCACTCACAAGGAGAATCACGACGACGAACATCGATCGATCCGGCACGTTCCATCTCGGCACGCGCAAGGTCAAGCGTCTGGGTTATGGCGCGATGCAGCTTGCCGGACCGGGCGTATTCGGTCCTCCGAAAGATCCCGGGGCAGCGCGCGCGGTACTGCGCGAGGCAGTTGCCAACGGCGTGAACCATATCGACACCAGCGACTTCTACGGTCCGCACGTCACCAACCGGATCATCCGCGAAGCGCTGCATCCGTACCCTGACGACCTGGTCATCGTCACCAAGATCGGCGCGCGCCGTGGCGCGGACGCATCATGGCTGCCGGCATCCTCGCCCGAGGAATTGACCCGGGCCGTGCATGACAACCTGCGCAATCTGGGGTTGGACGTGCTAGACGTGGCCAACCTGCGCGTGATGCCCGAGGTCCGCGGACACGGGCCCAGCGAAGGCTCGATCGAAGCCCCGTTGACCGCGCTGGCGGAATTGCAGCGCAGCGGCCTGGTGCGCCACATCGGTTTGAGCAACGTCACCCCGGCGCAGGTGGCCGAAGGTCGAGGCATCGCCGAGATCGTGTGCGTGCAGAACCACTACAACCTGATCCATCGCGACGATGACGCATTGATCGACCAACTTGCACGCGACGGAATCGCTTACGTGCCGTTTTTTCCGCTGGGCGGATTCACACCGCTGCAATCATCCACGCTGTCCGGCGTCGCCGAACGACTGGGTGCCACGCCGATGCAGGTCGCACTCGCGTGGCTGCTGCAGCGTGCATCCAACATCCTGCTGATTCCCGGCACTTCGTCGGTGGTGCACCTGCGTGAAAACCTCGCCGCAGTGGAACTCGAGCTTCCCGCCAGCGTGGTTGCGGAGCTGGATGGCATGGCGAAAGCCGCTTGACCGCGCCTCGAGCCGGCTCCTTCAACATGAACGCGAATGCAATGGGCAGGTATGCGTTCATGTTCGAGCCTGCTTTCGTGCGGTAGGGTCAAGTTCGCAGCGCGACGATTGTCCCGAGTCGTTCCGTGCGCTGCCTGCGGCGCGACCCCATATCCGAAAAGGAGAAGACTGCATGTCCAGCAAGGTTTATCGCACGCTCTGTCTCGCTGTCGGCGTGACGACGGCCGTGGCGTTCGCCGGCTGCGCGAATTACGTCAAGCGCAGCGACTTCGATGCTGCCATCACCAAACTCCAGAATACCGATCAGAGCCTGCAGCAGCAGATCACCTCGCTGCAGCAGGACATGCAAAGCCATTTCGCGAAATATGACACCGAGATCACGGCGATGCAGGGTCGCATCGATGTCAACAACGTCGCCCATTTCACTTTCAACGGGTCCACGCTCCAGGATCAGGACAAGGCCAAGCTGGATGAGTTCGCGAAGGTGATGAAGGCCCATCATTCCGATGCGATGGTCACCGTGGAAGGCTTTGCCGACCCGGCCGGTTCGACCGCCTACAACAAGCGCCTCGGCAAGGAACGCGCCAACGCCGTGCGCAACTATCTCGTCAACACCGACGGCATAGCGGCGAGCCAGGTGCATGCGGTCAGCTACGGTGAAGCCCGCAACCGCCAGGTCAAACCCGGTGCCACGCGTACCGCCGGCGCTCCCAACCGTCGCGCGACACTGGTGATCGACTTTGCCGGCACGGCAGATGCCGGCACGGCGAGCTGAACGATCCCTTCGAAGGCTGCAGAACGCCCGGACAGGTACCCCATTCGGGTGTTTTTGCGGGCGGTCGATCGACGCCGATCGA
>Ga0157370_10004658_pt1 | contig 15662 bp, 11 predicted proteins | sample C35metaG_FD_113463 | JGI IMG/M metagenome (GOLD analysis project Ga0157370, IMG submission 113463) | Corn rhizosphere microbial communities from Kellogg Biological Station, Michigan, USA - C3-5 metaG | ecosystem: Host-associated > Plants > Roots > Rhizosphere > Soil | place: USA: Michigan...
GCGGCTGCACGAATCCGTCGCCCTGTCGGCCCTCCGCTTGTTCGCCTTTCTCAGCAGCCTTGGCGGCCGCGGCGCAATGACGGTCCTCCTCTTCGGCGGGGCGACGATCTACGCGCTCCGTCGCCGGGGCCTCGAGCTCGCTGGTTGGTGCGCGGCGTTCATCGGCGGCGCCTTGCTCGATGCGGCGCTCCGCTTCGTCGTGCGCCGCTCCGAGCTTCCATTCGCCGACCTCGTGCTGATCGACTGGGGCACCGGTCTCGCCAGCGGTCACGCGCTGGGAGTGCTCGTCGGGTACGGCATGCTCGCCTACGTGATCTCGTCACAGCTCCGCAACCCCGTGAGCCGCGGCGTGGTCATCGTCGTCGCGACCGCGATGGTCGTCGCGATCACGATCAGCCGACTCTACCTCGGCCAGCACTACATCAGCGACGCGGCCGCCGGCCTCGCCGCGGGACTCATCTGGCTGACCGCGTGCATCTCCGGCATCGAAATCGCGCGCCAGCGGCGTTTGTGAAGAACGACTCCGGGAATCCAGCTCGAGCCTCACCGAACGCGGTCGACATCCGCGTTCGTTCTTGTTACGGCCTCTATGGCGCGCCCACAATGGATCGCCACGCCAGCCTCTCGCGATAGCCACCTCGCGACAGCCGCTCGGGCACGCCATAACGAAAAGGAAAACTGATTGTACGGATGCAACGGATGGAACGGATCCGCTCCAGGCGCCGAGACAGTTCGTTCAGCAAGGGGCCAGTTTTGGTCGCTTCGATGCGGCTGACGGACCTCGGCGGGCGTGACGCCAGACTCACGCCTCCCGTAGCGTTCCACCGTTCTACGCCGTTCGCTTACCTCTGCGACTCTTCTCTTGACGCCGCATCCATCCGCGGCCGATCGGCGGGGCTTCGGCCACGAGTGCTGCGTCGAGGCGGTGGCGATGGGCGGCGAGAAGGTCGCTGCGCGAGATGATGCCGACCACCTTGAGTGGCTCGTCGCGAGAGACGACCGGGAGGCGGCCGACGCCCTCGTGCACCATGTGATCGGCTGCGTCGCGCAGCGTGTTGTCCTCGAACACGACCGCTGGCCGACGCGAGACGAGCGATCCGACCACGATTGAGTCGTCGACCTCGGGATCCAGCAGATCGCGACGCGTGACGACGCCGAGGAGGTGGCCGCCGGGGTCGAGCACGGGGAAGCCCTGATGCGTCGTCGACCGCTCACGCGTAGCGAGCCACACTCGCGTCTCGCGCACCGTCTGAGCGCCGCGAAGCGTTACGACGTTGCGCGACGCCGCGTCGCGCACCAGGACGCGATCGAGATAGTCCGCGGTGTACTCGGTGCGAATCGGCGTGCCTCGCCGCGCCAGCTTCTCCGTCATGATCGAGCTCCGCACGAGCATCAGGGCGACGAGATAGGCCGTGCTGCAGCCCGCGAGCAGTGGTAACAGTCCCATGGGTTGCCGCGTCGTCTCGAACGCGAACACGACCGACGCGAGCAGCGCGTGCGAGGCGCCGGCGAAGATCGACGCCATGCCGACGAGCGCCGCGACGTGCACGTCGATGCCCAAGCTCGGGAAGAGCGTGGCACCTAGGTCGCCGAGCAGCGCGCCGATGCCGCCGCCAATCGTGAACAGCGGGGCGAGCGTTCCGCCCGACGTTCCGCTGCCCAGGTAGATCGACCACGAGATGAATTTCAGGGCGACGAGCATGATGAGTGCCCGGCCCACCAGTTCACCGCTGATGATGTGATCGATGTTCGCATAGCCCACGCCGAGTGTGCGCTCGTCGAGCAACCCGATCACGCCGACGACGACCGCGCCCAACATCGGCCACCACATCCAGTGAATCGGCAGCTCGTCGTACACGTCCTCGATCCAGTAGACGAATCGCGTCGTCAGCGCGGCGAAGACGCCGACTAGACCGCCAAGCACCACATACGCCAGCAGCGCCGAGAGCGATGGTTGCGACATTGTCGGCACCGTGAACACCGGCGCCGATCCGACGAGGAGCGCTCGGACGCCGGCTGCCACCGCGGACGCGAGCGCGACGGGAATCACCGAGCGCGGCCGATACTCGAACAGCAGCAGCTCCACCGCGATCAGCACCGCCGACATCGGACTGCCGAACGTCGCCGCCATGCCGGCCGCCGCGCCGGCGGCGAGCAACGTTTTTCGCTCGTCCGCCGTGACGTGAATCAATTGGCCGACGAGCGAGCCGACCGCGCCGCCCGTCGCGATGATCGGCCCCTCGGCGCCGAACGGCCCGCCCGTCCCGATCGCAACGGCCGCCGACAGCGGCTTGAGAAACATGATCTTGGGCGAGATGCGGCTCCGGTTGTAGAGCACGCGTTCCATCACTTCCGGAATGCCATGTCCTCGAATCGCCGCCGCGCCGTAGCGAGCCATCAGCCCGACGATCAGCGCGCCGATGATCGGCACGAACACCGACCACGCGCCCCACCGAGCCGTGCTCGGCGACGTGAATTCGCCGGAGAGACGACCGAAGTAGGCCAGGTTCGTGATGAACCCGATCAGATGGGTCAGCAGATTCGCGATCACCGCGCCGGCGGCGCCGACGCCCACCGCGATAGCCGAGATGATGATGACTCGCCAATCTACCGCGGCGTATTCGGGGGGCCCCTGGACGGTGGCGAGGGCCGGCTCCATCGACGGCGCAACTGGTATTCCCTCCGCTGGAGTATGCGGAGTTAATTCACCGTCAAGCACTCGCGGGATGAACCTCCGACTCGTCCTCGCCCAGCATCGGCGGAGTCGCGATGTCGATCTTGGCCTCGTGCAGCCAACGCTCGAGTAGATCGGCCAGCATCGACTGGTCCGCGGTACCCATGCTGCTCAGCGCCGTCATCAGTTGCATCTGGATCGTTGTCGGGGCTTCGGCGAGAAGCGCGCGCCCCGACCCGGTCACCTCGATCTCGATGCGCCGTTTGTCCGCGGTCGACGAGGTGCGCGATACGTAGCCGCGCTCCACCAACCGCCGCACCACCACCGACACCGAGCTCTGATGCGTGGCCGTTCGCTCGGCCAGCTCGTTCAGTGAAGACGCCGAACGCTCCGCCAACTGTTGGAGCACGAAGAGCTGGGCGAGGCTGATGCCCATCTTGAGCTCGATTGCGCGCGTGTTGATGCGCAGTGCCCGCACGATGCTGCGGACTGCGTTCATCGCTCGCGCGATGTCGCGGTTTTCGGCGAGACTCGGAATGTGGGTCTGATTGGCGCCCATGGTAACAAAACGTAGGTGTTTATCGCGCTCTCAACAAGGGCCAACTGCACGAAGAGCCACTTTGTGGTGGGCCTCGCTGGGAATCAGGCCTCGGCGTAAGGCATCGTCTATCGCACCTGAACGATTCGCTCGACCGGCCGCGGCGAGGCATCCTTGATCGACGCGGTGAGCCGAATGCGATATCGCCCCGATCTCAGCCGCGACAGATCGACGCGAACGCCGCGGCCGGCGATTCCATTCGCGCGCTGCGGCACTTCCTCCCATTGAATACGCAGTCCGCTCGTCGGATCCGCCAAACGCAACCGTTCCGCCGTTCGTCTCAACCACCCGATGCCAATTTGCTCGACGCTGAGCGTGAATCGAACCGGCTCGCCGGCCGGGTTGAGTCCATACGTCTCCCAGTAAACACCGAGCACTCGGCTGTCGGGAACCACGTCGTTCGACAGCGCGCTGTCCACCACGGCGTCCAAGTCGTTCGGCGTCGTGGACGACGATGCGAAAAGCAGCAGATCCGACAGCGCAACCCGGCCGCCAGTCCGCGCCTTGACGCCGATTCGGTTGCGCGCAGCCCGGTGGTCCTCGGTGACCAGCTCGAGACTTGCCACTCCGGAGTCCAGCATCCCGATGGCCGAGATGCTTCCGTTCACTCCCGTGTTGCGCAGCCGCGCGATCGCGGGCTGTTCCCCCTCGGCGGCGAGCACGAGCGACGCATCGACGTTTCGACCGAACAACGTCGTGTCGCGGCGCGCGTCCCACGCTGCGACGACGAGCGTCGAGTCGCCGCGCCGGAAGGTCGCGATCTGTGACGGCAGGCTATGCATCGACCGCGCGTAGACCGGCGAATAGCCTGTGAGCGCGCGCTCGTCGTCGAGATGCCAATCGTCCGGCGCGATGTGCCCGACGTGATCCAGCGCGTGAATGCCGGGCAGAAAATCGTACGGCATGCCCACGTCGTGGCCGGCGATCGACGGCTGTGTCATCGAGCGAAAGTCCGGTTGCGAGCGCGAATACCAGCGCGGCCAGCCATAGCGCACCATGAGCTCGCGCTCATCGTCCGCCCACGGCTCGCCGTCCGATGCCGCCGAGTGTTCGGCGATCCGCGCCCGCGTCACGCGCGCCAGGTGTTCGGTGAACAAATCCGTTTGACTCACCGAGTAGAGCGGCGCCCCGAGCCACATCAGGTGCCTCACGAAGGCCTCGCGTCCGTCGCACCCGGCCGCCTTGAACCGCTCGGCGAGTCCGTCATCCAGAAGGTCGGATATGTCCAGCCAGCGGCATCGCTCGGCGGGATCCATCGCCGCGAGGGCTGCCGCGTACGCCGAATCCGCCGTCGCGAAATTGCGCGCCATATGCGCTGCGTAGCCCGCGAGCGCGCTGCACCAGGCGACCGTCGACTGGCAGCCGGTCGTGGCAAATGAATACGCATCGTCGAAGCGTCCGGCCTCGGTCAGGTAACGAACATGCTGGCCGGCCAGCCATGCATCGCCGCGCAGCGTCGTGGTCGCGCTGTCGAGCAGATGAATCAGTCGCTCTCGCCGCTCCTGGACCGCGGGGGCTTCCGGCGGCGGATCTCTGTCGTCCTCTCCGTCGCCGCGCCAGTAGCAATACCGGCCGATGCGTACGTCGCACGGCCCGCTGAACTGGTCGCCGACGGGCAGGCGGCTTCGGCGAAAGCTTTCGAAGGACGACTGCGCCGAGTGCGCGCCGCGAACGATGCGCACCGAGTCCATTGGAGACACGTCGCTGCGGGCGACTTGTTGGTCGCCCTGCCACAGACCCTGGAGTAGCGCGACAGCGAGAGTCGCGCGCGTCACGATGACGAACACTCGGGACCTCCTCCTTGCGGTTCAGGGCGGCACGCAGCGTGCCATCAAACCGCACATATCGGCTGACAATCTAGAGCGAAGCTAACTCCAGCTCAGACGCCCGCAACAGGAGGGAGACGGATGCCCGATCGATTGAACAATTTGCCGGACGAGTCCAATCCACTTCGTACCGAAGAGCGCGAGCGCGTACGGGACGAGCTCGAGGCACGGCTGCAGGCGAACGGCGTGAGGTTCACGGGGTCGGAAAGCGACGACCAAATCGTCGCCTTGTCGAACGCCTTCGAGCTGTTCGATGCGGCGAGGGAACGGGCGGGCGCCGACTCCATGACCAATACCTTCGAGTCGTCGCGCCCCGACGATTCGCGCTTCGTCGTCCCGCAGCGGCGCGACGACGAGTCGACTGACCAGTACGTTGCCCGCATCCGGGCGGCGGCGCGTCGCCTGGCCGACGACGGCAAGCACGGCTGAGATTGCCTAACCCCAAATAGGGTCAGACTCCATTTCCCGCGGTCACGGCTCGCCGAGCGCGACGAACGGCCCCGTCGTCGCCGAAATACCGATGTCGTCGACCACGACCGTGCCGGCCACCAGGCGATCGAACACGAGACGGATCGATCGCAGATGCGCGGGGTCGAGCTGCGGCGAGGCCTGGACGAAATCCGCCAGTGGAAGCACGTAGGTCTGCAAGACCATCTCGTACTGGGTCGGGTATCGCTGCTGCTCCTCGTCGCGGCGGCGAAGGATGTGGATCTCCAGCGGTCGCCGTGGAACGCCGAACCGGCTGATCGGCAGCCGGGCGGTATGGCCGGCTGCGTCGGCGATCTCGATCGTGAGATTCACCGGCGTCGTGTCCTTCTTGGCTTTCGCCTCGGGCTTCTTGGCGGGCGCGGACGCCTTTTTCGTGCTGTCCGTCTTCTTCGTCGTGTCCTTCGCCGGCGCGCGCGGGCCCGGCTTTGCGTCGGTGGGCGCGAGCGACAGGTACACCGACGACCTTGCTCCCACGTTTAGTGCGCCGACCAGCGAGTCCGACAAGGTGATCGTGTACGACGCCGGCCTCCCGAGCTTGGTCGTATCGTCGCCGCGAATGTGGTTGTTCCAGCCGAGCGTGACCGCGTTGGTATTGATCGGATCGTTGCCATTGCGGAGCGTGAGCAGGTTCTCTTTCCAGGTTGCGAGACTGTCTCCGCCCAACGTCACGCCGGGCACCGATCCGGTTGTCACGTCGACGTCCTCGTCGAATGTTGCGAGCGGCTTGAACCCGCTCTCCTCGAAGCGCGTGATGTACATCGTCTTGGGCAGCCACGCGCCGGCGACGCGATGATCGCGAAAGATCGGCAGGTACTCGCTGCGTCCGTGCAGCGTCGCCTCGAGGAACGCGCCGATCATCACCTTGCTGAACTGGCGCTGCTCCTCCGGCGAGATGAGTCCGCGCAGATCGAGGTAGCGGCCGCTCCGCGGACCGTTGTCCTTGTTGCCCCACACGCTGTTCCACTGGCCGTGATTCGCGCGGTAGACGTACCACGCCGCCTTGAACCACGGCTGTCCGTCAGTGAACTTGATGCGCTGAAAGGTTCGCAGCCCGTTGAACGACGAAACGTCGCCGTCGTGCGAGCCATGGATCACCATGTAGTTCACGTTCTCGATCGGCGTGAAGACGCCCGCCGGCTTGTACTGTCCGTCCACCGGCGCGATGGCGAACACCGACTTGATGCCGAAGTTGAAATTGAACTTCACGTTCGCATCGTCGGGATAGTGGCTCAGCCGGTTGAACGCGGCCGCGATGCCCACCGCCTCGCCTCCGCGCGAGTGCCCCATGAGCGCGATGTTGGTCATGTCGACCTTGTGGTAGAACGGGTTGCCGGCGCTGTCGTTCCACCGCTTCCAATCCTCGAGATGCTTGAGCAGCAGCCACGCCCGCCCGTCGCTCTCGCCGCGCAGGTTGCCATTGATGAAATTCTCATCGACCGACACGAGGATGAATCCCCTCGACGCCAGCAGCTCGCCCAGGTACCGGTAGCCGGGGTCCGAGTAGTCGAGCGGATCGTGATTGCCGTGGACGATGAGCACGAGCGGGAAGGGCCCGTCGCCGGCCGGATACCATACCCGGCCGTTGATGGGGAATTTGCTGAACCCGAATCCCCAGTCCTTCTCGCGCGCTTTCGCATTCGCGGGCTCGGTCGTCACGAACGGCGACGCGTCGACGGTCTTGGTCTTGATCGTCACCGAGTCCCGAAACGCGGCCCGCCGCTTGTCCGTTCCGCTCCCGTAGTACATGGTCTTGACGGAGAAGCTCCCCGGCTCGCCAGGGTTCGGGGCGGTGATCAGCTGATGCGACAGCACGGACGGCGAATCGTCCTTGCTCAACTTGAGCGCCTGCGTGCAGCCGGCGGCGAGAACGAACGACAAGATTGGGAGTCGGCGCATGGAGTGGTGGGTGTTGGTACTGAGTACTGGGTGCTGGAGGATTGGGAACTGGCGGCTCGGTTACCGAACTCGAAGCCCGATGCGATGACCGATGCGCCCGCCCGACAGTGTCTCGAGTGCGTAATCGATCGAGAGCCGGTCCATCGTCAGTCCCGCGCCGGCGGTCACCGCGCGCTCGCCCGGCAATGGCCGTCGCCCGCCGGCCCGCACCGCCACCGAGTAGCCGTCGAGCCAACTATATCCAACCTCGGCCCCGCCCGCCGGAACGACGAATGTGCCGCGCAGCAGCGAGACCGCCGCCGTGCCCGCGACGTCGAGCGCACCGACCGGCTTTGCGCCGGCCACCCCCAACGTCGTCCGCAACGGAAGGAAGAGTGACGTCGTTCCCCCCGCCGGCCCACCCGGCGTGACGCCGCAGCGACGGGTCTCCGAGCATGGAACGGCGATGTCCGTCGCCAGGTTTTGCACCGCCAACCCAACGGTATAAAAGCGCATCAGGTCCTTTGAGACACCCACGTCGAATGCGGCCCTGCTCACGCGAACGTCCCCGGCGTCATCCTCGACGTACTTGGCCGCGATGCCGCCTCGAACGCCCTTGTACACCTCCGCCAGCCCGACCGACGCCTCGATCGACGTCGCCGGATTTCCCCCCGCGTCGAGCATCGTTTCCCGGTCCACTGGAAGCTCACCGTGCGCCACCCGGTAGTCGGCCATTCGCATTCCGATCCCGATTCCACCCTTGCTGAACCGCGTCACTGCGGAGAGCGAGCCGCCCGACGCCGTGGGCGAGTACCGTTCCCCGGACGCGCTGAAGCCGCGCGCGACCGCCAGTTGCGCCGGGTTGAAGAACAACACGTCGTCGTCTCGACCCGCCACGCCGACGTTGCCGGTGGCCAGCGTGCGCGCGCCGGCCGGCAAAAGCAAGACGATCGGGGTATAGGGCTCGCCGCGCTGTGCCACGGCGGCGGTGGAGGGAAGCAGGGCACACAGGACTACCGCGCGGCGCAATGGCATTGGTCGGAGTTGTGAGAATTACCGTTAGTGTAGTGACAAGCCCTCAAGCACGCCGCTCGCCACGCAGTTCGACAGTCCGCGTCACGATATGGTTGCGCGGCGGCGCTTCCTCCCTGCGAGGGCGGTTCTCGCGCTATCTTCAGCAGCGCGCCATCCATAGAATCACGCCAAGCTCGATCGTCGCGGCGACCACCCCGAAGATGAGCGCCGCCGGCAGCCTCCGTCTCTCACTCGTCATGTCGACCGTCTCTCGGATTCACGGCGTCGCCCTGGCCCTTGGTACGTTGGTGCTGCTGTCGTGTACGGAAACTACGTCGCCGCCACGCCGCTATGCGGTCCTCGACGACGAGGGGCACAGCGACTGGCGGGTCGTGAGCGTCGGCGGTAACCATACCTGCGCCATCAAGACGAGCGGCAATGCGTACTGTTGGGGGAGCAACCAGTACGGCCAGCTTGGCATCACCCAGTTTGATTCGACGTGCGGCACCGGCAACGCCAAATTCCGCTGCGCCACGACGCCGCACCAGGTCCAGCCGGGCGTTCAGTTCGCGTCGATCAGCGCCGGCGGCCGACATACCTGCGCGATCACCACGGCGCGAGAGGCCTACTGCTGGGGAGCAAACGACCGCAACCAGCTGGGACAGCCCTCCTTCGGGGGAGCGACGCTGAGTCGAGTCCCGGGTGTTCTGCCCTGGGCGCAGATCTCCGCCGGATCCACCCATACCTGCGCCGTTCGAACCGACGGCGCCCTGTTCTGCTGGGGCTCGAACGATCGCGGAGAGCTGGGCGACGCCGATTTGGCGAGTGGGATCTTTCCACGCCGGGTGGTCGTGCCATCGCCGGTGGCATCGGTCAGCGCGGGGGACGAGCGCACGTGCGCCCGCACGACGACCGGAACGGTCTATTGTTGGGGCGCCGTGTGGACGAATCGCGAGAACGGTCTCGAATTCACGCGGGCGCAGACGAGCCCGCAGCTCGTACCCGGCGCGCCCGCCATGTCATCGCTCAGCGTCGGCACGTTCACCACCTGCGGCGCCGACGCTTCAGGGTTCGCCTACTGCTGGGAAGCAAATCCGCGCGGTGAGATGGGCACGGGAACCCAGGAGGGAAGCACGACCCCGCAGCGCGTCGACACGGATCTCGAGTTCGTGCAGGTCAGCGCGGGAATCGTCCAGACCTGCGGCGTCGTCGTCGATGGGTCGGGCTACTGCTGGGGCGACGATTCCTTCGGCCAGATCGGCGTCTCGCCGTCGCTCCTGGTCGAGCGGTGCGACTCGCAGCAGTTTGCCTGCGCCACCCGGCCCGTGCGCGTCGCCGGACGCCAGCAGTTCACCGAGATCAGCACGGGCTTCGGTAGCCACACCTGCGGCGTCACGACCAAGGGCAATCTCTACTGCTGGGGACTCGGCTCCTCCGGGCAGCGCGGCGACGGACTCGCCCTGTTCGCGACCAGCGTGCCGACGCTCGTCGCCGAACCCTGAGCCGGTCCCACTTCTAGATTACCAGAGCCCCGCCTCGATCGTCTCTGGCGAGTCCGACGCGCATCGGGCGCGTGACATTCCCCGGAAGCCTTCGCCCCCCCCCAAACACATGCGTCTGAATAGTAAGTTCCTGCAGCGAGCCCTTCTTGCGTTCACGACCGGCATCTTCCTGGCGTGCGCGGCGCGACTCTCCGCCGCCGACGACGACTCCCCCTCGCCGGCCTTCTTTCAGCCGGCGCCCTAAGTCTCCCGCAGGGCGGCCATCGGCGTTTCGGCAAACACGTCGCGGCCCGTCATCAGGCCGATCGCCACGGCGAGCGCGATCATCGCCGCGGCGACGAGCAGGGCAGGTGCAACGGCCGGCACGAACGAGAGCTTGAAGACCGAGTGGACGAACGCCCAACTGGCCAGCGTGGAGAGCACCACTCCGGTCAGCGCGCCCAGCGTCCCGAGGAGCATGTACTCGGCGAGCATGATCCGTCCGATCTGACGGCGCGTCGCGCCCAGCGTCTTGAGCAGCACCCCTTCGCGCAGCCGCTCCCGCCGCGTCGCCGCCACGGCGCTGAACAGCACCGGCACGCCGAGCGCGAGGCTGATCAGCGCCAAAAAGCGCACCGCCATCGTCACCTTGGCGAGCACGCTCTCCACGGTCTTCTGCACGAGCGTCAGGTCCAGGCTCGAGACGGTGGGGAAGCCCGCCACCACGTCGCGCTGCAGCCGGGCGACGGCCGCCGGGGACGGCGCCCGGACGAGGATCGCGTACTGCTTGGGCGCGGTCGCCAGTGACCGCGGGTCGAATACCGCGAAGAAATTCGGCGAGAAGCTCTGCCACTTTACGTCTCGCAGGCTGGTGACGAGAGTCGGTATGAGCACTCCCTGAACGTTCCAGGTGATCGTGTCGCGCAGCCCGACCCCGAGCTCCTTCGCGACGCCCTGGTCCAGCGAGACCTCGCCGATCGAATCGCGCCGCGCCAGGTCGAACCACCGTCCAGACACCAGCTGCTCGGACGCCGTGATCGTGTCGCGGAACGTCGACCGAAACTCGCGCCGCAGTGGCCACCCGCTTCGCGCCCCGTTCCCGCGGCCGCCGCCGTCGCCGCGCGCCGGCGTCTGGCCGTTTGCCCGCGCGGCTCGCCGCTGCTTGTCCAACTCGGCGAGGAGCTCCGACGTCGGCCGCCCATTGATGGACGCAATGCGCATGTTCACGATCGGCGTCTCGTCGATCAGCTCGTTGGGCGTTGCGCGAATGATCGAGTCGATCCACGCGCGCTGCGATTCCTGGACGTCGAAGAACACCACGTTGGCGCGCGCCTCGCCGAGCCGAACGTCCAGCGAGCGAAGGATGTTGTGCTGAACCTGATACAACGTTCCCATCAGGAACACGCCGAACCCGAGGGCGAGGATCACGGCGCGCGTCTGGTTTCCCGGGCGGTACAAGCTCGCGATTCCCTGACGCAGCGGGAACGGCCACGACGGTCGCAGCGCGTGCCGCGCCGCCCACGACAATCCGGCGGCCGTCAGCCACAGAATACCGATTGCCGCGAAGATTCCGAACGTGAAGGCGAGTCCACGCTGCACCGTGTTCGCCCGGCTCAGTCCGAGCTCGAGCACGCTGACGCCAATCGCCAGCGACAGTAGCATGCGGAGCGGATCGCGGCGCGCGCGGCCCAGCGCGTCGGCGTCAGGTTCGCGCCGCAGGGCCTGCAGCGGCGACACGCGGCGAAGCGCGACCAGCGGGCGCAGTGAGAACAGCAGCGCAACCCACACGCCGATTCCGAGCCCGAGCAGGATCGCTGATGGCGCCAGCCGGACTTCGACGTCGACCGGGAGGAAGTCCTTGAGCCCGTACGGCATCAGGAATTGAAATCCTACGCCGAGCGCGGCGCCGACCAGCGCGCCGATGAATCCCATGACCGCGGCCTGCACGGTGTAGATCGACAGCACCTGCGAGCTCGTCGCGCCGAGGCAGCGCAGAATGGCCACCGGATCGATCTTTCGCATGACGAACGCGTGTACGCCGCTCGCGACGCCGATGCCTCCCAGCAGGAGCGCGACCAGGCCGACGATCGCCAGATAGTCGTGGAGCTGGTCGATCGCGCTCGCGAGCCGCGATTCGTTGTAGCCCGCCGCCCGCACCGATCCGTTCGTGCCCGCCAGCAGGCGGCGCGAAAAACGAGCGGGCACCATCTCGGCCGAGATCGGCGGCGGCAGCTTGAACAGCGTCTCGTACTCGGCTCGGCTGCCGAACACGATCAGGCCCGTCTCCGCGACGTAGCGCTCGGGAATGTAGACGCGCGGCCCGATCGCCGCGCTGATGCCGACGTCGCCGGGCACGCTCTTGAGCGTTCCTGAAATCACGAACTTGGCATTGCCCATCGACAGCGTGTCGCCCACGTGCGCGTCGAGCGAGATGAGCAGTGATGGGTCGACCACGGCCTCGCGTCCCGCCTGCAGTCCGCTCCAGGCGGAACCCGGATCCGTGATGATCTGCCCATAGAACGGATAGCCGGGCGCCACGGCGTGGACCTGCACGAGCCGCGTGCCGCCGCTGCGCGGCACCAGCGCCATCGACATGAAGTTCGTCGCCGTCGTCGTCGCGGCGCCGTGGCGCGTGAGCGAGTCGATCAGCGAGTCGACGGCCTTGGTCCTCGGCGCGTTCCGCGTCAGCATCACGTCGCCGCCCAACAGCGCGCGCGATTGCTCGTGCACCGAGCGGATCACGTTCTCCGAGAACGAATCGATCGCCACGAGCGCCGCCACGCCGAGCGAGATCGACGACATGTAGAGCAGCAGCCGGCGTCGCGCGGTGCGGCTCTCGCGCCAGGCGAGGGCGAACAGCTGCCGCGTGCCGGCCATCAGGCCGCCCGTTCGGTGTTCGTGTCCGAAACGACCCGTCCGTCGCTCAGGCGGATGATGCGTTGTGCATGGCCCGCGAGCGTGTGATCGTGCGTGACGAGGATGATCGTCGTCTTCGATTCGCGATTGAGCCCCTCGAGCAGCTCGACGATGTGCGCCCCCGTGTCACTGTCGAGATTGCCCGTGGGCTCGTCGGCGAACAGGATGCGCGGCGAGTTGGCGAAGGCGCGGGCGATGGCGACGCGCTGCTGCTCGCCGCCCGACAATTGCGTAGGAAAGTGATCGAGCCGGTCGCCCAGTCCGACCCGTCCCAATAGCTCGCGGGCGCGCTCGGCGGCACCGCGGTCGCCGCGCAGCTCGAGCGGGACCTGGACGTTCTCGAGCGCCGTCAGTGTGGAGATCAGTTGAAAGCTCTGAAAGACGAACCCCACTTTTTCTCCGCGCAGCCGCGCCCGCTGGTCCTCGTCCATCCCGGTGAGGTCGGCGTCATCGAGGATCACCCGGCCGTGCGTCGGCGTGTCCAGTCCGGCCAGCAGGCCGAGCAGCGTCGTCTTGCCGCTTCCTGACGGACCGACGATGGCGACGAACGCGCCCTGCGGGATCGAGAACGAGACGTCCCGCAGCACGGTGAGCCTATTCTCGCCGCTGCGATATTCCTTCGTCAGATCACGAGCGACGAGCATGATGATCGGGGAGCGGGTCTCGATGTACCGGGCGCGGATCGGCGCGGCCATGGTGATTGCCGCGGTTGTTGGCTGCACCGGCGGGCACAAACCCAACGAATCGGTGGACTCGGTGGTTTCGGCGGGTTCGCCGAAATCTAACGCCGCGTCCGCCCCCTCCACGGCGACGTCGGGCGCCAAGACGGACGCCACGTCGCGGACGGCGCGACACACCGTGCTGTTCGTCGGAACGAGCCTCACGGCCGGCCTCGGGCTCGATCCCGACAGCGCTTTTCCGATGCTCATTCAGCGAAAGATCGACTCCGCCGGGCTGCCGTTCGACGTCGTCAACGCCGGCGTGAGCGGCGAGACGTCTGCCGGTTTGCTCGATCGTCTGGGCTGGCTCCTGCGCGGAACGTTCGACGTGATGGTGCTCGAAACGGGAGCCAACGATGGACTGCGCGGATTGCCGCCCGCCGCGCTCCGCGCGAATCTCGAGCAGGCGCTCGATCGCATCGAAGCGACGCGGCCGGACGCGCGCGTTGTCCTCGTGCAGATGGAGGCCCTGCCCAATCTCGGGGCGAAGTACGCGTCCGACTTTCATGCCGTGTACCCGACGATCGCCAAGAAAAAGGGTCTGACCCTGATTCCGTTCCTCCTGGCCGGGGTCGCCGGACACCGCGAGCTCAACCAGGGCGACGGGGTGCATCCCAACGACGCGGGCGAGCACATCGTTGCGTCGAACGTGTGGAGCGGATTGAAGCCCGTGCTGGTGTCGGTGGTGCAGGCCGAGGCGTCGCGGGGACCGCTTGACCGGCAATAACGCTCGATCTAAGTTTAAAGGCTGTCTCAGTTTACATCCCGACTGTCTTACCAATCAGGTTGATCCATATGGCAATCCCGGCAACCCAGATCCGTCGCGGAATGGTCATCGTCTTCGAGGGCGATCCGTGCCGTGTCCTCGAGTTTCGACACCACACCCCAGGCAACCTGCGGGCGATGGTCCAGGCGAAGCTCAAGAACCTCCGCACCGGTTCCAGCTACGAGCACCGTTTTCGCGCCGCCGACTCGATCGACCCGGCGTCGATGGAGACGCACGACCTGGAGTTTCTCTATCAGGGTGGTGACACCTACCACTTCATGAACACGGAGAACTACGACCAGCTCGAGATGGACGAGGAGATGCTCGGCGACAACGCGCAGTGGATGCAGCCGGGTATGAAGATCCAAGCCGAGTACTACGACGGCCGGCCGGTCGGCATCAAGATGCCGAATTCGCTGATCCTCGAGGTCGTCGACACGGCGCCGGTGATGAAGACGGCGACGAAGACCGCGTCGTCCAAGCCGGCGAAGCTCGAGAACGGAGTGACGATCAACGTGCCGGAGTTCGTGGGCACGGGCGACAAGGTGAAGGTCAACCCGTCGACGGGCGAATATCAGGAGCGCGCGAAGTAAGCGAAGTAAGCGAAGTACGCGAAGTACGCGAACTCGGGAAACGTCGCCCGAGCGATGCAAAGTCGGCGAGGCAAAGCGCGCAGGTTGATTGGATGCCGCGGCGGAATTACAATGCAAGTCTGCATCGTACGATGTGGGACCGGTGTCGTGTGTGCGGGGCGGCACCATCATGGTGACTGTAGCTCAATCGGTTAGAGCACCGGACTGTGGCTCCGGGGGTTGCGGGTTCAATTCCCGTCAGTCACCCTGCAGGGGTTCGGGGGTCCGGGGAGGCGTCACCGGCAAGCCGTATAGCCTAGGTCGGTAGCTCAATTGGTAGAGCACTGGTCTCCAAAACCAGCGGTTGGGGGTTCAAGTCCCTCCCGGCCTGCGTGAGCAGTTACGTGAGCAGCGACGCGAGCGTGTACGTCGGGCAAGAACGAGAGTTGGGCAAGTAGAAACGCGTGACAGGGTCGTGATGTTGGACAATGGCGGTATCGTCTAGGGGACTAGGACGGGGCCCTCTCAAGGCCCAAACACGGGTTCGAATCCCGTTACCGCTATTGGAGTGATCGTGACGGCCCGTTCGTCTATCGGTTAGGACGGCACCCTTTCACGGTGCAGAGAGGGGTTCGATTCCCCTACGGGCTATCGAACGGGGGAATGTTGGAACGGCGGAACGGTGGTGGAGCGGTGGAAAGGAGAACGGTGGAATGGACGAGCGGAAGAACA
>Ga0157370_10004660_pt1 | contig 15657 bp, 12 predicted proteins | sample C35metaG_FD_113463 | JGI IMG/M metagenome (GOLD analysis project Ga0157370, IMG submission 113463) | Corn rhizosphere microbial communities from Kellogg Biological Station, Michigan, USA - C3-5 metaG | ecosystem: Host-associated > Plants > Roots > Rhizosphere > Soil | place: USA: Michigan...
CGGTGATCGCCGCGATCCGCGACTACCTGAACGAGCGCGGCTTCCTCGACATCGAAACGCCCTGAACTCAGTCTCGTGGAGCGCGGGGCCGAGGTCGACCAGCTCCATCCCGAAACGCAGGTCGGGCCGGTCGGTCCCGAAGCGACTCATCGCCTCGTCGTAGGCCAGCCTCTCGATCGGCAGCTCGACCGTCGGGCCGTCGACGCGCTTGAACACGTGCGCCAGCAGCCGCTCGTTGACCTCGATCACGTCATCGACGCCGACGAAGGACATCTCGATGTCGAGCTGGGTGAAATCGGGTTGGCGATCGGCGCGCAGATCCTCGTCGCGGAAGCAGCGGGCAACCTGGTAGTAGCGCTCGAAGCCGGCGACCATCAGCATCTGCTTGAACAGCTGCGGCGACTGCGGCAAGGCGTAGAAGGAGCCCTGCTGGAGGCGGCTGGGGACGAGGAAGTCGCGAGCGCCCTCGGGGGTCGAACGGGTCAGCACCGGCGTCTCGACGTCGAGGAAGCCCTCGCGGTCGAGGAACTCGCGCATCGCCGCGGTCACCCGGTGGCGCAGGACCAGCGCCTCGCGCATCGGCTCGCGACGCAGGTCGAGGTAACGGTGGCGCAGGCGGGCGTCCTCGCCGACCTCGCCGGAGAAGCCCTCGATCTGAAAGGGCGGCGTCTCGGCGTCGGCAAGCAGCTCCGCATCGCTGACCGCCAGCTCGAACTCGCCGGTCGCCAGCTCCGGGTTGACCGTCTCGGCCGAGCGTCGGACGACGCTGCCGGCGGCGCTCAGCACGTCCTCGGCGCGCAGCTTGTGGGCGAGCTCGAACGTCGCGCCGGAGGTGTCCGGGTGGAAGACGAGCTGGACTATGCCGGTGCGGTCGCGCAGATCGATGAAGATCAGGCCACCGTGGTCGCGGCGGCGGTGAACCCAGCCGGCCACCCGGGCCGCGGAGTCGACCCGGTCGTCCAACACCTTGCCGCACCAGGTGTCGCGGTACTCGTTGGCGCGCAGGGTCGGCGCGTCGCTCACGATCGCTCGCCGCCGATCGCCTCGACCAAGTCCACTGGATCGATCTGGCGCTGCTCGCCGCTTTGCATGTCGCGTAGCTGCGCGGAGCCTTCTGGTTCGAGGATCAGCACCCGGCGGGCGCCGAGCCGGTCGGCGTGCTTGAGCTGCCCCTTCAGCCCCCGCCCGGCGAGGTCGACCTCCGCCGTAAGACCGGCATGGCGCAGCTCGATCGCCAACACGAGCGCCTCCCGCTGTCGGCCAGGATCCGCCACGGCGATGAACGCATCGCGGCCCGTCTCTTCCTCGGCCTCTCCGAGCGCCAGGAGGATGCGCTCGATCCCGGCTGCCCAGCCGACCGCCGGCGTCGGCGGTCCGCCCAGCTGCTCGATCAGTCCGTCATAGCGACCGCCGCCACCGACCTCCGATTGCGCGCCGAGCTCGTCGCAGACGAAGGAGAAGATCGTCCGCGTGTAGTAGTCGATGCCACGCACAAGGGTCGGGTCGATCTCGAAGTCGATCCCGGCCGCCTCGAGCAGCGTACGCACCTCGGCGAAATGCTCGGCGTCCTCCCCCTCGAGGCGCTCGACGATCGTCGGTGCGTTCGCCATCACGCCACGCGTCCCCTCGTCGTCTGCGTCGAAAGCGCGCAGCGGGTTGATCTCGATCCGCTCGCGGACGTCCTTGGAGAGCTTTGTCTCGTGGGCGCGCAGATGCGCCTTGAGCTCCTCCAGGTAGGCCCGGCGCGATCCGGGCGAGCCGAGGTTGGCGATCCGTAGCTCGACGCCCGGCACGCCCAACTCGGTGAGCAGATCAGAGAGCAGCACGATCGCCTCGGCGTCGGCCAGCGGCGAGTCGGTGCCGATCGCCTCGACGCCGAGCTGGTGGAACTGGCGATAGCGCCCGGCCTGGGGCCGCTCGTGGCGGAAGAACGGACCTGCGTAGGAGAGCTTGACCGGCTGCGCCAGCTTGTGCATGCCGTGCTCGACGTAGGCGCGGCAGATCGGCGCCGTGCCCTCGGGCCGCAGGGTGATGCTGCGCCCACCCTTGTCCTCGAAGGTGAACATCTCCTTGCGCACGATGTCGGTGGAGCGGCCGACGCCCCGCTCGAACAGCTCGGTGTCCTCGAACGCGGGAGTGGCGATCGGCTCGTAGCCCGCCCGCTCGAAGATCGCCGAGGCCGTGGCCTCGATCCGCCTCCTGGCACGGGCGTCACCCGGCAGAACGTCGAAGGTCCCCCGCGGGGCTTGATACTTGCTCGCCATCGTGGCGCGACCTTACCTGCGCAGCGCGCGGCTCAGCGTGCCAGGTCGACGAGGAAGGGATTGGTCGCCAGCTCGGCGCCAAGTGTGGTGACGCCCATGTGGCCGGGGTAGACGCCGGTTTCCGGCGAGTGGGATGCGAGCAACCCGCGAATCGAGCGGATCAGGGTCGGGCCATCGCCACCGGGGAGGTCGACCCGGCCGACCGATCCCTTGAAGAGGACGTCGCCGGAGAACATCGCCTCCTCGTCGCGAATCGAGTAGGTGACGTGGCCGGGACTGTGGCCCGGGGTGAAGATGACGTCGATGGTCAGTCCGGCCAGCTCCAGGGCCTCCCCGCCTTTCACCGTCTCGTCGGCCTCGTAATTCTCGTAGGGACCGATGCCGGGCATCGGCACGTAGGCCATGATGTCGGCGAGCAGCGGCCGCTCCATCTCCGGGCAGTACACGGGCGCGCCGGTGACGGTCGCGACCGGCGAGACCGCGCCGATGTGGTCGAAGTGACAGTGGGTGATCAAGATCGCATCGACCTTGGTCCCCATCTGCTCGACCGTGGCGAGAATGCGGTCGGGCTCGTCACCCGGGTCGACGATCAGTCCGCTGCCTGAGCCTTCGCGCCGCACGATGAAGCAGTTCTCCGCGATCGGCCCCACCGTAAGCATCTGGACGTCGAGGCTCATTCCTTCCCACCGGCGCGGATCCGGGCCCGCTCGCGGCGCCGCCACAGCATCGAGTCGATGTAATAACCGGCCGGGATGTAGAAGACGAGCATGAAGGCACCGAGGCCGAAGGCGGCGCCGGGCGGGCGCTTGAAGATCAGCATCAGCAGGGCCGTGAAGATGACGGCGGCAACCACGCCGCGGGTGATCGAGCTGCGCCAGGTCGGCGGCGCATCGGTCTTCTGCTGAGCCTTGCGCCCCGAGCGGGCACGTGCTTTGGCCTCCTCTCGACTCCGCGGGCGCCCGGCTCGGCGGTTCGGATCGACCCGACCGCCCTGCGTGCCCCGGTGCTTGCGGCGGCGCTTCTTCCTCGTCTGGGCCATATCCGGAATCTAGACGAATAGCGGCGTTGGGCCACTCAGGACAACGCCGCGAGTCGCCGCTCGATCGTCCCCAGCTCCGGGTCGAAGGCCCGGATCGGCACGTCGTCCGGATAGCCGGCGAGAGCGGCGGCCGGGATCAGACCGACGAGCTCAGCCGCGACCGGCCGGGCGCCCAGAGGCTCAGCGAGCGATCGAATCCTCTCCACCACCGCCCCCAGCGGCGTCGCGGCCAGATCTTGGATATTGGTCGAGACCTGCACGCGGCTGCCAGGGAGCGGCAGGCCGATCGCCCGCACGCCGGGCAGGCCGCCACCCGACTCGCGAAGGCCGGCTGCGACGGCACGTCCCAGCTCGAGGTCATCGCTGTCGAGCTCGACGTTGAAGGCACCCAGCGGCCGGCGTGCTGAGACCAAAGTGGCGCCGGCGGTCCTGTGCGGCTGCGCCGGCCCACGGTCGGGGAGCAGCTCCCCCGCATCCATCCGCAGCCAGAGCTCGGTCAGCCCGCCGTTGCGGAAGTAGGCCCGCTCGACTCGCTCGGGGCCGCCCGCCAACTCGCCGTAGAGAAAAACGGGAACGCCCAGGCCGGCAATCCGGTCGGCGACGTCGAGCGCGGTCGCTCGTGCCCGCTCGCGATCCGCGGGTTCGACCCAGACCACCGGGGAGACGTCGAGCGCCCCGATCGCAGGATGAAGGCCCTCGTACCCGCCCATGTCGATCGAGCGGATCGCCTCGGCGGCGCCTCGAGCCAGCGCTGCGCCCAGCGCCTCGGGCTCGCCTGCCAGAGTGAAGACAGTGCGATCGTGATCAGGGTCGGTGTGCCGGTCGAGCAGCGTCACGCCCGTGGAGAAGGCACGCTCGAGGGCGTCGATCCGCCCCGCGTCGCGGCCCTCGGAGACGTTGGGGACGGCGAGCAGCGGCGGCGGCACCGCTCAGACGACCAGCTCTCCGGTATGCAAGATCGTGGCCCCGTCGATCTCCACGGTCGGCTGCAGCACAACGCAGTCGAGATGGACCGGCACCTGGACCGTGCCGCCGATCGCCGCCGAGGCGCCGAAGGCGACGTGAGCGGTTCCGAGGATCTTCTCGTCCTCGAGGATGTTGCCGGTGAGGACCGCGCATTCGTTCGTGCCGATGCCGAGCTCGGCGACGTTGGTCCCTTCAGGGCTGTGTTCGGTGAGCAGCTCCATCAGCCGCGCGCCCTCCGCCCCACTCGCGTCGATCAGGTGACCCCCGCGCACGGTCAGCTCGACCGGCTCGGCGAGCCTGCCGATTGCGGCGATCGAGCCATCGACGACCAGCGTCCCCTCAGCGGTCCCCTCGAGGGGCGCGATGAAGGCCTCGCCGCAGGGGATGTTGCCGAAAGCACCCCGCATGTTCAGCGCCCCCGCATCGACGATCGCCGTGCGATCCTCGAGCCCGAGGCGTAGGTCGGAGCCGTTCGGGCAGGTGATCCGCGCCTCCGCGCCGGCGCCGAGCGCGCGCCCGACCGAGGCGCCCCTTTTTCGCAACAGCTTCAGGTCCGCGCCCATCACCCGGGCGAGCATCTCGCCGGTCACGCCGGGCATCGAGGCGACGCGAACGCCGGCTTCGGTGGCGGCGCGACGCGCTTCGGTGTGCGAGATCGACTGGATCGTCGGCGCAACGACGATGTCGACCGCGAGCATCGCGGCGGCAACAGCCCGCGGCGGCTCCGCGGCGTGCGATTCCCGCTCGGAGATCACCGCCAGGGTCGCCTCGCCGCCCTCGCCCTGGGCATTGATCCGCAGCAGCGCACCGAGCTCTTCGGTGATCGGGTTGCAGATCACCAGCATCTCTTCAGATGGATTCAGATCCAGGCAATCCCGGATCAGCGTCGTGACTGCCCTATCAAGAGCGCTGCCCATCACGGACACAAGGCTATCCGCCAGAGCGGCGCGCGGCACCGCCCACGCACGAAGCCTCGCTACCATCCCCCGCCCCGCCGGAGTAGCTCAGCTGGTTAGAGCAGCGGAATCATAATCCGCGTGTCGGGGGTTCGAGTCCCTCCTCCGGCATCGCAGCGCTATGGGGAATGCCCCACCTCCCCAGGTCAAGAGGCCCTGATTTGGCAAGGGAAGTGGCAAGGACCTGCGCACCTCGTAGAGGCGGTGCGGCCGATGGGCGCTAGCCGGGCCTACATTCGCCTGACAGGCGGGGAAGTTCTCGCTTCTTTGACGAGGCGACCCCATCATGAAGCTTTTGTGGATTGGTCATCGCTATTTAGATGGTTAGCCACTAGCATCCAGGGTCAACCCAACGCAAGGGGGCCACGCCGTGGAGATTCCCGAGGAGCACCGATCGTCTTTTTTCTCCCGCCTTGAACCGCGGCTCGTCGAGGCAGGAGACCGGGCGAGGGGTACGGTCAATCTCTTTGGGGCGGGGGCGGTTCCTGACGTTCCTGTCCCCGCCGAGCCACTGAGCGCTGGTGCGGCCAACGTCTTCACGGGTCCCGGCGACGCACCGCCGGGGACGACGGTGTCCGATTCGGGTGGTCCGAAGCTCGGCCTTTGCCTCTTCTCGGTCATCTTCTGGGGCAACGCGTGGACCTCACCTGCCCTGAGCCCCTCTGCCGGGCAAATCCTGGGCAGCATCGACAGCCTGCTCCATCCGCTCTACTCGCTTTACCTGGAGGGACTCAAGCAGTACGGCCTCATCGCCGGAGCCGGCATCACCGGCCAGTCGCTGATCATCACCTCTCCCGAGCCGCCCAACCCGTTCAGCCCCCAGGACATCGGCGAGAAGATTTGGGACCTGATCGACGACGATCACTATCCCGAGCCCGAGGACTCCGCCTTTCCCAACCTCTACTTCGTCTTCCTGCCGCCCGGTGTCAACCCGACCAACAACAGCCTGTGCGGCGAGCACTCGATCGCGTCGCACAAGGACTTCCTCGAGGCCACCGAGTCGGTGTACTTCGCCTGGATCCGCTACGGGACGCTCGATCAGATGACGCGCTGCTTCAGCCACGAGCTGGTTGAGGCGATGACCGACCCGCGAGGCAATGGGGTTCAGATCAACCCCCGCAACGCCACCGAATGGAACGAGATCGGCGATGTCTGCTCGAGCGCGGCCTATGTCAACGGCGTGTATGCGACCTCGTATTTCTCGGCGGCCGACGGCGCGTGCGTCATTCCGACGCCCCCGCCCCCTCCCCCTCCCCCGCTCCCGCCGGGCGACTACGAGATCGATTGCGTGAAGAAGTGGGTGCACAATGGGCACCCTTTCATCGGGATCGTCGGCGGCCGGCGGCCGGACGGCAGCCGCTGGGAACTACCCGAGGCTGTCGTCGTCTCGCTGATCCGCGATGGCTCCTGCACGTTCTTCACCGACCAAGGCGGCCGCCGCGCCGATATCGTCATCGAACGATCGAGGACGGGCTGGGATTACCTGAGAACGTTGGCCGACGGCTTCGAGCCGAACAACCTGGAGTCGCTCGACCCCTGCCCTGACTGAGCCCGACCTCCGGTCATTGCGATCCGACCCAAACCCCGGATCTGGATGCCTCAACCGGACAGCTGGACACCGGCATGGCGGAACTGGGCGAGGGTCGCTTCCATCGCCTCGACCTCGGGTGCGACCATCGAGGGCCAGGGCTTGTCGGGATGCTCGTCGAGGGTCTTGTAGCCGTTGCCGCTGATCACGGCGACCACGGTGTCGTCGCGACCGAGCTTGCCCTGGTTGGCGAGCTTGATCGTCGCCGCGATCGTGGTGCCGCCGGCGGGCTCGGTGAGGATGCCCTCGGTGGCGCCGAGCAGATCCAGTGCCTCGAAGATCTCGGGGTCGCTGGCGGTCGCGGCCGAGCCGCCGCGCGAGGTCACCGCGTCAACTACAAGCGGCCCGTCGCCCGGGGCGCCGATCGCCAGCGAGTGGGCGGCGGTATTCGGCCGCTGAGGCTCGATCTCTCCGCTGCCGTCGAGGATCGCGGTGGCGATCGGCCCGCAGCCCTCCGCCTGGGCGATGTGGATCTTGGTCGCCGCGGTCTCCGCCATGCCGACCTTCTCCATCTCCCCCAGCCCCTTGTGAACGCGCGAGGAGAGGGTGCCTCCCGCGGCGGGGATGACGAAGTGGTCGGGCGAGGCCCAGCCGAGCTGCTCCACCACCTCGAAGGCCATCGTCTTTGCCCCCTCGGCGTAGAACGGGCGCAGGGTGATGTTGGTGAACTGGATTCCGCTCGCCAGCGCCAGCTCACGGCAGGCGCGGTTGGCTTCGTCGTAGTTGCCGTCCAGCTGGATCACCGCCGCGCCCAGCGCCCGGCAGGCGCGCGCCTTGCCGCGCTCCATGTTGCTCGGGTAGAAGACGTAGGCGGCGACGCCCGCCTTGGCCGCCAGCGAGGCGACGGCGGTGCCGACGTTGCCGGTCGAGACGCAGCCCATCTCGTCCCCACCCAGCTCCAGCAGCCGGGCGACGGCCATCGAGACGACGCGGTCCTTGTAGGAGAGGCTGGGGCGCTGGGTGCTGTCGTCCTTGAGGTAGAGCTTGCGCAGGCCCAGCTCGGCGCCGAGCCGGTCGGCGTGGATCAGCGGCGTGCGGCCGCTGTAGCGGCCGACGCGGTCCTTCGCCCTCGCGTCGACGATCGGCAGCAGCTCCTCAAAGCGCCAGATATTGAGCTCGCGATCGGCGATCGGCAACTCGGCAACGCGGCGGGTGGCGAGCTCGTAGTCGTAGTCGATATCGAGGGTCTGGCCGCAGCCGAGACACCTGAAGGTGGTATCGAGAAGGGGGAGCCGAAGCTCACAGTCGTGGCAGACCAGCTCCGTCGCGCAGGAGCGGGTGCGCTGGTCGGCCGAGAGGCTCATCGCCCCTCAACGCCCCCGGCTAGCGACGGCAGGCCGCCCGCCTTGGCAAATCTCCGTCTGCGCTTTCCATGCTGGCGCCTGATCATGGGCGGTTCTGTATAGCAGGTACGGGCATTTCGATCAATTATTGCTGGCCATAGAGACGGAGATCGACTCTCCCCCGGCCGGAAATCCTACAGAGGCGTCCCGCCCGAGGGCGATCAGCAGCTCCTCCGCGATGTGCGGGGCGAACGGCGAGAGGGTCCTCGCCAGCAGGGCCAGCGCGTCGAGCAGGGCGGCGTAGTCGTCATGGCCGAGCTGGCCGCGGCGCTCGACTATCCGCTTCTCGTAGTCCTTGATCCGCTCCAGCAGCCGCGTCACGTTGCGCACCGCCTTGTGCATCTGCAGTTCCCCGAGGTCGGCGGTGATCCGCTCGACCCCGTTGTCGCACCATTTCCCCAGCCGCTCACGGATGAATGCCGTGTCAGCTGCCGCCTCTGCCTCCGCGGGAGCCTCGGCCGCCGCGGCGATGCTCTCGTGCGTGTAGTCCCAGAGCCCACGCAGGAACCGCGAGGCGAAGCGCAGCGCCCCATCGGTCCAGTTGAGCGCCTTGGCCGGGCCGGCGGCGTAGAGGACGGCGAGCCGCACGGTGTCGGCGCCGTGCTCGGCGACCAGCTCGTCGGGATCGACGACGTTGCCGAGGTGCTTGCTCATCTTGCGCCCGTCGGCGATCACCATCTCGTGGAAAAGGCAGCCGGCGAAGGGCTCGCCGTCCGCGAGGAAGGAGAAGGGACCGATATCGCGCAGAGCCTTGGTCACGACCCGCTGGTCGAAGACGAAACCGCCGCTGTCGTTGCCGGCGACGAGTCGCTCCGAGGGAAGCCAGCGATGCAGATCCGGGTGGGTGAACATCTGCTCGTCGCGGTCCGCCGGCGGCACTGCTGCCGGCACCCACAGCCATAGGGCGTCGAAGTGGCAGTCGAGCGTGTCGGTCTCACGCTGCGCCGCCCCGCCGCAGGTCGGACAGGCAGTCGCCAGGAAGTCGGGGCGCTCGGCGAGCGGGTTGCCTTCCCCGGTCGGCTCGACGTCGCGCGGCAGCACCACCGGCAGGTCCTCGATCGCCACCGGGACCACCCCGCACCGCTCGCAATGCAGCACCGGGATCGGCGTGCCCCAGTAACGCTGACGCGAGATCGAGAAGTCATAGGCACGGTAACGGGTCGCCTCTCGCAGCTCCAAGCCCGCCGCCGACCCACCGCCGAACGGCTCGCCGGCCGTGCGAGGCATCCGCACCGCGATCGCCTCGTCGGCCTCGTCGGCGCTGGGGATGCCGAGCGCAGCGGTGGGGCCGTAGCGGGCATCGACGATCGGCGAGACGAAGAGCGGCAGGCTGCCGCCGCCGGCGACCTCGACCGACGCGCCGATGTCGATCACGGGGACGGCGGAAGCATCGCGGGCGCTGCGCTCCCAGCCGCCCGAGCGCACCTCATCGAGCTGCTCCGCGACCGCGGGGTCGGCAACCCAGCGCTCGAGCGTCGGATGGCGCGGCGAGAGCAGCACGAAACGCGCCTCCTCGACAGCCCCCCTGTGTTGCGTAAAGACCTCCAGGCGATCGCCGTCCGGCCCGCCAAGATCCAACTCGACCCCGTCGCTGCGACCGAGGATGTATCGCTGGGTTTTCAGCGAGAGCTCGTCCCAGTCGGCGAGCCGCTCGAGATTGCGGTCGTTCTCCTCCAGGTAAGGGGACAGGCGCAGGAACCAGGTGGGGCGGCGAATCAACCGCACCTTGTTGTGGCATCGCCAGCAGCGCCCGTCCTCGACCTGCAGCGCGGCGAGCGTCGTCTGGCAGGTGTCGCACCAGTCGACCGTCGCGTTGTCGCGGTAGATCAGGCCGGCCTCGAAGAGCGTCAGAAAGAGCCACTGAGACCAGCGGTACTGCGCCTCGTCGGAGCTGTAGAAGGCGCGGTCGTAGTCGAAGGAGAAGCCGAGTCGCTTCATCTGGCCCAGCATCCGTTCCCCGCAGCGCTCGACCCACTCGGCGGGCCGGACGCCGCGCTCGATTGCCGCCATCTCGGCCGGCAGTCCGAAGGCATCGAAGCCGAAGCCGAAGAGCACCGCATCGCCGCGCGCACGGCGAAAGCGTGCATAGGCATCCCCGATCGAGTAGTCCCGGACGTGGCCCATATGCAGGTTGCCCGACGTGAACGGGCTCGACGGCTTGATATAGACGGCGTCCTGACCGGCCGCCGGAACCGGGGTCGCAAAGGCGTCCCGCTCAGCCCACTCGGCCTGCCGGTTGGCCTCGGTCATGCCGGCGTCGTAGATCGGCTTTTCGCGGCTCATCGTCGTCGCAGTTTGCCACGGACGTTGACCCGGGGCCCGAGGGGTCCTATGCTGGAAAAGAAATGATCAAGTACCTTGAAGTATTCCAGTGACATACGAAAGCGTGACGGAAGTGTCAAATAAGTGCAAAAAGTGGCTATATGGGGGTATTTAGGCGCTTCGCCGTCCGGGCGCGGGCCTAGCTTGATCCGGGAAGAGAAATGGGCGACCCCGGCGGTGCTTGCGACACCCCGGGGCCTGGCCGAGACCTTGAGAGGAGGTCCCAACATGACAGAGGGTACGAGAACGGCCCTGCTGGAAAAAGGGGGGTTCGACGAAGAGACTGTTAAGCGGGCGATTGCCATCAGCGAGGAGGCACCGCCCAACGAACGCATCAGGACCGGGCTGGAGGTGTTGATCGATCTGGCCGAGGCCGATCCCGCCGCCGCCCGGTCTGCGCTGCACGCGCTCCGCGCAGATCACCTCAGCCTGGCCCAGATCGAGGCCTGGCTCGGCGGAGCTCCGGACCGAACGACATTCGGCCTGGGCGCCGCGATCCAGCTGGCCAGCACCGAGCTAGCCTCCCCCACGCCCAACCTGGAGCGCCTGACCCCAGAGCTGCTGACCTGGCTGGAAGGCAAGTGGTAGCCGCATTGCGCCAAATACCGCCCCTGAGGGGCGCATAGGCCAAGCAGCTCGGGTGATGGAGGGAGGGCGACGAGGGGAGCGCAACACAAGTGCGTGACCCGAGGAGCGCGACCGAAGACCCCGAGCTGCGCCGGCTTAGGCGCCCCTCAGGCGAAGGTCCAGAGCTTGTTGCCAAGAAAGTTGAAGGGCATCGCCACCGCAACCGCGATCGCCTGCGCGGTGAGGTCGCCCATCGACGCGCCCGAGACGAGGGCTTCGAGCACCACGAGGTTGATCAACAGTGCCGCGACGCTGACAGCGAGGAAGCGCGCCGCTTGAAAGCCCGGGTGACCATGACCCGCATCGAAGGTCCAGTACCGGTTCCAGAGGAAGTTGTTGGCAAGGGCAACGCAGAAGGCCCCGACCGCGGCAAGCAGATGGTGCAGGCCGAGGCCACCGGCGAGCACGGCGAAAACCGCCAGGTTGATCAGGTAGCCAGAGCCGCCGACGATGCCGAATTTGAGCAGCTGCAACCAGCTGTCCGGGCGGCGGGCTGCAGCGCGAATGCGATAGGCAAATTCGTAGGTGCCGCTCATCGACCGCTCCAAGGAGCTGCTTTGGGCCCGTCGGCGACGACGGCATTGCGGCCGAAACCGGTCCGCGCGTCGCGCAGCACATTGAAGGGAACCTGTTGGATTCGAGGGGACACGTAACGGATGAGCGTAAGGCGCTCCAGCCTACGACGTTCGACCGGACGGAAGCTCGGTGGCAGGCCTGGTGGCTTGCCCGCGACGACCGGCTTGCTCACCACGTCGATCTCGCGAACCGGAAGCACACCGCGGTATGCACGCCGCGACGGGCCGTCGAGATAGAACCGGATCGGGTCGGCGGCGAGTTTCCAGGCGACGATCGCACGCGGACGCTGCGGAGGCCCGAGCTGCTCGGCGAGGTCGCGGAAGTCGGGGCGTTGCAGGTTGGCCGTGTGGGTGACGTAGATGTCGTACGCAAGCCAGTACGCACAGAGGGCGACGGCACAGACCAGGCCCAGGCGACGAGCCCCGGCGGAGGCAAAGCCGATCGCCACGACGATCGCAAGTGGGACCAGGGCCGGCAAGAGATTGCGCTCGACGATGTAGTCCTTGCCGGCCAGTGCCACGGCAGACGCCAGCAGCACGACGCCCAACCCGACAGCCAGGCCCAGCAGCGCGCCGCGCCTCTCACGTGGCGAGCCCCGCCAGGCGAGAAGCAGAGACGCCAGGCCGATCAGCACCGCCGGGATCAGCGCGTAGCGCTCGCGAGGGGGCTCGGCGATCACGTGTCCGGTCTCCCCCGCGAGGAAGCTGACCCCGGTCTCGAATAGGCGCAAGGACAGCGCGCTGTGGTCGATCCAGCCGATGTGCGTCGGGTTGACCTGGGCCGAGATCAGCGGTAGCAGGGCCAGGCCGACGGCGAGGGCGGCGCCCACGGCAGGCAGGACCAACCGCCACATCGGTCTCATCGCGACCAGCAGCCAAACGGCCTCGATCGCCACCGCGAAGACGGCGAAGTAGTGACTGCAAAGCGCCAGTGCCGAGGCCAGCGCCCAGAGCGCCAGGTCCCGCCCCAGCCAGCTATGCAGGGCCCGGACGAAGAACAGCAGCGCCAACGCTCCGAAGAAGACCAGCACCGCATAGGAACGTGCCTCCTGCGAGTACCAGATCAACATCGGGTTGACCGCGACGAGCGCTGCCGCGATCAGCCCCGCGCGGTTGCTCGCCAGCTCACGGCCGATCAGATAGGCGACCGGGACGGTGGCCGCACCGAAGAGGGCCGACAGCGAGCGCAGGCCGATCTCCCCGGTGCCGAACACCTTCGCCCAGGCCCAGGCGAGCACGTAGTACAGGGGCGGGTTGGACTCGCTGCCCTTGACCTGGCGCAGCATGTGCTCGAATTCGCCGGGGATGACGCGCGCGGCCGTGATCACCTCGTCGTGGTGGTAGCTCTGCACACCGAGGCTGGCGAAGCGCACGGCGATGCCCAGCCCGGTCAGGCCGGCAAGCGCCCAGAGGGCGGTCGAGTGCGCTCGTTCGCTCGTCAAGGGGTGCAGCGGTTCCGTGGCATCGGTCGCCCAGGGCCGAAGGATGGCGGCAGCGCGGCAGTCGAAGCGCCCCAGGCGCGGACCGGCCGGGCGCCGAGGCGGTAGGTGAGAGTCGTACCGCGTGCCAGCGCGCAGAACGTGGTCCAAGGCCGCTCATAGGAGTGACCGTCGAAGCGCATCGACCGAATGTATGGGGCGCGGGACAGGGCGAGCGGGATGAAACGGACCTTCTCGCGCGGATTCCCGCGGCGGCTCGAGCGCTGCCAGGCAGAGGCGAGGATGCGCAGCTTGCGACCGCCGGCCAGGCGCACGCTTGCCCGCCCGAAGAGCGGGCTTCCGATTGCCAGCACGTCGGTGCCCGGAACCTCCGGGTAGAGCCCGAGCGCGCCGAGCACGTACCAGGACGAGAGCGTGCCGAGGTCGTCGTTGCCCGGATAGCCATCCGGCGCGGCGGCGTAGAGCCGCAGCGCCCGCCGCACAGCGGCCTGGGCCTTGTAGGGCTCCCCGGCCCAGTCATACAGCCAGGGGACGTTCAGGTTGGGCTCATTGCCGAGCAGTGCATGGTCGGCGTGCGTGGCGCCGGGACCGCCGTTCAGGGTCCGCAGAAAGCGGTCGAGCCTGGTCACGGCAGCGGACCGACCGCCGATCGCGGCGAAGAGGCCGGCGGGATCCTGCGGCACCAACCAGGTGTACTGGGCGGAGTCGCCCTCGGCGAAACCGGCGCCGTGGATGTTGTCGTAATGAGGGGGGAAGGTCCCATCTTCGAAGCGGGGCTCGACCTGGCCGCTGAGCGGGTTGAGGAGATTGCGCCAGTTTCCTGAACGCAACATGAAGGAGCCATACGTGGCCCGGTCGCCAAGCGAGCGAGCGGCAAATTGGGCAATTGAAAAGTCGTCGATCGCGTACTCGAGGGTGGTGGCCGCCGAGGCCCAGACGGCTTCCGGGTCGCCGAACAGCGAGTTCGCGTTGCGCTGCCTCGTGTCGAGGTCGAAGGGGACGTAGCCAAGCGCCTCGTACCGTTCCAGGCCCTGTCGCTGGACATAGCTGCCGTCGGCGCTGCGGCAACCTTCGCCGGCGCCCTTCAGCATCGCTTCCAAGGCGGCGCCGGCATCGAAGTCCCGGGCACCGAAAGCGGCGGCCGAGGCGACGATCGGGTCGGCTGGATCGCCCACCATCGTCATGCTCTGGCCGTTGGCGTAGGACCAGCGCGGCAGGCAGCCGCTCTCCCTAGCGTCGGCCAGCATCGAGGCGACGATGTCGCCGGCGCGTCGCGGCATCAGCATCGCCAGCAGCGGGATCTGCGTGCGGTAGATGTCCCAGCCGGAGAGGTCCGCGTACTGGGTGCGCCCGTCCGCATGGTGCACGGCGCCGTCCATGCCGATGTAGCGCCCGTCGGCGTCGCTGAAGGTGCGCGGGGCGAGAAGCGCGTGGTAGAGCGCCGTGTAGAACATCTCGACGTCACCGGTCCCGCCGCCGCCGACCTCGATCGAGGACAGGGCGTTGTTCCAGGCGGCTTCCGCGTGGGCCTTGACGGTGCCGAACGAGGCGCTCCGATTCTCGGCGGCGAGGGTGGCGCGCGCACTGGCGACGCTGACGAAGGAGACCCCGACACGGACGCCGACGGTGCGGTTGTGACGGGTGTCGAAGCTCGCGTACGCGCCTGCTTGAGCCGTATTGGCCGCAACGGTCGAGGCCGGCCTCCGGTCGACGGCCCCGGTGGATTCAGGCGCGAGCTTCTGGCGCGTCCAGGTGCCGTAGGCCCCGAAAGGGCGACTGAAGACCGCGGCGAAGTAGATCCGGTAGCGAGGCCGCTGGGCGCAGAAATAGCCGCTCGACGCGGAGCCGGAGATTTCGTGGCGAGCGGGATCGAGCCGCACTTCGGCCAGATCGTCAGCCCTGGCGCTGCCCCCGGCGTCGACCAGGACGCTCGCGTGGAGCGAGCGGGGAAATGAGAAGCGGGCCATTCCGGTACGCGTGGTGGCAGTCAAGGCGGTGTCGATCGCGCCGCCTCCGACCGGATTGAGGCGGACGGAGTAGAAGCCGGGGCGGGCATGCTCGTGGGCATGGGAGAAGCCGGGCTGGAAACGGCCCTCGAGCCCGGCGGCACCCCCCGCCGCCGGAGAGGCATCGATCGGCTCCGTCGTCGGCAAGAACGGAAAATCCCCGTAGAGCGCGCAACCCGCGCCGCTGAGGTGGGTGAGGCTGAAGCCGCGAAGGTGCCTGTCGCGATAGTCGTAGCCGCCGGAATGGCGTTCGGCGGGAACGGTGTCGGGGCCCCACTGCACCATGCCGAAGGGCAAGGTGGCGCCGGGAGAGTTGTGCCCGCCGCCGAAGGCGCCGCCGCCCGGCTCGGTGCCGGCGAAGACACTGACCTCATCGCTCGGTCCGGCCGCCGACGCGGCCACGGGGGCAAGGACGAGCGCAAACAGGGCCCCCAGCGAGATGACAGCGGCACGCAGCATCCCGACAACTTAGGGGTCGGCCCCGCTGGGCCCGCCGCGACGGGCTGCGCGACACGTAACCTTCCGACCCCGA
>Ga0157370_10004661_pt1 | contig 15653 bp, 12 predicted proteins | sample C35metaG_FD_113463 | JGI IMG/M metagenome (GOLD analysis project Ga0157370, IMG submission 113463) | Corn rhizosphere microbial communities from Kellogg Biological Station, Michigan, USA - C3-5 metaG | ecosystem: Host-associated > Plants > Roots > Rhizosphere > Soil | place: USA: Michigan...
CCGCACGATGCCGAAGTTGTCGGGCTCGCCAGGGTAGGCGTCGTAGACGGCGGCGTTCTTGAACGTGCACGACCCGTCGATGCTGACTTTCACGCCACCGAGCCGCAGCCAGTCGTCGCCGTAGCCACTACGAAGGCCGATGCTTGTGAGCGCATCGAGCGTCGTCTGCGCCTCGATGACTCTCACGTACGACACGACTCGGACGCGGAGCTCACCACGCTCGCGCAGCCGAACATAGTCGGCGAATTCGTCGCGCGTACGGGTGATTTCGTGGATCGCCGTGACGCCGCGCCGATGCAGCTGCCGTACACCTGCAGTCAGTGCTTCCAGGCGGTCAGCTTCGGTGATCGCCGGGACGACGGTGTCGACCCGGGTCGTGTCGAGGCGGAGCTTCCCGCGCTCGTGCAACACGCCGGTCGGCTCGCCATCAGCGTCACGCTCGATGCGGCCGCCAGCCGGATCAGGTGTCGTACGGTCGATGCCCGCCAGCGCAAGCGCCCGTGAATTCGCCACTACCAAATGCTTTCCGACGCCGCGCAGCAGAACTGGATTGTTCGGCGCCGCCGCATCGAGCTCTTGGCGGGTGGGGAAGCGACGGTTGCTCAATCGGAGCTCGGAGAGACTGTCACCCTCGATCCAGGCACCGGGTTGCTTTTCCGCCGCCCGCGCCGCCACTGCGTCGACGACGTCGGCCACGCTGCCGAACGAAGTGTCGTCGAAGTCGAGGAAATGCCGCCGCAAGATCGCGGTGCGGTGGTAATGCGTGTGGCTGTCGGTGAAGCCAGGCATGACAAGGCGGCCCTTGAGGTCGAGCACGTCTGTCTTGCTCGTGCGGCCGTCGAGCGCCTCGGCGTCCGACCCCACGATGGCGATGACGCCGTTCGAGATTCGGACGGCGGTTGGCCCGCCGTCTGCTGCCGGCCAGACTCGGCCGTTCACCAACGCCAGATCAGTCATCACACCTGCCCTTGGTCAAAACGACGGCCGCCCTTCCATCGGGTCGGGCCAGACGAACCCGGTGAGGTCGGGAGCGTCGGCCAGGTCAGGCTCTTCCTCGAGCAGCTTCAGCGGATCGAGCACCACACGCATGAGGTCGTACAACGAATCTGAGTTGTGCACCCGGATCAGGCGCGACGAGTTCTGCTTGTCGTCATTGAAATGCTGGTGCCAGCACCAGTGGTCGACGATGACGAGATCGCCCGCGCTCCACGGGTGGTCGACGCCGTCGACGGTCGTGTGCCCGTGGCCACTGACCACATAGAGGTAAGCCTCGCCGCCGTGGCGATGCTTCGCCTGCCAAAGCCCCGGCCCGAGCTCGTGCATCACCGCGGTGAGACCCGACGTCCGGTAGCCGATCGACTCGTCGACGAGAAACATGCTGCGCGCACCGCGTTTCGTCACACGCGGTGTGACGTCTTCCCAGCGGGTGTTCAGCCGGTACGCGTCGGGCCGATAGTTGTTCGCCGACAGCCGCTGCATGCGCCGCGTGTAGGAATCAGGCGCGAGCGCGTTGGGTTTCGTGGACGACGGGGGCGGCGGAAGTGTTGCGACGTCCGCATCGCCGGCGTCATCGAGGACGGCGACGCCGAACGTCTCGTACATCGGCTCGACGCTCCACGTGAGGAAACGAGCGTCGGTGTCGCCGTCGTTGCCATGGCGGTGCCAAGCCCAGCACGGCAAGTACACGACGTCCCACGGCCGCCACTCGATGCGCTGGCCATTGATCTCGGTCCACCCGGTACCGCCGACGACGAACATGATGGCGTCCCACGAGTGCCGGTGCACGGTCGACGTCACACCGGCCGGAACCTCGTGCATCGCGGCGTCGAGAACCTTCGACGGCCGCCCGCCTTCCTCGCCGATGTAGATGCCGCGGCGCGTACGGCGTGCAGTTTCTTCGAGGTGGACGTCGGACGCGTGCACCACAGTGTGACGGTGCTTGCGGGCCTCGGCCACGACATTTGCCCGGCGCTTGATCTGCACCTCGTAGTGCGTCAGGCCGGTCTGCGTTACGGAGCGGGGCATCGGGTCAGTCGCCGTGCGTGATGAAGCCCTCGGGACCGAAACGCACACCTTCATCGGGCGTGATGCTGTAGTGCGAGTACGGCGAGAACTTGCCCGAGGCGATTTCCTTGTGCACTTCTTCCATCGGCACGTGCACTCCTGCTTCGACCTTGCGGTCAAGACCGAGCCAGTCGAGCATGCGCTTGTTCGTGATGCCCATGTAGAGCACCGAAGCATCGCCAGAGTTCACGTGCGTGTGCCACTGCATCGACGGGATGTAAACGAAGTCGCCCGGCTCCCATTCGAGCTTCTGGCCCTGCACCTCGCTGTGCCCGGTGCCCTCAATGATGTAAATGGCCGCCTCGTTGTGATGCTTGTGCAGCCGGGTCGCCTGACCTGGCTCGAGCTTGCCGATGTGGAGCTGGATCGTGCGCAGTGGCAGGTCGATGTCACGGCCCGGGTGGTTGCGATCGGAGTCGGCATACAGGTCAGCGTGCGGCTGGCGATGAATCAGCTTCGCCGCCTCGATCGGCCGCACTTCCTCCTCGTGGTAGTGCAGCTTGCCGGTGCGCCGCGGGCTGTTGGGGTCGCCGCCGTGGCCGTGCCCGTGGCCGTGCTCATGTCCCTGCCCATGTGCGTGGCCGGAAGAAGGCTGCTGCGAATCGTCGGTCGTGCTCACGATCGGGTTTCTCCTCGCGGTTGTGGCGGTCGCGGCGCCATTCCCGACACCGCGACCGCCTCCTTCAGTCAGTCCGTTTTCTGAGTCGTCAGCTGCCGCCGCCGGTGAGCTTGGAGAACTCGCTCGCGACCTTCGTCTGCAACGCCGCGTCGTCTGGGCTGTTGATCGCGCCGAGCTTCGCCGTCGCCGGCACGCCCTTCGGCTCGGTCTCGTTGCCCTTGAACTCGTACTTCAACTGCGCCGCCTGACCGCCATCGGGGCTGATCCACCAGCCGAGGAAGCACTTCGCGGCGTTGGGGTGTTGCGCGCCCTTCAGGATGATCGCGTAGTGGTCCTGCGTCGGGACGACGTCGAGGTACTTGATGTCGACAGGAGCGCCCTTCGCCTGCTGCTCGAGGATTTCAGCGTCGTGCGAGCTCGTCGTGAGCTCTGCCTCGCCACTGATCACCTTCTGCAGGCTCGCGGTCGCGCCCTTCACGACCATCGGCTTGTCGGTCTTCATGAAGTTCGTGTACCAGTCGAGCGCCTTTTGCTCTCCCCACGCGATGCCAAGGCCCGACAGGTACTCGCCGCGAGGGTCTACGATGATCTTGCCGGCCCACTTCGAATCGATGAGCTGATCCCAGGTGTCAGGCAGGTCGGACGCCTTCAGCTTCGTGGTGTTGTAACCCAGGCCCAAGATGGTGCGCTGCGTGCGAACGAACTGCGCCGTCTGGTCGGTGAGGACGTCGGATTCGGGAACGCCGAGCGACGGCCAGTCGACAGTCGCGATCAGGTTTTGCTGGATCAGCGGGCCCGCCGACGGAAAGTCGATCGAGATCGCGTCGACATCGAGCGCATGGCCGGCCTGTACCTCGGCGACCACGCTCTGCACGGAGTCCTGTGGCCGCTGCGAACCAAAGTTCACCTTGATCTTGGGGTATTTCTGCTCGAAGCCCGCCACTTCCTTCGCGAAGACATCTGGGTCGGTCGTGTCTCGGAAGTTCAGCTGCCCCTCGGATTCGGCTGCGGTACACGCCGCCGCAAGGCCCGCCGACGCGCCACCCGACGAGGCGGAAGTCGCGGCGCTGCCGGTGCCTGCAGGGGCTGCCGAAGTGGTGGCGGCGGCCGAGCCGGTCGAGCCTGAACCGGTGTTCGACGACCCTGAACTTGAACATGCACTGAGTGCCAACGCGAGGGTCGAGCTGGCACACAGGATGACGCTGGTACTGCGACGGCGCAGAGCTGGCACGTCCACTCCCTATCGCTTACCCGACGCCACGCCGGCTGGCGCGGCGACCAAGAATTCCCTTGGCGGCACGGAGGATCCGCGAAGCCACGAGCTGTGTGGGCGGTAGCCGCTAGTCTGCGAGGGGGCCAAAACTGTGTCAAGTATTCTGGCTACAATTTCGCACGATGGCTTCACAACGATTCGAGCACGCGGCTGAACGGGGCTGAACGGGGCTGAGCGGGCGCTGGCTGCGACTGCGGCGCTACCGCGCCGAACGCGGCCCGCGACCGACGTTGACCTTGGTCGCGCGCCGGGGCGTGGCGCCGTCGGCGCGTGCAGCCGCCTTCCGACCGCGGGCTGTGCGCGCGCCATCGGTGGCGATCGCCACGGCGCCAGCAAGCGCCGGCTCGCTGTTGAGTTCGGCTGCGAGAGCGACCGCCTCGTCGTCGTCCGCCGGGTCTGCGTCGGCGCCCTCGGCTTCGGCACCTTCTTCGTCGGTGGCGAGTTCTTGGATGCCTGCTCGCACGGCTTCGAGGTGCGAGTAGAGCCAGGCTTCGGCACCGGTGAGGTCGCCCGATGCAACATGGTTGACGAGGTCGACGTGCCGGTTGTGGTGTTGCCCGTCGAACCGGAAGCTCAGCAGGTAGCGGCCGACGTGGCTGCGCAGCTCTTCAATCATCTCGACGAGCAGCGGGTTGTTCTCGGCGTCGTAGAGCTCGCGATAGAACTGAACGCGGACGTCGAGGAACTGCCCGCCCTCGGGTTGCTCGTCGAGCCGCACAGCGAGGTTGCGCAGCGATTGCAACCGGGTCGGGGTCATCTTCGTCATCGACAGCCGAAGCGCGTATGACTCGAGCAGCGTGCGCAGCCGGTAGATCTCGTTGATCTGCGCCGGGGAAAGGGTGCGCACGCGGGCCCCGCGGTGCGGGTGGAAGTTGACGAGGCCCTCGGACTCGAGCTGCAACAGCGCGGTTCGGACGGGAATGCGGGAGACGCCGATCGCCGCGGCGAGCGACTCCTGTCGCAGCCATTCGCCGGGAGCAAACGCGCCAGAGAGGATCGCCTCTCGCAACACCGCATAGACCATCTGCCCGATCGTCTTGTAGCCGCCGGCCAGCTGGTCGACGACCTCGGCGAAGCGGGTGTCTTTGCTGAGGTTGCGCGCCTTCTTCGGTGCCATGGAGCCCCCTGCGTCGCTACATGTGCCGATCCCGCGGACGCGGGTGCGGCACAAACGGATTCATTGTACGCACGCGAAACCTATTCCGGTGCCCTACGCCACATCAACAAGTTGCCGCTTTCGGCGCCCTGGGATGCCGAACTGCGCCGCTAGCGCGCCGGCCAGGAGGATCGCCGACGCCGTCCGGATCGCGACTTCGGCGCCGAAACTTGCAAGCAACGAGGCCAGGAGCACCGGGCCGATCAAGGCACCAAGGTCAACGAAGAACCGGTATGCACCAAGGGCGAGCGCTCTGCGCGGCCCTTCGACCATGTCGGAGAGCAGCGCCGTCTGCGAACTCGAGAAGAAGTCTCCGAGCCCGACGATCGCACCGGCGAACACGAACGTCGAGAAACTGTTGGCGACGGTCGGGTAGATGAAGTCGCCGATCGACAGGAGCGCCAGGCCGGCGACCAGTACCCGCTTGCGGCCAATCCGGTCGCCCAGCGCCGCCCCTGGAATCGTGACGAGGATGCCTGTCAACGACATGACGGTGATGCCGGTCGCCGTCTGCACCTCGTTCAAATGCAGATGCGATTGCGCGAACAGCGGTAGCACCGTGTTGCGGAAGCCGTGCCGGTTGATCATGTTGGCAACGACACCGAAGAAGATGGCACACAATGCGACGATCGACGCCAGGCGCGACACCGCGACGATGACGGCCGCGCCGCCCTTCTTTCCCTTGCCGGCGAGGGTCGACATCGTGCGGAGGCGGCCCATGACAGGCGCCAGCACGAGACCGCTCAAGACAGCGGCGATCGCTCCGCAGGCGAAGCCGGCTCGCCAGCCCAGCCAGGAGCCGACCGCGCCACCGATCAACGGATAGATGGCGATGCCGAGATTGTTCGCCACCTGGTACAGGCTCATGACCCGGCCGCGGATCTCGGGGGGCGCGACGTCGCTCAGCGCAGAGAGGATCACGGTCGCCAGCAACCCCGCACCGACCCCGCCGACAATCCGCGCGACCAACAGCACACCGAAGTTGGGCGCGAACACCGCGACGACGGACGCGACGCAGTTCAAACCGACCCCCGTCACGGCGATCGAGCGAGGGCCGACCTTGGACACGAGTGCACCGGACGGCAGGTCGACGATCAGCCGTGCCATGCCGTAGGCCGAGACGAACGTGCCGATCGACGCCAGCGAGACGCCCAGGCCGCTGCGGATCGCGGGCAACAGCGGCGTGATCAGATTGTTCGACGCCACCGAGAGAAACAGGCCGCAGAACAGCAGATAGGCCTCGCGCGGCATTCGCACACGCGTCGCCTCCCGCGGCGCCGCGGCGCCGCCGACAACTTCCTGGGTCACTACGGTGTCCTGCTGCTTCGCGCTTGTCCGGCTACTCGCCGGCGCGACGCCCGCTGAGCCCGCGCAGGAACAGGGCGGCGATGACGGTGATGACGGTCATCACCACGCTCAGCACAGCGGTGCCCGTGGCATCGCCGTAGTCCCACCTGCTCCAGATCAGGCTCGACAGCACCAGGTTGTTCGTCGAGTACAGCATCAACGGAAGCGTGAGGTTCTGGATGCTGGCCAGGAACACGAGCAGGAAACCGTTCAGGAACACCGGACGCAGCAGCGGAACCAACACCCGGCCCCATACGTGCCGCGCCTTTGCACCCGACGCCTCGGCTGCCTCCTCGAGACTTCGTTGGATCTGAGCGATGCCGCCAGTGGTCAACCGGCTGCCGAGGCTCACATATTGCGTGCCCATCGCGATCACGATGATCCAGATCGTGCCGTAGACGTGGAGTGGCAGCAGCAGGTAGATCAGCAGAATCGCCAAGCCGATGACGACGCCGGGAAGCGCGTGCGGCAAGAAGGCGAGAACGTCCGCCATCCAGCGGAAGCGCGAGCGCGAGCGCACGATGATCCAGGAAACCAGCATCGCAAGGACCATCGACATCGCAGCCGAGGCCAGGCCGACGATGAGGGTGTTCTTCAGCGCCGACGTGAACAGGTTGCTGGTCAACGTCTTGTCGTAGCTCGTGAACGTGATGCGCTTCAGCGCCGCACGGCTCAACGTGCCGAAGTAGGGCTGGATGCTCGCCCAGATCAAGATGAGCAGCGGCATGACGAACGAGACGAAGATGTACAGCCAGGTCAGCGCGACAGCGAGCGGCTTCCACTTGCCCAGCTTTTGAATCTTGGGCCGGAAGCTCTTGCCGGTGACCGTGACGTAGCTTCCGGTGTTGCCGAGCATCTTGTTGTAGAAGAGCAGTGGAATGAGCGCAAGGGCGAGCAAGAAGATGCCGAAGGTGCTCGAAGCGCCGTAGTCGGGCAACCCAACAGGTGGATGGGTTGAGTTGTAGATCTGCGTGCTCAACACCGTGACGTGCCCCGGTAGCCCGAGCACGAGAGGGATGTCGACCGCCTCGACCACTGTCACGAATTCGTAGACCAGCGCTCCGATGATGGCCGGCCGAAGCAGCGGCAACGTGATGCGTCGCACGATGGTGCCGAAGCCGGCTCCCGACGTGCGCGCGGCGTCTTCCAGGCCGGCGTTCATGCCACGAAGCGACGCGGTGATGAGCAGGAACGTCAACGGCACGAGCGACATGCCCTCGACGAGAATCATCCACGGCAGCGAGTAGACGTTGATCGGCCCTCGCGACCCGATGCCGCCACCACCGAAAATCCCCCGCAACACGAGGTTGACGAACCCATTCGTCGGGTTCAGCAGCAGGCTCCACGAAATCGCCGAGATCACTGCAGGGATGCCCTGGGGAGCTACGAGCAGTACGTAAACCGGCGTACGCAGTGGCAGGTCTGTGCGCTCGATGAGCCAGGCGAAGGTGAAACTCACCGCGAACGCGAACACCAACGCGCCCGCCGAGAAGATCACGGTGGACCACAGCACGGAGTAGGTGTGCGCATTCGCAAAGACATGGCTGAAGTTGGCGCCGGTCCAAGGGAACGGCGGCCTGATGACGACGCCACCGCTGGTGTCTTCGAAGGCCGCCAGCACCAGCATGACGAGCGGCCCGAGAACCAGGTAGAGCAGGACAATGATCGTGAGGAAGCTCAACACCGCGCGGCCGGTAATGCGCCTGCGGCGCCGAACCCGCTGTGGCGCGCTGGGGCGGACTGGCGGAGCGACGATCTCGGGGGCGGTGCTCGCGCTCATCAGACGGTCTGCCCGACGGAGTCGACTTCGCCTTCTTCGACCGTGGAGGTCGGGACGCCCTTGACCTCGTCAGCCGCGATCACCGTGCAGTCCTCGGGCGGGATTCCGACGTATACCTTTTCGTGACGCCGGAAATGCGTGCGGGGGCTGCCTTTCACGCGGATCAACAGGTCGCCCATCTGAACGTGGTAGTCGACCGACTCGCCGACGAAGAGGCCGAGGTCGACCTGTGCCTCGATGCTGTTCATGCCCGGGACCGGGTCGGTCGACAGGGTGAGCGCCTCGGGCCGGACGGCGACGGTGACCGGCTCGCCGACGACGAGCGGCTGGTCGGTTCGGCAAACGAGCTGCCCGACGCTGGTGTCGAGGGTGTAGTCGCCCGAGATCGGCCCCGCGGCGGCCACGGTGCCGCGGATGAAGTTGGTGGCGCCGATGAACGCGGCGACGAACTCGCTGTTCGGGGTGAGGTAGATGTCGCGCGGCGTGCCTTCCTGGATGATGACGCCGTCCTTCATCACCGCGATGCGGTTCGACATCGAGAGTGCCTCGACCTGGTCGTGCGTGACGAAGATGGTCGTCACCTTGATGCGGCGCTGAATAAGCCGCAGCTCCTTGCGCATCTGCTCGCGCAGCTTCGCGTCGAGGTTCGACAGCGGCTCGTCGAGGAGCAGCACCTTGGGCTGGCGAACGAGCGCTCGCGCAAGGGAAAGCCGCTGCTGCTGACCACCGGAAAGCTGGGTCGCCCGCCGATCGACGTACTGCTCCATGTTGACGAGCGCGAGTGCCTCGTGCACCCGCTCTTTCACGACGGACGACGGCAGCCGCTTGCCGACCTTCAACGGAAAGGCCACATTGTCGAACACCGACATGTGCGGCCACACCGCGTAGTCCTGGAACACCATGCCGATGTCGCGGCGATGGGTCGGAACGACACCGCGGTCGGAAACGACGACCGTTCCGCCGAGTTCGATGGTGCCGGCCGTGGGCAGCTCCAGGCCCGCGATGCAGCGCAGCGTCGTCGTCTTGCCACAACCACTTGGCCCGAGCAACGTGTAGAACTGGTTTTCTTCGACTTCGAAGCTCACGTTGTCAACGGCCGTGACGGCGCGCCCGCGGTCGGAGTACTGATGAAGCAGTCGGTCAACTCGAATGGCGGCCATCAGACTCCCTCACTAGCGCCACGTGCCACGATCTCGCCGTTCGTTCTTGCAGCCCGAAAGGCAACCCCCGCGCCTTTGGGACGCCGACCCGCCCTGGCCGGCGTCCCAAAGGACTCCCACGGTGGCCCTACTGCCCCATCAACTTCGCGAACTCAGTCGCGGTGTCAGTGGCGGTCTGGGCCTCTTGCGGGTCATTGATGGCCACCAGCTTCGCGCTGGCCGGCAGCCCGTCGGGTGTGGTCTTGTTGGTCTTGAACTCGTACTTCAACTGCTGGGCCTGGCCCTCGGAACCGATCCACCAGCTGTAGAAGCAGGCGGCTGCGTTCGGGTGGGCGGCTCCCTTCATGATGACCGCGTACCAGTCCTGCGTGGGCACGATGTCGAGATACTTGATGCCGACCGGTGCGCCTTTGCTCTTCTGTTCCGTCGCCTCGGCATCGTGCGCACTCGTGGTCAACAGTGCCTCGCCGGAGATGACCTTCTGCATGCTCGCGGTCGCTCCCTTGACGATCTGCGGCTTGTCGGTCGCCAGGAAGTTCTTGAACCAGGTGATGGCTTGGTCCTTACCCATTCCGAGGGAAAGGCCAGACAGGTAGACCCCGCGGGGGTCAGCGATGATCTTGCCCGCCCACTTCGAGTTGATGAGGTCGTTCCACGTCGAGGGGAGGTCGGATTCCTTCACCAGCTGGGTGTTGTAGCCCAAACCGAGCACCTCGCGATAGGTGCGGACCGTGGTAATGCCCTTCAACTGGAACTGGATGTCAGCCGGCGCGCCGAGCTTGCTCCAGTCGACCGGAGCGATGAGTTGCTGGTCGAACAGTGGGGCGAACGACGGAAGGTCACCGGAGATCGCGTCGACGTCGAGGTTGTGGTGCGCCTGCACCTCGGCCACGATGCGCTGCACCATGTCGGCGGGCCGAAGCGAGGTGTAGTTCACCTTGATCTTCGGATACTTGTCCTGGAAAGGCTTGATTTCCTGCGCGAACACCTCAGCGTCGGTAGAGGCCCAGTAGTTCAGGGTGCCCTCGCCGGCGCCTGCCTGGCAGGCCTGATCGGGAGTCACCGAAAGCGCGCCCGCCGGAACGGCCGGCGCCGAACCACTGGCTGCCCCGCTCGACGGCGCGCTGCTGGCCGACGCGCTCGACGTCGTCGCCGCTGGCGAGCTCGACGACCCACCGGCACTGCCCGTCGGCTTGGAGCTCGAACAAGCCGACAGGGCCAAGGCTGCCGCAGCGGCAACCGCTACCGGCGCGAGCCGCCGGCCTTTCGGTGGAAGGTGTAGCACCGGAACTCCTTATGCATCGTTTGCGCGGGTCTGCGGGTGGAGGCACGTCGGCGGCGGGCCAGCCGGCGGCCGTGGTGCGTTTCGGTCAGTCTCGTGGACCTGTCCGGACTCGTCAAGGAAGTTGGCTACAATTATCAAATCGAGAGAATCGCTCGCTGCGCACCGTAACCGCACGCCGACAAGCTGCTCTGATCAGGCATTTGGTGGTAGGCCGTTGAGCATTCTCCAGACACGTTCGGGGGTCAGCGGTAGCTGAGTCGGCCAGTGACCGGTCGCCCGCGCCACCGCCGACGCAACCGCCGCCGCCATCGGATTGAGGGCGCCTTCGCCGGCGCCTTTGGCGCCGTACGGCCCGACACCGTCGTGCCGCTCGGCAATCATCGTGTCGATCTTTCTGGGCATGTCACCGATGCGGGGCACCCGATATTCGACGATATTCGGGTTGAGCAGCTGCGGCCCGTCGTAGACCAATTCCTCGTAGAGAGCGCCGCCGAGACCCTGGGTCGCCGCGCCGAGATCCTGCCCCTCGACGGCCTTCGGATTGATCGCGAATCCGACGTCGGCCACCGTGACGAGCTGCTCGACCTCGACGACACCGGTCTCCTCGTCGACGCCCACCTCGACACCGACCATGCCGACTTCCCAGAACGGCGGCATCTTCTGCGTGGCACCGTCGCGGCGGACCAGCCCGATGCCGGTGACCTCACCCGCGTTCGCGCCGAACCAGCGCACGATGACCTCGCCGAACCCGACGACCGGGCCATCGGGCCCGCGGACTCCACCTGGCGCCGGTTCGTAGTCAGCAGCCTGGCCCCCGAACACTTCGGCCGCCATCGTGGCAATCTTGCCGCGCGCATCAGCGCAGGCGCGCTGCACAGCGAGTCCAACGAGTGTCGTCGTCCGGCTGGCTCCTGTGGTGCGTTCGTACGGGCCCGTGCCGGTGTCGGACTGCGCAACGTGGACGTCGGTGAGTGCGACTCCGAGTTCTTCGGCTGCGATCTGGGCAAGCGCGGACCTGCTGCCCTGGCCCATCTCGGTCGAACCGCTGAGCAGGAGCACCGAGCCGTCGGTTTGCAACCGGACTTGTGCCGTCGACACAGGAAAAGCACCTGCATCGGACGCCGAGCAGCCGACGCCGATCCCATAGCCGGGCGCACTTTTCGCGTCCCGCCGCAAGGAGTCGGCGACCATCTCGAGGTCGGCCTTCAGGTCGGCGTCGATGCCGCGCTTTCCGCGCAGGATTTCCTGCCCCGGTTCGACCAGGTTGCGAAGCCGGATCTCGACTGGTCCAATCCCGAGCTCTTGCGCTGCGTGATCGAGGTTGAGTTCACCGGCCAAACTGCCTTGCGGCGCGCCAAATCCGCGATAGGACGACGCAGGTGACGTGTTCGTGTAAAGCGACCGACCATGTATCCGAAGGTTCGGCACGCGATAAGGGCCGAAGCAGCGGTTGACTGCCTTCGCCAGCACAAGCGGGCTGTTGTCGGCGTACGCGCCCGAATCGAGCACGATCTCGAACTCGCGCGCAAGAATGCAGCCGGTGTCGTCGAACGCGCTGCGCACCCTGATGTCAGCGGCGTCCGCCCTGGTCGTGTAAATCGATTCTTCGACGTCGAGCACGAGCTTCACCGGCCGACCGGTCACCCACGATCCGACAGCAGCGAGCGGTTCGACTTTCGTGTACGACTTCGAGCCGTAACCGCCCCCGACGTACGGCACCTCGACCCGCACCCGCGCCAGCGGTAGCGAGAAGATGCGAGCCAGGTCCGTGCGCACCATGAATGGATGTTGGGCCGTGCTGACGACGTGCAGGTGGCCGTCTTGAAAGGTCGCGACGGCGTTGTATGGCTCCATCGCGTAGGCGTAGAGCATCGGGTAATGCACCTGGTCTTCGACAACCGCAGCAGCAACCGCGAAGGCGCTGTTGACATCGCCCCATTCGAGACTCACTTCATGGGCGACGTTGTCGCGGCTCGCGTCGGACGCACCGTCGTCAGGCGTCGCCGCCATCGCCGCGAACGACTCGTCATTGCTCGCCCGATAGGCCTCTTCGTGCACGAGCGGGGCATCGGGCTCAAGCGCAGCGGCCGCCGTCATCACTGCAGGTAGTTCTTCATATCGGACGTCGACGAGCTGGGCAGCATCAGCGGCAGCCACGACACTTTCGGCAACCACCAACGCTACGGGCTCGCCGTAGTAGCGAACCTTTCCGATGGCCAGGATGCAGTGGTCGGGCACGATGTGGCCGAAGCGCGGAAACAGCCCGCCGAGGTCGTCAGACGTGATGACTGCAACGACACCGGGGCTTTGCAGCGCGGCAGTCCGGTCGATTTCCGTGATGCGTGCATGGGCGTGTGTCGAACGCACGACCTTCGCATGCAGGGCGCCCGACGGCACGACGTCGACCGTATAGGTGGCAGCACCGGTGACCTTCTCGAGCAGATCGCGGCGCCGGACCGATTGACCGACAATGCGCTCAGTCATTGACCGGCTCCTGCCGCATCTCGCGCGCCGCCTCGAGCACAGCCTCGACGATCGGCCGGTAGCCCGTACAGCGGCAGATGTTCCCGTCGAGATATTCGCGCACTTCTTCTTCGGTGGGGTCGGGGTTTCGATCGAGCAGCGACTTAGCCATCATCAGAAAGCCCGGCGTGCAAAAACCGCACTGCAAGGCGAAGTTGTCAACGAACGACCGCTGCAGCGGATGAAGCTCGCCACCGGCGGCAAGGCCCTCGACGGTCTCCACCGTGCGGCCGTCGATGTCAGCCGCAAGATAGGTGCACGCGCTCACGGGTGCGCCGTCGACCAGCACCGAACAGGCGCCGCACACCTGAAGCTCGCAGCTCACCTTCGTGCCGGTGAGCCCGAGGTCGTCGCGCAGGAACTGCGCCAACGTATGACGCGGCGAAACGCTGCGGGTTACCTCGACTCCGTTGACCTCGGCGGTCACGTCGATGCCGTACTGCTGCCCGGTCATGACTGCCCCCCGTCGCGGATCGCCGAGATGGCCCGCCGCACGAACACGGCCGTGACGTGGCGCTTGTATTCGATGGAGCCCGTCAGGTCGGGCACCGGCTCGAGTTCGGAGGCAAGTGCGGCTGCGTCGACGTCGTCCCATCTTGCGAAGTCGAACATGCGCGGTTGCTCGGCGACGGCACCGATCACGAGCCGGCACGTCGCACCGACAGTGACAGCAGCAACGCCAACCGTCGGCCGCTCGGTGACCTGGAACTTCAAGTACACCCCGTCCGCCGCGGGCACCGGCACTCGGACGTCGACGAGCAACTCAGTCGGCTCACGCGCGGTCCAGTATGGGCCAAGGACGAAATCGGTGACCGCCACGCTGCGCGAACCCGAGGTCGACTGCAGCGACACGGTCGCGTCGAGCGCCATCAAGGCAGTCGCGACATCGGAGCGCGGTTCGGCGAAGCACAGATTTCCGCCGATGGTTCCCTGCGCGCGCACGCGCGTGTTGCCGACCCGTGCCTCGACGTCGGCGAGCAAGGGCGCCTGCGACCTCACGACGGGGTTGGTGGCGAGCTCGTCGTGCGTGACACCCGCGCCGATCACCAGCTCGTCGCCGTCCAGCGTGACGTCGCGCAACCCCGCGACCCGCTTGAGATCGACAAGAGCCGTCGGCACGAGCAGGCCCATCTGCATTGCCAGTAACAATTCTGTGCCGCCCCAGTAAGCGACACGGTGTTCGTCGAGCAGCCCGACGGCGTCGGCCACAGTGCTCGGGCGCTCGATCTTGAACGCAGGCAGCATTTACTGCCCTCCGAGTTCGGCCGCAGCGCGACCGAAGAACTCGTCGAGAATCTTGGCGGCCTTCTGCCTGATCATGCCAGCGCCAAGAGTTGCGACCCGCCCGACCACCTCGTAGCTCCCGTCGACGCGCAGCTGCGTGCCCTCGCCGTCACTCGGTGTCAGGCTCAACACCGCGTCTATCCCGATGCGCGACGATACCTGGCGGTCTTCGCCGCTGGCTCGCACCCGGATGCGGCGGCCGATCTCCACCTCGCTGACGACGATGTCGAGATCGGCTCGCAGCTTGAAGGGCCCGAGGCGGTCCATGAGCACGGCCGAGTACTTCTCCAGCGGTGAGATTTCCCTTGCCTCGTTGACGATGCTCACCCAGTCGACCAGCCGCGGCACGTCGGTGAGGACCGCCCAGCAGGTGTCGGCGTCAGCAGACACTGGCAGGTCGCGAGTGAAGGTCATCGACGGCACGAGCAGCTCCTGGGTTAGGACTTTCGATTCTGCTTGATGATCCGCGATTTCGCGGCGGGTGTGATCACCCCTTCAGTTTGGGCAGCACCTCGGTCCCGAGGAGCTCGATCTGCTCGTACCACTTGTCGAACTTGAATCGGAAGTCGAAGACCAGGTGCTCGACACCGAGCGCCTCGAACTTCTTGCACTCGGCGACCGCCTCCTCGGGGTTGCCGGCGATCAGCTGGCCCTCGAGATCTTCGACCGTCTCGAACTTTCCGGACGGCGGCTTCACCGCGAACTTGGCCTTGTTCGCCCATGCCAACAGGCCCGGAATGTTCACGTGCTCAAGCGCCTCTTCGCGAGTCGACTCGATCGAGGTCGGAGGAATCACGGCGATGGTCGGCCGCTTCTTGCCCTGCTCGGCAGCTAGTTGGTCCATCGTCTCGATGCGCTTTGCCATCGTGCCCAGCGAGATTCGCCCCGGCATCCAGCCGTCGCAGAACTCGACGGCGAGGCGTGCCGAGCGCGGCGTCGCACCGCAGTACCAGAACGGAACCCGGCCACCGACCGGCTTGGGTTCGATCGAGACGTCGTTGAACTCGAAGTAGTCGTCCTTGTAGCTCACGTTGTTCTCGGTGAACACGCGCTTCAGGATCTCCGCGTTGGAGCGAACGAGTTCGACGCGGTCGGCGTCGCCCATGCCGACCGCGTCGAACTCGTGGTCGAAGGTGCCGGCTCCGAAACCGAGAATCACTCG
>Ga0157370_10004662_pt1 | contig 15652 bp, 12 predicted proteins | sample C35metaG_FD_113463 | JGI IMG/M metagenome (GOLD analysis project Ga0157370, IMG submission 113463) | Corn rhizosphere microbial communities from Kellogg Biological Station, Michigan, USA - C3-5 metaG | ecosystem: Host-associated > Plants > Roots > Rhizosphere > Soil | place: USA: Michigan...
GCAGTATGCGCTAATAAAATTGCGTGGGTTAGCTTCACTGCTAACGGATATAAACTCAGGGAAGTTTCAAAACCGGGTATTCAGTTTATTGAAACGTCACCCGTAATCAATGATACTGCGGAAAATTTTGGAATAAGCGTATTACACAAAATGAATTATGATCTGCTTGCGAATGTGCCGCATGAAACATTCACAACTTCAAAGTACCGGAAGAGTTTCAGGCTGTTGAATTTTCATAGTATTGAACCACAAACTAACGACCCGGATTATACGCTGAGCCTGCTAAGCGAAAATGTGCTGAATACGCTTACCTCGCAATTATCATTTACGTACAACCGTGCCGAAAAATCAAAACAGGTTGGACTCAGCGCAATATATGGCGGATGGTTTCCATACATATCCGGAGGCATTAATTATACGTTTGACCGAAAAACCTTTTATCACAATCATGAAGCGATGTTTAACGAATTGGAACCTTTTGTTGGGTTCAACATTCCGCTAAATATTAGTAAAAACCGTTCGTTTACATTTATCAATTTCGGAAGTGAGTATGTATATAATGAAAGTAATTTTAAAGGATTGTACAAAGATTCGCTGGGAAAAATTTCTTACAGTTACAACAGCAATTTTTTTACTTTCTCTCATCAAACACAAACAACGTTACAGCGATATTATCCGGCATTTGCACAAACGTTAAATACTACTTTCAAAACACCGGTTACACATTATCGCGGATTCCAGTTTCTTGCTGATGCAAGGTTATATTTTCCCGGCTTCACTGCTACGCATAATATTATTTTAGATGGTGCATTGCTTGCACAGGATACATTAAATCAAATAAGTTTTTCCAGTGAATTTCCTTTTTCGCGCGGATATAGTTCTATTAATCTTTACCGGATGTATAAATGGGGCGCAGATTATCATTTACCATTATTGTATCCCGATGCGGGCCTGGGAGAAATGATTTATCTGCTTCGTATAAGAGCCGATCTGTTTTATGATGATACGCGGGTAAATGATTTTTACACAAACCGCAATAAGTTTTCGGCTACCTTCCGTTCGGCAGGCGTTGAATTGTATTTTGATACAAAGTGGTGGAATGAAGCACTCATATCATTGGGAGTAAGGTATAGTTATTTGTTCGATCCGGATTTGTTTGGCGGAACAGGAAACAATCGTTTTGAAATTATTTTGCCGCTTCATGTATTTAATCAATAACACTATGTTAAACCATTTCTCTTATGGCACGATTTTTATTATTTTACATTAAAATTGTAAATGGCGAAATAAAATAAATTATGGCTGAGAATTGTACCAACAAGAAACGGAAAACTAAAAATGCAATTTATTTTTTTGCATTAACTGCTATTGCGGCAGCGGCTTGTGTTTATGTTATAAAAGAAGGCCGCCGGGTTAAAAAAGAAAATGAATTGCTGGCTTACGAAGTGTGGTAATACCAAAGTATCTTTTAAAAAATTTTGCATAGTTTTTATGCAAGAGAAACAGTCGTTGGCAGATTCTTGATTATAAAAAATTGCAAATGCCTTAAGCTGCATCAACTAATTGCTTTTCAGGGCTTAAAAGGCAGCCTTTTCTTATTTTTTTCGTTCTTATTACAATTATTCGTTTACTATTGCGTTTTAGAAAAGTCTAATAATGACAACCTTATATTATTTTGGTACGTTCTTTTTGAAGATGCACCAAAATTTGTAACTTTAAAACAAATTGAAAAAACCGGATTGAAAAAAATTTTTTACATATTCCTTTTTATTGCAGGTTTTCATTTCAGCAGCAAGGCACAGGTGAAACAGACCTTTGTAAATGATTCTGAAAATAAGGTAGTAAAGTTTTATCCCAACCCCGCAAACAGCTACATCAATTTTGAATTTAGCTTTGATAATACCAAAACTTACACCCTTCTTATTTATAATTTCATTGGTAAAAAAATGATTGAGTTGAAGCCTTCCGAATCAAAAATTACCGTGGAGCTTACCAACTTTTATCGCGGTGTTTACATTTTCCAGATTCGCGATGTAACCGGAAATATTATTGAGTCAGGAAAATTCCAGGTGGTTAAATAAGTTAGTTTAATATTTCATGAACCAGTATCAGTGCCTCCTTCTTTTAACAACTGATCAATATTTTTATCGGTATCAATAATACCTCTTTCTTCCAATACACGCATATTTTTTGCATCGCGCAGAAATTCTGAAGCAAAAATAAATTCGTTCAATTTTTCGTGCTTGCTGAAGATGATTTCTTTATTGGTGCCCTCCCATTCTTTTTTTCCATGATACAGGTACAAAATATTTTCTCCTATTTCCATCACGCTATTCATATCGTGCGTATTGATAACGGTGGTAATATTATTTTCAATCGTTATTTCGTGAATGAGTTTATCAATCAGGATAGACGTTTGCGGATCCAACCCGGAATTGGGTTCATCGCAGAAAAGATATTTTGGTTTTAAAACAATAGCCCGTGCAATGCCCACGCGCTTTTTCATACCACCACTAATCTCTGCCGGATATTTGTTGTTAGTGCCCTGCAGGTTCACGCGTTCCAGCACATCATTTACGCGTTCTATTTTCTGAGCATTGGTCCACCGTGTAAACATATCGAGCGGAAACTTTACATTTTGCTGCACCGTCATACTATCAAACAGTGCACTGCCCTGGAAGAGCATTCCTATTTGCTGGCGAAGCTCTTTGCGATCTTCTTCCTGCATGGCAGTAAGGCTTCTTTCATCAAAAATTATTTCGCCACTATCCACTTCAAATAAGCCTACCATACATTTTTGCAAAACAGTTTTGCCGCTACCACTGGCACCAATGATGAGATTAGTTTTACCCGTCTCCATGATGGCGGAGATGTCGTTAAGAATTTCTTTGTCGCCAAACCTTTTGCTTACATTCTTAATTTCTATCATCGCAGTTATGTTTGTATATCATTATGTAAAAAATTAACTAACGGTTATGGCTACACGAAGTTTATGTAATTATAATTTTTATGCTTTTTATAAAAGAAAAAATGCCAATATATAATCTGCAAATAAAATAAGTATGCAACTGGTAATAACGGCAGTGGTACTTGCTCTTCCTATTTCCAATGAACCCCCTTTTACATTATACCCATAATAAGACGAAACACTGCTGATAATAAAAGCGAAAGTATAAGCTTTGGAAAGGCCGAACCACACGTTTTTAGGGATAAAGCTTTCTACCAATCCCCTGTCGTAAATCTCTGTCGGGATAATATTGCCCATGCTGCCTGCCAGCCTGCCTCCATAAATGCCCAATACCATTGCCAGTACCACCAATATTGGAATGGTGATTAAAGCCGCAACAATTTTAGGCATCACCAGATACGATTTACTATTGATGCCCATTATTTCCAATGCATCTATTTGTTCGCTCACGCGCATGTTTCCCAGTTCGCCCGCTATCTTGCTGCCAATAACTCCTGCAAGCACAATGCACACAAGCGTTGGCGCAAATTCAAGAATCACCGTGTCTCTTACAATATAAGCAATTGTCTCTTTCGGAAGAATAGGAGTAGTAAGCTGGTAAGAAGTCTGCACGGCACTCACTGCCCCCATAAATACCGAAATGATGGCCACTATTCCCAAAGAACCGATCCCGATTTCAACAGACTGATGCATCAATTCTTTCCAATACATCTTCAGGTTTTCAGGCTTTGTAAGCATGCCTTTTATCATCAGCAAATAACCTCCAATGGTGGAAAAAATCTTCATGTTATTTTTTCAAAATATTTTATAAGGAAATTTTTTAATTATGATTTTTTTTATCCAACACATCTTCTGCTGATATCTTTTTAAATTTTCTCCATCTTGAGGAAGATGATTTATCAGATTCTTTTTTGTTGGAACACTTCAATTGCGCATCTACCACAGCAATCAATACCATATTGAAAATGCTTCTGACCTGGCTTCCCAACTGCAGGATATGCACCGGCTTGCTCAATCCCAATAATATAGGGCCAATGGCATCAAACCCGCCAACCTCTTGCAAAAGATTGTAAGCAACATTACCGGCAGCCAGATTTGGAAATATCAATACGTTCACATCTTTATTTACAAATTCGCTGAACGGATAATTGTCTTTTATTACTTCTTTATTAAATGCGATATTCACCTGCACTTCTCCATCTACCGTTAATGAGGGGTCTTTTTGCTTTACTATTTCACGAGCATTGGCTACTAGTTTTGCTTCCGGCGAATTACTACTGCCAAAGTTGGAATAGCTGATCATGGCCACCACCGGCGTAATGCCAAAGTTCTTCACTTCTTTAGATACCATTATTGTTATATCCGCAAGTTCTTCGGCAGTAGGGTTAAAATTGACGGTTGTATCGGCAAGAAACAGTGGCCCTTTTTTTGTCATAATGATATACATACCCGCCACTTTTTTTGCTCCTTCTTCCATGCCCACTGTTTGCAGTGCGGGCCGCACAGTATCCGGATAGTTTTTTGAAAGCCCTGAAATCATCGCATCTGCATCGCCGGTTTCCACCATCATGCATCCAAAATACAAGCGATCTCTCATTATTTTTTTTGATTCATAAAAATTGAAACCTTTGCGTTGGCGTTTTTTAAAAAATAATGCACCATACTCCGCTCTCTTTGATTCCGCTTCATCACTTTTCGGATCAATGACCGGAATGCCATCAATGTCAATACCATTTAGGGATGCTATTTCTGCAATCTTTTTCGGATCACCTAACAGTATAGGATATGCGAAACCATCTTCCTGTACCATTTGCGCAGTTTTTAATATCTTATGATTTTCTGCTTCGGCAAACACCACGCGTTTTGGATTTTTTCTTGCTTTGCTGCCAAGCACTCGAAACAATTGGTTGTCTATTCCAAGACGATCATTGAGTTTATGAACATAATCATCCCAGTTAGTGATTGGTTCCCGAGCAACGCCGCTTTCCATTGCAGCCCTTGCCACTGCGGGCGCCACTGTTGACAGTAAACGATTATCCAATGGTTTTGGAATTATATAAGTAGGACCAAAAACAATACTCTTTTCGTTATAAGCCAGCATCACGATATCCGGAACGGGTGACTTTGCAAGTTCAGCCAAAGCCTTTACTGCCGCAAGTTTCATTGCTTCATTTATTTGCGTAGCACGTACATCCAATGCGCCGCGAAAAATATAGGGAAAGCCCAATACATTATTTACCTGGTTGGGAAAATCGCTTCTGCCGGTAGCCATGATGATATCTTTTCTTACTGACACGGCTTCATTATAAGAAATCTCCGGATCAGGATTGGCCATTGCAAATACGATTGGATTTTTAGCCATCCCTTTTACCATTTCAGGTGTCACTACATTACCAATACTAAGACCAATAAACACATCAGCATCTTTCATTGCTTCCGTAAGTGTCAGATCAGGATTTTTTGCATGGGCATATCTTTTTTTACGTTCATCCAGCGAAGTTCTTCCTGCGTGAAGAACACCTTTAGTATCAAATACAATGAAGTTCGAAGCCTTTGCCCCGAGCGCCTCATACAGGTGAATACAGGCCATAGCCGCAGCGCCGGCTCCATTTACCACAAATTTTACTTTATCAATTTTTTTTCGTTGAATTTCCAAAGCATTTAATAATGCCGCTGCACTGATGATGGCAGTACCGTGCTGATCATCGTGCATAACGGGTATGCGCAAACGCTTTTTTAATTCCTGTTCAATGTAAAAACATTCAGGAGCTTTTATATCTTCGAGGTTAATGCCTCCAAAAGTGGGTTCCAATGCAGTAACAATCTGCACAAACTTTTCGGGATCCTTTTCGTTTATCTCAATATCAAAGACATCTATATCTGCAAATATTTTAAACAACACACCTTTACCTTCCATTACTGGTTTTCCTGCCTCCGGGCCTATATCGCCAAGGCCCAATACCGCAGTGCCATTACTGATTACTCCCACCAAATTTCCTTTGGCGGTGAATTTATAAACGCTTTCTGGGTTATCATGTATATCCATACAAGGAATGGCCACCCCGGGTGAATAGGCAAGCGAAAGGTCTCTTTGAGTTTTGGTAGCTTTGGTAGGAATCACTTCTATTTTCCCCGGCCTCCCTTTGGAATGATAATCCAGCGCTTCCTGTTTTCGAAGATGTTTTTGCATAAAATTTTATTTCTAAAGTGATGTTAGAATCATCACCGCTTTTTTAATCATTAAAATAAAAGCTAAAAGTACGAAAGTATTTTTTCAACATTCCGTGAATGATGATTGCACCGTTTGTAAAAAAATATACATTATTCCTGCATCACAGGTAGCTCTATGTGTGAAGGAAAGGCGTCGCTCCTGTAAATTGTTTGTGTTGCTTTCTGAAAATCTTTTTCCGCAGCATCAAAAATATTGGGAACATATTTCTGCGGGTTGCGATCAATGATAGGAAACCAGGTGCTTTGTACCTGCACCATTATTTTATGCCCTTTTTTAAATACATGATCCAGCCCATGCAGATCAATGGCATATTCTTCCACTTTGTTAGGCATGATTGGCTCAGGTTTTTCAAAACTTTTTCTAAACCTTCCGCGGAATACTTCATCCGAAACCATCAATTCATAACCTCCCATTTTCGGCTCCTTCGGGTATTCGCCAGGATATACATCAATTAATTTCACAATCCAGTCGGCATCACTACCTGTGGTAGCTGCAAATAATTTAGCAACAATATCACCGGTAACGGTAATGTCTTGTTGCAGCGTTTCTGTTTGCCACGTTGCCACATCGGGCCTGTTATCAACGAATCGCTGATCTTCTGTAAGCCAGGTGTACCATCTTGATCCGGGACTATATGTTTCTTCTATTGGCCGTGACCGGTATGGAACGGGATGTGCCGGATCTGAAATATAACGGTCAAGCATAGACGAAGAATTGCCAGCAGGCTTATCAAAAGAAAGTTTTCCATCAGCGCTGAAATATAAATTTTTGTTTACCGTATTTTTTGGCGGCCAGCTATTATAGGTTTTCCATTGGTTGCTGCCAGTTTGGAATGTAGTAGCTTCTGCAAAATTTCCGTTCCCCTTTCCTTTCAGATAATAAGCAAACCACCTGGCCTGTATGTCTTGCCTGAAGCGGGTTCCCGTAGCTGAATCAAAATTTATATTTCCTAATTTATTACCCGGGCCATGCGCCCATCCGCCATGATTCCAGGGGCCTATCACTATATAATTTTTATGATGCGTATCTTTCTTTTCCCATTGCTGATACGCTGTTTGCGGGCCATAAAAATCTTCTTGGTCCCACCAGCCTGCAACATTCAAAATATTCACACGCGGCGAATCGAGCCGGTAAGGCAATGATTGTTTTTTCCAAAATTCATCATAATACGGATGTTGGGTAAAATCATTCCATGAAGGAAGTTTATTGAAAAAATATTTTTTGTTTACATTACTTAATGGGCCAAGATTCAAATACCAATTGTATGTATCATAGGTATTAAAAGGAAAAAGCGAATCTGTTTTTGCAGCTTCTTCCATAAATGCATATTCAAACCCATAACTTAACCGGAACGCACCGTTATGATGAAAGTCATCACCCAAAAACATATCTGCAGGTGTGGCCTGCTCAGAAACCGCTACCAGCGCAGGATGTGGATCAATAGCGCCCATCACTGCTGTCCATCCGTCGTAAGATATTCCATACATGCCGGCTTTACCATTATTGTCCGGAACATTTTTTAATAACCAATCAAATGTATCGTAGGTGTCGGTGCTTTCATCTATTGCTTTAGGATCCTTTTTATTACGCGTGAAACGTTGCATTTCAAATTTTCCTTCCGAAAGATAACGGCCACGAATATCCTGGTACACGAAAATGTAACCATCATCAGCCATGTCTTTTACATATTGATTTTTCTCCGGCGAAGGATATTTGTTTACGCCATAAGGTGTCCGTTCCAGCAAAAAGGGCAATGGTTCTTTTTGATCAACCGGCGTAAAAATTACCGTATGAAGTTTTATTCCATCGCGCATAGGTATCATCACTTCCTGCCTTTTATATTTATCTGGCCCTGATGCCCCGGTATATGGATTTATGGCAAATGTCTTTATTTTATAATTACTGTCAAGGCCGGTTATAAAAAGAAATGTTCCGGTTTTTGATTCGGCTTTATAATTATTCTGGCTACCATTACCCGAAAGAAATTCTACATTATAAAAAGGCGCCATGGAAGAAACTTCGCCTTCAAAAATGTTTTTGAATTTTTCGTAGGAAAGTCTTTTTTGAAAACTTTCGCCGAACAATGAATACATGCCGTCAACATTATTGTTGTTCATTTGCCTGAAGAACAATTGTGCTACGCTGTCAGTAACTTTTTCCTGTTGCGATGATGGCGACTGCGAAAAGGTTTGCAAGAAACCAAAGAGCAGTAATGCAAGCATGTTGGTTTTAATTACAGGTAACTTCATATAAATGAGATTTATTAAAAATTCATTTTGATGGCTATTCAAAACTTTACTGAATGGCCAGCCACGCCATCATGCCCATTCCATTTGTTATTGCACTTTCATCAATGTTGAATGTAGGAGTATGCACTCCTGATGTAATATTTTTTTCTTTATTGCCGGTTCCCAATCTGAAAAAGCATGCGGGAATTTTCTGGGAATAAAATGCAAAGTCTTCTGCTCCCATGCGAATTTCAGTTTCTTCTACGTTTTCTGTGCCCATAAATTCAATTGCATTTCGTATAGCCTTTACCGTTAGTTCCTCATTATTTATTAAAAAAGGATACCCCACGTCAATATGTACCTCTGTTTGTGCGCCATTCATTGCCGCTGTGTTCTCACAAATATTTTTAATAAGTTCATGCGCTTTAAACCTCCATTCTTCATTCATGGCGCGGAAGGTACCCATCATTTTTACTTCAGATGGAATCACATTGGTAGTATTACCGCCCTGTACGGAAGTAATGGACAATACCGAAGGATTGAAAGGATTATTCATTCGGCTAACAACTTGCTGAAGGTTTACCACCATCTGCGAAGCAGCGAGCAGTGTATCGGAAGTAAGATGCGGCGCAGCAGCATGACCGCCTTTGCTTTTAACGGTTATATATATTTCATCAGCGCTTGCCATAGCCATTCCACTTCTGAAACTAAATTTTCCAACCTGCAAAGAAGGATTCACATGCAATGCATATATTGCCTGTGGCGCCGGGTTTTCCAGCACTCCTTCTTTTATTAAAATACTTGCACCGCCCGGGTTTTTTTCTTCACCCGGTTGGAAAATTAATTTGATGGTTCCGTTCCATTCATCTTTCAATTGCTGTAAAATTTTTGCAGCACCCAACAGGCAGGTGGTATGCACATCGTGCCCACATGCATGCATGATTCCTTCTTTTTTAGAACGATACTCCACATTATTCAATTCATTTATCGGTAATGCATCCATATCCGCACGCAGCGCAATCACTTTAGCGCCTGGATTTTTCCCTTTTATAATTGCAACCACACCTGTCTTGGCCATCACGGAAAAATCAATTCCCCAGGCTGTTAATTTTTGCTGTATAAATTTTGATGTTTCAAATTCCGCAAAACTCAATTCGGGATTGGCATGCAAATGATGACGTACTTCTATAAATTCATTGGCATAGGATGCAGAAAGTTTTTTTATGGTATTTTTTAAATTGATCATACTATTGTTTATGCTGATTCAGCATATCAAAAATAAAAAGATTCGGTAGATAAAATTTATAAGGGTGGAAAAGGCAAGATTAATTTGGCATCAGGCTATCAGGATCAAAGTCTTTATCGGGCTTTAACTCGATAGTTTCAGGAACGATGTAAATGTTGGCACCGTTCATTTTTTTGCTGATTTGTTTTTGGTAAGAGATAGCTTCACTTTGCGTTTTAAAATTGCCGAATTTTATTTTGATATAAGGATTGGCAAACCACATATACGTTTTTTGGTCAGGATAGTCCTGCAATAACATGGCCCGTATTTTCATCGCATACGCACGATCGTTCGTATTTAAAATCATTAGCCGGAAACCCGCAACCAGCCTTGCTTCCTCTCTTAGAATAGCGGTGTTGACATCAGATTCTTTTTGTGCCAGTATTTGCATCCGGTAATCCTGCTGAACAATTATTTTATTGGACGGCTGTGCATCATTTACCTGTGCAAACGAATAAGAAGTTGTAAAAACTGTTATAAAAAAAAATAATTGTTTCATTGGTAAAAGGTACAGTTTTTAAAGATATATTTTTATGCCAGCTTTTTAATTAATTTATAAAATTTGCAAGGCTTTCTTGCATTAATTGCACGCCCGCACTGCTTCCTATTCTTGTAGCCCCTGCATCAATGAGGTCTTTTGCAAATGAAAAACTTTTAATGCCGCCGCTGGCTTTTATCTGAACATGATCGGACAGATGCGCACGAATCAACTTCACTGCATGAACGCTGGCTCCTTTCTCTGCATAACCGGTAGATGTTTTTACAAAATCAACTCCTGCCATGCCATAAATGTCGCAGCATTTAATAATTTCATCATCGGTAAGAATTCCGCTTTCGATAATTACTTTTATTACTTTATTTTTATTTTTGATGATCGGCATCAGCGTGTTTATTTCATTACCGATAAAATTCCAGTCATTATTTTTTATTGCAGAAATATTTACGACCACATCTAATTCATCTACTCCATCTATTATTGCCAGGATAATTTCTGCAACCTTGGCTTCGATGGCGCTATAGCCAAACGGAAAACCTGTGACGGTGGACACTTTCACGCCTGAATCTTTTAAAAACTCTGTTGCTTTTTTTACAAACAATGGAGGTACACACACTGCAGCAAACTTATACTCTTTTGCTTCATTGCAAACGCGTACAACATCGCTGAGCAAGGTTGTTGGTTTTAAAACAGTATGATCAATGTATTGATTAAGCTTCCCGTCCATGACAGTGTTTGTATTTTTTTCCACTGCCGCATGGGCATGGATCATTCCTTCCAATTTTGGGACCTACTTTTATGGGTTCCTGTTTTACATTTTCGGAAGGATCTATATAATCATTTTCCTGGGGCAGATAATCCGGGGCGCCGGCACCTGCAAATTCTTCTTTGCGCTGACGCATCCTGCTCATATCGGTTCTTCGCTGCCTTTCTTCGTGTATGCGGGAGGGTTGGTTTTGCTCTACCGGAATGCTGCAGTGGCAAAGGAAACTTACGATGTCTTTATTTATTTTATCATTTAATTGTTTGAATGCACTGAAGGCTTCAATTTTATAAATCACGAGCGGATCTTTTTGCTCATAACCTGCAGTTGATTGCACACTGTGCCTGAGATCGTCCATTGCGCGTAAATGTTCTTTCCATGCATCATCTATCAATGCGAGGGTAATATTGCGCTCCAATGCGTTGGTAAGTTCGGCGCCATTTGTTGCAATGGTTTTATCAAGATTAGCAATCGCCTGCAATGCTTTTTTGCCATCCGTAAACGGCACTGCTACATTTTCTATATGTGAGCCCTGGTCTCTGCGAATATTTTTTATTACCGGCAATGCTGTTTCAGTAATGGCTTTATTCTTTGCATTGTAATGATCTTTTGCTTCGCGATACAAACGTTCTGTAAGATCAGGCACATCTTCTTTATCCAACTCTTCGGCAGTGATGGATGTATCAATAGCAAGATTCATGATCACGGCAAGTTTGAACTCTTCATGATCATTAATTTCTTTAAATGAATTAACCAATCCTTCTGCCACAGAATAAAACGCATTATCCAGGTCCAAGGCCAGCCTTTCGCCAAACAATGCATGATTGCGCCTGCCATAAATAACCGTACGCTGTTTGTTCATTACATCATCATACTCCAGCAATCTTTTTCTTATTCCAAAATTATTTTCTTCTACTTTTTTCTGCGCACGTTCAATGCTTTTAGAAATCATGCTGTGCTGAATCACTTCGCCTTCTTTGTATCCCATCCGGTCCATCAGCGATGCTATTCTTTCGCTGCCGAACATACGCATCAGGTCATCTTCCAGCGAAACAAAAAACTGTGAAGTACCGGGGTCGCCCTGCCTTCCGGAACGACCGCGCAATTGCCTGTCCACACGGCGGCTTTCATGTCTTTCTGTTCCTACAATGGCAAGGCCTCCTGCTTCTTTTACGCCGGGGCCTAATTTAATATCTGTACCACGACCGGCCATATTAGTAGCAATGGTAACATTGCCCGCAATACCGGCTTCTGCTACAACCTGTGCTTCCCTGGCATGTTGTTTTGCATTAAGCACATTGTGCGGAATTCCTTTTTGTTTCATCATTCTGCTTAGCAATTCACTCACTTCAACTGATGTAGTACCAACCAAAATTGCTCTTCCTTCATTACGCATCTTTTCTACTTCATCAATTACGGCTTTATATTTTTCGCGCTTGGTTTTATAAACGAGGTCTTGTGTATCTTTTCGTATTACCGGCACATTAGTAGGTATAGATACAACGTCAAGTTTGTAAATGCTCCAAAACTCCCCAGCTTCTGTTTCTGCAGTACCCGTCATTCCCGCAAGTTTGTGATACATCCTGAAATAATTCTGCAAAGTGATAGTAGCATAGGTCTGCGTGGCGCTTTCTATCTTTACGTTTTCTTTTGCTTCAATAGCCTGGTGCAATCCATCAGAATAACGGCGGCCTTCCATAATACGGCCTGTTTGCTCATCTACTATTTTTACTTCACCGTCAATTACCACATACTCCACATCTTTTTCAAAAAGTGTATAGGCTTTTAATAATTGCTGCACCGTATGAATTCTATCGGCCTTCATAGAATAATCATTCAATACCACTTCTTTCTGTTGTAATTTTTCTTCTGCGGGCAGGTTGCTTTTTTCTATTTCAGCAAGCTTCACACCAATATCCGGCATAATGAAAAAGTCAGGGTCTTCGCCCGATTTTGTAATCAAGGCAATTCCTTTATCGGTAAGATCAACCTGGTTATTTTTTTCATCAATATTAAAGTATAACTCCTGGTCAACCATGGGCATATTTTTTTGCTGGTCGGAGAGATAAAAATTTTCTGTCTTTTGCAATTTTACTCTCATGCCCGGCTCGCTCAGGTATTTTATCAAAGCACCGTTCTTAGGAAGTCCGCGATGGGCGCGGAACAGCGCCAATCCTCCATCCTTGGGATCATCATTGCCTTCTGCAATTTTTTTCTTTGCTTCTATTAAAAAACCATTGGTTACTTTACGCTGTGCTTCCACAATTTTTTCCACGCGTGGTTTCATCTGATCAAATTCCTGCTGATCGCCTTTGGGCACCGGTCCGGAAATAATCAAGGGTGTTCTGGCATCATCAATCAATACACTATCCACTTCATCCACCATGGCAAAATGATGTTTGCGCTGCACCATTTCTTCCGGTGTATGCACCATGTTATCGCGCAAATAATCAAAACCAAATTCATTATTGGTTCCATAAGTTATATCTGCATAATATGCCTTTCGCCTTGCTTCACTATTCGGTTGATGTTTATCTATGCAATCAACGGTAAGGCCAAGCCATTCGTAAATAGTTCCGTTCCATTCGCTGTCACGCCGGGCAAGATAATCATTCACCGTAACGATGTGTACCCCGTTTCCTGCCAGTGCATTCAGGTAAGCCGGCAATGTTGATACCAACGTTTTACCTTCACCAGTAGCCATCTCAGCAATTTTTCCCTGGTGCAATATAATACCACCAATCAACTGCACATCGTAGTGTATCATATTCCAGGTGATGTCGTTTCCTCCGGCGTTCCATGTATTTTTATAAATAGATTTATCATCATTAATAGTGATGTGTTTTTTTGTAACACTAAGTTCCCTGTCGAGCGAAGTAGCCGTAGAAATTATTTCGGTGTTTTCTTTAAACCGTCTTGCCGTTTCTTTTACCACCGCAAATGCCTCCGGCATGATTGCTAATAAAATTTCCTCAATCTTTTTATCGCGTTCTTTTCCCATTGCATCCACTTCGTGATAGATTTGATCGCGTCCGGCAATATCAATGGAATCGAGACTGTCGGCTTCCGCCTTTTTTGCATTTATCGTATCATCAATTTCTTTAAGATGCTCGCTGATGCGTTGTTTGAACTCGATGGTTTTACCACGCAATTCATCATTGGAGAGAGATTGGTACTGATTAAAATAATTATTGATGACATCAATATAGTGGATAATTTGCCTGACATCTTTTTCGCTTTTATTGCCACCAAATAATTTAGAAAGAAGGGACATAAATATCTTTTAGTTAATTATTGCAATGTTTTTGTTTGTCAAATATGGTGCTGAAAATCTGTTTCGCCAAAATGACATGCAAAGTTACTAAAATGAGGGCGGATGAATTGGGGATGAGGGGGAAATTTAGGAAAATGTATTTTGATTGAATTTAAGTTAACTGAATCGAAATTTTACGCTAAATGCATTTTTAATAAATTCAATCTTTTTACAATTATTTTTTAACTCTGTATAAATATGTTGAGTTATTCCTAATTTTTGTCCTCTTACACTTTTTGCATTTTCTCTACTAACAGTTAGCCCATCAAACCAATCAACTCCAATTAAATATTCACATTTGTCCTGATCTGAGGAGTTTAAAAAAATATTTGTTTTACTCAAAGGAAATTCGCTAAGTAATTTTTTTTAGAACTATTATTTTCTGATGTTTTAAACTTTAAGATTGGGGTGGCTTCTTCCGATATGCATTTGCCTATACCAACAAATCCATGTTCAGTTATATATGCACATATAATATCGTCTTTATTAACTTTTTTAATCTGACCACTCCATTTTTTTCCCTGACCCGCACTCATAAACCTATATCTTTTACAATTTTTCCAATTTCTTTTAGCATGTATTCCTATCCACCTTCTGGGCGGCTCGCCAACATTTAAGAAGATTAAATTTTTTGAAACTTCAATATCCATAAATGAAAAATAAGTTTTAATCCTTAATCTTCGTGTACGCCTAACCGTTAGTAATGAAATGTGGAGAATACCGGATTCGAACCGGTGGCCTCTTGCATGCCATGCAAGCGCTCTAGCCAACTGAGCTAATCCCCCATTTTTTAATTGCTGCAAATATAATTGAAAAACGATGTGGATTTATCCATTATATAATTAGCAGAACTTCCTGTTTCTGTCTTATAAACCTTAATCCTACTCAATCCTGTCCCACACTTCAAATGTAAACGGATAATTATTTTTTTCATCAGCAGCAAACGAGCGCCGGCTGTGTAGTTTCCATTTTGCAGTATCTATTTCCGGGTAAAAAGTATCACCTTCAACAATGGCATGAACCAGCGTGCGGTAAATGCGGTCAACCATGTTGATGGTTTGCCTGAATATTTCTCCGCCCCCGATAATGAATATTTCTTTCGCATCACTTTCTTTTGCTTTATCAATTGCATCCTGTATCGTATGTGCTATCGTTACATTATCTCTATGCCAGTTTGTTTTTTCGGTAACCACAATATTGATTCTTCCTGCCAGTTCCATCTCCATTGATTCATACGTCTTTCTTCCCATTATCACCGGCAGTCCCCATGTTTTGTTTTTAAAATAAGCAAAATCGGTGGAGAGCTTCCATGGCAAACCATTGTTTGAACCAATTACATTATTTTCTGAAACTGCAACGATGTGGGA
>Ga0157370_10004665_pt1 | contig 15650 bp, 16 predicted proteins | sample C35metaG_FD_113463 | JGI IMG/M metagenome (GOLD analysis project Ga0157370, IMG submission 113463) | Corn rhizosphere microbial communities from Kellogg Biological Station, Michigan, USA - C3-5 metaG | ecosystem: Host-associated > Plants > Roots > Rhizosphere > Soil | place: USA: Michigan...
CGCGATCAGTCGATGGCCGAGCATGTTGACGTAGTCGTTGACCTCGGGGTCGTCGAGATACTGGCCCGAGGCGCGAAGCTGGCGCATCACCTCCTCGCCAAGCTTCTTCTCCTGTATCGGCGAAAGGCTGACCTGCGAGATGTCGCCGAGATCGGGGAGGATCTGCGCCGCAGCCGGGCGCACCGGCGCCGGGAGCCACGACCCGGCAGGGCCGAGCGGCATCACGGCGAGCGCCGCGACGAGGCACGTCGAGACTCGTTTCGTGTGCCGCAGGGAATGGAACGGTCGAGTGGCCACCGGCCGCGTCATGAAGGATGATGATGCTAAGATGCAGCGCGCGTCGGCGAGTTCATGGCGGCTCCGGCGCGGAGACAGCCTCCGCGCGTGGAGCAGGCGTTCTGCGTCGGCGCAGCCTCACGAATCATGCCACGCTCACCTCGTCCGATCCCGGCAGCGAGTACCGTCCGCAGCGGCGCTGCGCGCAGCGGCGGGCCGGACCCCCATTTTAACCACTTCGACGCCGGCGGCCACGCGCAGATGGTCGACGTCGGAGGCAAGGCGGTCACGCGGCGAATGGCCCGCGCCAGCGGGCGCATCGCGATGAACGAACAGACGCTGGATCTCGTCAAGAGCGGCACGGCGAAGAAGGGCGACGTGCTCGGAATCGCGCGGATCGCCGCGATCCAGGCGGCGAAGCGGACGGCAGAGCTGATTCCCCTCGCACACCCGTTGATGCTGACGCGCATTGCCGTCGAGTTCGCGTTTCCTGCGGACGCGAGCGCCGTGGCGATCGAGGTGACTGTCGAGACCCGCGAGCGCACCGGCGTCGAGATGGAGGCGCTGACTGCGGTGTCCGCAGGGTTGCTCACCGTTTACGACATGTGCAAGGCGGTTGATCGCGGCATGCGCATCGGCGACGTTCGTCTCGTCGAGAAGCTGGGCGGACGTTCCGGCCACTATCGGGCCGAGTGACGGTGCCGGCTCGCGATCGCGGCGGCGTCACGCACGGCGCAGGGAAGAGGAGGCCATCATGACGGCTGCAGCGGGTTGGGCGGGGCGGATCGTCGGTATCGTCGGGCTACTGCTGTGCGCGCTCGCCGTGGTCGCGCGGATCACCGGTCACTACACGGTCGCAGGCTTCGAGGCGGGAACGTTCCTCGTCGCCGGGATCGCCGGACTCGCGGCCGGCTGCTTCCTCCTCCTGTGGGGCCGGGGCGGCGAACGCCCGTCGTGACGCGTCCGCTCCTGCGTCACCAGTTCCACATCGTCCCGTCCTCGAGCCGGTTCACCGGCAACGCGCAAGGCCGGTACGGATAGCGCGCGGCGAGCGACTCGTCGATCGCGACGCCGTGTCCGGGCGCGTCGCCCGGGTGCAGCAAACCTGCGTCGAAGCGCCATGCGTGCGGAAACACCGCATCGGTCTCGGCCGTGTGACGCATGTACTCCTGAATGCCGAAGTTCGGCACCGCGAGGTCGAAGTGCAGCGCGGCGCCCATGCACACCGGCGACAGGTCGGTGGCGCCGTGCGATCCCGTGCGTACCTGCCAGAGCTCGGCGAGCTGGGCGATCCGCCTCAGGTGTGTGATGCCGCCGGCATGAACGACGGTCGTGCGAATGTAATCGACGAGCTGCTCGGCGATCAGTGCCTGGCAGTCGTGGATCGTGTTGAACACCTCGCCGACGGCGAGCGGGGTCACTGTATGGCTGCGGATCAGCCGGAACGCCTCCTGGTTCTCGGCGGGGGTCGGGTCCTCGAGCCAGAACAGACGGTAAGGCTCGAGACTGCGCCCGAGGCGCGCCGCCTCGATTGGCGTCAGCCGATGGTGGACGTCGTGCAGCAGGTGCGGCTCGAAGCCGAAGCGCGCGCGCAGCGCGTCGAAGAGCTTCGGAACATGGTCGAGGTAGCTCGTCGTCGACCAGCGGTTCTCGGTCGCGACCGCCGCGTCGGCAGGCTCGTAGAACATCTTGTCGCGCGCGACGCCGTAGGTCGACGCGAGCCCGGGAACACCGCACTGCGCGCGCACGGCACGGTAGCCGAGATCGAGGTAGCGCGCGACCTCGTCGATCGTCTCGGCGATGTCGCTGCCGTTCGCGTGCCCGTAAACCATCACGGCGTCGCGGCTGGCGCCACCGAGGAGCTGGTAGAGCGGCATCCCGGCCGCCTTGGCCTTGATGTCCCACAGCGCGGTGTCGACGGCGGCGATCGCGCACATCGTCACCGGCCCGCGCCGCCAGTACGCGCCGCGATAGAGGTACTGCCAGGTGTCCTCGATCCGCGCGGCGTCGCGGCCGATCAGCGCGGGAATCACGTGCTCGTCGAGGTAGGCGGCAACGGCAAGTTCGCGGCCATTGAGCGTCGCGTCGCCGATGCCGCTCAACCCCTCATCGGTCTCGATCTTCAGCGTGACGAAGTTGCGTCCCGGCGAGCAGACGATGACGCGCGCGGCCGTAATTTTCATGGGTGGCTCGGGGGTTGGGTGGTCTGACCACTTGACCACAGTATAGCGGCGTCGCTATGATGCGTCCACGCCGGCGCCCACGCCCGCAGGAGGATCCAGGTTGCCACTGACGGCCGTCGAACCGCGGCGCCTCTATCGGCAGATCGCCGATCAGCTTGCCCAGCTCATCGCGAGCGGCGAGTACGCCGCCGGCTCGCGGCTTCCCGCCGAGCGCGAGCTCGCCGCGCAGCTTCGGGTGAGCCGCACGTCGGTGCGCGAGGCGATCATCTCGCTCGAAATGAGCGGCCTCGTCGAGGTTCGCGTCGGCACCGGCGTGTTCGTGACGAGCCCGGCGGCGGCGCTGGCGCGCGCAGGCGGCGACGGCGGGCCGGGCCCGTTCGAGCTTCTCGCGGCGCGCAGCCTCGTCGAAGGCGAGATCGCCGCGCTCGCCGCGGGAAAGGCCGATGCGGCCGACGCCGCCGCGCTGCGCGACAGCGTTGCCCGGATGGAGGCCGAGCTCGACGATTTCCAGGCGCGCGAAGCCGAGGATCGTGCGTTCCACCTCTCCATTGCGCGCAGTACGGGCAACGGCTCGCTCGAGCTCGTCGTCGACGAGCTGTGGAACCAGCGTGCCGGCCTGTGGGGGAGACTGCAGCAGCATTTCCACACGCGCGAGCTCGCCGTGCAGACGGTGCGCGACCATGCGGCGATCGCCCGCGCGATCGCCGCGCACGACGCCGGTGGCGCGCGCACGGCGATGCATCGCCATCTCGCCCGCGTTGCGCGGCAGTTCCAGCGTGCCGTCGACGCCGCAGCACCCCGCACGGTCGACGGCGTGGGGCTCGCCGCGAGATCGCCGCCGGCCGCGCCGGCGTCAGCGGTGCGCGCAGCACGGCCACGTCGTGCAGCGCGTTCCTGATCGTCCGGCTCCGATCACCCGTCCCGCATTCTCAGCACTCGATTCCGTAAACTCGATCCGCGATCCACCAAGGAGGCACTACGATGAGCAAGCCCATTCGCCCGTACGACGATCGTCGCCGCCAGTGCCTGCGTCTCGCTGCAGGAGGCGCGGCCGCGCTGCTCGTTCCGGTTGCACGCAATGCAGCGGCCGAGATGCCCGCTATGCCGAAGAGCGCCGTGACCATCAACGTCGTCGACGTCGCCGGCAATCTCGCGCTCACCCAGGACGCGATCGAGGCATACCAGAAGGCACATCCGCAGTGGGTGTCGAAGTTCAATTTCACGAAGATGCCGGCGCCCGAGCTTCCGGGGAAGCTGAAGGCGATGCAGGCGGCCGGGCGTACCGACATCGAGATGGTGCTGACCGGGACCGATTTCCTCGCCGCGGGGATCGAGCAGGGCGAGCTCACGAAGCTCATGCCCGACTACGCATCGAAGTTCCCCGGCCTGATGGCGAACTATCAGCCGCCGGCGGCGAAGATGCAGGAACTCGCCGGCGATTACGGCATCGAGGTGACGTTCATGCCGGCGGGGCCGCTCCTCGAGTACAACCCCGACAAGGTGAAGGACGTGCCGACGACGCCCGAGGGGCTCCTCGCGTGGTGCAAGGCGCATCCGAACCGCTTCATCTATGCGCGTCCGGCGAACTCGGGGCCAGGGCGCACGTTCCTGATGGGGCTTCCGTATCTGCTCGGCGACAAGGATCCGAAGGACCCGGCGCACGGCTGGGACAAGACCTGGGCGTACCTGAAGGAACTCGGCGCCTACGTGGAGTACTACCCGACCGGCACCGGCGCGGTGATGAAGGAGTTGGGTGAGGGCTCGCGCGACATGACGCCAACGGTGACGGGCTGGGATCTCAATCCGCGCGCGCTCGGCATCGTGCCGAAGAGCTTCAAGGTCGCTCCGTTCCAACACATGACCTGGGTGAACGACGCGCACTACATGGTGATCCCGAAAGGCGTCGCGCCGGAGAAGATCGCCGTCGTCCTCGATCTGATGGCGTACCTGCTGACGCCGCACGCGCAGGCCTACACCTACGACCAGGGCTACTTCTATCCTGGCCCCGCGGTGAAGGGGGTGACGCTGGCGATGGCTCCGGCGAAGAGCCAGGAGTCGATCAGGGAATACGGCCGACCCGAGTACGACAAGTGGCTGGCCGAATTCCCGCACACGCAATCGCTGCCGCCGAAGGCCCAGGTCGAAGCCTTCCGCATCTGGGACCAGCAGGTCGGTGCCCAGAAGACCAAGTGATCCGGTGCGCCACGATTTCCGGGAGCTCAAGCTCGAGCGGGTGACGCGCCGCTTCGCCGGGGCGGGGGGCCATGCATTCGCCGCGCTCGATGAGCTGACGATGACGATCCGGCGCGGCGAGTTTGTCGCGCTGCTCGGTCCGTCCGGCTGCGGCAAGTCGACCGCGTTGAACTGCATCGCCGGGCTCCTGTCGCTCTCGGGCGGAGCGATTTGCCTCGACGAGCTGCGCATCGACACGCTGCCGCCGGAGAAGCGCGGGTTCGGGATGGTGTTCCAGAACTACGCGCTGTTTCCACACATGACGGTCGAGCGTAACGTCGGCTTCGGCCTCAGGATGCGTGGGGTGCCCGCGGCCGAGATCGCCCCGCGCGTTGCGCGCGCGCTCGCCCTCGTGCAACTCGGCGCGCAGGCGGCGAAGCTTCCCGGGCAGCTCTCCGGCGGGCAGCAACAGCGTGTGGCGATCGCGCGCGCAATCGTCATCGAGCCGCCGCTCGTGCTGATGGACGAGCCGCTGTCGAACCTCGACGCGAAGCTCAGGATCGAGACGCGCGCGGAGATCAGGCGCATCCACGGCGAGCTCGGACGCGCGACGATCTACGTCACCCACGACCAGGACGAGGCATTGTCGCTCGCCGATCGCATCGTCGTGATGAGGGACGGAGTCGTCCAGCAGATCGGCTCACCGCAGCAGATCTACGCGCAGCCGGCGAACCTCCACGTCGCTCGCTTCATGGGCTACCGCAACGTGCTCGAGCTCGACGTCGCGGGAGTGACCGGTGATCGCGTCGAGCTCGCCGGCGGGCCGATGCGAATCGTCGGCACCCTGCGCCAGGCGCTTGGAGGCCGGCGCGCCGCGGTTGCGATCCGCCCGGAAGAGCTCGTCGTCGGCGCGCCGGACATCGTCGCCAACGCGGTTCGCGGTCGTGTCACCGGCGTCGAATACGGCGGGCGCGATTCGCTGATCGAGGTGACCCTCGATGGCGGCGTGCGTCTCCTCGTGCGCAGCGATGCGCGAGCCGCGCGCGGCGACGCGATTGCCCTCTCCATTCCCCCCGAGCGGGCGCTCGTCTATCCGGCGTGAGCGCCGCCGCACTCCCCGGCACGGGCCAGCCGACGAAGGCCGCCTCGCGGCCCGCCTTCGACCGCGCGCTCCTGCTCGCGATCCCGGCGACGCTCTTCATGCTGCTGCTGTTCGTCTACCCGTTCCTCTACGGACTGTGGCTGTCGTTCGTGCCGGCGAAAGGCGGGCCGCTCGCGAACTACCACACGTTCTTCACCACCTCCGACCTGTGGCCGACGATCGGCACGACGCTGAAGCTGGCGCTTCCGGCGACGGTGATCAACGTTGGCGTCGCGTTGCCGATCGCGTTCCGGATGCGTGTCCGGGGGCGCTGGCAGCGCATCGTGACCACGCTCCTCGTCGTACCGATCACGCTTGGCACCGTGCTGATTGCCGAGGGGATGCTGAACTACTTCGGCCCCAAAGGGTGGCTGTCGCACGCGCTGCAGCTCGTGCACTTCTACGACGGCCCGATCCGCCTGACGCACAACTACTGGGGCGTGCTGATCTCGCTCGTGATCTCGGGCTTTCCGTTCGCGTTCCTGTTGATCCTTTCGTATGTGACGGGGATCGACCCGGTACTCGCACGCGCGGCGGCGACGCTCGGCGCCGGCTCGTTCGCGCAGTTCCGCCATATCTACCTGCCGCTCCTGGCACCGGGGCTCGCGATGTGCTTCTGCCTCGCGTTCGTCCAGGCGTTCTCGGTGTTCCCGTCGGCGGTGCTCGTCGGCGCGCCGGCGGGTCCGACGCGGGTCATCTCGATCGCCGCGTACCAGGCGGCGTTCGAGCAGTACGACTATTCGCTCGCCTCGGCGATCGCGATGATCATGGGCTTCGTCCAGCTCGTCATCGTCGCGGCGGTCCTCGGCCTGCGCGGCTTCTTCTACCGTGGGCCGGTCGCTGGAGGGAAGGGATGAGCGCCGCGGCCACCGCTGCGCAGCCGCCGCAGCGCGCGCGTGGCAGCGGCACCGGGAACCTCCTCGATCGCGCGTGGCGCGGCATCGTTGCGGGCGTGATGGCGCTTTTCGTCGTCAACGTCGCGCTGCTGATCGCCGCGGTCGCGGTCAACTCGGTGGCGACGCGCTGGCTCGGCACGTGGTTGCCGGTCGGCTGGACGCTGTCGTGGTACCTGCAGTCATGGAAGGATTTCCAGCTCGCCGGCATCCTGTGGGTGACGTTCGAAGTCGTTTTCGCGGTCGTCTTGCTGTCGCTCGCGATCGGCGTGCCCGCCGCGTACACGCTCGCGCGGCGCAACTTTCCGGGCAAGCGTGCGCTGCTGCTGCTGTTCCTGCTGCCGCTGATGGTGCCGCCGATGACCTACGGCATCCCCCTCGCCACCGTGCTCTACCAGATGCACCTCGCAGGGACGATCTGGGGTGTAATCCTCGCCAACCTGATTCCGGCGGCGCCGTTCGTGATCCTCGTGATGACGCCGTTCATCGAGCAGATCGACCCGAATCTCGAGGCCGCTGCGCGCGTCTTCGGCGCCGGCACCGGGCGCATGTTCACGAGCGTGCTGGTGCCGCTGCTGGCGCCGGGCATCCTCGCGGCGTCGCTCCTCGTGCTCGTGCGAACGATCGCGCTCTTCGAGCTCACCTTCCTCACCGCGGGCCCCGATTCGCAGACGCTGGTGGTCGCGCTCTACTATGCGGTGTTCGCCGCCGGCGTGCGCGCACCGCAATCGATCGATGCGATGGCGATGATCTACATGCTGGTGACGCTGGTATGGCTGCTGATCGCCCTGCGCTTCGTCAACCCGACGCAGCTCGTGAGCCGCGTCAAGGAACGCCCCGTTCCTGCGGGGTGAGGCGGGGGGCGCGAGTGCCGATGGCGCGGCTCAACCTCGCGACCGTCGCGCGGCTTCCTGCCGCGATCGCGCGCCCGCGCTATCGAATTGAGGCAGTGCCGATCGGCATCGTCCACCTCGGCATCGGGGCCTTTCACCGGGCGCACCAGGCGATCGCCACCGACGACGTGCTCGGCACCGAAGGCGGCGACTGGGGCATCTGCGGCGTCAGCCTTCGCTCGCCGGACGTACGTGACCGGCTCGTGCCGCAGAACGGCCTCTACACGGCGATCGAGCGCTCGCCGGCCGGGACGCGGCGCCGCGTAGTCGGCAGCGTGCGCGAGGTGCTCAGTCTCGGCGACCAGCGCACCGCGGTGCTCGAGCGCCTTGCCTCGGCTGCGGTCGCAGTCGCGACGCTGACGGTGACCGAGAAGGGCTACTGCCACCGGCCGTCGACTGGAACGCTCGACTTCGCGCATCCGGCGATCGTCCACGATCTCGCGCATCCCGAGGCTCCGGTCAGCACCGTCGGCGTGCTCGTTCGTGCGCTCGAGCGGCGCCGGGCGAGCAACGGTGTGCCGATGACCATCGTCTGCTGCGACAATCTCCCGGGAAACGGCGCGCTCGTCGCAGCACTCGTCTGCGAGCTCGCCGCAGCGCGCGATGGCGCGCTCGCCACGTGGATCGCTCGCGAGATCGCTTTCCCGTCGACGATGGTCGACCGCATCGTTCCCGCAGCGACTGCCGCGGACCTCGCGGAGAACGATGCGGCACTCGGCTGCGAGGACGACGCGCCGGTCGTTCACGAGCCGTTCATGCAATGGGTGATCGAGGACCGCTTCGCGGGCAGGCGCCCGGCGTGGGAGCGCGTCGGAGCGACGCTCGCCGCCGACGTTGCGCCGTGGGAGACGATGAAGCTCCGCATGCTGAACGGTACTCACTCGGCGCTCGCCTACCTCGGATTCCTCGCCGGGCACACGTACATCCACGAGGTGATTGCCGAGCCCGACTTCGCGGCGTGGGCGCGACGGTTCATGGAGCGCGAGGTGACGCCGACGCTGGTCGTCCCGCAGGGGGCCGATCTCGGGCGCTACCGCGAGACCCTCGTCGCGCGCTTCGCCAACCCCGCCCTCGGCCATCGCGCGTGGCAGATCGCGATGGACGGCTCGCAGAAGCTTCCGCAGCGCCTGCTCGCGACGGTGCGCGCCAACCTGGAGCAGGGGCGCGACGTGGGTCTCGCGGCGCTCGCCGTCGCCGGCTGGATGCGTTATGTTCGTGGCGACGACGAGGAGGGCCGGCCGATCGACGTGTCGGATCCGCTGGCGCCGCGGTTCGCTGCGATCGCCTCGCGCTGCGGCAGCGATCCCGCCGCGTATGCTCGGGCCCTTCTCGCGCTCACCGAGGTCTTCGGCGACGACCTCGGAGAGGAGCCGCGATTCACGTCGGCGGTCGTGCATTCGCTCGAAGTGATCTGTCGCGAGGGCGCCGCACGTGCCGTCGCGCAGGCGCTCCACCAATGATCCCCCTCGTCCTCGACCCCGACCGCCTGTTTCCGTCCGAACCTGCTGCGCGACGCGTCGCCCGCGCGCTCTACGAGACCGTGCACGACCTGCCGATCGTGAGTCCCCATGGGCACACCGAAGCGCGCTGGTTCGCCGACAATGCGCCGTTCCCCGATCCCGCCGCGCTCTTCATCGTTCCGGACCACTACGTGTTTCGGATGCTCTACAGCCAGGGCATTCCGCTCGACGATCTCGGCGTCCCTGCACGTGAGAGCGGCCTTGGCGGCCGCGCCGAAGGCGGCGCGGAAGGATGGGGCGCAGGCGGCCCGGCTCCGTACGACGCTCGGGCGATCTGGCGGATCTTCGCATCGCACTACCACCTGTTTCGCGGCACGCCGACGCGCCTGTGGCTCGATCACGCGTTCCACAGCGTGTTTGGTATCGACGAGCGGCTGACGGCGGAGAGCGCCGACCGCTGTTTCGACCGCGTCGAGGGCTGCCTTGGCGAGGACGCGTTTCGTCCCCGCGCGCTGTTCGAGCGCTTCGACATCGAGGTGATCGCGACGACCGAGTCACCGCTCGATCCCCTCGATCATCATCGTGCGATCCGGGCGAGCGGCTGGCGCGGGCGTGTCGTCACCGCGTACCGTCCCGATCCGGTCGTCGACCCCGAGTTCGAAGGCTTCGCCGCCAACGTCGCGGAGCTCGGCGCGCTGACCGGCGAGAACACGGCGACGTGGACGGGCTACCTCGCCGCGCACCGCGCGCGCAGGGCGTTCTTCAAGTCGATGGGCGCCACGTCGACCGACCACGGGCATCCGACGGCGCGCACTGCCGACCTCGACGCCACGAGGTGCCAACAGCTCCTCGATCGTGCGCTCGGCGGCCGGCTCGCTGCCGGCGAAGCCGAACTCTTCCGCGCGCAGATGCTGACCGAGATGGCGGCGATGAGCCAGGACGACGGGCTCGTGATGCAGATCCACCCCGGGAGTTTTCGCAACCACAATCCGTCGGTTCACCACCGCTTCGGGCGCGACAAGGGAGCCGACATTCCGATGTCGACGAATTACGTCGACGCGCTGAAACCGCTCCTCGATCGTTTCGGCAACGAGCGCGACTTCGCGCTGATCCTCTTCACGCTCGACGAAACGTCCTACGCGCGCGAGCTCGCACCGCTCGCCGGCCATTACCCCGCCGTTCGGCTGGGCCCGCCATGGTGGTTCCACGACAGCTTCCAGGGGATGCTGCGCTTCCTCGAGCAGGCGACCGAGACGGCGGGTTTCTACAACACGGTCGGCTTCAACGACGATACGCGCGCGTTCCTGTCGATTCCGGCGCGGCACGACGTCTGGCGCCGTGTCACCTGCCGCTTTCTCGCCACCGCCGTCGTCGAGCACCGTCTAGGCGAGGACGAGGCCTTCGAGCTTGCGCCGCTCCTCGCGCGCGATCTCGCCAAGGCCGCGTATCGGCTGTAGAACTCGAGGGCGGTCGCCGTGTCGAAGCCTCGCGCGTCCGGCGCGAAAGGGGAATCCGTCATGATTCGTTACAGATCGTCGGCTGCACGGTCGGCGGCTGCGGCCGTGGGGGTTGCGTTGCTCGCGTTTTGCATCGCAACGCGCGCAACGGCTGCGCTCGGCGGCACCGAGGCGACCGTGCAGGTCGACCAGACCCGGATGCACGCGACGCTTCGCACGACCGTGACGCCGCGCTTCACCGTGCACGAGCTCGAGTCGCCTGCACGCGCCACGGTCCGCGAATACGCTGCGCCGTCGGGAATCGTGTTCGGCGTCGCCTGGCAGGGTCGCGCGCATCCCGACCTCAGGCAGTTGTTGGGACCGTATTTCCCGCAGTACGCGGACGCGCTCGCGAAGCGCCGTACGCGACGCTCACCGGTGACGGTGACGCTGCCTGGGCTTGTTGTCCGGGTGGGAGGGCACATGCGCGCGTTCACCGGCAAGGCGTGGCTTCCCGCCGAGCTTCCCGCCGGCGTCGTTCCGGGAGACATCCGGTGAGCCGCGCGCGGGCATCGGTGCGCGTCGTCGCACTCGCGCTTTCGCTTACCCTCGCCGGTTGCGGCGGAGGAGGGGGCTCGTCGAACTCCCCGGCCCCGCCGCCGCCGACGCAAAACGTCGCGCCGATCATCATCGACGGCGGTCCGGCGCAGGTCCCCGACCTCGCCTTCGTCAGCGTGACGATCTGCGCTCCGGGATCCACCACTTCATGCCAGACGATCGATCACGTGCAGGTCGACACCGGCTCCGAGGGCCTGCGCATCCTCGCGTCGGCGCTCTCGCCGACGCTGGCGCTGCCACAGCAGACCGACTCCACCGGCAGCGCGATCGGCGAATGCGCGCAGTTCGTCGACGGCTACAGCTGGGGAACCGTGCGCACGGCGGACGTGAAGATCGCCGGCGAGTCCGCGCAGGGGGTCGCCATCCAGGTGATCGGCGATGCGGCGCTCCCGAACGTGCCGGAGACCTGCTCGTCGAGCGGCCCGCCCGAGAACACCGTCGAGAGCTTCGGCGCCAATGGCCTGCTCGGCGTCGGCGCGTTCGCACAGGACTGCGGCAGCGCGTGTGCGCAGCAGGCGCTTCCCGGTGCCTACTACACGTGTCCCTCGGCGGCGTGCACGCCGCTGCAGGTTGCGCTCACGCAGCAACTGCAGAATCCGGTGACGCTGTTCGCGACCGACAACAACGGCGTGGTGATCGAGCTTCCGTCGATCGCAGCCGGTCGAGCAGCGACGGCGGCCGGGTCGCTGATCTTCGGCATCGGCACCCAGGCCGACAACGCGCTCGGCAGTGCGACAGTGCTGACGACCGACCCGGCGACGGGCAACATCGTCACGACGTACGGCGGCAACAGCTACGCGAACAGCTACATCGATGCGGGCACGAACTTTGTCGCGTTCGGCATCGACGCGTACCCGATCTGTACGCAAATCGCGATCGGATTCTACTGTCCGACGACGACCCAGGCGATCACGGCGACGCTCAAGGGAGTGAACCTTGCGACGAGCACCGTCGCCTACAGCTTCGGGAACGCCGACGCGCTGATGGGTGCCAATCCGTCCTTCTACGCGTTCGACGACATTGCCGGCCCGGGCGGCGATGACGTGACGTTCGCGTGGGGTCTTCCGTTCTTCTACGGGCGCAACGTTTACACGGCGATCGAGGGACGCGCTACGCCGGGCGGTACCGGTCCGTACGTCGCGTTCTAGCGGGAGTCAGCCGCGCGCGCGGGAATCGAGCCAGAGCGTCACCGGCCCGTCGTTGACGAGCGACACCTGCATGTGCGCGCCGAAAACGCCGGTGGCAACCGGCCCGCCGAGCTGCGTCGAGAGCTCGCGCACGAAGGCGTCGAAGCGCGGCCGCGCGACATCGGGAGGTGCCGCCGCCGACCAAGACGGGCGGTTGCCCTTTCTGATCGAGCCGTAGAGCGTGAACTGCGACACCGCGAGGATCGATCCTCCGGTCTCGCGCAGCGACCGGTTCATGACGCCCGTGCCGTCATCGAGGATTCGAAGGTCGATCACCTTTCTCGCCATCCATCGGAGGTCGTCGTCGCCATCGTCGACGCCGATTCCCGCCAGTACGAGGAGCCCGACCCCGATCGAGCTCACGGCCGCGCCGTCGACGGCGACGCTTGCCTCCAGCACTCGCTGGACGAGCGCCCTCACCGCGAGTGGACGACCTTGCGCTCGACCTCGATCAGCCTGCCTTCCTGGAAGGTGAGCGTGGTGATCGTCGACGGGTCGTCGGCTGCAGGAAGATACGTCCAGCGCATCGTCTTGCGGCTGTTGCCGGATTTGAGATCCGGAGCGCCGACGCGGGTGAGGACTTCGCCCTCGTAGATGCCCGGAATGAGGAACTTACGCTCGGCAGCCTTCTTCGCCGCGTCGTCGCCACGCTTCGGCTTCGCTTTCGGCGGCGCGCGCAAAGGCGCTGCCGACGGCGCACGGCGCGTCTCGTTCTCCGGCACGACGGTGAACGGAACCACCGAGACGGTGGCGGGATTGCGGTCGAAGTCGCGCAACTCGCGGCCCGGTGGACACGGGGTCTGCTGGTACGTGACCCCGCTGTCGAGCTCGCACTTGTAGAGCCCCGCCACCGCGTTGACGGGGAGGGCGGCAAGAACGATCACCACCGCGACGGCAACCGTCGTGCGGTCGGCAGTTTCGACGCGCTTCATCACCGCGCTACGATAGCGCCTTTCCGCCCACACGATCACTACCACTTTCGATGGATGCCGACCTGCCGGTCGCGGCGCGCGTGCGCGCCATCGCCCCGTTTCACGTGATGGAGGTGCAGACCGCGGCGCGCGCGCTCGAGGCGCGCGGACGCAGCGTCGTCCACATGGAGATCGGCGAACCCGATTTCCCGACGCCGGAACCCGTGCTTGCTGCCGCCCGCGCGGCCCTTGCCGGGGGCGACGTCTACTACACTTCGGCGCTCGGCCTTTCGGAACTGCGCGCGGCGATCGCCGGCCACTACGCGGCGGCGCTGGGCGCGACGATCGACCCCGAGCGGGTGATCGTCACCGCAGGGTCGTCGGCAGCACTGCTGCTCGTCATGGCGCTTGTCGTCGACCGCGGACGCGAGATCCTGCTGGCCGACCCAGGCTACCCGTGCAACCGGCATTTCGTGCGCGTGTTCGAGGGCGATCCGGTCGGCATCCCGGTCGGCGCGGCGTCGTCGTACCAGCTCACCGCCGAGGCGGTCGAGCGGCATTGGAGTTCCGCGACCTCGGGCGTCCTCGTCGCATCGCCGTCGAATCCGACCGGGACGACGGTGCCGCCGGACGAGATGGCGAGAATCGCCGCGAGCGTGCGCGCGCGCCGCGGCCATCTGATCGTCGACGAGATCTACCTCGGCCTCACCTACGGCGAGCGACCGGCGAGCGTGCTCGCGTCGATCGACGACGCCTTCGTCGTGTCGAGCTTCTCGAAGTACTTCAACATGACCGGCTGGCGGCTCGGCTGGATCGTCGCTCCGACGCGGTACGTTCGCGACCTCGAGAAGCTGGCGCAGAACCTCTACATCTCGCCTCCGACGCTGTCGCAACGTGCGGCGCTCGCCTGCTTCGAACCCGGGACCCTCGCGTTGGTCGAATCGAGGCGGCGCGCGTTCGAGGCGCGGCGCGATCTCCTGGTGCCCGCATTGCGCTCACTCGGTTTCGGCGTTCCGGTGCTGCCCAACGGCGGCTTCTTCGTCTACGCCGATTGCACGCGTTTTTCCGACGACAGCGAGGGGTTCTGCCGCGCGATGCTCGAAGGCGCCGGCGTCGCGGCGACCCCCGGGATCGACTTCGGCGTCCATCGCGCTCGCGAGCACGTGCGCTTCGCGTACACGATCGACGAAGAAAAACTCGAGGATGGAGTCGAGCGGCTCGCCCGGTTTCTCGCCCGCTGAGCGCCCGCGCGGGTGGCGGCTGGCGGCGGCGGTGGGCGCACCGGCCGCGGCGCTCGCCGCTGGGCTGGCGCTGGCCGCTTGCACGACGCCCGATGGCCTCGGCTATTACTGGCAGGGCGCCGCGGGCCAGCTCGAGATCCTCGCGCACAGCGAGCCGATGGCCGAGGCGATGGATCGGTCGGATCCGCGACTCGCGGCGCGGCTGAAGGACGTCGAGGCGATCCGCGGCTATGCGAGCGATGCGCTGGCGCTCCCGAACAACGCGAGTTACACGCGCTACGCCGACCTCGGCCGGCGCTTCGTCACCTGGAACGTGTTCGCCGCGCCGCGCCTCGAGCTTGCGCCCCTGCAGTGGTGCTTTCCGGTCGCCGGCTGCGTCGACTATCGCGGCTATTTCGATGAGGACGCGGCGCGCCGCGAGGCAACGAAGCTCGCCGCGGCCGGCGACGACGTCTACGTCGGCGGCGTCCCCGCCTACTCGACGCTCGGCTGGTTCGACGACCCGGTGCTCTCAACCTTCGTGCACTGGCCGCTCCCCGAAGTTGCGCGGCTCATCTTTCACGAGCTCGCGCATCAGGTGCTCTACGTGCGCGACGACTCGGTGTTCAACGAGTCGTTCGCGACGATGGTTTCGGACGTCGGTCTCCAGCGCTGGCTCGCTGCACGCGGCGATCCGGCGCTCGAAGCCGAGGCGGCGCGCGACGCGCGGCTGCGGGCGACCTTCCACCAGCTCGTCGTCGAGACGCGCAAGCGCCTCGCAGAGATCTACGCGAGCGACGAACCCGTTCAAGCGAAGCAGCGCGACAAGGCGGCGGCCTTCGCAGCGATGCACGCGTCCTACGAGGCCGCGAAGGCGGGCGAGCCGGGGCTCGCCGGCTACGACCGGTGGTTCGCGGCGAAGCCCAACAACGCGAGTCTCGCGGCGGTCGCGATCTACACGCAGCGCATTCCGGCGTTTCGCGCGATCCTGCGCGACGAGGGCAATGACCTGCCGCGTTTCTACGCTCGCGTTCGCGTCATCGCGGCGATGAACAAGCCCGCCCGCGACCGCGTCCTCGACGAGGCAGCGGCGAGCGCCATGCGCGCCTCGCGCTGATCCCCTGGCCGGAGCGGGGCCGCGGGGCGCCGGATCTGCTACAATCCACGGTTCCCTTGCCTCACCCGCGCCGCGGGGAGGCCGCAAGGCGCCGCGCGGATCACGCTCATCGGCGGCCTTCGACGACCGAAAGGAGAGTCTGA
>Ga0157370_10004666_pt1 | contig 15646 bp, 13 predicted proteins | sample C35metaG_FD_113463 | JGI IMG/M metagenome (GOLD analysis project Ga0157370, IMG submission 113463) | Corn rhizosphere microbial communities from Kellogg Biological Station, Michigan, USA - C3-5 metaG | ecosystem: Host-associated > Plants > Roots > Rhizosphere > Soil | place: USA: Michigan...
ACGCCAGACTGACGAGTACCGCCGCCCAGAAGGCCGTGGAGATGTGTTTGTCCTCCAACCTCTCGAGTCGTACCAGCGGGTCTTCCAGAACCGATGAATACACCAGGCCGATCAACTCGACGATGGCAATGATCACCGTGCCCACACCCAGCTCTGCGGGCGACAGCAGCCTGGCATACGCGACAAAGGTAATCATCGACAGGAAGATCAGGCCGAATTTCTCGGTGAAGATCCAGATCAATGTAACCAGACGGTGATTGGCCATGGCGGATACCGGTTCAATGAGCGGTGGTTGACGCCGTTGCCTTGCGCAATGTTCGAACACAGGCATAGAGGTAGCGCAAGGTCGGTTTGCCGTTGGCGAAGATCAGCGTTTGCCAGGAATAGTCCAGCATTCGCCGGTAGACGCCGATCACGTCGGCATGCTCGCCTTTGCGGGAAAAGGCATTGAGAAAGTCAGTGTGGTTGCCCAGCACGAAATCGATCCGTTGCTGCTTGGTCAACTGCGCGCCGTAGCGGGCGAGGTACACCTCGATGAACCTGATTTTGTTCGGGTAGTACTTCTTCGGTTGCGCGGTCATGTTGTTGCCATTGACCATGCGCTCCAGCAGCACCTGCGGCACCGTGTGGATCTCCCAGTGTTCGGCGATCCGGGTCCACATGAAGCGGTCTTCGGAGTAACGCAGGCTGGCATCGAAGCCGCCGAGTTGCAGGATCACGTCACGCTTGACCAGCGCGGTGGATACGCCATTGAGGACGTTGGCGTGGATGAAATCGTAGAAATGCCGGCCGTTCTTGCGCAGATTGTCCATTTGCCGCCTGCCGTCGCTGTAATTGACCTGCGTGTAGCAGTCGATCAGCCCCACCGGCCGGCCTTGACGACTCAGTTCGTCATACAGGGCCAGCTGTAGCTCCAGTTTTTGCGGACGAAATTGGTCATCGGCATCGAGAAACGCCACAAACGTCTCCTCAGAGTGCCGCAGACCGTGGTTGCGGGCGCTGGCCTGGCCTTCGTTGGCCTGGTGCAACAGCGTCAGGCGAAACGGCGCCGCGAAGGCGTTGACCCGTTGTGGCCCGTCATCGGAGGAACCATCGTCGACGACGATGACGTGGTCGGGCAGTCGGGTTTGCCCGGCCAGGGACGCCAGTGTTTGCTCAATGCTGTCGGCGCCGTTGTACATCGGGATCACGACACACACTGTATGCGGTAAAGACGGGGCTTGGTCTGACACGGGTGTCTCTCCTTTTTACGCTTTGGCTGAATCGCGCGGTAATGCCCTGCCAGACGGACGCTGACGCAGGGTTGCCGGGGACAACTCGGGATAGGTCGCAGGGTGATGCCGAAAGGACAGGGCCAGGGTGCAGAACACCAGGAACTCGGCAGAGCGGTAGTTGGGAATCACGTACGCCACGTAATTGGTGACGGCGAACAGACCGATGATCACCAAGGCGCTGGCGCGAAACTGCGCAGACTGGTTCGCCGTCACGGCCCGGTACTGTTTGATCAGCGCTTCAGCGAGCAGCAGAGCCAGCGCGGTCAGTTGGATGATGCCGCCGTTGAGCAGGGTCTCCACGTAACCGCTGTGCGCGTTGCCGATGTAACCCCAACGCTTTATGAACGCGGCGGCATCGGGGCTGGACCAGAAGGCGCCGAAGCCGTAGCCCTTGAGGTATTGATCGTCGACAAACGGCCCGAGCAGCTCCCAGATCATCGTGCGGTCGGTGAGTGACGGGTCACGACCGGCCACTTCCAGCAACACCGCAAAGTTGCTGTAGAGGAACAGGCACACCAGCAGGTAGAGGAGTGTGCAGCCGAGGAACAACAGCTGCGATCGGTTCATGCGTAAACGGATCAACGTCAGGAAATACCAGTAGCTGATCGTGCCGGCAATCACCAGCACCACCCCGGTCGCCGACTGGGCAAGCAAGATGGCAATCAGCGAGAAGAACGAGCAGAACAATGCCCAGCGGTTACGCTGGCGAATCATCGGCAGCAGCAACAGGATCGCGATGGCGTTGATCCGTGCGCCGGCATTCTTCTCCATGAAAATCCCTTTGAACGCGCCTTCGCGAATACCGCCGGAAACGAACGCGGCGCTGGGCATGACCAGCGCCAGGATCAAACCGATCAACGCCGCCACGCCAATGGCGCAACCGAGCATGAAGGTGATTTTTTCGAGGCTGTAGTTGTAGGCGATGAAACCGGCGAAAAACACCACGCTGATCATCGCGACAAATCGTTTGAGGCTGAGCATCGGGTCAGAGGACCAGCCGATGGAGGCGATCACGCAGAGTAGGAACACCAGCAGAAAGAAGTTGCCGCGGTAAAAGCTTTTGCTGAGGAAGACCTTGTTGCGGATGAAGAAAAACAAAGGCACCAGCAACGTGATCAGGCCGCAGATCTGGTTGGTCACGTTGCCTTCGAGGTCTTTGTCGATGTCGTCGAAACTCGAGGCGCTGCCCAAACCGAGGACAAACGAAATCACCTGGATGTAAAACAGCACACCGAACAAGGTGAAGCCGTCACGCAGGGTGGAATAGCGGATCTCCAGTCGGTTCATGGCGAGGGACTCCCGAGCAGGGCGCTGAGGTAGGTTTTTACCGCGCTGGCATTCATGAAACGGGCGGCCGCGTCGAGGCGCGCCTGACGGTGTTCTTCTCGTGGGGTGGAGAGTTGCAGGGCAATCGCCTGCGCCAGGGCCATCGGGTCATCGACGGCCACGAGGGGGGCGACGACACCATTGATCAGGATGTCTTGCGGGCCATGCGGGCAACGGGTCGAAACCACCCGCGTCCCCGTGGACAACGCTTCGACCAGCGCATTGGGGCTGCCTTCGAAGCGCGACGACAACACGAAGCAATCGGCCGCCGCCACCTCTGCCATGGGCTCATGGGTGTAGCCCGGCAGGTCAAGCCGATGCCCCACGCCCAGCTTGCGAGCCTGTTCCAGCAATTGATCGCGCAAGACGCCTTCACCAAAAATGATCAGGCGCGCGTCGCGATTCGGCAGCGCGGCGAACGCGGTAATCAACGTATCGAAGCCTTTTTGCGGGGCTAGGCGACCTACGGCGACAATCACCGGGTTGGACGCTTCCAACAGCCAGGGATGGCTGGGCGGTTGATGCGGTTTTTCCCGAAAGTCGTTGTCGAGCACCGGATTGTCGGCAATGGTCACGTCCTGGCGACGGGCAATGGTGGTGTCGATCAGGTCTTGGGCGACGCCGCGCGAGACGCAAATCACCGGGTTGGGAATCAGCCGATACAGCAGCGGCGCCACCGTGTAGGCGACGCGCACCATGAAGTCGGGGTTGACGTGTTTGTCGTGGGAGAACGCGTTGCGTTCGCTGACATGCAGCCGCGACAGCGTCCCCGACAACGCGGCGGCGACAATGGCGATCACGTTGACGTGAGTGAGCGCCGCCAGTTGCGCGTCGAAGCGGTTTTGTCGAAGAAAACGCACCAGTGCCGGTACGGCCCTTGAACTGCGCGGGCTGCGCAATTCGACCTTTTTTACCCGTGGGTCGAGGTACGCCGCGTTGACGCCACCGCCGGTGAGCATCAGCAGGGTCACGTCATTGCCCGCGTCCACCAGCGCCCCGGCCAGGCGCGTCATCATTTTTTCGGCCCCGCCTGCGCTGAGGTCGTGCAGGATAATCAGCAACTTTTTCATTGATTCCACACCTGGTAGTACGCTTGCGCGGCGTCCTGGCTGGTGTACTGACGTATCGCGTCGGAAATCATGCCTTCATTGACGGCGACCCGACCCTGCAAAAACAGGCTTTGCAGCATGCCTTCGGCCAGTGCCGGCGCATCGTTGACGTTGACCAGTTGGCCGAGGCGGCCGTTGTCCAGCAATTCTCTGGGCCCTGTTTCGCAGTCGCTGGCCAGCACCGGCGTACCCAGCGCCAAGGCCTCGATCAGCACCGTCGGCATGCCTTCATGCACCGAGCTGAGAATGAACAAACGTGCGTTCTTGAGCAGCGGATAGGGGTTACTCAAGAACCCGGTGAAATGCACCCGGTGCGCGATACCCAGGCGATTGGCCTGTACCGTCAGCTCACCTCGCAAGGGACCGTCGCCGGCAATCACCAGATCCGGTACCGCCTCGCTGTGCAGGGCCATGGCATAGGCATCGAGCAGCAAGTCAAAACCTTTTGGCGCCACCAGACGGCCCAGGCCCAGCCAATAATTGCGCGGAATTTCAGTGGGCAACGGCGCCTTGGCGGCGTGCAGCAGTTGATCGTTGATGACGGCGTTCGGGCAATAGCGGATGCGCTGACTTCCCCACGGCATCATTTCAGCCAGGGATTGACGCAACACCGTAGACACCGTCACCACCTTGCCGCTGCCACACAGGTACAACGCGTAGAGCAGGCGCAGGCCGGTGGGGCTGGTTTTCTGCTCCGTGCAATCGAGTGTGGCGTGGCGGCTATAGATGACCTTGCAAGGGCTGCCGAGGGTGGCGAACCATGTGCAAAGGTTCGCCTGCTCCTTGGCGGAAATGAGGTGGGTGATGCCTTCACGCTGAATCAACCGGCGCAACAGAATGATCGATTTGAGCCATCCGAGCAGACCGCGCCCGCCGCCGTCATTGAGGCTTTGAGCCCCTTGCGTGTCCGGCGTGTCGCCGTTGATGACGAAGAAACTCACGCGCTGGCCGTCCTTGAGAAACTGCTCGGACAAGCGCTGCTGGACGCGCTCGACGCCGCCACCCGACTTGAAATCCTTGAGGATGAACAGAATGTGCATGGTCATTCCCCGACACGGATGGTGACTTTGTGCCGAACGAGCATTGCCAGTAGTTGCAGGAAATTGCCGGGGTAGTCGACGAGGTAGCGTTTGATGGTGTGCGGCTCGCGGTACATCCGGTAGAACGCGCGCAAATGCAGGCGATTGATCACCTCGGGGTAGTACTGACACGTGGCCATGGCCTCCTGGCGAATGAACCCTCCACAGGTAAATGCCACACCGTGAAAGCCTGCGCGCTGCGCATCTTGTACGAACTGCTCTTGCAATCCGGCACCGAGGCCGACGATCAGGACATTCGCGTCGCTCTGGCAGATGTCGCGCCGGATGCCCTTGGCTTGCGCCACATTGAAGTAGCCATTGTGATAGCCGGCGATGATCAACTGCGGGTAGCGGGCCTTGATCTTGCTGATGAACAGCTCCAGCTCGGCCTGGTGGGCGCCGACGAAATACACCCGTTTACCCGATTGCTCGGCGCTGCCCAACACCGGGTCGGCGATGGATGTGAAATCGAAGCTGACCCGGCCGATGCTGCGCCCGGTCACCTGCGACATGAACGCCGACATCAGCATGCCGTCGCAAAAGTAGGCGACGGTGCCCGGAGTGTCTTTGAAAAAACTGCCGATGGACGCGAAGTTGATGAAGGAATACGCCTGATTGGCGTCGAGCAATTTCGGTGAGTAATGCCTGACAATTTTCAGCTTGATCATGGCCTGACTCCTTTCAGATGACAGCGCGGGTCTGTCGGCCGACGGACACGTAGGTAAAGCCGCGTTGGCTCAAACGCTGCGGATCGAACAGGTTGCGCCCGTCAAAAATCAGCGGTTGTTTGAGCTGTTGGTTGATCAGGTCGAAGTCCGGCGCACGGAACGATTGCCACTCCGTGACGATGACCAAGGCGTCGGCATTTTTCAGCGCCGCTTCTTTGGTGCCCGCCAAAGTCAGGTCATCGCGTGATCCATAGATACGCTGGGTTTCTTCCATGGCTTTGGGGTCGAATGCCTGGACGTTGGCGCCGGCGCGCCACAGCGCTTCCATCAACACCCGGCTTGGGGCTTCGCGCATGTCGTCGGTGTTGGGTTTGAAACTCAAGCCCCACACGGCAAAAGTCTTGCCGCGAAGATCGCCGTTGAAGTAATCGAAAACCTTGGTGTACAGGCTGGCTTTCTGTTCGTTGTTGCGTGACTCGACAGCCTTGAGTACTCGCGCATCGATATCGATGCTGGTGGCCGTGTGAATCAGCGCTTGCACGTCCTTGGGGAAACACGAACCGCCGTAGCCCAGGCCCGGGTAGATAAACTGATAACCAATGCGCGGATCGGAGCCGATGCCGTGGCGGACCATTTCGATGTCGGCACCGAGTTTTTCCGCGATGTTGGCTATCTCGTTCATGAAACTGATCTTGGTCGCCAGCATGCAGTTGGCGGCGTACTTGGTCAGCTCGGCGCTGCGGATGTCCATGACGATGATCTTTTCGCGGTTGCGATTGAACGGTTCGTACAGCTCGCGCATGACCGCTTCGGCGTGCGGGCTATCGGTGCCGATGACGATCCGGTCCGGGCGCATGCAGTCTTCTACCGCACAGCCCTCCTTGAGAAATTCCGGATTGGAGACCACATCGAACGTCAGGTCGCTGCGACCCTTGTCGGCCAGCACCTGTTCGATGTGCGCACGCACCCGGTCGCCGGTGCCCACCGGGACCGTGGACTTGTCGACGATGATCCGGTGGCCGTCCATGTTCAGGGCAATGGTTTGCGCCACGCTCAGCACATATTGGAGGTCTGCCGAGCCGTCTTCGTCAGGCGGCGTGCCCACGGCGATCAGCAGCACCTCACCATGGCGTACGGCGCTGGCCAGGTCAGTGCTGAATTGCAGGCGGCCGCTGTGGTAATTGTCGAGCACCAGGCTCTTCAGGCCGGGTTCGTAGATCGGCAAGGTGCCGTCCTTCAAGGCCTCGACCTTGGCGGCGTCGACATCCACGCACATCACCGTGTGGCCGACTTCCGCCAGCGCAGCGCCCTGGACAAGGCCCACATAACCAATACCGAATACGCTCACATTCATGGTCAAACCTCAGAGAGTCGAAGCAGGGCGTCAGTAGATGTTTTTCGAAAACAGCGTGAAGGGCGTCTTGATCAGAATCTTGATGTCCAGCCACAGCGACCATTGGTTGATGTAGTTGAGGTCTTGGGCGACGCGCAGCTGCATCTTTTCCACGGTCTCGGTTTCGCCACGATGCCCGGTGACCTGGGCCAGCCCGGTAATGCCCGGTTTCAGACGATGGCGGGCCATGTAGGCCTGCACTTTGCCGGTGTAGTAAATGTTGTGGGTGACGGCATGCGGGCGCGGTCCGACCAGGGCCATTTGCCCGAGCAACACGTTGAACAGTTGTGGCAGCTCGTCGATGGAACTGCGGCGCAGGAAGCGTCCAACCGGGGTGACGCGGTCATCGTCACGAGTGGCCTGGCGTACCTCCTGATCGTCGTGGACGCGCATCGAACGAAACTTCCAGACCTTGATCACTTCACCGTTGCAACCGTGGCGGTTTTGCTTGAACAGCACTGGGCCAGGGGAGGTCAGCTTGATGGCGGCAGCGACCATCACCAGCAGCGGGCTGAGCAAAATGACGGCCGTCGCCGCCAGGCTGCGTTCAAACAGGTCCTTGCAAAACAGGCTGGCCGGGTGCGAGCTGATCAGGCTTTCGTTGAGGTAAATCGCCGGCATTCTCTCGATCTCGGAGATCGAGTGATTGAGCAGCACCATGCTGCCGAAATCCGGGATCCACACCACGTCGACATTCATGTCCAGCAGGTCGATGTACAACGCCTCGATAGTGGCGGCATGGGCCATGGTCAGGACGATGTAGACGCGCCGCACATGCAGGCGGGTGATGATTTCGCGAATCTCTTCGACGCGGCCCAGCAGCGGCAGGATGCTCGGCGCCGGGCCGATGTCGTCGGCGGTGGCGATAAACCCCAAGGCCAGTGCGCGGTTTGGCTGTGACAGTTTTTTCGCCAGTTCATGGGCGGTCGGGCAGGTGCCGATGATCACCGAACGGCGCTCCTTGCAGACCATGCGCGCGTGCAACCGTGCAAAGTAGTGCAGGGGCAGAAAGCTCAACGCCTGGACCAGAAAACCCAGGACCGCCCAGACCATGATGACCTGGCGCGAGTACTTCGCACTGGTCTGAGTGATGAAGGCAATGGCCCCCAGAACGGCCAGCAAGATCAGCCAGCCCGCGAGCAATCGACCGAGCCCGACCAACAGGCCGTGACGCTTGTGGTAGACCTGCATCAGGCTGTAAATCGGCACCGAACCGAGCACGGTCAGGATGATCAGAATGCGGTAATCGCTGGTCAGGCTGCCGACGCGCATCAACACGAGCAGCATCAGCAGCGAGGTGGTCAGCGTCATGGCGCACACCCACTGGGCCCAGAACGTCAGGCCGCGGCGGTGCGTCAGATGAGCGGTATAGAGCGGTGTCATGGGCTTGACCTCAAGGCAGACGTAGTGCGCAAACGCTGGACGGGCAGACACGGCGTGGCTCCCGCAGGCTTTTCCGTAGCTCGGCAGAGGTGAAGCAGCTTTTTTTGTTGTGTTTGAGGTGATGCAGCTTTTTGTTATGGCGGGGCGTTATGGTGAGGGGGGAAAGCCCCCCTATCACTCATTACCGGGACGCGAAGTCGTAGTTGTAAAAGGTTCGGGAGTGGTTGTAGCCGTACTTGCGCGCCTTGCGCAGGTCGACCTGGTTGAGCACGGTGCCAAACACCGGTACGTGGCTTTGTTGCAACATGGCAATGCCCCTTTGTACCTGGCCGATTGACGTGCTGTCGGCCTTGACCACATAAATCACCGCGTCCGAATGCTGGGCCAGCAGCAGCGCATCACTGATCATCTCGGCGGGAGGGGAGTCGATGATGATGTGGCGGTAACGCAACTTGAGCGCTTCGAGCATGCGGGCCATGCGCGGCGAACTGAGCAAGTCCTGCGGTGGAGGCTGGCGCGCCGGATTGAGCGCATCGGCGGGAGACGGCAGGCGCGGCGCGGTGAACACATCCACCGAGGACGGCCCCATCTTTCCGGCCGGCAGCAAGTCCAGATTGCCGACCGACAAGATGCAGTCCTCGAGCCGGGCGGTGCCGGCAATCACGTTGGCCAGTCCGGGGCTGTCCGGCGGGAAATCAAAGTTCAGCGCCAGGGTGGGTTGGCGCATGTCGGCATCGATCAGCAGCACACGTTCAAGGGCGGTGAGCGAGCTGGCGAGGTTGTTGGCAATGGTGCTTTTGCCCTCGCCGGCGACGGTCGAGGTGACCAGCACGATCTGCGACGGCATGTCGCTGCTTTGCAGCATCAGCCAGGTGCGCAGGTTGCGAATGGTTTCGGAAAAACGCGGGTGGTCATTGTCCTCAAACAACCGAGCCAGTTGCCGGCGGCTTTTCTTCACGACCAACGGCACGACACTGAGCAATGGAATGTGGAGCATGCTCTCGATGGTTTCATCGGTCTTGAAGGTGTTGCTCAGGCTGTCGAAGAGCAGGGCCAGGGCCACGCCGATCACAGCCGCCAGCAACCCGACGATCCCCACAATCAAGGTTTTGCGCGGTTTGCTGGCTTCCACCGGCACAATCGCCGGGTCGACGATGCGCACCTTGGTCGAGTCCATGTCGGCGGTGGCGGCGGTTTCCTTCAAGCGGGTGACGAAGGTTTCATACAGCGCACGGGTGCTATCGACCTCACGCTGGAACTCGCGCAGCTGAAACTCCTTGCGAGCGATGTCCTGGATCTGCGCCTTGTTGCTGTTGAACGATTGGCGCAACGAGGCTTCGCTGGCCGAGGCGAGCTGGTACTGCCGCTCGATCCCGGCAACCACCTGCTGCACTTGCAATTGCAGGCTGGTGGTGGCGGCGCGCAATTCAGATTGCGCGGAAATCAGGCTCGGGTGTTTGGGACCATAGCGCCCCGACAGTTCATCGACTTTCGCCTGGGCCTTGGCCCGGTCCGCCTGGAACTGCTGGACCAGCGGGTTGCTCAACACCGCGGGCACACTGGAGAGCCGGCTCAAGTCACCATTGCTCAAGGCTTTGGCCTGACGGTATTCGCTCTCGGCTTCGGCGCGGGTACGGCGGGCATCGACCATTCGGCTGCCAGTCATTTCCAGTTCGTTGGCGCTGATGGTGGCGACGCCGCCGACATCGACCAGGCCTTGTTCTTCGCGATAGCCCTGGAGTTTTTTCTCGGCCACGCGCAAGTTGTTGCGCAACTCGACCAGCCGCGTGTTCATCCAGGCCGTGGTGGACTGCGAAGACTTCTCGCTGGTGTCGATCTGGCTGTCAGTAAAGCCTTGGGCCAATGCATTGGCCGCTGCGGCGGCAAGATCCGGGTCGGGCAGTTCAACCTGGATTTCGAGCAGTTGGCTCTTGCCGACGAACTTGACCGTGGTGTGCAGCATCAGGTTTTGCGTGACCTGGTTGAAGACGTCTTCCTCGGTCGGGGTGTCCTTGACGGGCATCAAAATGGCCAGACCGGGGATCCATTGGTCGAGCTCCAGGGCCGCCAGCCACTTGCGCGGCGTGAACCAGGGCGCCGGTTGCTGGCGCGGGTCGGTGATCGGGTTGGTGGTGAGGTTGAGTTTTCGCACCGCGCGTTCGGCCAGGTCCCGGGATTCGAGAAGGGCCTGCTGGGTCTGCAAGTAGTCAGTGGCGTTGGTGCTTGAGTCCTTGACTTGCTGGAAGGACATCAGCGGTGGTGTTTTTTCGTTGAACAGCAACGTGGTGCTGCCGATGTATTGCGGGGTAATGAGCGAAACCGCCACCGCCGCCAGGGCACAGCTAAACAGGATCAGCCAGCCGATTGTCCATTTTGCGCGCCAGATAACCCTCCACAGTTTGAGTAGGTCAATGGTGTCTCTGTCTTCGCTGTGCTGCTGATGCACGTGCGTTTGCAGAGGACGTTCGACGTAGGTGCTAGGGCTGTTGTCCATGATTAGAAAAAGCCTTGTGCAATGGAAATGGTGTCGCCGGGAGCAATCGTGGTGTTGCGGGTGACTTCATCGGTGAGCGTCGTACCGCCATCGCCGCGCACGATGGTCACGCGTTTGATCGAAGCGCGCTCCGTCAGGCCACCGCCCAACGCGATGGCTTTCTCCAGGGTCAGGCCGGGTATGAACGGATAGCTGCCGGGTTTTTGCACTTCGCCATTGATGTAGAACGAGCGGTACTCAATCTGGCTCAGGCTGACCTTCGGGTCGGTCAGGTAGCCCTGTTTAAGCCCGTCGACGATGATTTTTTCGACCTGGTTCGGTGTGAGCCCCTTGGCGGAAATCTCACCCAGGAACGGATAGGAAAACGTGCCGGCGTCACTGAGACGGATACGTTTGAGGCTCAATTCCGGTTCGCCAAATACCGTGATGCGCAAGACATCCCCGGCCGCCAGTTTGTACTGAGTACCGGAATCCGCTGCATGGGTCGTGGGGACAACCAGCAAAGTGAACAACAAGCCAAGAGTCTGTGAGTTCATGTCGAAACCCTCCTAAAGGCTTACGTTGAAGCTGATCGAAACAATGTTGCGGGTGAAACTTTCATTGTCGGCATCGGAATCGTTATCGCGGTAGCGATAGCCCAGTTCGATATCCAGCCAACGGCGCATGGCGTAAATCAAACCCAGGTTGTAATCCTGGAGATTGTCTGTACGGCTTTGGCCTTCGTAGACATACCGACCGTACCCGGCCTGGGCCACGGAGGTGATCCGTTCGGTCCAGCCATGACGCCAGCCGACCTGGGTGAAGGTCGACTTCACGGCATCAGCGCCATCGTCACCTTCGGCGAGGGCCTGGCGGGCGAGGAAGGTAAATGTCGAATAGGTTAGAGGTTTCCATTGCAGGTCCACTTGCCAGGTGGGGTTGTCGAGGTCTTTGGACTGGCTGCTGTCGAAGTTCTTTTTCTCATAGCCGATGCGCACTTTGCCTGTCGTGCGTGCGGTGACGTCCCACGTTGCACCGGCGAGTAGGGCATCGGATTTACTGCTGCGCGGACTGTTGGATAACAGGTAATCAAAATTGGTGTGATCGTATTCCAGCAAACCGCGGGTATTACTGCCGATGCGGTGATACCAGGTAGTCGTCACGCCGGTGGTATTACGTTCTTTGTCGTCGTTGATCCCGTCGGCATTGTCGTAACGAAGTTCCGCATAATTGGCACCGAAATCGATCTGGTTATCTGCACTCTTGGCGCCGTAGGTATATAAGCCGCCGACCCGTTTATTATTGAGCTTGTCATTGACGCCTTCGACGGCCGTCGATTCTGTGCGCTCCCATTTACGGTATTCGGCTTCAAGTTTCAGACGGTGTCGATCGGTGAATTCCATGATGCTGTCCGCCCGCACGCGATGGGCCGTGTATGAGGCGTCCGACTCGTCGTGATAGATGTAGCGGGCGGGTTGCCAGATCAGGCGAGTGGCGCTGTTGCGGTCTTCGGCCTTGAGCTCGAAGGAGGGCGCCAAACGGGTGATCATGGAAGACTGCACATTGCTTTCTAACTCACGAAAGTTGTCATCGTAACTTTCAGAGACTAAAAAAGTCGGGGTGAAGTTGAAGCCGTAAACGTTTATGTATTGTGGGCGAATACTCCATGCCATCCCTGAATAAAGAGAGGCCGTGATCAGTGCAATAAGGCAGCGTGACTTCAAGGCCATGTTATAGCTCCTGAAAAAAAGCATATAAGGCAAGCGATTAGTTATTTATTTGTAATGGCGTGCTATGACGTTCGAGATCACTTCGCGGGACGCAAATAGTTTGTTCCCGATTAAGAAACTGCAACAGGATCATGACGCGCTCGGCGCCGAGCGAGGAAATGAAGACGCCTTCAAGTGGCGACAGCGGCCCTCGAATGATCTGCAAGTGTTCGCCGGGTTTCAGGTCGTGGCTGGTGTGCGGTTCCGCTGATTCAATACAGCGCGCACGCAGATGCTCGATGACGTGCTCGGACACCGTCGCAGGACCATGATTGAATTCGACAATACGACTGACGCCGCGGGTAGAACGGATGGGCGCCCAATTGTCGCTACGGCTGAGATGGATAAACAAATACCCAGGGAAGAGCGACTCCAGCACCCGATGGCGTTTCCCGCGGATCACGCGTTCACTCACCAACTGAGGGTGGAAGATCACATAATTTTGTTGAAGCAGGTTGAGATGGGCACGTTCGTCCTGACGTGGTTTGCATTGCAGGAGGTACCAATTAGACCGTTCGGAGCTATGTGCTGGCATGCTGGTAAACTCTGTAATTAGCGAAGTTTAGGCAGGCAGTGGCTCTAGTGAGGCCTATGAAGTGAAGTTGGACGCAGATATGTTTTTTTATGTATGTATGTGCAGTAGTGTTTCAATACTGAAGCACATAGTGCTTCACGAAAGTGCAACGAATAACGTAATGCTCTAACAAGTAGCGCTTTGGGCATAAGACCGTGGCTCAACGTTGAAACAGACAAAGCTACCGCACGGTCTGCACATGGGACCCACAAAAAAATAGTTCTGAAGAGGTGGGTCTAAGGAACAACCGCCAATGCAGGCAATCTGCACTCACGCTCTGTTCAAATAGACCGGTGTAGTTATCGACCACTCTAAGCGGTCTGTCAAACGTTCCTTGTCAAAATACATGCCTTTTATCCATTGGCGATTTTGACAGTACGCAAGCAATTGTTTTTGTGGTTGATTTCCGTTTCGTCGGGTTTATTAAACTTTTGACGCTATTAATAGTCATCCCGACCGAGTGCAGTCCCCGATGTTGGGGATAGTAAGTAGTGAGCTCCCAATCTGGACCCAATGCAATAGCAACGCTATAACTAACAACTCTTGTCTGAACAACGGAGCAAGGCACTATGACCGTTCTTGTGACTGGCGCCGCAGGGTTCATTGGGTATCACACGGTCAAACGGTTGTGCCTCCAAGGTCTGGAAGTGATAGGCCTCGACAACCTCAACGACTATTACAGCGTGGCGCTCAAGCGCGCTCGGCTCGAACAATTGAGCGCGTTGCAGGGCTTCCATTTTCAGAAGATGGACATCGTCGACAAACCCGCCTTGATGGGGTTGTTCAACGAGTATCGCTTCACCGAAGTGGTGCACCTGGCGGCGCAAGCGGGCGTTCGTTACTCGCAACACAATCCGGATGCCTATGCTCAATCCAACCTGGTGGGCTTCTTGAATGTGCTGGAAGCCTGCCGGCACCATCCGCCCGCGCACTTGATCTACGCGTCAAGCAGCTCAGTGTACGGTGCCAACAGCAAACTGCCGTTCAGCGTCGATGACCGGGTCGATCATCCGGTTTCGCTGTACGCGGCGAGCAAGCGCGCCAATGAATTGCTCGCCGACAGCTACTGTCATCTCTACGGTCTGAAGGCCAGCGGCCTGCGCTTTTTTACCGTCTACGGACCGTGGGGCCGTCCCGACATGGCGTTGTTCAAGTTCACCGAAGCGATCCTCAAGGGCCAGCCCATCGATGTGTTCAACCATGGCCAGATGGCGCGCGACTTCACCTACATCGACGACATCGTCGAAGGCATCGTCCGGCTGCGTCTCAAGCCGCCACTGCCGAACCAGGCAGATGAGGGCGTCAACCGGATTTTCAACATCGGCCGTGGCATGCCGATTGCGCTGCTGGATTTTATCGAATGCCTGGAGTCGGCATTAGGGATCAAGGCGCAGCGCAATTACTTGCCGATGCAACCTGGGGATGTCATCAAGACCTGGGCCGATGTGTCGGCGTTGGCAGACTGGGTCGACTTCCGCCCGCAAGTGGCGGTTGAAGCCGGCGTGGCGCAGTTTGTGGCGTGGTATCGGCACTTTTATCAGGTGTGACGTCAGCTCAACACAAAGTCCACCGGCGCCAGCACCGGAGGCAGTTGTGTTTGCCCCATGGCGGTGAGAGTTTCGCGCTCGATGGTGCGCACGATCGCGTCGAGGGGCAGATCGTTTTCGTCGCGACCAAACGGGTCCTCCAGTTCATCGCCAATCGCGTCCAGACCGAAAAAGGTGTAGCTGACAATCGCCGTGAAAATCGGGGTCATCCAGCCCAGCGGCTCGGCCATTGCGAAGGGCAGCAGGAAGCAGAAGAGGTAGCTGGTTCGGTGCAGCAACAAGGTGTAGGCAAACGGCAGCGGCGTGTGTTTGATCCGCTCGCAGGCGGCTTGCGCCTGGGTCAGGTGCGCCAGGTGGCTGGCCATGATCGTGTAGCGCCATTCGTTGATCACCCCTGACTCACTGAGTGCCGAACACTGCTGCGTGACGTTCAGCAAAATGCTCCCGCTGAAGTCGGGCGAGTGGTCATTGGGGATCGGATCGAGCCAGCGGGCACTCGCCTCCTGCTCGTTTTCCTGGCGAAGTTTTGCGTTGAGCGCGTGGGCGAACCCGCACAGCTGACTCAACAGGGCGTTGCGCGTATTGGCGTCCTTGATGATCGTGGTTTCACGAATCATCGAACGAATCGCGACCATCACATCGCCCCAGGCTTTGCGGCCTTCATACCAGCGGTCATAACAGGCGTTGTTGCGAAAACTCATGAAGATCGACAGCGACAGGCCCAGCAGGGTGAACGGCGTTGCGCTGACTTTGGAAAAGTAGCTGGGGTGCCACGTCTCGACGAGCACGATGACTGACGCCAGCAGCATCACCATCAGGCTGCGCAAGGCAATCCGTTTGGCGATGGAGCCCTTGGTGGCGCTCAGTATATTGATGAAGTTCGGTTTGGGTCTGACGATCATCGTGTTCTGCCTTCAGGTGTATCGCGTCGCGCGCAGGCTAAGAGCTTGAGGGCGGCGAGTCCAATCACTCTCTGTGACCGGGTGATCGATGCTGTCTATGAGCACGCTATTTTTCATAATCCAGCGCCCATGAGCTTCAGGTAGTCGGG
>Ga0157370_10004670_pt1 | contig 15632 bp, 12 predicted proteins | sample C35metaG_FD_113463 | JGI IMG/M metagenome (GOLD analysis project Ga0157370, IMG submission 113463) | Corn rhizosphere microbial communities from Kellogg Biological Station, Michigan, USA - C3-5 metaG | ecosystem: Host-associated > Plants > Roots > Rhizosphere > Soil | place: USA: Michigan...
CTCGTCGGTGTAGACCGACATCTCCGGGCTGACCTGGTCGATCAGGGTCGGCCCGACCCAGAAGCCGCCGCCGTCCATCTCCAGCTCGCGTCCGTCGACGGTCAGCCGGGCGCCGGCTTCGGCGCCCTGGCCGATGTAGTCGACGATCCGCTCGCGCGCCTGCGGCGTCACCACCGGGCCCATCTCAGACGCTGGGTCGAGGCCAGGGCCGACCTTGATCTCGCGCGCCCGCCGTGCCACCTCGTCGACCAGCTCGTCACCGGCATCGCCGATCGCCACCGCGACCGAGATCGCCATGCAGCGCTGGCCGGCCGAGCCGAAGCCCGCCGCGGCGAGCTGGTCGGCGGCGTACCCGAGGTCGGCCCCCGGCATCACCACCGCGTGGTTCTTGGCGCCGCCGAGCGCCTGCACCCGCTTGCGCTTCTCGGTCCCGCGCGCATGGACGTACTGCGCGATCGGGGTCGAGCCGACGAAGGAGATGCCGGCGACATCGGGGTGGTCGAGGAGGGCGTCGACCGCGACCTTGTCGCCGTGGACGACGTTGAAGACGCCGTCGGGCAGGCCCGCCTCGGCGTAGAGCTCGGCAACGAGGTTGGAGGCGGAGGGGTCGCGCTCGGAGGGCTTCAGGACGAACGTGTTCCCGCAGGCAATGGCCACGGGGTGCATCCACATCGGCACCATCGCCGGGAAGTTGAACGGCGTGATCCCGGCGCAGACGCCGAGCGGCTGGCGGAAGGACCAGGCGTCGACCGTCGTGGACACCTGGTCGGAGTACTCGCCCTTCAGCAGCTGCGGGATGCCGCAGGCGAACTCGACCACCTCGAGCCCACGGGAGACCTCGCCCTTCGCGTCCTCCAGCACCTTGCCGTGCTCGGAGGAGACGATCCGCGCCAGCGCCTCGACGTTGCGGTTCAGCAGCTCGCGGAAGGCGAACATGATCTTCGCCCGGCGGCTGAGCGAGGCTTGCGACCACTCGGCGAACGCCTCGCGCGCGGCGGCGACCGCGGCGTCGACGTCGGCCGGCTCGGCGAGCACGACCTCGGCTTGGACCTCGCCGGTCGCCGGGTCGTAGACGGGCGCGGTCCGTGACGAAGCGCCACGCGTCTCCACGCCACCGATCCGGTGCGCGATCACCTTCTCGAACTGCATCAACTTCTACACCCAGCAGAAGTAGAAGTTGATGCAGTTCGAGTTAGTGGGGTGGTGGCCATCCGTTCATTGTGGCGCGACGGGGGTGAGCGGCTCTTCGCCGCGGAGTACAGAAATCGCGTTGCGGGCCGCCAACTCGGCCATCGCCGTGCGGGTCTCGACCGTCGCCGAGCCCAGGTGCGGCGAGAGGACGACATTCTCCAGGCCGAGCAGCGCCGGCTCGACCTGCGGCTCGTGCTCGTAGACGTCGAGGCCGGCGGCGGCGATCTCCCCCGCCGCCAGCGCCTGCGCCAGCGCCCGCTCGTCGACGATCGGGCCGCGGGCGGCGTTGACCAGCACCGCGCTCGGCTTCATCGCCCCCAGCTCGGCGGCGCCGATCAGGTGACGGGTCTCGGGCGTCAGCGGGCAGTGCAGGCTGACCACGTCCGCTCGCGCCAGCAGCTGCTCCAGCGATAGCCGCTCCGCCCCCAGCTCAGCCTCGATCTCAGCCGGCACCGGATGCCGCGAGTGGTAGGCGATCTCCATCCCGAAGGCGCGCGCCCGCTCCGCCACCCGCCGGCCGATCCCGCCGAGGCCGACGATCCCCAGCAGCTTCCCGCGCAGGCCGCTGCCGAGCATGAACGACATCCCCCAGGTCCACGGCCGGCCGGCGCGGATCAGCCGGTCGCCCTCGACAACCCGCCGCGTCGCCGCCAGCAGCAGCGCCAGCGTCAGGTCGGCGGTCGCGTCGTCGAGCACGCCCGGCGTGTTGGTGACAACGACCCCCCGCCTCGCCGCCGCATCCACGTCGACGTTGTCGTAGCCGACGGCGACGTTGGCGACGCAGCGCAGTTGCGGTCCCGCGGCCTCCAGCAGCTCATCGTCGACCCGGTCGTGCAGCAGGGTCAGGATCGCGTCGGCGCCGGCGACCAGGTCGAGCAGGTCGGACCGCGGTACCGCCTCGGTGCGCTCGTCGATCCGCAGCACACCCGCCTCGCGGAGCAGATCGAGCGCCGGCTCGGGCAGGCGGTTGGTGACCGCGAAGGTCGGCTCTGCGAGGGACGCCATCCCACGACGCTACCGCGCCCTTCCGTGAAGAAGAAAAGGGGCTCCCGAGACGTCCTGATATGTGAGGGCACCTCGGGAGCCAGGAGAAATAATGAAGCTCCATATTTGTCCCACTCCGCTCCAGATGGGTCAAGTATTCACGAGTACCCAGTTACGTAAGTGCCATGTGGCACTCGGGCGCCCTTGTCACCCCGGCCCGGTTGAGCTACTCCGGCTCGGGCGCCTCCTCACCCGGCCACTTGCCGGTGAGCTTGGCGAAGGAGGTACGGCTGCCGTGATCGACGAGGCCTTTGACCAGGCGGAAGATCGCTCCCTCGACCACCAGCGCGCCGACCAGCTTCGGCCAGGAGAATTCGCGGTGCTCGGGCTTCGGCGGCTCTTCTTCGTCGATCAGCCCCCAGACCTGTTCGAAGATCTTCTTTCCGGCGATCCCGGCGATCAGGCCGAGGACGATGCTGATGGGGGCGAAGATGAGCTTCATTCGTGTCCTCCTCTAGGTGGTCTGCTGGTCCTTGGGCTGGTCGCGCGGCTCGAGCTGGATCTCCTTCTCCGCCCGCGGGGTCCCTTCGTCGATCTCGGCGCTGCGCTCGCGCTCGGCATTCAGCTGGTGGCCGAAGAGGATCGCCAGGTTGGTGATCCAGAACCAGAGCAGGAGGACGACGAGGCCGGCGAGGGTGCCGTAGGTCTTGTCGTAGGAGCTGAAGTTGGCGACGTAGAGGGCGAAGAGGGCCGAGGCGATCGCCCAGACGACTATCGCCAGGATCGCCCCGGGAGTGACCCACTTGAAGCCGCGCAGCTTCACGTTCGGCGTCGCGTAGTAGAGGAGGTCGACCATGAGGATGAAGATCGCCGCCATCACCGGCCACTTGGCGATGTTCCAGACGTCGACCGCGGTGCTGCTGAGGCCGATCGGGTTGGCGACCGCTTCGACCACCGGGCCGGTGAGGACAAGGCCGATCGCCAGCAGCGCCATCAGGATGATCATCGCCAGCGTCACCGCGATCTGCAGCGGCCGCAGCTTCCAGAACGGGCGGCCCTCGGGGGTCTCGTAGATGATGTTCGAGGCGCGGGTGAAGGCGCCGACGTAGCCCGAGGCCGACCAGAGCGCGACGGCGAGGCCGGCGACGAAGGCGAAGCCGGCGGCGCTGCGGTTTTCGACGATCGATTTGATCGGCCCTTCAAAGGTTTCGGCGCCGGAGCTGGGGCCGATTTCGGTGATGATCTCGGTCAGCTTCGCGGTCGTCGTCTGGGGATCGCCGAAGATGCCGATCAGCGAGACCATCGCGATCAGCGCCGGGAACAGCGAGAGCAGGCCGTAGTAGGTGAGCGCCGCCGCCCAGTCGCTGAGGTTGTCCTCCTGGAACTCGGTCAGCGTCCGTTTCAGGGTCGCGCCGAGGCCGGTCTTCGCCGCCGCGCCCTCGGGCGCGTAGTCGGCGCGGACGGGGTCGACGTTCTCGTGCCCGTTTCTCTCCATGGGCTCTTGTTGCCCGCTGCGGCGGGGTTCCTAACTAAAGGTCCGGGAGCTGCTGCTCTTCGCTCAAGAGCGGCGCGAAGAGGTCGCCTTTGGCCGCGACGCGCTCGAGCACGGCGGCGTGGTCGAAGACCAGCGCCTCCGCATCGCCCGCCTCCAGGGCCGCCTCGACCTCGTCCCACTCCAGCGGCGTCGAGACCGTCGGCCGCTCCTTCGCCCGCAGCGAGTAGACGCAGACGGTCGTCTTGTGACGGTCGTTCTGGCTCCAGTCGATCAGCACCTTGCCCGGCCGCTTGGCCTTCGACATCTGCGAGACGACGCGATCGGGGAATTTCGTCTCCAGCGCCTCGGCGACGGCTTTCGCGAACGGCTTGGTGTCGGCGTAGCTGACGTCGCCGTTGAGCGGCACGTAGAGCTGCATCCCCTTCGAGCCTGAGGTCTTCGGGTAGCAGCTGAGGCCGAGCTGCTCGAAGAGACCGCGCAGCCAGATCGCGACTTGGCAGCAGTCGACGATGTCCGCGGGGGCGCCGGGGTCGAGGTCGAAGACCATCGCCGTCGGCTGCTCGATCGCCGCCGCTTTGGCCAGCGAGGTGTGGAGCTCGATGTCGGCGAGGTTCGCCAGCCAGACCAGCGTCGCCACGTCTTCGACCACGCAGAAGTCGATCTCGCCCTCGCGGCTGTCGCTCCAGACGCTGGCGGTCGTCACCCAGTCAGGCCGGTGGCCCGGGCAGCGCTTCTCGTAGAAGTGTTTGCCCTCGACCCCGTTGGGATAGCGCTTCAGGGTCAGCGGCCGGCCGCGCAGGTGCGGCAGCAGGACCTCGCCGATCCGGGCATACCAGTCGATCAGCTCGCCCTTGGTGAAGCCCGTCTTGGGATAGAGGACCTTGTCGAGGTTGGAGAGCTCGAGCTCGCGATCTTCGACCGTGACCGCAGCTTTATTGCGGGGGCGTTTGACGGCGGTGGAAGTCAGCGACTCGCCCTGCGGGTCGGTCGCCCGCTCCAGCACCACCTCGGCGGCGGCCTTGTCCTCACGCATCCCTTTGTAAGCCGAGTGACGGAGCTGTCCCTCGGCCGTCATCTCGCGGAACTCGATCTCGGCGACCAGGCGCGGCTCGACGAAATGGGCGCCTTTCGGCGGTTTCGGGCCGGCGGCGAAGGGGCTCGTCTTGCGCTCCAGCGGCGCCAGCCGCGCGGCGATCGCGGTCAGGTCGGCGGCCTTGAAGCCGGTGCCGACTTTGCCGGCGTAACGCAGGACCTCCTTGCCGTCGTCCTGCTCGAAGTAGCCGACCAGCAGCGCGCCGAGGTGGTTCTTGCGCCGGCCTTCGCCGGGGGTCCAGCCGCCGATCACCATCTCCTGGCGGCTGACGTTTTTCACCTTCAGCCAGGCGCCGGTGCGCTTGCCCGGCGAGTAGGTACTGCCGAGGAGCTTCAGCATCACCCCCTCGAGGCCCTGCTCCTTGCTCGCCGCCAATAGCTCCTTCGCGTGACCGACCGAGTGGCCGGGCGTCTGCCAGGCGTCCCCCGTCAGCTCCAGCCCCTCCAGCAGCTCCCGCCGGCGGCCGTAGGGCTCGCAGGTCAGGTCCTCCCCGTCCAGATAAAGGAGGTCGAAGATGACGTAGACGACGGGGTGGGTTTTCATCCGCCGCCGGACCACGTTCTCGTCGCTGTTGTGGATGCGCTGCTGCAGGCGCTCGAAGCTCGGTTTGCCGTCTTCGTCGAAGGCGACGAGCTCGCCGTCGAGGACGGCGTCGTGAGCGCCGAGCGCGCGGGTGATCCGCCGCACCTCGGGGTACTGGACGGTGACGTCGTTGAGGTTGCGGGTCTGCAGCTGCACCCGCCCGGGCTGGCAGTAGGCGATCACGCGGATCCCGTCCCACTTCACCTCGACCGCCCACTTGCCGTCGTCGGCCGGCAGCGTCGACAGCCGCGCCAGCATCGGCACCACGTTCTCCGGAAACGGATCGCGCTCGCGGGCGGGCGGATCGATCCGGTGGATCATCCAGTCCTTCTCCTCTTTCCCGGCCCGGAATAGCGCATAGCGCCCCTGCAGCCGCTCGCCGTGGAACTCCACCATCACTTTCCCCGGCTCCCACTTCTCCAGCTCGTAGGTGCCGGAGTCCCAGATCGTCATCGTCCCGGCCCCGTACTCGCCCTTCGGGATCTCCCCCTCCCAGCTCAGGTACTCGAGCGGATGGTCCTCGGTGCGGACCGCCTTGCGGTTCTCGTCCGGGCTCTCCGGGATCCCGTTCGGGATCGCCCAAGAGGCGGCGACCCCATCATGCTCGAGCCGCAGATCCCAGTGCAGGCGCCGGGCGCTGTGTTCCTGGACGACGAAGCGGGGCGCGCCCTTCTTCCTGCGGCCCTTCTTCCCCGCCGGCTCAGAGGTCTTGCCGAAGTCCCGCTTGCACTCGTACTCGGCCAGCTGCTCCTTGGTCTTGGTCTTCCGTGGCACAGCGAGCTTCTACCCGTGGCTGCCGTCAGTACCCGATTGATCTGTCTTGATCATTCCGGAGAGCCTTGCTAAAACTTTGATCGTTCCTCAACGGAGCCAAGCGCATCCTTTTGCGCCAACCGAAGGAGAAACATGAAGCACTTGAAGATAGTCGGCCTCTTCGTGATGGCCGCAGCCTCGCTGATGGCAATTGCCGGCAGTGCCTCCGCCGCGGGCACTTTCACATCGCCTACAGGCACCGCGTACAAAGGAGCATTCGGCGCGTCCTTGGAGGGCTCGACGCTCCTGAAGGCCGGATTCGCCGAAATCACATGCACCACCGGTACGCTCGCGGTTACCATTGAAAGAAACAACGAAGAACACGTGTCCGGTCCGTTCACCTCGGTGTCCTTCTCTACATGCACCTCGCCTCAGGGCACGCCTACCGTCACAACCCTCAGCAGCACCGGGACGCTGACAATCAGAAAGGGCACCCATGCGATCATCGGCACCGGCGTTGAAGTGACAACCGCCGTCATCGGCACCAGCTGCGTCTACGGGATGGCAAGCGGTACCTCCCTGGGCACGGCGAACAACACCACCGGAGGCGCCGGAGGCGCGGACCGGGTCACACTGGCCATCTCCGCGAACCTGACCAAGGTCAGCGGCGGCTTCCTCTGCGCCAGCCCGGCGGCCTGGACGGCTAGCTACGTCGTTACAGCCCCGTCGCCGTCGTTCGTCGACTAAGTCGCAGAACTGCAGTTAGCCGTTTTCTGAGCCAGTTGACGGCCGCCTCCGGGCGGCCCGTTCTTTTTTTGGATCCCAACCAAGGAGAAATAACATGAAGCATCTGAAGATGCTCGGCCTCCTCGTGATGGCCGCAGCCTCACTGACGGCGTTTGCCGGAAGTGCCTCCGCGGCCACCTTCACATCACCGACAGGCACGGAGTACACAGCGGCTTTCAGCATGTCCTTGGAGGGCTCCTCCCTCTTGAAGGCCGGCATCGCTGAAACAACATGCACCTCCAGCACTATGACTGGCAGGCTTACGACCAACAACGCAACCCACTCCGCTGGCCAAATCGAAACGTTCAGCTTCTCGAACTGCACCTCGCCTCAAGGAACGTCAACCGTATTAACCCTCCGCAACGCCGGAACCATAACATTTGCAATGGCACCCACGCGGTCTCGGCCACGGGCACGGAAGTAACAGAGGGTGTAAGCGGAATTAGCTGCGTCCATGGCTTCGGTACTGGTACCTCACTGGGCACGGCATCGAACACCACGGTTGCAGGCGTGGACAAGGTCACACTGGCCGTGAAAACGCAACTGCCGAAGATCAGCGGCAGTTTCCTCTGCGCAAACCCTGCGGAATGGACGGCCAGCTACGTCGTTATAAGCCCCTCGCCCTCGCTCGTCGACTGAGATCGCCTAAACCGCAGTTAGCTCACTCTGAGCCAAAGGAACGGGCCGCCTTCGGGCGGCCCGCTTCGTACTCCACCTCTACCCTCGCCAAGCTTCCCGGTACTGGCGCAGGCGGCGCTCGAAGTCCTGCGGCCGCTCGGCGTAGAGGCGGCGGCCAAGGGACATCGCTTCGGCTGCCAGCTCGGCCTGGTGGCGGTCGATCGCTGCTGAGAGCGCCTGCGTCTCCTCCGCGCCCAGGTTGCGCTCCCGGAGGTTTTCGCGAAGGACGGCGAGGTCGTGGTGATCACCCAGCAGCTCGCTGAGCCGGTGCGCCTCTTCCGCCGTCGCCTCCAGCGGGGCGGGCCAGGCGGCGCTGAGCAGGCGCAGCTCGTGCCAGAGGTCCTTGGCGCGTTTGCGCCACTGGTGGAAGTCGGCCTCGTCGCCCGCTTCCGCCGCCTTCATCGCCTTGCGGCCGCGGCGGTAGGTGCGGGTCAGGCCGGGACCGATCGTCTTCCAGGAGTTGCCCTCGAGATCCCAGCTCTCGATCTCCCGCAGGCCGGCTTCGATCTGGGCGATGGCGGCGGCGACGGTTGGCGCGTCGCGCGCGGCGTTGGTGGCGGCCTCGCGATCACGATCGAGGATCTTGCGCCAGCTCTCCACCGCGTCCTCCGACAGCCCCTCGACGTGCTCGACGAGCGCCTCGAGCGTCGCCAGCTTCACCTCGGCGTCGCGGGTCCCGGAGAGTGCGCGGGCGGCGTCGCGGAAGCGCGCGTTCTCCCGCCGGTAGCTCTTCTCGCCGAGGGCATCGCGCAGCAGGCGCAGCACCGTGCGCAGCTTCTTCATGTCTTTGCGGGCGCCGTGGATTGCCTCCGCCGAGTCGATCTCGCTGGCGCTGCTCGCCCGCAGCCGCTCGAGTGCCTTTTCGGCGCGGCCGGCGGCGACGCGGGCGAGCCCCGCCGCCACTTCCTCGTCTCTGGTCAGCCGGTAGGAGCGGCTGCGATTCGCGGGCACCCTCCCATCGTAGGATGGGCTCCTTGCGCGCGCTCCGGTCCAGCCTCTTCTTCCTCGGCCTCTTGGTCGTCGCCTGGACCGCCGCGCCGGCCCTGGCGGAAAAGCCGACGCACGAAACCTTCTTCCCCCACGCCGGAAACCGGGGCTACGACGCCAGCTACTACGGGGTCGACCTGAAGTATGACGCGCGGACCCGCGGCGTCAAGGCGACGACGACGATGTACGCGCTGCCGGCCAAGGACCTGACGCGGTTCTCGCTCGACTTCTTCGGCCCCCGGGTGACGGAGGTGCGGGTCAACGGCAAGGCGGCCGGGTACAGCCGCGGCCGCGGCAAGCTGAACGTGGTGCCGAAGCAGACCCTGCCGGCGGGCGAATACTTCAACGTCGCCGTCAGCTACAGCGGCGTGCCGCCGAAGATCGTCGATCCCGACGGCACCAGCGAGGGCTGGTACCGCACCGATGACGGCGTCCTCGCCGTCGGCGAGCCGCAGGGCACCGCCGCCTGGATCCCCTGCGACAACGTCCCCGGCGACAAGGCGGTCTTCGACTTCGTCGTCACCGTGCCCGACCGCTTGAAGGCGGTCGCCAACGGGCGGCGGCATTACTTCCGGCATCGCGGCGGGCTCAACCGCTACGAGTGGCGGGAAAGCCATCCGATGAGCCCTTACCTGGCCGTCCTCGACATCGGCCGCGGCAAGATCGAACGCGACAGCATCGAAGGCCGGCCGGCCTACACCCTGATCGATCCCCGCCTGGCGAAGGGGTCACGGCCCGTCCTGGCCGAACTGCCCCGGATCATCCGCTTCGAGAGCAGCCTCTTCGGCCCCTACCCATTTGAAGCGGCCGGCTCGATCGTCGATTTCGCCCCCAAGCTCGGCTACGCGCTGGAGAGTCAGAGCCGGCCGATCTACCCCTACGTCCCGGACCTGACTACCGTCGTCCACGAGACCGCGCACCAGTGGTTCGGCGACTCGGTCGGGCTGAAACGGTGGCCGGAAATCTGGCTCAACGAGGGCTTCGCGACCTGGACCGAGTGGTACTACGCCGAGCGCCACGGCCGCCGCAGCGCCCACGCGATCTTCAACCGCCTCTACCGCGTGCCCGCCTCGGACACGACGTTCTGGAACCCGCCCTCGGCCCATCCCGGCACGCCGGTCCACATGTTCGGCCCCTCGGTCTACGTCCGTGGGGCGATGGCGCTGGAGGCGCTGCGGCTGAAGATCGGGACGAAGCCGCTGCTGCATGTGCTGCACGTCTGGGCGCAGTCGCACCGCTACGGCAGCGGCACGATCGAGGAATTCACCGCGCTGGCGGAGAGCGTCTCCGGCCGCAACCTCGACCCGTTCTTCCAGCGCTGGCTCTACCGGCGCGGCAAGCCCTGAGACTCCACCGATGACCCGCAGCCGCTACGTCCTCCTCGTCCTCGGTCTGCTCCTCGTGCCGGCGATTCCGGCGAGTGCGGCGGCGAGCACCCAGGTCAGGATCGGGCACGTCTCGCTCGGTCGCACCGCCGACGGGCAGTCCTCGGTCCTGGTGCCGGTGACCTACCCGATCCAACTGGTCGGCCACGTTGAGCCGCTGACGCTCACCCTCCGCAACCGCGCCGGCGAGCGTGTCTTCCACCGGGGGTTCCGGGTCCGCCTCAGCGCCGGCGGCCTGCGCCGGCCGGAGCGCCGACGCCGCTTCACCTTCGTCCACCGCGTCGACCTCGCCGGCCATGCGCCCGTGCGGCTGCAGCCGGGGCTGCGCGCGACGGTGCGGGCCGGGGGCCGACTGGACGCAAACGCCGACGGCGTCCCCGAGCTCGACCTGGCTGACGAAAGCGAGCAGCCGCTGCCGCTCGCCTCGCGGCGCCGTCTCTGCAGCACTCCCCCCGCCGGCCACACGCTGCCCGGCCGTCGCACGACGGAGCAGCTGCCGGCCTGCACCGGCGAGCCGAGCTGGCGGATCACCGCGCAGCCTGAACACGGGAACGCGCACATCGAAGCGGGCAGTCTCGTCTACCGCTCCGGCCGCGGCTTCCGCGGCACCGACACGCTCACTCTCAGCGGCGGCCGCGAAGTCCGCTTCACCGTCGAGCCCCGCATCGAACCGGTCGTCCGCGCCCTCGGAGACTCGGTCACCGCCGGCTTCGGCTACTACAGCAACGGCACCCCGATGACGATCGGGCGCCTGCTCGGCTGTCGCCCGCCGGCAAAGGAATACGACGACGCCTGCTCCTCCAACTCGCTGGTCACCGCCAACACGCAGAAGCTCCTCTACGCGCCCGACTACGGCCTCTCGAACAACATCAGTTGGGCGGCGCAATGGGCCAACGAGCACGGCGTCACCAACTACGAGAACCTCGCGGTCAGCGGCTCCGAACCGGCTGACTGGGCGCCCGGAGGCGAACTGCACAAGACGACCGCGGAAGTCGAGGCCGAAGACCCCGACTACATCCTGATGACGATCGGTGCCAACCCGCTGCTCTCGAACATGCTGTTCGGCGTCGACAACATGGGCTGCGCCGTCTACTCGGACGTCTTTGGCGGCTACCGCGAATGCATTGAAGGTGCGTTCGCCGAAGTGCACCTGCGCGAACACCTCCAGAGCCTCTACGAAGACCTCGTCCAGCACACCGGCGCGACGATCTACCTGATGCAGTACCACCTCTCGATCCCCTCCTCCGCGCTCGCCTACAGCGCGACCCAGATCGCCGAGATGGGGCAGCTGCTGAACGGCGAAATCAAAAGAGTCGCCGCCGCCGTGAACCCGGCGCGGCTGCAGGTGGTGACCCCGCCGCACTTCAACGTCGGCATCGACATCTCGCCGGTCTACCCCTCGACTTTCAGCTGCTCGCGACTCGGCTACACCGTCGATGGGCCGAGCGTGCAGTCGACGCCGACCCAGAAGGAGCTCCTGATCCTGCATCCGCTGTCGTTCTGCAAGGGCCCCGAAGGCGGGGGCGAACCTTGGGTGATCAGTGGCGACACCGGCATCCACCCCAGCGCCGCCGGCTACGAACAGATGGCCTCGCAGGCGCCGCCGCCCGCAGGCTGACGAACTGCATCAACTTCTACTTCTGGTGGGTGTAGAAGTTGATGCAGTTCGCGCTTACACCTCGAGCCGCTCCTCCTCGAGGTCGAGCTCGCGCTCGACTCGGCGCATCACCTCGGCGGAGATTTTGCCGCTGTCGCGAAGGGTGACGAGGGCGCCGCGCTGGGCGGCGTAGAGCTCGTGCATCAGCCGCTGGTAGGCCAGTGAGCGGTCCTGGATCCCGTCCTCATCCTCGATTTTGCCGGCGAGCACCTTGAAGCGGCGGCGGCGGAATTCGTACATCGCCCGCACCCGTTTCACCGTGTCTTCCTGCGTCCATTCCTCGATCGAGAGCTCGTCGAGGCGTTCGAGCGCCGCGCCCGCGGCGGTGAGGCGGGCGCGCAGCTCCTCGTGTTCCTCTTCGCTGCCGTCCTCGGCGACGTCGAAGCGGCGGATCAGCAGCGGCAGCGTCAGCCCCTGGCCGACGACAGTGAAGAGGATCACCGCGAAGGTGACGAAGAGGATCAGGTCGCGGCCGGGCAGCGGTTCGCCGGCGTCGGTGGTCAGCGGCAGCGCCAGGGCCGCAGCTAGCGAGACCGCGCCGCGCATCCCCGACCAGGCGGCGACCACCCGCAGTTTCCAGCTCGCCCGGCGCTCGCGCTGCTGCGGGCGGCGGTCGACGGCGCGGATCAGCGCGGTGACGCCGAAGCTCCAGACGATGCGCGTCACGACCACGAGCACGGCCACGAGGAGGCCGTCGGCGATCGCCTCGCCGGCGCTGATCCCGGACGACTTCAGCCCGTCGACGATCACCGGCAGCTGCAGGCCGATGAGGATGAAGAGGGTCGCGTTGAGGAGGAAGACGAGGATTTCCCAGACCGAGAAGGACTGCAGGCGGACCGTCGGCGTGATCAGTTCCGGCGCCCGCCAGCCGAGGTAGATGCCGCAGGTAACGGCGGCGAGGACGCCGGAGGCGCCGATCTGGTCGGCCGGGAGGAAGGCGACGTAGCCGCTGAAGAGGGAGATCGTGATCTCGGTCGTCGGGTCCTCGGTACGGCGGCGGATCGCCGCGATCAGGTAGCCGGCGAGGAGGCCGATCGCGAGCCCGCCACCGGCGGCGAGGAGGAAGCGTCCGCCGGCCTCGGCGGCGGAGAAGCCACCGCCGATCGCGGCGGCGACCGCGACCTTGTAGATGACCAGGGCGCTGGCGTCGTTGACCAAGCTCTCGCCCTCGAGCACGTTGACGATCCGCCGCGGGATCCCGAGGCGGCGGAGGATCGTCGTCGCGGCGACCGGATCGGTCGGGCCGACGATCGCGCCGAGGGCGATCGCGACCGCCCAGGGCAGGTCGAAGGCGAAGTGGGCGACGGTGCCGACGACGACCGCGGTCGCCAGCACCAACCCGATCGAGAGCAGCGAGATCACCCGGGTGTCGTGGCGCAGGGCGTTGAGGTCGGCGAAGAAGGCGCCCGAGTAGAGCAGCGGCGGCAGGAAGATCAGCAGGACCAGATCCGGGTCGAGTTCGATCTCCGGGATCCCCGGCACCAGTCCCAGCGCCAAGCCGCCGAGCACCAGCACGATCGGGTACGGAACCTGCCACCAGTTGGCCAGCGCGTTCAGCAGCGCCACCGAGACCAGCAGCGCCGCGATGAAGATCTGAATCTCACCCATCGAACCCGAACTGCATCAAATTTCCGGGCTGGTGGGCATGAAATCTGATGCAGTTCGGGGATGGGGCGGTTTTTGGTGGCGCCGGATTCGTTCAAGGGGACCTTCGGCGCGGCCGAGGTGGCTGAGGCGATCGCGGTGGGGATCGAGGTCGCGGGCGGCGCGGCCGATCGCTGTCCGGTTGCCGACGGCGGCGAGGGGACGACGGCGGTGCTGCTGGCTGCGCTCGGCGGCGAGCTGCGGAGCGCGCGGGTCAGCGATCCGCTGCGGCGGCCGATCGAGGCGAGCTTCGGCCTCCTGGCTGACGGCAACACCGCGATCGTCGAGATGGCGCAGGCGTCGGGCCTGCCCCTGCTGGCGCCGGAAGAGCGCAACCCCGAGCGAGCCGACACCTACGGCACCGGCGAGCTGATCGCCGCGGCGGTCGAGGCGGGTGCGCGGCGCGTACTCGTGGCGGTGGGCGGGAGCGCCACCACCGACGGCGGCAGCGGCGCAATCGAAGCGCTGCGCCAAAGCGAGGCGGCGTTCGTCCTTTTACGGGCATATGGGGGTAAAAGGACGAACGCCACTCAGGGGCGGGTGCGGATCGAGGTGCTCTGCGACGTGCAGACGCCGTTCGAGGACGCGGCGCGTATCTTCGCGCCGCAGAAGGGAGCCGACGCGGCGGCGGTCGAGCGGCTGAGCGCGCGGCTGGACTCTCTCGCCACCGAGCTTCCCCGCGACCCACGCGGGGTTCCGATGACCGGTTGCGCCGGCGGTCTCTCCGGTGGGCTCTGGGCCCATGGCGCCGAGCTGAGAGCAGGCGCCGATTTCGTCCTCGACGCTCTCGACATCGACCGCCGCCTCGCCCGCGTCGACGCCGTCGTCTCCGGCGAGGGCCGCTTCGACTCCCAGAGCCTCGAAGGCAAGATCGTCGGCGCAATCGCCGCCCGCTGCGCCGCGGCAGGCAAGCCGCTGCACCTGATCGTCGGCGAGAACGCGCTGGCCGACGATCTGCCCGTGGCGGTCGCCTCGGTCGCTGAGGCCTGCGACCTCGAGGAGGTCCAGCAGGCCGCGGAAGACCTGGCCCGCCGGGGCTAGGCCGTCAGGTCCCGCCGCTCGAAGAGCCACGCCCCGACGGCGGCCAGGGCGCAGGCGGCGAGGGTGACGCCGAGGAAGGCGAGCGGTTCGATCCCGTCTTCGATCGCGTTGCCGTAGTACTTGAAGACGGAGAGGTAGCGGAGGTCGGAGAGGCTGGTGTCGAGGCGGCCGATCAGGTCGATCACGTACATCGCCACCAGCAGGCCGGCGACGGAGCCGGTGACGACACTGGTCCGCAGCGAGAAGCCGGCGGCGATCGCGCCGAAGCCGGCGAAGAGCAGGGCCAGCGGCCAGACGTCGGCGAAGCCTTCGGCGGCGCGTCCGGCGTCGAGGCCGGCGCCGGCGAGGAGGCTGCCGAGGCCGCAGAGCAGACCGGTGACGAGAAGGACTCCGGCGAGCTCGACCGCGGTCGCGAGGAAGCCGGCGGCGACCACCCGGGTGCGCGAGACCGGCGCGGAGAGGAGCACGTCGAGCCGGCCCGATTCGGCGGCGCCGGTGAGGCCGGAGGCGATCGCCCGCACCGCCAGATAGCCCATCGCAAGCGGCACGATCAGGCTCAGCATCTCCGCCTGCAGGTACTGCTCGACGTTGGTCAGCTGGCCGATCCCAAACGCTTCCTTCAGCCCCTTCGGGTATCCCTGCACCGCCTTCGAGATCGATTCTTCGACCGAGGGGAAGATCGCGACGATGAAGGCCGAGAACAGGCCCAGCGGCACTCCCCAGGCGAGGACCGAGCGACGGCGGTCGGAGAGGTGGGTGGCGACCAGCGCCCGCAGTTGCGCGGTCACGATCCCGCCTCCCCCGCGTCGTAGTAGCCGAGGAAGACCTCCTCGAGCGAGGGGTGGGTCGCTTCGAGGTCGACGACGTGGTGGCCGGCGAGCTCCCGCACGACCGCGTCGAGGTCGCCGGCGGCGGTGAAGCTGGCGCGCCCGCCGGCGAGCTCGATGTCCGAGACGCCCGGCAGCTCCCGCAGCCGCTCGAGCCCGGCCGGATCGCGTAGCTCGACCGAGAAGCGCCGCCGCGCCTTGCCCAGCAGGTCGGCGATCCGCTCGACCGCGATCAACCGGCCGCCGCGGACGATCCCGACCCGGTCGCAGACCCGCTGCACCTCGTCGAGCTCGTGCGAGGAGAGGAAGACCGCCGCCCCGCGCTCGCGTTCCTCGCCGACCAGCGCCAGGAACTCCTCCTGCATCAGCGGGTCGAGGCCGCCGGTCGGCTCGTCGAGGATCAGCAGCTCCGGCTCGTGGAAGCAGGCCGAGATCAGCCCGATCTTCTGCCGGTTGCCGCGCGACAGCTGGCCGATCGGCCGGTCGAGATCGGCACGGAAGCGAGCGGCCAGGGCCTCGGCGCGGCCCA
>Ga0157370_10004671_pt1 | contig 15631 bp, 7 predicted proteins | sample C35metaG_FD_113463 | JGI IMG/M metagenome (GOLD analysis project Ga0157370, IMG submission 113463) | Corn rhizosphere microbial communities from Kellogg Biological Station, Michigan, USA - C3-5 metaG | ecosystem: Host-associated > Plants > Roots > Rhizosphere > Soil | place: USA: Michigan...
CCCTGTACGGCCGCAACATCACCGACAAGCAGGCGATCACCGGCGCGATCGACTTCAACAACCGCACCGCGTTCGTCAACGACCCGCGCATCATCGGCGTGGAATTCCGCGCCGAGCTGTAAGCGGCGGGCCGTTGCTGCCACGCGTCCCGATAATGGTCAGGCAAGGGACGCCTGACCATGAATGTGCATTCTCCCGGTTCCCGCAGTCGCGCCTCAAATTTGCTGTCAGTGGCCGCACGGGTAGCGATGCAGGGGTCGCAGCAGCATGTCATTATTCGTGTACGGCCGTCGCAGGTCAGGGGCCCTGTTGGGGAATCCGGCGGCGGCCTTCATGCGAAGGGCTCTCATGCACGATCTGGACGTGGTTTTGCGCAGGGCCGGAGCCATGCGGTCGGCTATCCTCCGGCTGGCCCTGTTTGCTCTCACCGGTCTTTGCGGCGCCGCTGCACACGCTGCTAGCCTCGATCCGGTGGTGCTGCCGAAAATCCAGTCAGCCACCTTTGAAGTGGTGGCGGCCAAGCCGCTCAGCGATCCACTGACTTACGAGAAGCCGCTGCCACTGGAACTGCTGCCGTACCAGGAGCGCAACGACAAATACAACTCCATCGGCACCGCGTTTGCGATCGGCAACCACCGTTACGTCACCGCCGGCCACGTGTTGCTGGCCGGCGTCGGCAGTTTGTGGGGGCCGCTTTCGCTGCGCGATGCCGCCGGTCATGTGTACGCGATCGACAAGATCGAGAAGTTTTCGCTGCGCAGGGATTTCGTGGTGTTCTCGCTGGTCGGTGAACCCGCCGGTGTCGCCGCGCTCGACGTCGATGCGAAGCCAGCGCAGAACCAGGTGGTCTACGCCGTGGGCAATGCGCTGGGCACCGGCGTGGTGATTCGCGATGGCCTCTACACCTCCGACACACCGGAGCAACAGGACGGCAGCTGGAAATGGATGCGCTTCTCGGCTGCCGCCTCGCCCGGCAACAGCGGTGGCCCGCTGCTGGACAAGGACGGCAAACTGATCGGCGTGGTGCTGATGAAATCGGCCAACGAGAATCTCAATTACGCGCTACCCATCAGCGAAGTTCTGAGCGCACCGGACGGTGTGGCGGATATCGACGAACGGATGCCGTACCAGCTCGGCATTGTCGACACGACGTTGAACAACATCTTCAAGGGCCGGATTTCGTTGCCGCTGAGTCTGGCTGATTTCAGCGCGAGCTATCGCAAACTGGAAAACGCCTACATCGACGAACAACTCAGGCAGCTGCTGGCGAAGGACCCGGACAAACTGTTCCCGCGCGGCAGCGGATCGGCGCGGTTTCTGCATGTCGCCGCGGACCTGAGCGAGTTTCCCGCATTGATGGTGCGCGACAGCAGCGGTGAATGGACCTCCTCGGTAAAGCGCGGGCCGCGCACGGCGCTTCCTGGCAACGGCTATGTGGATGCGGGCATCGCCAACGGCGTCGTGCTGTTCCATCTGCGCAAACCGGACGACGTCGGTTCCCGGCAGCTCTACAGCGAGCCGGGGCGGTTGATGGATACGCTGCTGAAACTGGGTTTCCTGAACCGCCAGGTCGGCTCCGAGAAAGTGAAAATCACCTCGCTTGGAAAGCCGGTGCTGGACACCAGGGAGGTCGACGCATGGCATCGGCTCTGGCAGGTCCGCATGTGGGCGGTGCCGGACCAGAACGGCATGGTGATTACTTATTCGCTGCCAGTGCCGGATGGCTACGTGACGATGATGCAGCTTGGGAGCGGTGGTCACCAATACATGAACCTGGCTGACATGCGCGTGCTTGCCGATTTCATCGAGGTGGACTATGACGGCACGCTGGCCCAGTGGAAGGATTACCTGCAGGACACCACGCTATTGCCGACGATGTTCAAGGACATCCATGTCGATTTCGAATACGGCCACCGGTTCAGTTATGCGTCGAAGCGGATCCGCTTCGATTTCACCCCGACGCTGCAGAAGATCACGCCGAACAGCGAGTTGACTCTGGGCTTCCTCAACGTCGTCGATCGCGACGGAATCGTGATGGATGTGGTGGACGTGCGCGTCAGGGAAGACGCCAACGAGCGCAACTGGATCAATATTCAGCGTCGCGTCTCCCCGTCCGACGACCCGGATGATGATTACAAGAGCAGCTGGCGCAGACTCGTGGAGCAGAAGCACCCGTACGATGGCGTGGCGGTCAGCGACGGCGATATCACGCGGATCAGCACCGTCGCGAAACCACCGGCGGGCGCTGCAGCGGCAGCCCTCTATTCGGCGTTCTATGCGATCGAAGGCAATCATCCGCAGGCATTCATGAAAGCCAGGCTCGATCTCCTGATGCAGAATCTGAAGGTCATCGAGCACTGACTTTCCGCGCGGCGTGCTACACGTCGCGAGCAAGCTGGAGGATCGGATTGGATTCGCAGCAATATCCGAAAAGCGTTGGCGGCGATGCCAGCGCTGGAGATACCACGATGTGCCTCACCATGGCCGATGGCCAGCCGCTGTTCCTGCGCGACTGGCCGCTGCCGCGGCCGCGCGGCGCGGTGCTGATCGTGCATGGGCTGGGCGAGCACAGCGGTCGCTATGCGCAGCTGGCGCAGTGGTTCAACCAGCGCGGCTACGACGTGCGCAGCTACGACCAGCGCGGCCACGGGCGGACGCCGGGTCGACGCGGCGCGCTACGCCATGGCGACGACCTGCTGGAAGACCTTGCCAGTGTCTACAACGACTACAGCGAGGGGCAGTCGCCGCACGCGCCGCTGCTGCTCGGCCACAGCATGGGCGGGCTGGTCGCCTTGCGCGCCGTGCTGGATGGCCGCGTCGCGCCACCGGCGCTGCTGCTGTCGTCGCCGGCGCTGCGCAGCTGGGAATCGCCGCGGATGATCGGCCTGGCGCGCGTGCTCAGCCGCATGGCGCCGAACCTGCCGCTGCGCAACGGGCTCGCCTTCGACAAGCTTTCGCACGATGCGCAGGTCGTGGCCGACTACCGCAGCGATCCCCTGCGCCATGGCTGGATCACGCCGCGGCTGGCCGATTTCATCTTCCGTGCGGGCGCCGCCTGCATCACCGAGGGCGCCGCGCTGGCGGTGCCCACGCTGTTGCTGGTCGCCGACAGCGACGAGCTGGTCGATCCTTCGGGCAGCCGCGCGTTCGCACGCAAGGCCGCGTCGAGCGGCAAGCTGACCACGCGTTTCTTTTCGACGCTGTACCACGAGCTGTTCAACGAATCCGAGCCGGGCCGTGGCCAGGTGCTGATGCAGCTGGCCGACTGGCTGGGCAGGCATACGCCCGGCTGAGCCGCCATCGCGCGATCGCCGAAATGCGCGCGCCCGATCCGCGCCACCAGATCGCCATGATTTCCGGCGATACTTCGAAGCACACCTAGGGAGAGGGGTCACATGTCCGTTCGATCGTTCGAGTGCTTTTCGCGCCGCGCCTTGTCGCGCGCGCTGCTTGCGTTGCTGCTCGGCCTGCTGCTGGTTGCATGCAGCGGCAAACACGACGGCGACAAGCCGGCCTTGCAGGGCGCGCCGGCCAGTGCGTCGACACAGCACTCACCCGCAGGCAAGACGGCCTTCGCGCTGGTCTCGGCGGCTTCGGAAAGTGCCGGCTCGCGCACCGCGCTGACGCTGCGCTTCAACGCCACGCTGGCCTCGGCACAGGCGTTCGACACGCTGATCGCGGTGACCGGCCCGAACGGCGAGGTGGTCAGCGGCAGCTGGAGCCTGAAGGACGACGGCAAGACGCTGAGCTTTCCGTTCGTGCAGTCCGACACCCACTACGCCGTGCAGGTGAAGGCCGGCGTGCTGGCGGCCGACGGCCGCACGCTGGGGCACGACGTGAAGCACGACATCTATTCCGGCAACCTGCCGGCCGCGATCGGCTTCGCATCGCACGGCAGCGTGCTGCCGGCGCGCGGCAGCCGCGGCCTGCCGCTGGTCTCGATGAACGTGCACGACGCCGACGTCGAGTTTTTCCGCGTCCACGACGACGCGCTGTCGGACCTGTTCTGCGCCTATCCGCGCAACGGCCACCGCGACACCTACGAGCTCGATCATGACGTCAGCAGCTACAACGACTGCGGGCAGGACGACGATCGCCGCAGCCGGATACCGCTGACCCAGCTCGGCGATTCGGTCTACGCCAACCACTACACGCTGGGCGGCGACGCCAACGAGCGCACGGTGACGTATCTGCCGGTGCAGGACATCCGCCAGCTCGCCGAACCGGGCGTGTACGTGGCCGTGGTCAAGGCCGGCGGCACCTTCAAGGACGGCTACGACACCGCCACCTTCTTCGTCAGCGACCTTGGCCTGCACCTGCGCGTGTATCGCGACAACGCACTGCTGCACGTGGCCTCGCTGCGCGACGGCACGCCGGTCGACGGCGTGGACGTGGAGATCCGCGACGAACGGGGCCGCAGCAAGCTCAAGGCCAGCACCGACGCCGATGGCAACGCGCTGATCGCGTACAAGGTGAAGCCGTCCGACGTGCTGGTCGCGCGCCACGGCAAGGACGTTTCCGTACTGCCTTTCAACCGGCCCGCGCTGGACGTTTCCAACTTCGACATCAGCGGCCGCCGCCAGGCGCCGTTCGAGGTGTACGCATGGTCCGGCCGGGACCTGTATCGCCCCGGCGAAACGCTGCGTGCGTCGGCGCTCTTGCGCGACTACGACGGCAAGCCGATGAAGGCGCAGTCGCTGTTCGTGCGGGTCAAGCAGCCGGACGGGCGCACCCTGGTGGAAAAGCAGCTGCAACCCGCGCAGCTCAACTACTTCGAGCTGAGCCAGGCGATTCCGGCCGATGCGCCGACCGGCCTGTGGCAGCTGGAATTCCGCCTCGATCCCGCCGCGAAGGAAACCGTGCAGGCGTTTCCGTTCCACGTCGAGGAGTTCCTGCCGGAGCGGCTCAAGGTCGAACTGTCCAGCCCGCAGCCGCGCCTGGCGCCGGCCGAGCCGCTGAAGCTCAAGGTCGCCTCCAGCTATCTGTACGGCGCACCGGCCGACGGCAACCGCTTCACCGCGAAACTGCTGGTGGCGCCGGAAGTGCATCCGTTGGCGAACATGGCCGATACGTTCTTCGGCGACCCCACGGTCGAGCTGCCGAAGAGCGCCGACGACGTGGTCGACGCCAAGCTCGACGCGCAAGGCGTGCTGGAGCAGGACGTGGCCCTGCCCGATGACGTGAAGCCGGTCGCTCCGCTGGCGGTGACATTGTCCGGCAGCGTGTACGAGACCGGTGGACGCGCCGTCACCCGGTTGCTCAAGCGCACCTACTGGCCGGCGGACGCGCTGGTCGGCGTGCGTCCCTTGTTCGATCCGAAGCAGGGCGCCGAAAGCGAGGCGCCGGCCGGCTTCGAGATCGTGCGCGCCGGTGCCGACGGCAAGCGCGTGGCCGGTGCGCACCTGAAGGTGCGCCTGCAACGCGAGCTGCGCGATTTCTACTGGCTGTACGAGCGCGATGGCGGCTGGAAATCCGACGCCAACCAGCGCCTGCAGCTGATCGAGGAAAAGGACGTCGACGTGAGTGCCGGCCAGTCGACCCACGTCGAATTCCCGGTCGAATGGGGCAGCTACCGGGTCGAGGTGTACGACCCGCAGACCCAACTCACCACGGTGTTTCCGTTCTTCGCCGGCTACAGCTGGGACGACGAGAACCTCGGCAAGGAAGCGCGCCCGGACAAGGTGAAGCTGGCGCTGGACAAGGGCCGCTATCACGCCGGCGACACCATGAAGGTCACCGTGACGCCACCGCACGACGGCCCCGGCGTACTGCTGGTCGAATCGGATCATCTGCTCTACACCAAGAACATCGACGCCAGGGCCGGCGCCACGTTCGAGATCCCGGTCACCAAGGACTGGGAACGGCACGATGTGTACGTGGCGGCGATGGTGTTCCGCGGCGGCGAAGCCCGCGAGCACACCACGCCGGCGCGTGCGATGGGCATCGAATACGTGGCGATGGATCGCAACGACCGGCGCATCCCGCTCAAGCTTGCCGCACCGGCGATGATGCGCCCGGGCAACCCGCTCGACGTCAGCGTGCAGGCCACCGGCCTGGCCGGCCAGAAGGCCTTCGTCACGCTCTCGGCGGTGGACCAGGGCGTGCTCAACATCACCGATTATCCGGTGCCCGACGCGTGGGCGTGGATGTTCGCCAAGCGTGCCCTCAGCGTCGATGCATACGACCTGTACAGCCGCATCATCGAGGCGATGGATGGCGAGCAGGCCAAGCTGCGCTACGGCGGCGACCTGAGCGGCAAGGCCTTGCCGAAGGCGGCGCGGCTCAACCCGAAGGTGCAGATCGTCGACCTGTTCGCCGCGCCGGTCGCGTTCGACGCGCAAGGCAAGGCGGTATTGCATGTCGACGTGCCCGACTTCAACGGCAGCCTGCGCCTGGCGGCGCTCGCCTATACCGACAGCCGCTACGGCAACGCCGACAGCGCGGTCACCGTGCGCGCGCCGCTGGTGGTCGAGCCGAGCACGCCGCGCGTGATGGCGGCGGGCGACAAGGCCGCGATCAGCCTCGACCTGAAAAACCTGTCCGGCAAGGACGGCACCGCCAAGGTCAGCGTCAAGGGCGGTGGCCCGATCGGCATCGAGCAGGCGACGCGCAGCGTGGCGCTGAAGGACGGTGCCGGCACCACGCTCAGCATGCCGGTAACGGCGCAGGCCGGCGCGGCGGTGGCGACGGTGGACATCCACGCCGAGCTCAACGATTACAAGGTCGACCGCCACTTCGAGTTCGCGGTGCGGCCGGCGTGGCCGGAAACGGTCAGCACCACGCCATTGGCGCTGGAAGCCGGCAAGCCCGAACACTTCGGCGCCGCCGCGGTGGCCGGCCTGTTGCCGGCGACGGTGCGCGCCCGCATCACGCTGAGCACGCTGCCGCCGCTGCCGTATGCCTCGGCGCTGCGCAGCATCCTCGACTATCCGTACGGCTGCATTGAGCAGACCACCAGCAAGGGTTACGCCGCCTTGATTCTGGACGGCCAGACGGCCAAGGCGCTGGGCGCGCCGGTGATGAGCGACGAGGTGCGCAAGTCCGCGGTGGACAGCGCGCTGGCGCGGGTCGCCTCGTTCCAGGCCAGCAACGGCCACTTCAGTTTCTGGGGCGGCACCAGCCCGATCGAGACGTTCACCACGCCGTACGTGGTCGACTTCATGCTCGACGCGCGCGACGCCGGTTTCGCGGTGCCGCAGGAGGTGCTGCAGAAATCGCTGCAGCGCCTCAACGACGACCTGCTCGCCGGTGGCCACGCGTACTACGGCTACGAGCATCACGACCACATGCGGATTGCCGACGAGGCGTATTCCGGTTTCGTGCTGGCACGCGTCAACCGGGCGCCACTGGGCACGCTGCGCGCCATCTTCGACAACGACCGCAGCAAGCTGGTCGGCCCGCTGCCGCTGGTGCACCTGGGCGTCGCGCTGAAGCTGATGGGCGACAACGAGCGGGCGCAGAAGGCGATCACCGAAGCGTTCGCATGGAACAAGGAGCGGCCGTGGTACGTCGGCGACTACGGCTCGGACTTGCGCGATCTCGCGCTGATGGTCGCGCTCACGCACACCTACGGCATGAACAAGCCCGAGTACGACGCGAAGCTGATCGACTGGGCGCGCAACGCCAGCGTCAACGTGCGAGTGCGCCAGCAGCAGGACAAGGATTACCGCTGGTCGTGGTCGTACCTCAGCACGCAGGAGCAGGCGGCGATCGCCCGCGTGGCGCGCGCATTCGATGCGAAGAGCAACGCGCCGCTGGCCGCCTCGATCACGGTGGCCGGCAAGACCGAGCAGGCGCCGGACCAGCGCGTGTGGACGCGTGAACTCAACGTGGCCGAGCTCAATGGCGGCGTCACCGTGCAGCCGACCAGCGCGGCGGCGATCTTCGCCACCCTGGACGTTGCCGGCATTCCGCAGAAGGCGCCGGCCGCCGATCCCAGCCAGATCGACGTGCGGCGCAGCTACTTCACCACCGACGGCCAGCCGTGGACCGGCGACAAGTTGAAGGAGGGCGACACGCTGATCGTCGAGCTGAGCATCGAGGCGCGCATGGACATTCCCGACGCGCTGGTCACCGACCTGCTGCCCGGCGGGCTGGAAGTGGAAAACCTCAACCTCGGCGGCGCACAGCAGTGGGAAGGCGTGGTGCTCGATGGCATCGACCTCGACCAGCACGCCTCGGCCGCGGACATCCAGCACGAGGAATACCGCGACGACCGCTATGCGGCCGCGCTCAAGCTGAGCCGCGGCGAGAAGGCGCACGTGTTCTACCTGGTGCGCGCGGTGACGCCCGGCACGTACACCGTGCCGCCGCCGCTGGTGGAGGACATGTACCGGCCGGCGGTGCGCGGCATCGGCAACGTCACGCCGGCGAAGATCACCGTGGTCGAGCCGTAGCCGCTCCTGCTCCTCCCCCTGCAAGCAGGGGGAGGTTGGGAGGGGGTAAAGCTTCTGACTTTCGCTTCAGCGTGCCGAAGAGCGACCCCACCCCCAACCCTCCCCTGCTGCGCAGGGGAGGGAGCACGTAGCCCACCCGCATCATGACTGCGACCACATTCACCACGCTGCCCACCATCACGCGTCGCTCCCGTGCGTGGCGATGGCTGCGTGTCCTCCTCATCGCAATCACTCTCCTGCTGTTGGCGGCCGTCATCCTCGACCGCCTGTTCCCGCTGCATCTCCCGGCGCCCGACACCGGCAGCACCGTGGTGCTGGCGCGTGACGGCACGCCGCTGCGCGCGTTCGCCGACAGCGATGGCGTGTGGCGTTATCCGACCACCGCGAAGCAGGTCTCGCCGCTGTATCTGACGGCCCTGCTGCACTACGAGGATCGCTGGTTCTATCGCCACCCCGGCATCAACCCGTATGCGCTGGCGCGCGGGTTCTTCGGCGGATTGCTGCACGGCCATATCGTGTCCGGCGGCTCCACGCTGACCATGCAGGTAGCGCGGGTGATCGATCCGATCCCGCACACATTCCGCGGCAAGCTGGTGCAGATGTTCCGCGCGCTGCAGCTGGAGGCGCACCTGAGCAAGGCGCAGATCCTCGACCTCTATCTCAACCACGCGCCGTTCGGCGGCCCGATCGAAGGCGTCGAGGCGGCGTCGTGGGCGTACCTGGGCAAGCCGGCCAGCCAACTGTCGCGCGCCGAGGCGGCGCTGCTGGCGGTGCTGCCGCAATCGCCGAGCCGGTTGCGTCCGGATCGTCACCCCGATGCCGCACGCGCCGCGCGCGACAAGGTGCTGCGCCGCATGCGCGACCTCGATGTGTGGAGCGCGAGCCAGGTGCGTGACGCGGCAATCGAGCCGGTGGCAGCGCGCTCTCTGCATGCGCCGTTGTCCGCGGCCCTAATGGCCGAGCGCCTGCACCAGCAGCAACCGCAGGCGCGGCGCATCGTCAGCAGCATCGATGCGGACCTGCAGCGCGCCGCGGAGGAGCGCGTGGTCGCGTACCTCTCGCAGCTGCCGCCGCGCACCTCGGCCGCCGTGCTGGTGGTCGACAACGCCACGCTGGAGGCGCGCGTCTATGTCGGCACGGCCGAGTTCGCCGATCCCGTCCGGTCGGGCCACGTCGACATGGTGCGCGCGCCGCGTTCACCCGGCTCGACGCTGAAGCCGTTTCTCTACGGCCTCGCGCTGGACGATGGGTTGCTCACCTCGCAGAGCCTGCTGGTCGACGCGCCGCAGGATTTCGGCGGCTACAAGCCGGGCAATTTCGACGAGGCGTTCAGTGGGCCGGTCAGCGCGGCCGAAGCCCTGCAGCGCTCGCTCAACGTGCCGGCGGTGGACGTGCTCGACCGCGTCGGGCCGGCCCGCTTCGTGGCGCGGCTGGCGAACGGCGGCATCGACCTGGGCCTGCCCGACGGCGCGAAGCCGAACCTGTCGATCATCCTCGGCGGCGCCGCCACGCGGCTGGAAAACCTGGTCGGCGCGTATACCGCATTCGCCAACGCCGGCATCGCCGGCACGCCGCGCTATACGCCGGAGCAGCCGGCGCAGCCGCGCCGGCTGCTGTCGCCGGGCGCGGCCTGGATCGTTCGCGACATCCTCGCCAGCAACCCGGCCGACGTCGAAGGCGCGCCGCTGGAAGGCGCCATCAACCGGCACGGCAACGTGGCGTGGAAGACCGGCACCAGCTACGGCTACCGCGATGCCTGGGCGATCGGCGTCACCGACCGCTGGACCCTCGGCGTGTGGATCGGCCGCCCCGACGGCACGCCGTCGCCAGGCCAGTACGGCGCGGTGACCGCGCTGCCGCTGCTGTTCCAGATCGACGACATGCTGCCGCAACGCGGCGGGCGGGCGCATGCGGCGCAGCCGGCCAGCGTGCGTTCGCGCGACATCTGCTGGCCGCTCGGCGGTGCCGCCGACGCCACGCCGCCGACGCAATGCAGGCAGCGCCGCACAGCGTGGGTGCTCGACGGCGCACTGCCGCCCACCTTCGCCGAGCGCGACCTCGGCGCGTGGAGCGCGGGCCTGGTGGCGCTGCGTGTCGACGATCACGGCCGGCGCCTCAGCGGCGCCTGCCACGCGCGGCGCGAGCGCACGATCCAGCTGGCGCGCTGGCCGGCGCTGGCCACGCCATGGCTGAGCGTGGACGACCGCGCCAGTTCGGCGCTGCCGCCGCTCGCGCCCGGCTGCGCGGCCGATTCGCTCGATGTCGCCAGCCCGATCCGCATCGCCGGACTGGGCAATGGCGCCACCCTGCGCCGCGCGCCGAACAGCGACAGGCCGCTGCGCGTGAAGCTGCAGGCGCTTGCCGCGCAGGGCACCGTGCAATGGCTGCTGGACGGACGGCTGCAAGGCAGCAGCGTAGACAGCGCCGCCATATCGCTGACCTTGCAGCAGCCGGGCCGGCACACGATCACCGCGCTCACCCGTGCCGGCGCGTTCAGCTCGCTGCAGCTCGACGTCGTCGACTGATCCCGATCCCGCCGGTCCTCATCCGGCCACGTCGAGCGCGACCGAACCGTCCATAATCCGCCCGGTGGATCCGAACTGCGGTCGATGGCTGTTGTCTGAGGATGCACGAAGCACCGGCCCGGCCCGTCGTCCCTCGTCGGGAATCCATGCGGCCGGTTTACGCGCAGGTCACCTGGAGTTCCCATGCGCATCTTGCTGGCCGAGGACGATCTCTCCATCGCCGAGGGCATCTGCGCATCGCTGCGGCACAGCGGGCATGCGGTGGATCACGTGGCTGCCGGCAACCTCGCCGATGCGGCGTTGCGTGACGACGCCTACGATCTGCTGGTGCTCGACCTCGGCCTGCCCGCGATCGATGGCAGCGACGTGCTGCGCCGCCTGCGCAGCCGCGGCACCGGCATGCCGGTGCTGGTGGTGACGGCCCGCGACGGGCTGGCCGAACGCATCCGCGTACTGGATCTGGGTGCCGACGACTACCTGGTGAAGCCGTTCGCGCTGGCCGAATTCGAGGCGCGCGTGCGCGCACTGCTGCGGCGGGCCAGCAGCCAGGGCAAGCCGGAACTCCAGCTCGGCCGCTTGCGGCTGGACCTGCCCGGCCATCGCGCCTGGATCGACCAGGCCACGCTGGAACTGACGGCGCGCGAATTCGGCCTGCTCGAAGCGCTGGCGCTGCGCGCCGACCGCATCACCAGCCGCGCGCAACTGGTCGAAGCGCTGTGCGACTGGGACCAGGAGCTGACCGACAACGGGCTCGACATCGCGATCCATCGGCTGCGGCGCAAGCTGCGCGGCAGCGGCACTGGCGTGCGCACCATCCGCGGGCTGGGCTACCTGCTGGAAGAGACGGCCGAGGGCGGAGCCGCTCCGGCATGACCACTATTCGCGCGTCGCGCCCGAGCCTGCGCCGGCGCTTGCTGGTGTTCCTGCTGATTCCGATGATCGCCTTGCTGATGCTCGATGCGATGCTGTCGTACGGGGTGGCGCTGGCCTACGCCAATCGCGTGCACGACCGCGACCTGAGCGACGATGCGCTGACCCTGGCGACGATGCTCGGCAATGATCGGCTCGGCAGCGTGCTGACGCCGCAGGCGCGTTTCCTGCTCGAATACGATCCGGACGGCCGCAGCTACTTCACCGTCACCAGCAGCAAGCACGGGCTGATGGCCGGCAATGGCCAGCTGCCGCCGCCGGTGCACGCACCGGCGCTGGGTGCCGCGCCGGTCCTCTACGACGTGCGCTTCGACCGGCATGCCCTGCGCGCGGCGAGCGTGCACACGGTGGCCCGGCACGACCCGTCCGACAGCCTGGTCGTCACCGTGGCCGAAACCCTGCGCGACCGCCATGAGCAGGCGCGGGAAATCCTGCTGCTGGCGACCGTGATGCAGACCCTGCTGATCGTGTGCGTGCTGGCGCTGGTCTGGTTCGGGGTCAGCCGCGGGCTGCGCGTGCTCGACCCGCTGACCGCCCGGCTGGCCGCGCGCTCGCACGAGCTCACTCCGATCGACGGCGCCGACGTGCCGCAGGAAATCCAGCCGCTGACGCGCACCATCGACGCGCTGTTCGGACGCCTGCGCAACATGCTGGCGCTGCACGACCGGTTCATCGCCGACGCGGCGCACCAGCTGCGCACCCCGCTGACCGGCCTGAGCCTGCATGTGGATCGCGCGCTCGCCGATCCGCGACCGGAGACGATGGCCGATGCGTTCGCCCACATCCAGCGGCTGACCCAACGTGCCGCGCGCACCTGTTCGCAGCTGCTGGCGCTGACCCGGGCGCAGGCCGCGCCGCCGGATACGGGCGAGCGCCAGCTGCTCGACCTCGGCCAGCTGATCCCGCACGCGGTCGCGCAGCGTGTCCACGAGGCGATCCGCGCCGGCATCGATCTCGGCTACGCGGGCAGCGGGCAGCCGCTGTACGTGCTTGGCGAGGCCGCCAGCTTGCAGGATCTGCTGGACAACCTGATCGACAACGCGGTGCGCTACGCCGGCCGTGGCAGCCGCATCACGGTTCACCTGAGCGCGCGCCCCGACGGTGGCGCCAGCCTCGGCGTCGAGGACAATGGCCCGGGCGTGCCGGCCGACCTGTTGCCGCGATTGAGCGAGCGTTTCTTCCGCGTGGGCGGCAGCAACGAGGAGGGCAGCGGGCTGGGGCTGGCGATCGTGCAGCACATCGCCGTGCGGCATCATGCCGAGGTGTTCTACCGCAACGGTGAAAGGCATGGCCTGTACGTGGAGGTGCGTTTCCCGCCAGCGGCCGGCCCGCCGTGACGAAGGCGACAGGTGAGCCATGGCGTCAGCCTTAGGAAAGATTCAACCGTGACAATGGTCCGCAGAACCATCACCGGATATCGGCCGATGCCCTTGCATCGAATCGTCGCCAGGAAAACGCGTCCCGCATCGCTTCGGGCAGGGAAGGGCATGTCCGGCAACGGCGCGCGTGCGGCCCTGCTCGGCGTGCTGGTGTTCGGGCTGGCCGGCTGCGCCGCGCCGCTGCCCCGCCTGATGCCGCCGCTGCCGGCGCAGTGGCAGCACGTCATGGCTTCGGATCCGGCGCAGCCGACCGACCTGCATGGCTGGTGGCACGCCTTCGGCGATCCCCAGCTGGATGCGCTGGTCGATCGCGCGCTGGCCGGCAACCTCGATGTGGCGCAGGCGGTCGAGCGGTTGCGTGCCTCGCGCGTCATGCGTTCGCGGTCCGGCGCACGCTACCTGCCGGCACTTGGCGCGCATACCGACGATGCGATCGACCCGGATGCCAGCGCATCGTTCTTCGTGGCCGGTTTCGACGCGACCTGGGAACTGGGGCTGTTCGGCCGCGCCGAAGGCACCCGGCGGGCATCGCAGGGCGAGCTCGACGCCAGCGTCGCCGACCTGCGCGCGGCGCGGGTCAGCCTGGTCGCCGAAGTGGTGCGCGAATGGATCAACCTGCGCACCGCACAGCAGCAGGAACAGCTGCTGCTACAGATCAGCCGGATCCGCCAGCGCCAAGCGCAGTTGCTGCAGTCGCGCCAGCAGCTGCATTTGGCGGCGCCCGCGGCGGTGGACCAGGCGCAGGCCGGGTTCGCGCAGGCGCAGGCGGCGCTGGCCGCTCCGCGCGACGCGATCAACGCGAGCGCGCAGCACCTCGCGGTCCTGCTTGGGCAGAACCATCCCGACCAGGCCTGGCTCCAGCCCGCGCCGCCGCCCGAACTGGGCGCGTGGGCGCTGGCCGGCGCTCCGGCCGAGCTGCTGCGCACGCGGCCTGAAATCGCGCGCGCCGAGGCGGACGTGTTGCGCGCCGCGGGCGAACTGGCGCTGAGCCACGCCGACATGTTCCCGAGCATCGGCCTCGGCGCCTCCATGGTCTGGGCGACCGACATCAACAACAACCGCCGCTTCTCCAACACGCCGAACGGGATCGTGTCGCTGGGCCCGGTCATCAATCTTCCCCTGTTCGACTGGGGCATCCGGCTGGCCGCCCTGCACGCGAAGGGACACGAGCTGCAGGCCAGCGTGCTGGCCTACCGGCAGGCGGTGCTGCAGGGCGTGGCCGAGGTGGAAACCGCGCTGGGCAGCCTGCAGCAGCAACAGCAGCGCGAGCAGCAGAACAGGCTGGCGTGGCAAGCGCTGCAGCGGGCGGACCAGGCGGTGCAGGCGCGCGTGGAACTGCAGCTGGACAGCCCGCTCGAGCGCAGCGGCAGCCAGCTTGCCGTCGAGCAGGCCGCCATCGAGCTGGCCGACGCGCGTGCCGATCACAGCCTGGCCTATGTGGCGCTGTTCAAGGCGCTCGGCGGCGCACCGCGTCCGTCGGCGAACGAGCTGTCCGCCACGGAACCGGTGCCCGCGCCCGGCGACGTCGCCGGAACGTCGCGCTGATGGTCGCGCTCGCCCGCAAGACGCTGGTGTACGAATGGCGACGCTTTCTGCCGGCGATGCTGGCGGTCGGTTTCGCCGGCCTGCTGCAACTGCTGCAGATCGCGCTGGTGCTGGGCATATTCGGCAGCACCAGCCTGTACATCACCGGCTCGTCGGCCGATGTGTGGGTGGGTTATCCGGGCACGCAGAGCGTGGGGCAGGGCCGCTCGATCGACGCCGACGTGGAATCGCGCATCCTGATGGACCCCGCCGTGCAGCGGGTGGAGCCCTATCTCTGGGTCGACGGCGACTGGCGCGGCACCGGTGAAACCGGCGGCGTCTCGGTGTTCGTCTCCGGCATCGATACGCGCGCCGACGGCCTGATGTTCTCCAAGGTGTTGTCGCCGGCGCTGCGCGCGCGGCTGGCCGAGCCGGATGCCGTGGTGGTCGACCGTTCTGCGCTGGACCAGCTCGGCGTCGGCATCGGCCAGACCGCCACCATCAATGGCCGGCAGGTGCGCGTGGTCGGCATCAGCAGCGGCCTGCGCGCGCTCGGAGGGGTCAACGTGCTGTGCTCGCTGGATACCGCGCGGCAGCTGGACAGCGATGTGACCGACGATGGCCCGACCTATCTGATCGCCAAACTGCACGACCCGCGCGAGGCCGACGCGGTGGCCGCGCGCCTGCGCGGCAGCCAGGCCTTCGGGCCGTATACGAGCTGGAGCGCCAGCGACTTTGCCCGCCGCTCGGTCATCTACTGGCTGTTCGATACCGGCGCCGGCGCCGGCGTGCTGTTCCTGGCCGGCATCGTGTTCCTGGTCGGCGCGGTGATCACCAGCCAGACCCTGATCGCCGCGGTCAACGGCTCGGTGCGCGA
>Ga0157370_10004673_pt1 | contig 15629 bp, 12 predicted proteins | sample C35metaG_FD_113463 | JGI IMG/M metagenome (GOLD analysis project Ga0157370, IMG submission 113463) | Corn rhizosphere microbial communities from Kellogg Biological Station, Michigan, USA - C3-5 metaG | ecosystem: Host-associated > Plants > Roots > Rhizosphere > Soil | place: USA: Michigan...
GCATCACCAGCAGCAACGGCGTGGCCATGGTCAGCGCCACGCCCGCCAGCATCAGCGCGAACGCCGTCCACAGCACCTTGCGCCGTCCTAGCCTGCCGGCCAGGTGGCCCATCCATGCCGAGCTGAACGTGCCGACCAGGTAGATGCCGAAGATCAACCCGACCACGGCCTGGCTCAGGTTGTACGGCGGCGCCAGCAGGCGATAGCCGAGATAGTTGTAGACGGTGACGAACGCGCCGAGCAGCAGGAAACCCTCGACGAACAGCCACGGCAGGCCGCGGTCGTGGAACATCCCGGTGAAACGGCCCAGCACCACGCGCCAGCGCAGCGGCTGCGCCACGAAATGCCGCGAAGGCGGCAGCGCACGCCAGAAGATCAACCCGGCCAGCACGCCGATCGCGCCCACCACCAGCACACCGACACGCCAGCCGAAGAAATCCGTCAGCACGCCGGTGATCAGCCGGCCACCCATGCCGCCCACCGCACTGCCGCTGATGTACAAGCCCATGCCCAGGCCGATCGACTCGACATGCATCTCCTCGCCAAGGTAGGTCATCGCCACCGCCGGCAACCCGCTCAGGGTCAGACCAAGCAGCGTGCGCACCGCGAGCAGGGCCGGCCAGTTCGGCATGGCGGCACTCACCAGCACCAGCACGGCCGAGGACAGCAGCGACCACACCATCACCGGCTTGCGTCCCCACGCATCGGACAGCGCGCCGGCAAACAGCATCGCAAAGGCCAGCACGCCGGTGGTCAACGACAACGACAGCGCACTGACCGCCTCGCCCACGCCGTAGTCGTGGCCGAACTCCGGCATCAGCGGCTGCACGCAATAGAGCAGGCCGAACGTGGCGAAGCCGGCCGCGAACAGCGCCAGGTTGGTACGCCGGAACGCCGGCGTGCCATGGTGGATGGTCGGTGGGAAAGCACCCTCCGGCATGGCGGGGAGCGGAGCGTGCGTCATGGCGACGGCCTGGCGGGAAGTCGAGCGCCCCAAGCATAGCCTGGCGTTGCCGTGATTATCCCGCGATCACCCCGGGCGGGCGGCGCCGCCACGCGCAAACCATGACACGATCAGCCCGAACAGCAGCATCGCCGCCACGTTCTCCAGCAACGACCACGTCGTGAAGTGCGGTTTCATCGCCGCCGACAACGGCACCACCACGTACTCCATCACCACGAAGACCACCACGCCGTAGGCCAGCCCGGCGGCGACCCAGCGCTTGCGCATCCAGGCCATCCGTTGTGCCGCGACGACGAAGATCGCCGCGATCAGCAATGACATCGCCCACTGCAGGACCAGCCCCAGCAGCGCTACGGGAAGGCCGCCCTGGAACGCCGCACGGCCCAGCAAGCCGCTGGCGATCGCGCGCAGGATGATCAGCGGGCTGATCCCGTTGATCAGCGACGCCGCAGCTATGTCGACGGTTCCGGCCAACAGGCCACCGCGCAGGATGGCCGTCAGCACCGACGCTCGCGATACGTTCATGCTCGCCCCTCGTCGCGGCGCCATGCCGCGGAAACAGCAGGCAACATACTCCCGCCGCGGTCCTGCGGCACATGCTTGTAGTCATGTTCCGCGAGATCGTGGCGACCATCCCCTCGCCTCATGAACATATGATCCACATCCTGCCGTGACTTTGCGCACAGGTGGTGCCGCCAACGCAGCGACACACTGCGATCCCCGCCCGCCACGGAGTCGCCCATGCGCCGCTCGATTGTCCCGCTTGTCGCGTTCGCCGCGCTGGTCGCGCCATTCCCGCCGCTGCATGCAGGCAGCGCTCCCGACGCGCTGCGCGATCAACTGCTCGCCATCACCCAGGCGTGGGTCGACGCCATTCCGACCGGCGACAAGGGCGTGTGGCAACGCACGCTGGCCGACGATGCCGTGCTGGTCGACGAATTCGGCAGGATCCAGGACAAGCAGGCGGCGATCGCCGCGCTGTCGCCGTTCCCGGCGGATATCTCCGGCAGCATCGCGTTGCGCCAGCCGCAGCTGCACGCGTTCGGTGATACCGCCTTGTTGCAGGTCGAGGAGTATGAGCGCGAGGCATTTTTCGGCCAGCACTTCGTGGTGCGTTACCAGGCCCTGCTTACCTTCGTGAGACGCGACAACCAGTGGCGCATCGCGGGCTACGAAGATGTGACCCTGCCGACGGCGCCGCCGCACCTGCAGGTCGCCGGATTCCGGCCGCAGGACTATGCCGGCAGCTACCGGTTCGCTCCCGCACACGCCTGGACCTTCAGCGTGCGCGATCATGTGCTCGGTTACGTGACCGGCGCGGGCAGGCCGTTCAAGGCAGTCGACCCGGTCGCCCGCGACGTCTTCATGGGCACCGACGACGAACGCAATCTGCTGATCTTCCGCCGCGACGCCGCGGGCTACGTCACCGGACTGATCGAGCGACGCAAGTTCAACGACTTGCGCCTGAAGCGCGACGCCGGCTGATGGCGGGTCCGGCAAACAACGCCGTCAACGGTAGCGCCAATGGCCACCGACCCAGACATGCGGCGGACCCCAATAGCCGGGGACCCAGACGCGGCCGCGGGGCGACACCACCACGCAGCCGCCGAGCGCGGCGGCACCGGCAAGCAGCAAGGCGGCAACGAGCAGATGGCGCACGAGACGACGCATGGCACACTCCAATGGGGGACGTGTTGCCATGAACGATCCGCACGCACCGACGATGACGCGATCGCCGTCATGTGATGGCGACCGTTCAGCGAACGGACCCCGGGGTCAGGCCGTGGCCAGCTTCCCGACCACCGCGCGATAGCGCGCGGCAATGCGTTGCTCGTCGCGATGCCGGAAATCGCGCACCACCCAATGGCCGCCGCACATCACGTCGCGCACCAGCGGCGTGTTGCCGGCGAACAGCCAGCTGTCCAGCATCGAGGTTTCGTTGCGTGCGGCGAGCAAGGGCGAAGCCTCATCCAGCACGATCAGGTCGGCGCGCGCACCGGCGCGCAGCGCGCCGATCGACAGGCCCGACGCCTGCGCGCCGCCGGCCAGCGCGGCGCGCCACAGGGTTTCGCCCACGCTGTCGCCCGGATGCCGCGCCGCGATGTTGCGATGGCGCGTCTGCAGGCGCTGGCCGTATTCGAGCCAGCGCAGTTCCTCCACCGGCGAAACCGAGATGTGCGAATCCGAGCCGATGCCGAGCACTCCGCCGGCATCCAGGTAAGCCGCCAGCGGGAACAGGCCGTCACCGAGGTTCGCCTCGGTGGTCGGACACAACCCGGCCACCGCACCGCTGCGGGCGATCTGCACGGTCTCGGCTTCGGTCAGATGGGTGGCGTGCACCAGGCACCAGCGCGCATCGACGTCCGCGTGATCGAACAACCATTCCACCGGTCGTGCGCCGCGCGTGGCAAGGCAATCCTGCACTTCGCCGATCTGTTCGGCGATGTGGATGTGGATCGGACAGGCGGACGCCAGCGGACTGGCCAGCACCTCGCGCATGGCGCGCTCCGGCACGGCACGCAACGAATGCAGCGCGATGCCGACGCGCAGGTCGGCACCTGCGTGTGCCTGCAGTGTTTCGAGCAGGCGCAGATAGACGTCTACATCATGGCCGAAACGCCGCTGCCGTTCGGCCAGCGCGCGCCCGTCGAAACCGCCGCTCATGTACAGCACCGGCAACAGGGTGAGCGCGATGCCGGCCTCGCGTGCCGCCTCGATCAGGGCCAGCGACATCGCCTCGGGCGGCGCATACGGCGTGCCATCGGGCCGATGATGCAGGTAGTGGAATTCGCAGACCTGGGTGTAGCCGGCCTTGAGCATCTCGACATAGAGCTGGGCAGCGATCGCCTTGAGTTCGTCGGGCCCGATCGCTGCGGCGAAGCCGTACATGGTTTCGCGCCAGCTCCAGAAATTGTCGTCGTTTTTTTGCTGAGGGCGGCCAGGGATGGCCGCTTTTTGATCTTCGCGATCGGGGACGATCGCACGGGCATGTCCACGGCGCTCGGCCAGCCCGGCCATCGCGCGCTGGAAGGCGTGCGAGTGCAGGTTCGGCATGCCAGGGAGGACCCACGCCCCGATCGTCCCGGCCACCCCACCGGCGCCATCGAGCAGGTCGCCGGCGGCGCTCACCCCGAATGCCGCATCGGCCTTCCAGCCATCGACGCACCACAGCCGACCGGCCTTGTAGCGGGTACCGTCGCCGGGCTCACTCATGACGCGCTCTCCGATGCGGATATCGCTGCAGTGTAACCGCCCGTGCGCGTCTTCACCCGGCCGCAAGCCCGACTATGCATAATGTTTGCATGGCCAAGAAAACCACCGAAAACGCCCCGCGCCTGCAAGTGCGCCAGGCGACCCCCGCCGATGTGCCGCAACTGGTGGAGCTCACCGGGCGAATCTACGGTCCCGAGTGGGGCCACTCGGCGGAGATGCTGCTGTCCCAGCAGACGCACTTCCCGGAAGGCCAGTTCGTGGTCGAGTACGAGAGCCGCCTGGTCGGCTACTGCGCTACCTTCCGCATCGACGAGGCGACCGCGCTGGCGCCGCATACCTGGTCGCAGATCACCGGCGGCGGCATGGGTTCGCGCCACAAGGCCGACGGCAACTGGCTGTACGGCATGGAAGTGGTGGTGCACCCGGACAATCGCGGCATGCGCATCGGCCAGCGCCTGTACCAGGCACGCAAGCGTCTGTGCAGCGACCTCAAGCTGCGCGGCATCGTGTTCGGCGGGCGCATTCCCGGGCTGGCGAAGAACCTGCAGCGCTACGGCAGCGCCGAGGCTTATGTGCAGGCGGTGATCGACGGGCGGCGCCGCGACCTCACGCTCAGCTTCCAGCTCCACAACGACTTCGAGATGATCGGCCTGCTGCGCGATTACGTGCCGTCCGACCACGACTCGCTCGGCTACGCCGTGCACCTGGTCTGGCGCAATCCGCGCCTGCTCGACCAGCCGGACATGCCGCCGGTCACGTCGCAGCGGCAGCTGCCCGATTCCGTGCGGGTGGCATCGGTGCAGTACTTCCAGCGCCGCATCGACTCGTTCGCCGAGTTCGCCACCCAGGTCGAATACTTCACCGACATCGCCGCCGACTACAACGCCGACTTCGTCACCTTCCCCGAACTGATCACGCTGCAGCTGCTGTCGATCGAGAATACCGAGCTGTCGCCGTTCGACGCGATCCGCAAGCTGAGCCAGTACACGCCGCAGGTGAAGGAGCTGTTCAGTCGCCTGGCGGTGCACTACAACATCAACATCATCGCCGGCACGCACCCCACCGAGCAGGCCAACGGCGACATCCACAATGTCTGCTACGTGTGCCTGCGCGACGGCTCGATCCACGAGCGCGAGAAGCTGCACCCGACGCCGAGCGAACGCAACGTGTGGAACATCACGGGCGGCGAGAGCGCCGCCACGGTGCAGACCGACTGCGGCCCGATCGGCGTGATGATCTGCTACGACGCGGAGTTCCCCGAGGTGGCGCGCCATCTCACCGACCAGGGCGCGCTGATCCTGTTCGTGCCGTTCTGCACCGACGTGCGCGAAGGCTACCTGCGCGTACGCTACTGCTCGCAAGCGCGTGCGATCGAGAACCAGTGCTACGTGGTGCTGTCCGGCAACGTCGGCAACCTGCCCGGCGTGAACAACTTCGACATCCAGTACGGCCAGAGCTGCATCCTCACCCCGAGCGACTTCCCGTTCGCGCGCGACGGCATCGCCGCCGACTCCACGCCGAACATCGAGACCGTGCTGTTCGCCGACCTGCGCCTGGAAAGCCTGGCCCGCGCGCGCAATGCCGGTGCCGTGCAGAACCTGAAGGATCGCCGCTTCGACCTGTACGAAACCCGCTGGCGGCCGCTGCCGCACTGACGGCGCCGGACCCAAGGTCTGCGATAATGCAGCGATGATCGAACCCGCGCCGACCCTGCCAAGCTCGTCCAACCCCCGCCTGCAGGCACTGCTCGGTCACGAATTCTTTGCGCCGCACCAGTGGAGGCGCCGGCTGGCGCTGTGGGTCGGCGCGATCGTGGTGGCACTGGCGGCGATCCTGTTCGCGAAGGCCAGCACATGGTCGTACCACCTGTTCCTGTGGATGCTCGGTTACGGCGCGTGGATACCCTTGCTGGTCACACCGGTGGTGTTCGGGCTGCTGGCCTGGGCGACCGAGGGGAAGCTGCGCGCCACCCGCGGCAGCGGCATCCCGCAAGTGATCGGCAGCATGCATATCGAGGACGAGGACTTTCGCCAGCGCATGCTGGCGCTGCCGATCGCGCTGGGGAAAATGATACTGACCCTCATCGCACTGGCAGTGGGCGCCTCGATCGGACGCGAGGGCCCGACCGTGCACGTCGGCGCCGGCCTGTTCTATTCGCTGGGCCGACGCTTCGGCTTCACCGATCCGAAAGCCTCCTCGCGCTTCATCCTCGCCGGCGGCGCCTGCGGCATCGCCGCCGCGTTCAACACGCCGCTGGCCGGCGTGGTGTTCGCGATCGAGGAACTGGCCGGCACCTTCGAACACCGCTTCAGCGGCCTGCTGCTTACCGCCGTGATCGTCGGCGGCGTGGTCTCGCTGGGCATCATGGGCAATTACTCCTACTTCGGCGAGGTGCAGGCCAGCCTGCCGCTGGGCCATGCCTGGCTTGCGGTATTGTTGACCGGGGTGATCTGCGGGCTGCTCGGTGGGCTGTTCGCGCGACTGATCCTGCTCAGCCGGCATGGGCCGCTTGCCTATGTCGGCCGCCTGCGTTCGCATGCACCGGTGCTGTTCGCCATCGGGTGCGGGCTGGCGTTGGCGCTGATCGGGTTCTTTTCGCACAACAGCGTCTACGGCACGGGTTACGACCAGGCGCGTGCCTTCGTGCAGGAGGCTGCGGTGTCGCCGGGGCAGAGCTTCGGCATCGCCAAGTTGCTGGCCAATGTCGTGTCCTACTGGGCGGGTATTCCCGGCGGCATCTTCTCGCCCGCACTGGCGGTCGGCGCCGGCCTCGGCCACAACATCGCGCACTTCCTGCCCGATGTGCCGGCGGCCTCCGTGGTGCTGCTCGGCATGAGCGCCTACCTGTCGGGCGTCACCGGCGCGCCACTGACCTCGGCCGTGATCGCCATGGAGCTGACCGACAACCAGGCGATGGTGATCCCGATCATGGCCGCGTGCCTGCTGGCCCGCGCTGCCGCCTCGCTGTTCTCGCCCACACCGGTGTACAAGGATTTCGCCGAACGCATGGTGCAGGATTTCGAACACCAGCGGGCCACCCACGCGGCGCTCTCGGAAAAGGCGCGCCTTGAAACCGAGGCCATGCAGCATGTCGGCAGGACCAGCGCGTTCGACGAACGCGCCGCCCCCGAAGAAAACACGGGCGAATCCTCGCCCGACCGCACGACCACGCCCTGAACCGCGGAGGCCACCGATGAACTCTCCACGCTGGGACCGATTGCTGCTGAACGCCACGCTCGCGACTTTCGCCGACGACACGCCCTGTGGCCTGATCGAGCAGGCGGCGATCGCGATGCAGCACGGGCGCATCGCCTGGGTGGGCCGCATGAATGAGCTGCCGGACGCGCCGCAGCTGCTCGCCGGCGAGGTCGAAGCGCTCGATGGCGCGCTGGTCAGCCCCGGCCTGATCGACTGCCATACGCACCTGGTTTTCGGTGGTGACCGGGCCGACGAGTTCGACCTGCGCCTGAACGGAGCCAGCTACGAGGAGATTGCCCGTGCCGGCGGCGGCATCGTGTCCACCGTCGAGGCCACCCGCGCCGCCAGCGAGGACATGCTGTACGCCCAGGCCTTGCCGCGCGTGCAAACCCTGCTCGCCGACGGCGTGACCACGCTGGAGATCAAATCCGGCTATGGCCTGGAGCTGGACAGCGAACGGCGCATGCTGCGCGTGGCGCGCCGGCTTGGTCGCGAACTGGGGATCAGCGTGCGCACCAGTTTCCTCGGCCTGCACGCGCTGCCGCCGGAGTACCGGGATCGACGCGACGACTACGTGGCGCTGGTCTGCGACGAGATGCTGCCGACGCTGGCCGGCGAAGGCCTGGTCGATGCGGTCGACGCGTTCTGCGAGAACATCGGGTTCACCCTGGCCGAAACCCGCCGCCTGTTCGGGCGCGCCCGCGAGCTCGGCCTGCCGGTGAAACTGCACGCGGAACAATTGTCCGACCAGGACGGCGCCGCGCTGGTCGCCGAATACGGCGGCCAGTCCGCCGATCATCTGGAGCATCTGAGCGAGTCGGGCGCCAGGGCGATGGCTGCCGCCGGCACCGTCGCCGTACTGCTGCCGGGGGCGTTCTATGCCTTGCGCGAAACGAGGCTGCCGCCGATCGACCTGCTGCGCGAACACGGCGTGCCGATGGCCGTCGCCACCGACTGCAACCCCGGTACCTCGCCGCTGCTGTCGCTGCGCATGGCAGCCGGCATGGCTTGCACCCTGTTCCGGCTGACCCCGGAAGAAGCCCTGCGCGGGGTGACCGTCCACGCGGCCCGCGCGCTGGGCCTGAGCGACCGCGGCACGCTGGCGGTAGGCCAGCGCGCCGACCTGGTGATCTGGAACGCACGCCGGCCGGCCGAGCTGTGTTACTGGATCGGCGGCAATCTCGCGCGCCGGATCTACGTTGCCGGCGAACCGGTCTCGCGGCGCAAGCCTTCCAAGCGTTCGCCCAGCACCTCGTAGAACGTCGCCGGCAATTCGGCGCGCACTGGAACCCGCCACCAGTCCGGGCGGGTGAAATGCCGGCACTTCACCGCATCCTTGTCGGTCATCAGCACGGACAGCCTATCGCCGAAATCCAGGTCGGTCGCGACAAAGGCGTGATGATCGGCGAACACATGTTCTATCGGCTCGATGCCGGCGGCGCGCAGGCTGGCGAAGAACCTCGCGGGATGGCCGATCGCCGCCACGGCGTGCACGCGCTGGCCGGCAAGATCCTGCAGGGGCCGGCGTGCATCGTCGTGCAGCGCCACCATCTCGTCGCCGAGCAATTGCATCGGGAACTCCGCGTCCGCCGGCGACGCGCCATTGCACACGCGGAAGTCCACGCGCGACAACCGGGAAAGCGGTTCGCGCAGCGGGCCGGCCGGCAACAGGTGGCCGTTGCCGAAGCGGCGCACACCATCGATCACGCAAATCTCCATGTCACGGGCCAGCGCGTAATGCTGCAAACCGTCGTCGGCGATCACCACGTCGCATCCGGCATCCAGCAGCAGACGCGCCGCGGCGGGTCGTTCGCGCCCGATCGCCACCGGCACGCCGCTGGCACGGACCAGGCAAGGTTCGTCGCCGACCTCGGCCGGGTCGGGCCGGTCGTCCAGCAACAGCGGTTCGCGCCGACGGCCGCCATGGCCGCGGCTGACGACGCCGGGACGGTAGCCGCGCGCGCGCAACGCCCCGGCCAGCGCGATGGTCAGCGGCGTCTTGCCGGTGCCGCCCACGCTGAGGTTGCCGACCACGATGACCGGCACCGGCAGGCGTATGCTGCGCAGCGCGCCGATCCGGTAGAGCCGGCCGCGCAGGCGCACCACCGCGCCGTACAACGCCGCCAGCGGCCATGTCCACCATGGCGGGCGGGCGTCGCCATACCAGGCTGATTCGAGCGTATCGATCAGCGCCATGGATGATCCTCAGTGGCCGGCCGGGCTGGCCATCAGGTCGTGGAACTGCATCCGGTGCAGCGCGGCGTACTGTCCGTCCAGCGCGATCAGCTCGGCGTGGGTGCCACGCTCGACGATGCGCCCCTGGTCCATCACCGCGATCTGGTCGGCGCCTTCCACGGTGGACAGGCGGTGGGCGATCACCAGCGTGGTGCGATCCTTCATCAGCCGCTGCAGCGCCTGCTGGATCAACCGCTCCGATTCGGTATCGAGCGCGCTGGTCGCCTCGTCCAGCACCAGGATCGGCGCGTTCTTGAGAATCGCACGGGCGATCGCGATGCGCTGGCGCTGGCCGCCGGACAAGGTGTTGCCGCCCTGCCCGACTTGCGTGTGGATGCCGTGCGGCAGCGCGGCGATGAATTCCATGGCGTTCGCCGCTTCGGCTGCGGCGACGATGTCCGCTTCGCTGGCGCCGGCCAGTTCGCCGTAGGCGATGTTGTTCGCGACCGTGTCGTCGAACAGCACCACGCTCTGCCCGACCCAGGCGATCTGTCGCCGCAACGACGCCAGCGTATAGCTTTCGTAGTCCTCGCCATCCAGCACGATGCGACCGGCACTGGGTTCGTTGAAGCGCGGCAGCAGGCTGACCAGGCTGCTCTTGCCACTGCCCGAGCGACCGACCAGCGCGGTGACCGTGCCCGGCGCGCAATCGAGATCGACTTCGCGCAGGGCTTCGACGTCGTTGCGCGGGTAGACCAGGCTCACCCCGACGAAACGCAACTCGCCGCGGGTACGCACCAGCTCGGAGGTGCCGCCGTCGCGCTCCGGCGGCAGGTCGATCACCGCAAAGATATCCTCGGCCGCGGCGATTCCGCGCTGGATGTTGGACTGCACCGTGGTCAAGCGCTTGAGCGAAGCCAGCATCGTACCCATCGCCGTCAGTACCGCCAGGAACACGCCCGGCGACATGCTCTGGAGAATCTGCGGTCGCGTACCGAGAAAAACCAGGGCCGCCAACGCCGTGGCCGCAACCAGTTGCACCGTGGAACTGGCGGCGGCATTGGTCGCTGCGATCTTGAGGTTGAGCCGACGCGTATGCCGGGTGATGTCGTCGAAGCGATTCCTTTCATGCGCCTGGCCGCCATAGACCCGCACCTCGCGATGCGCGCCGACGGATTCCTCGACGGTGCTGGTCACCGAACCCATGGTGCCCTGGATGCGCCGGCTGATCTGGCGATAACGCCGGCTGACCACGGTCGCCACAAAAGCGATTGCCGGCACCAACAACAACAGCGACAGGGTGAGATAGGCGCTGTTGTGCAGCATCACGACAAACATCGCCAGTACGGTGAAACCGTCGGTGACCGCCGTCTTTGCCGCGGTGCTGGACGCCGCAGCCACCTGCTCACTGGTGTAGGTGATGCGCGAAACCTGCTGTCCCGATGGCTCGCTTCCGAAATACGACGCCGGCAATTTCAGATACACGTTGAACACGTCGCGCTGCATCGCCTGCACGACATGCCGACCAATGTAGGACATGCCGTAGTCGCTGACGAAAGTGCCGAGCGAACGCACCACGAAGATGGCAACGATCCAGAGCGGCATCCAGAAGATCAGGTACGGGTCTTTCTGGATGAACAGCTTGTCGACAATCGTTCGCAGCAGGTTGGTGAACAAGGCCAACCCGCCACCGTCGGCCAGCATGCCGACGAAGGCGATCAGGCCGATCGCCCAGTAGCCCCGCGTGTAGCCCAGCAGGCGTTTGTAGGTCGGCCAGCTCCCGGCATCCGGCGCCTCGGCCTGGTCCACGCTCATTGAGCGGTGCCCGGCTTGCTCGGCGTGGTGGCGATCGACAGATGGGTGAAGCCGAGCTGGCCCAGCGCATCCATCGCGGTGACCACGTTCTGGTTCGGCGTCATCGCGTCGGCGCGAATCGTCACGCTCTGCTCGCGGCTGTCGCCTGCATTGCGCGCGATGGTCTGCTTCAGCGGTTCGATGCCCTCGCCCATCACCTCGTCGCTGCCCACGTAAAACCGGCCATCGCGGTCGATCATGATGGTCAGCGCGGGCGCGTTCATGTCGCGGTCCGTGATGCTGGCCTGCGGCAGGGTCACCTTCAGCCGCGAATGCTGCACGAAGGTGCTGGTCAGCACGAAGAACATCAGCAGGGTCAGCAGCACGTCGATCAACGGAATCACGTTGATCTCGAAATCGTCCCCGCGGCGGTCGTTGCCGATGCGCATGGCCGGTTCCTCAGCCTGCGCTCGGGGCGGCCGGCGCCGTGGCACGCCGTGCGCGGGCCGGGGCCGGGGCCGGTGGCGCCAGGGTCAGGTCGTCGAGCAAGGCGGTTGCCTGCTTTTCCATCCGCACGCAATAGCCCGCCACGCGCGAGCGGAAGTAGCGGTGCAGCACATAGGCGGGGATCGCCACGGTCAGGCCCGAGGCGGTGCAGATCAGCGCCTCGCCGATGCCGCCGGCCATCTTCGCCGGATCGCCGATGCCGCCGCCCATCACCTCCATGAACATGCGGATCAGGCCGATCACGGTACCGAACAGACCCAGCAGCGGGCCGATCAGGGCGATCGTGCCCAGCGTGTTGAGATAGCGCTCCATCCGGTGCACCACATGGCGACCGGTGTCCTCGATGCGCTCCTTGATGATCTCGCGCGGTTGCCGGCGCACGGCCAGCGCCGCCGCCAGCAGCTCGCCCAGCGGCGAGCCGTTCGACAGCGCTTCGAGATGGCCCGGGTCGAGCTGGCCGGTACGCGCCCACTGGCGCACCTCGTCACCCAGGCCCGGCGGCAGCACCGAGCTGCGACGCAAGGTCCAGCAGCGCTCCAGCACGATCGCCAGCGCGATCGCCGAACAGATCAGGATGGGCACCATCGCCCAGCCACCCGCCATCAGGATATCCAGCACCGTTCGACCTCGTCACCCACCGCTCGGGAAGCGCGCATGATAGCAGCGTCGCCCCCGCGTACTGCGGCAGGCGTGGCAATCCGCGCGCCGGAACGTCGTCACTCGCGCCAGTAGCGGGGCTGCCGCAGGCGCCAGCCCGGCTCGCGCCGTGGCGGCCCGTCGGCGGGAAAGTCCACTTCCAGTGCCCCCTGCACGGCGGTATTGAACAGCGGCACCCCGGCGTCGGCGTAGCGCGCCACGACCTCCGGCCGCGGGTGCCCGAAGCGGTTGCGCCAGCCCGCCGACACCAGCGCCAGCGACGGCCGCAGCGCCGCGATGAAGGCGGCGCTGGAGGAACTCTTGCTGCCATGATGAGGCACCACCAGCACCGGCGGCGGACCGGCATCCAGCGCGGCAACCACCGCCGGCTCCAGCTTCGAACTGATGTCCCCGGTCAGCAGCAGGCGGCCGCCGCGTCCCTCGACCAGCAGCACGCAGGAGCTGTCGTTGTCTCGATCACCGTCGCCGGGCGCCGGACTGAGCACGCGGAAGCGCACGCCGTCCCATTGCCACGCCTGCCCGGCCACGCATTGCGCCATCGGCACCCGCAGGCGCGCCGGCTCGCCGGCGAGGCGACGCGCCTGCGGAAACGCGTCGACCACGGCTTCGGCGCCGCCGGCATGATCGTTGTCGCCATGGCTGATCATCAGCAGATCGAGCCGCGTGACACCCAGGGCGTGGATCGCCGGCAACACCGCCGCGTCGCCCAGGTCGAAGCCCGAGGGATAGCGCGCCCCGGTGTCGTAGACCAGCGCGTGCCCGTGCGTGCGCAGCAACACGGACAGGCCCTGCCCCACGTCCAGCACCCACGCCTGGAACGCGCCCTCGGCCGGCACGCTGCGCGGTGGCAGCAACAACGGCAGGAACAACAGCGCCCCGAGCCAGCGCAGCGGCACGCCGCGCGGCAGGAACATCCACAGGGCGCCAAGCACCGCCAGCAGGAGTGCCGCAGGGTGCACCATCGGCAGATACCACTGCGCACCGGGCCAGCCCGCCATGCGCTCGAGCAGCCACCACTGCGCATGCGCGATATGCGCCGCCAGCCACAGCACCGGCGTGGCCAGCGGCGGACACAGCGCCAGCAGCAGCATGCCGAACAACGCGCAAGGCACGATCACGAAGCTGACCAGCGGCACCGCGATCAGGTTCGACAGGGCGCCCACCAGCGAGGCCTGCCCGAAGAACCACAAGGTCAGCGGCAACAAGGCCACCGTCATCAGCATTTGGCCGGCAGACAGCTCGCGCAGGAACGCGCGCCAGCCGCGCCCGTGCGACTGCAGGCACAGGATGAGAAAGGCCACGCCGACAAAAGACAGCCAGAAGCCGGCGGCCAGCACCGCCAGCGGATCGACCAGCACGATCGCGATCAGGGCCAGCGCCAGCGAATGCGCACCGCTGCTGCCGCGACGACTGCAACGTGCCAGTGCCACCACCGCGATCATCAGCAGGGTGCGCACGGTAGGCAGGCCGAAACCGGCCAGCGCGCTGTAGACGCCTGCGGCCAGCAGCGCCGCGGCAGCCTGCGCCTGCGCTCGCGGCAGCCACAGCCCGAGCCGGGGCCACATGCCGTAGACGAGCAACGCAAGCCACACTCCGAACACCGCCGCCACGCCGACGTGGAAGCCGGAAATCGCGATCAGGTGCGATACCCCGTTCGCCCGCGCCACCGCCCAGTCTTCCTGGCCGAGGCCACGCGTGTCGCCCACTGCGAACGCGCGCAACAAGGCGGCATCGTGCGGATCACGCACGCGTGTCTCGATGGCGCGGGCGATCGCCGCGCGCACCCCATCGACGCACCACGCAGGTGCGGCCAGCGCGGTGTTGCCGTCGTCGTCGCGTACATAGCCGGTGGCGACGATGCCGCGCTCCAGCGCCGACCGCTCGCTGTCGGCAGCGCCGGGGTCGAGCAGGCCGCGCGGACGCTTCAGGCGCAGCAACAAATGCCAGCGGGTACACGGCTGCAACGGTGGCGCGCCGTCGTACCACGACACCGTGATGCGTCCGTGCAGTTCGAGCGGTTGTCCATCCAGCGTGGCGCGTTCCACGCGCAGGGTGAAACGGCTGGCATCGGTACGCGCCAGCGGCAGGTCGACCAGGCTGCCGACCACCGTGACATCGCGCCCTTCCAGCGTGCGCGGCAGGCGCGCATCCATCGCCGACGCGCCGCGCCAGAGTGCCCAGGCCACCCCGAACAGCACGCAGGCCAGCCAGCGCCAGCGCGGGCAATGCCAGGCCAGACCGAGCGCCCCGAGCAGGATCACGAGCGCCCACCACGGCGAAGGCAGCCGCGGAAGACACTGCACCAGCAGCACGCCGAGCAGCAGCGCGATCGCCGTGATGATGGCCGCAGGCCTTGCCCCCGCTCGCGTCATGCCGTTCCGTCCCGCTTCCTGCCGGATAGCCCGAGCCTAGCGCGGCACATCCATGGCCGGGGATGAAAAGCCTGTAGGCAGGCACCGACCTGCCCCGTTCGACATCAACCCGCCGTGCTTTCCTGCAGCACCCCGTTGTGCAACACCAGGGTGCGATCCATCTTCGCGGCCAGGTGCGGGTCGTGGGTGACCAGGATGAAGCTGGTGCCGATCTCGCGGTTGAGCTCCAGCATCAGGGCATACACCTGGGCGGCGTTCGCCTCGTCGAGATTGCCGGTCGGCTCGTCGCCGAGCACGCAGGCCGGCCGGGTCACCAGCGCGCGCGCCACCGCACAGCGCTGGCGCTCGCCACCGGACAGTTCCGATGGCTTGTGATGGGTGCGCGCGCCCAGGCCGACCCGCTCCAGCAACGCCGTGGCCCGCTTCTGCGCCTCGCCGATCGCGGTGCCGCGGATCAGCAGCGGCATGCACACGTTCTCCAGCGCGGTGAACTCGGGCAACAGGTGGTGGAACTGGTAGATGAAACCGAGCGAACGATTGCGCACACGGCCGCGCTCGGCATCGGACAAAGTTGAAAGCACGCGGCCATCGACCTCGACCTCGCCCGCCGTGAGCGTGTCCAGGCCGCCGATGATGTGCAGCAAGGTGCTCTTGCCCGAACCCGACGCACCGACGATCGCCATCGTCTCGCCGCGCTTCAGGGTGAAGCCGACGTCGCTCAGCACATGGGTGCGCAGCCCGCCTTCGGC
>Ga0157370_10004674_pt1 | contig 15628 bp, 12 predicted proteins | sample C35metaG_FD_113463 | JGI IMG/M metagenome (GOLD analysis project Ga0157370, IMG submission 113463) | Corn rhizosphere microbial communities from Kellogg Biological Station, Michigan, USA - C3-5 metaG | ecosystem: Host-associated > Plants > Roots > Rhizosphere > Soil | place: USA: Michigan...
ATGCGTATCATGTATCCACCGGCCTCATCGGCACCCTGCAAAAAGGGGAAGGGCCTGTGATCGTGCTGCGGGCCGATATGGACGCCCTGCCGGTGCAAGAAGATACGGGGCTGCCCTTTTCATCGTCGACTGACGGATGCATGCATGCATGTGGGCACGATCTGCATATGACCATGCTGTTGGGGCTGCCCATTTACTGAAGGACGCGGCATTTGAAGGCACCGTCAAATTCGTTTTTCAACCTTCGGAGGAAGGTTCACTGCGCAGTCCTGAAAAGGGCAAATCCGGAGGACAGGTGCTGATGGAGACCGGCAAGCTTGCCGGCGCCGATGCCGCGCTGGGTCTGCATGTGCATCCGCTGTTGCCGGTAGGTCAGCTGGGATACAGGATCGGAGAGTCTTTTGCGAATGTCGGGAATTTTGCTATCCGGATAGACGGGAAGGGTGGTCATCCCGGCGCCATGAAGCATGTCATCGACCCTGTTGTGATGGCGGGACGTCTTATTACCGAAGCCCGATCCATTGTAGGACCACAACCTGACCCGCCCACCGAAGTGTTGGCCATCACACATGTGGAAACGCTGGTTGGAATTCACGGCATACTATCCCAGTCTTTTGAATGATAGAGGGATCTATGACATGCTGCTGCCTGTCAAGGAAAAAATATTTGGCAAGGACCACATCGTGGAAAATCAGCCCTATCTGATAGGAGAGGACTTTGCCTACTATTCAAGGAGCATGCCCGGACAGTTCTATTTTTTAGGGGCAAAGACGGCCGGGAATGACACTTTCTTTCTTCATCATCCCCAGGTGACCTTTAACGAGGGTTGTATCCCATATGGAGCCGGGCTTCTGGAAAGCGGGGCCTTACGGCTGCTACGGGTCCTTGCTCCGACGTTCCAGGGTGAATAGGACGCTTAATCAGCCAGTGACCGCAACAAGGTCTAAGAAAATTCTGAGTGAATTCCGGACTCAGGTTATTCAGCTGTAATTCAGTAAATTTAGACCAGCTACGGCTACATACCATTCACTTGCAAATCAACCTTTATGTCCAATAACCATGACGGTATTCGGGACCATGACCACCCACGTGACGAGGGACGCCGCGACTTCCTGAAACAGTCCTCTTTATTGTCGGCCATTGCCCTGACGCCCGGTGCGGTTCGTCGCGCCGCAGAGAACAAATGGGACGAAAAGATTGCCGATGAGCTGGGGAAAGTGCCCGTCAGCCTGGAGGTCAACGGGATATCGTACAATCTGAAAATCGACCCTCGTGTGACCCTGCTCGACCTGCTCAGGGAACAGCTTCATCTCACCGGAAGCAAGAAGGGCTGCGACCGCGGCCAATGCGGGGCCTGCACCGTGCATGTGGACGGCGCCCGGATAAACTCCTGTTTAAGCCTGGCCGTGACCAGCGAAGGCAAAAAGATCACCACTATTGAAGGGTTATCTAAGGGAGAAGAGTTACATCCGATGCAGGAATCCTTTATTAAGCATGACGGGTTCCAGTGCGGGTATTGTACATCGGGGCAGATCATGTCGGCGGTAGCCCTTGTGAAAGAGGGACGAACACAAAGTGCAGAACAGATCAGCGAATTCATGAGCGGCAATATCTGCCGCTGCGGCGCTTATTCGAATATTGTAAAAGCCATTCAGGAAGTCAAAAACCAACAGTCATGAATCCCTTCGTTTATACCAGACCTACGGATACAGGTGCGGCCATCAAGTCGCTGTCCAGGGGAAACCAGGCCTTTTTTCTGGCCGGGGGCACTAACCTGGTGGATATGATGAAGATGGGGATTGTCGTGCCGGAGAAGATCGTGGATATCAACCGTCTGCCGTTGAAGAATATCGAGCCTCTGTCAGGCGGTCTGCGGCTGGGCGCCCTGGCTACCAACACTGAGGTGGCGGATCATCCCGAAGTGTTAAAGGGCTATCCGTTGCTGTCCCTTGCCATCAACGCCGGGGCTTCCCCCCAATTGCGTAATATGGCGACCGTAGGTGGCAATTTGCTGCAACGCACCCGCTGCCCTTATTTCTTCGATCTGACCATGCCCTGTAATAAGCGGGCGCCCGGCAGCGGCTGCGGGGCCCTGGCCGGGTTCAATCGTATGCATGCCCTGTTTGGCGCCAGCGATAAATGCATAGCCGTCAATCCCAGTGATATGAGCGTAGCGCTTGCCGCCCTGGATGCCGTCGTGCGTGTAAAGGGGGCTGGCGGAGAAAGAGCAATAAAATTCGAGGATTTCCATCGCTTGCCGGGCGATCAGCCTCAGCTGGACAATACCCTGGTAACAGGAGAGCTGATCACTTCTGTGGACCTGCCCGCGGCCGCCTTCACCAGGCATGTCCATTATCTGAAGGTGCGTGACCGCAGCTCGTACGCCTTTGCGCTGGTCTCGGTGGCGGTTGCCCTGGACATGGACAAAGACAACAGCATAAAGGATGTAAGACTTGCCATGGGAGGCGTGGCGCATAAGCCCTGGCGTATGCGGGCTTCCGAAGATTTTCTTAAAGGACGATCTGCCACGGAAGATAATTTCAGGCAGGCCGCCCAGATCGCCATGCAGGGCGCCAAGGCCTACCAGTACAATCAATTCAAGCTGAAACTTGCTCCCAACACGATCCTGCAGGCGCTGAGAACAGCGTCCGCACAGGCATAAAAATATTACCATGGACAAAAGCCTTATAGGAGATCCGCTGAGCCGCGTAGATGGAAGACTAAAAGTCACGGGTGGCGCAAAATATTCGGGGGAATGGGAATTTCCCGGATTGGTTTATGGAGTGCTGGTCTCCGCCACCATTACAAATGGCAGCATCGTATCGATGGACGTGAAAGCCGCTGGACGGGCTCCAGGGGTGCTGGCCGTTATTACGCCTTTCAATGCCCCGGACGTACCGGGTTTCAAATCCGATGCCCCGCAGCCTGTACGGGGGCTGAAGCTCTTTTCTGACAAGCTCATTCATTTCAACGGTCAGCCAATCGCACTGGTCGTAGCGGAGAGTTTTGAAAAAGCTACTTATGCCGCCAGTCTTGTCAAAGCTTCCTACCAGGAAGAGGCCTTTGAGACAGACTTTGAAAAGAACAGAGACAAGGGCGTTGTGCCCCAGGGCGGGAAATACAAGGATTATGTGCGTGGAGAGGCGGATGCCTATAAAAAGGCGCCTGTCGTCATCGAACAGGAGTATCGTCAACCCACCGAGATACATCATCCGATGGAGCTGCATGTGACCATTGCCCTATGGGATGGGGACGACAAGGTCACTGTCTATACCAAGTCACAGGGTGTCATCGGCACGCAGCGCAGCATTGCCAATGCTTTTGGTCTCAAGCCGGAGAATGTACAGGTGAACTCGCGATTTGTCGGAGGGGCTTTTGGCTCTTCCCTTCGTACCTGGCCGCATGAGATAGCCACGGTGATGGCTGCCAGGCTGCTCAAACGTCCTGTAAAGCTGACATTGACCCGTGAGCAGATGTTTACGCTTGTCGGTCACAGACCATTGACCATTCAAAAGATCGGGCTGGGTGCGGATAAGGATGGAAAGCTCGTTGGCATCACGCATGAGTCTGCCAGCCAGACGGCGGTATATGAGGAGTTCACGGAAGGTTCGGTAAACGTCTCCCGATTCCTTTATGAAAGTCCGAATGCCAATACCCGTTATAAGGTCATCCCGCTGAATGTCGGCGTACCTGCGCCTATGCGGGGTCCTGGCGAGGCCACCGGCTCTTTCGCGTTGGAGTCGGCCCTGGATGAGCTGGCCTTTGCTTTGAAAATGGATCCCATCGAGCTGCGATTGAAGAACTATACCGAAAGGGACCCGGAGCGTAATCTGCCCTGGTCCAGCAAATATCTCAGGGAATGCTATGCACGTGGGGCCGAGCGCATCGGATGGGAGAACCGTCCATCCAAACCCGGCAGCCTCCGGGAAGGCGAATGGCTTGCCGGCTATGGCATTGGCTGTGGCGCTTTTGGCGCTTACCGCGGACGTGCCCTGGCCAAGGTCAAAATGATGGCGGACGGCACCGTCAATATCCAGAGCGCGACCAGCGATATTGGGCCTGGCACGGGTACTGCCATGACCCTGATAGCCTCCGACCTGCTTGGAGTGCCGGCGGGCAGGATCATCTTCGAACTGGGGAATTCATCTTTTCCAACGGCTCCCACGCAAGGAGGTTCCTCCACCGTATCCTCTGTAGGCAGCGCTGTGCATGATGCCTGTCTGGCCTTTAAGCGAAAGCTTTATGGTCTGGCGGGGATGCCGGAGAACAGTACAGACCCTATCGACTATGCCGCGGTGCTGAAGCAGCATAACCTGCCTTTTTTCGAGCTCACCGAAGAATCGCAGAGCAGCCAGCAGGCCAGAAACTATTCCATGTATTCCTTCTCGGCTCATTTTGCCAAGGTGCATGTTCATCCTTTGACCGGTGTAGTAAAGGTCAGGAGATTGATCGCTGTTGTCGACGCCGGCAGGATCGTCAGCTATAAGACGGCGTCCAGTCAAATGATCGGTGGCGCGGTCGGTGGTATTGGCATGGCCCTGACGGAAGAGGCGATCTTTGACCATAAATATGGGCGGTATGTCAACGGCAATTTTGCGGACTACCATGTACCTGTCAATGCCGACATACAGGACATCGAGGCTATTTTTATCGACAAGCCCGATCCATATATCAATCCCATCGGCACCAAGGGCATCGGCGAGATCTCGCTCATCGGCGTCGCTGCAGCCGTCGCCAATGCTGTTTTTAATGCCACGGGCAAAAGGATACGTGAGCTGCCTATCACGCCCGACAAACTTATTTAAAAGTGCGGGAATTGGTCTCGTCCGAAAAATAGCCCAATTCCCGCATACATCTAATGTCTGAGGACTTCGGCGGACTTGCTTCGACACGGTCCTTCTCGTTCGTAACCTTCGCCAGAGGCTCGGTTATGGACGAACCGCTTCCAGCGGTTCCTAAATATATGAAAGAGATCAGGGATATCATACAGGCCTATGACCTGGCCCTTCAAAAAGGGCTTCGGGCTGCGCTGGCCACCGTCGTGCATGTAGAGGGATCGTCCTATCGACGGCCCGGGGCCCGGATGCTTGTCACAGAGGACGGACGTTTAACGGGCGCCATCAGCGGCGGCTGCCTGGAAGGCGATGCGCTTCATAAAGCCTTGTTTGCTATTCAGCAGCAGCAGAATAAGCTGGTCGTCTATGATACTACGGGGGAGGACGACCTGAAATTTGGCGTGCAGCTGGGCTGTAATGGCATCGTCGACATCCTTTTCGAACCCATCGACAGCCGTCAGCCGTATAATCCCATCCAGCTGCTGCGGGAGCTTATCCGGGAAAGGAGGGATGCCGTGCTCGTTACCCTGTTCTCTTCCGACAGGACGGGACAGCAGCCGGGGACAAGCCTTCTTTATACAGGAGATGTTTTACAAACGAGCCTTCCCGGGGGGACCCAAGAGATGGTCCTGGGGGACATAAGATCAGCCTTCCAGGAGAAGGAGTCATATTTTAAACAATATCCATCATTCAACGGCTTTGTCGAGTACCTGCCTACTCCTCCTGCGCTTGTTATTGCAGGGGCAGGAAATGATGTGATACCGCTGGTAGAGATCACGTCCTTATTGGGGTGGCATACTACCGTCGTCGACGGCAGACCGCATCATGCAACCCGGGAGCGTTTTCCAAAGGCAGATGAAGTGCTGGTGGCCAAGCCGCAGGAGGTACTGAGCCGGGTCCGTACAGATGCGCATACCTTGTTTGTGCTGATGACCCACAACTACAATTATGACCTTGCATTGTTGAAGGAGCTGCTACAAAGGAATTATCCCTATATAGGCATCCTTGGCCCGCGTAAAAAGCTCGACCGTATGCTGGAGGAGCTTTCACAGGCTGGGCTGACGCCGGATGAACGGCAATTGTCCGTTCTTCATGGACCTGTCGGACTGGATATAGGCGCCGAGACAGCACAGGAGATAGCTGTCTCCATTGTGGCTGAGATCAAGGTCATACTGTCCCGCAGGGAAGGGAGCATGCTTAAAAATAAGAATCATCCCATTCATACCTAAAAAATAACACCATGGAAAATACTTTCAATTATGTCACCCGGCTTGACATCAAGTTTGATCACCTGGAAAAAATGGATATCAACCGGATGATAAGGGAGTGTACCGACAAGTGGTTCAATCAAACGCTGACAAAGGTGAATGACAGTGTAGTGCGCATCGGTATTGTAGAGGGCGAATACCATTGGCATAAGCATGACAATGACGACGAATTCTTTTATGTCCTGCAAGGTCAGCTATTGGTCGACCTGGAAGACAGGACCGTCGAGCTAAACCCCAACGAAGGATTGACCATTCCAAAAGGAGTAGTGCACCGGACGAGGGCCCCGAAAAAGACTGTAATGCTGATGGTGGAAACAAGCGCTATCCAGCCGACGGGAGACTGACCCTATGGCAAGCGGGAGTTAAGCATGGTTTTTATTCCATTTAATAATCGCTGTCCTTTCTGGTATTTATCCGTATTAAATAAATAATGAGGTAGTTTTGTCCATCAATCATAAATAGGATGGACACATTGGATAGTAAGATATTGAAGCTGCTGGCACAGAATGCCCGTATCACCGGGGCGGATATTGCCAGAAAAGTAAATCTTTCTTTACCGGCCGTTACCGAAAGGCTGCGTAAGCTCAGCAGGAGCGGTGTGATAGATAAATATACGATCCGGCTGAACAGGGAAAAACTTTCTCTTCATTTAATGGCCTTTATACATGTATGGATCGACCATACCAAAAACGTGCAAGTAAAGGACCAGATCGCCGCGATGAATGAAGTGCTGGAATGTCATCATATGGCCGGGGATTGCGATCTGCTGCTAAAAGTGCTCGTAAAGGACACGCCGGCGCTGGAAGAGCTGCTGGTGCATAAGATCAAGGCGATAAAGGCCGTCACCCGGACAAGCACTACCATCATACTGAGCACCTATAAGGAAGAGATCAACCCAAAAACGTTTTGATCATGCAGCTGGAGAAAGCCGCCCGCCTGGTGGAACAGTTCGAAAAAGGAATATTGCCCAAGGAGCAGTGGACGCATACCGCCCATTTTATAATGGCTGCCTGGTATTGTATAGAGGCGCCGTTGCCACACGCTGTCGAAAAGATAAGGGAAGGCATCAAACGATACAATGTCAGTGTGGGTGGTAAGAATACGGAGAGCTCCGGCTATCACGAGACCATTACTCTTTTTTATACGATGACCATTGCGCATTACCTGGTCGCGACAGGTGTCAGGGCTTTGACGGATGAAACGTTATCCGTGTTCCTGCAGCAGCCGTTCTTAGCGAAGGAGCATATACATCAGTTCTACAGTAAAGAGCTGCTGATGAGCGTGGAGGCCCGGCGTGGCTGGGTAGAGCCTGACCGAATTATTTCTCTTTAGACTTGTTGTCCAGGATGCTCTCGAGCTTCTTCAACCGGGTGGTCCAGAACTTATCGAATAGGTCGATGAACTCCTGCAATTCATTAAATCCATCCTGTCTCAAGGTGCAATAGCGTTCCCTTCCAATGTCCTTTATGGAAATGAATTTCGCATGGTGAAGGATCTTTACATGTTTGGATACGGCGGGCCGGCTCATGTCGAAGTTCTCCGCCAGCGCGCTGATGGTCATGTTGTCCTTCGAAAGCATTTGCAGCATTTGTCTGCGGCTGGGGTCAGCGATGACCTGGAAAGCGTCAAGCGTATTGGTTGGCATGGCGAAAGGTAACCTTTGAGTTACTCAAAGATACAAAACCTTTGTCAAAACCGCCGGAAGCGGTTCGTCCGAAGGACAGACATCACTCAGTCCTGAGCGCAGCTATGGGATTGCGTCTGGCCGCCCTGAGCGTTTGGGACCCGATGGCTGTCAGCCCCGGTATCAGCAGGATCAGGATGCCGGTAAGGATGGTGTCCCAGCCCAATGTCACTCTGTTGGGGAACTTATTCAGCCAAAGGCTGTTCAGGAAATAGCTCAGGGGCGCCGCAATAAGAATGGCGATCACCAGCACCTGTATGAATTCTTTCGAGAGCAGCATTGCGATCCCAAGCTCCTTTCCACCCAGCGTTTTGCGTATACCCACTTCCTTGATCCTTCGTTCGGTGGTATAGGTCGCCATGCCCAGCATTCCCAGGGAGGCAATGGTGATGGCAATAAAAGCCATATAACCCAGGATGGAGACGATGTCGAATAACCCCTGGGAGACGGCGGCCAGCTCATCGTCAAAGAACTGATATTGGAACGAGTGCACCGGGTCGATGGTCCTCCATTTTTTCTCCAGCGCCGACACTGTGCTGCGCAGATCAGCGGAGGCGATCTTCACATTGACAAACCTAAGGAGGGCCGGGATATTCTGTAATACCAGCGGCTCGATCCGGTCATGGTCGAGACCCAGGTGAAAATCCCTGATCACGCCGGCAACCTGCAGGATGCTGCTGTCATTGCCCGCCGGCCGGAGGAAGGCGCCGACAGCCGCGGCAGGATCATTAAAGCCCAGGGCCTTTACAGCGGATTCGTTTAACAATACATACCGGCCGGTGTCACCCGCCGGCAAGCCTTTTCCCGCCACCAATGGGAGCTGCAGAAGCCCGATGAAATTCTCATCCGTACGCAGCGCCGTCATGGGAATATAATCTTCCTTGCCGTCCGCTCTTTTCAGGCTGGTTCCTTCCGACCTGCCGGTGGCGGGGATATATTCACAGGCGGAGATCTTCTCCACACCCGGGACGGTGTTGAGCTCCCTGGCTACCTTACGATAGTCGTTGCCTTGTAGCGGTATGTTTACAATATTGTTCGATGTAAACTCATACTTGAATTTCAGGTAATGGGTGAACTGATGGAAGATAAGGGTCGTGGAGATAATAAAGATCAGGGAAACCGCAAACTGCGCGACGCTCAGTATTTTTCGCAACGACAGTCTGCCGGGGCGGATACCGGCCAGGCTCCTGAGCACTTTTGCCGGCTGGAACCCGGAAAGATAGAGGGCAGGATAAACGCCCGCGACCAGACCAATCAACAATGCGAATAATACAAAGATGGTAAAAACCGGCCAGCCTGCCTGCAGCTCGAAATGTAAGTATTGGTTCAGCCAAAGTCCGACGAACGCGGCCCGCAGGAAAAAAAGAAAGACGATGGACAGTAAAAGGGCGAAGAGGGCGGTAAGGATGGATTCACTGAGGAATTGAAAGATGATATTCTTCCGCGCTGCGCCATTGACCTTACGGATGCCGATCTCCCGGGCACGGGTCAAAGCCCTTGCAATGGAGAGGTTGGTATAGTTCAGACAGGCCGAGATCAGGATGATCAGGGCAATGATCGACAAAAAGTAGTATACTACTCTGGGGAGGTTGGTATTTGGCTCATTGCCAAGCAGCATGCCCGGCGAGATGGCCGTCAATGCCTGTCCCTTTATTGTGAAACCTTTCAGATCGGGGATGCCGGCGGTATGAGGTTTGACCAGACTGACGAGAGATGCGTCGAGGTCGGCGGGCGTCCGTCCTGGTTTGAGCAGGGCATAAGTATAGCATTGAAAAAAATTCTTCCAGTCATTCCTGCTATCCCCTCTTTTTTTATCCGCAATGAGGAGAGGAAGAGAGGAGACGGAGAACAATGCACCGAATTGGAGGTGGCTCCGGTAGTTTACATTTTCCAGCACGCCGGTAATGGTATAGCTGCCCCAGGCAACGGGGGTAGAGGATTCATTTCCACCCTTGACGCTTAGTCCCCGGTCGGTAAAAGCCACTGTCTTCCCAATGGGATCCTCATCCCCGAACAGCCGGTGGGCGGCTTCGGCAGACAGCACGATGGAGTTAGGAGCACTCAGCGCAGTCCCGGGATCGCCTTTGCCAAGCCGGAAGCTGAAAACTTGGAAGAAAGCAGGGTCGGCAAAATAGCCTCTTAATTCCGTGGATATATTGTTGTATACAGCATCTCCACCAACTCCCATGGCAAGGCGGGTAGATTCCAACACAACGGGATCTTCATTCCTCAATGCATCGGCCAGCGGGAAAGGGCTGGTGGCATAGGCGTGGCGGAGGTCGGGCTTGTCGGAGATGATCCTGTAAATATGATCCTTATTCGTATGGAACTGGTCATAGCTGTGCTGATCCGCCAGCATAAGCATGATCAGCATGCAAACGGACATGGCGGCAGCAAGGCCAAATACGTTGATAAAGGAAAAGGTCTTGTATTTCAGGAAGTTCCTGATCCCTACTTTCAGGTAATTGAAGATCATGAGCTCATTTTCAGTCTAAGACGACCCTTTTGCCGGTGAGGTTACACCCCGCCTGGGGCTTGCGAATATGGATTAGTTTACATATTTTAGTGGTTCCTATCCATCAATCCTTCGCAGACACCAGCACGTTACAGCTCTCCTCTTTCCGCAAACAGGTCATTTCTAAACAACTGTATGAAGCAAACATTGATCCTGGGGGGGATGCTGGCACTCTTTGCTATTTCCACCAACGCGCAGGTAGACGTGCTCACACAGCACAACGACCTTAACCGGACGGGCTGGAACAGCCAGGAAACCCAATTGAATAGCAAGAATGTAAAGACCGGAAGTTTTGGCAAGCTATTTACCGATGCGCTGGATGACAAGGTGTATGCACAGCCGCTGATAGTCTCCGGCGTCAATATGCCGGGCGTGGGCGCCCGAAATGTGGTGTATGTCGCCACTGTCAATAACACCGTCTATGCTTTCGATGCGGACAGCGTCCGGGTGAACGGGGCTTTCTGGAAAACCAGCCTCACGTCATCAGGGACGAGGCCCCCTACAAACAAAGATCTGACCCCGCCATTGTGCGGAGGAGCCTACAATGATTTTTCGGGGAATATGGGTATCGTCGGGACTCCGGTGATCGACAAGACCGCAGGGACCCTATATGTAGTATCCCGGAGCGTGACGACCAACGGCACAAATGTCTTTACTCAATACCTGCATGCCCTGGATATCAAGACGGGAGCCGAAAAGGCGGGCAGCCCTGTGACTATCACCGCTCAGGTGAACGGCGCCGGCGATGGGAGTGTTGGCGGAGTGATCTCATTCGACCCCAAGAAACAAAACCAGCGACCCGGCCTGCTTCTGCTGAACGGGATCGTATATATAGGGTGGGCTTCCCATTGCGACTGGGACCCTTATCATGGCTGGTTAATTGGTTATGATGCCACTACTCTGCAACAGAAGATAGTATACAATACCACTCCGGGAGGTGGAGAGGGGGGGATCTGGATGAGCGGAGCGGGCCCGGCGGCAGATGCGCTTGGTAATATTTTCCTGTCCACCGGAAATGGGACGGTAGGCGTTTCGGGCAACCCTGCTGATCCGACCAACCGTGGGGAGGGAGTGGTCAAGCTGACACCTTCGGGCAGCACGATGACAGTGAGCAGTTTCTTTACACCCTATAACTATAGCGACCTGGATGCCGCAGATCTGGACTTCGGGGCTCCGAATGTCATATTGATCCCGAATACCCAGCTGGTTGCCACGGGGTCGAAAGAGGGCAGGCTCTATGTGCTGGATCAAAATAACCTGGGAGGAGTTTCGGCCACCACCAACAACGTGATACAATCCATCGATCTCGGCTCCTCCGCTCATATGCGAACGGCGCTGGGCTATTATAAAGGCGCCAGCCATGAGTTCGTCTACTCCTGGCCGGAAAACTCGCTGCTGAAGGCCTTCCCTGTGGATAGGGTGGCGGGCAAGCTGAATGCTGCCGGCCTTGTCTCCAGCGGTATACAGGGGCCCATAGGCAACAGCGGAGCGATGATATCCACTTCTTCCAACGGCGCCGTGGATTCAACGGGCATCCTCTGGGTAAGTCATTCCAACAACTGCGATGCCAACCAGTCCCAATGTCCGGGTATCCTGCGAGCCATCAATGCCAACGATGTAACGCAGGAGCTTTGGAATTCCAACATGGTGGCGAATGACAATGTGGGCACTTATTCCAAATTTGTCTGTCCTACGATCGCTAACGGTAAGGTATATCTGCCTACCAATGCCGGGAAGCTGCTGGTATATGGATTGACGGGCGGTAGCACGGATACCTGCAATTCCTCGAATGTAGCGCTGAACAAGACCGCCACGGCTTCTTCGGTGAGGTCCGTCAGCAACCCGGCCTCTGCCGCCGTGGATGGCAATCTGTCTACTTCCTGGGCCAGCAATTCGACCAATGGGGAATGGATCTATATAGACCTGACTGCAAAATATGATCTATGCCGTGTAGTGTTGCGTTGGCAGAACACGGCCGCCGTCGACTACAACATCGATGTTTCCGATGACGCCAGCAGCTGGACGACCATCGCCACGGTCCGCGGCGCCAATCCGGCCACCCTAACCAGCACGATCAACCTACACGGTTCGGGTCGCTATGTGCGTATGCAGGGGATCACTCCGGGCACGGCGGGGGGTTTTTATGCATTGCTTGAAATGGAAGTCTATGGCACGCCTGCCGTCACCTGCGCTTCACCCAGCGGGTTCAGCACCACCAACCAGTCGGATGGCAGCGTTCTGCTCAGCTGGCAGGCGGTGGCAAATGCCTCAGGGTATACCATACAGTACCGGAATGTGAGTGTCAGTGACTGGACTACGATCACCAGCAATACAAATTCCGTTGTTCTGCCCGCCCTTTCCTGCGGGTATGACTATTTCTACCAGGTGGCTTCGACCTGTACGGGCGGGCAGCAGAGCGCGTATTCTTCAGCCGGCGGTTTTTCTACCCCGACCTGTCCCGTCAACTGTCCACAGCTACCGACCCGATGGAGCAGCGCCGACATCGGTAATGTCGGGGTTGCCGGATCTGCCTGTTATCTCTCTCAATTCCTGGTATATATTGTCAAGGGCTCTGGAAGTGACATCGGAGGAACTTCGGATGCTTTCCGGTTTGCCTATGTCAGCGTAACAGGAGATGATCAGATCGTTGCCCAGGTCGCCGATCTGGACAATGTTGCGTCTAACAACAAGGCGGGCATCATGATCCGGGAGAACAGCAGCGCCGGGGCCCGTAATGCCTTTATCGGGATCACCAGCAGCCAGGGGGCCGTTTTTCAATACAGGGCTGCCACCGGCGGCAGCACTACCGTCAATACCGTCGCCGGTCCCAAGAAGGGCTATTGGGTCAAGCTGGTAAAGAGCGGTTCCAACTTTGCTGGATATTTCTCTTCAAATGGGACAAGCTGGACACAGCTAGGCCCGGTCATAAATCTGGGCTTTGGAGCCACCACTGCTGTTTCCGGTGGATATGCCGTTACCAGTCACAATAACACGACGCTGTCTTCAGCCAGTTTCACTAATTTCTCTCAATCCACACCCGCACCTCTACCGCTGACTCTGACCAGCTTCACCGGTAAGAACATGGACGATCAGTACGTCGCCTTGCAATGGACAACTGGCATGGAACAAAATGTCGATCATTTTGAAGTGGAAAGATGTTTGGATGGCATTCATTTTAGGACCGTGCTGACGGTGAAGGCTGTTGGCAACAGCAGGACGGAGCAGCAATATACGGGCAACGACATGTCGCCTGGCTCGGGGATGAGCTATTACCGCCTGAGAATGGTCGATCTTGACGGCAACTTTACCTATTCTCCCATTGTCGTTGTGCGGATGGGTAAAAAGTCTGTCGAACCATTGATCTATCCCAACCCGGTGGACGGTGCTATCAACATTGTTGCAGGACGGGAGTCTATGAAGGAAGTAAATGTGTATGATGCGTCCGGCAGGAGATCCATTCAGATGATCAATACAACGGCGTCGTCCACATTGGCGATCCCATGTGACGACCTGGCCCCGGGTATTTATATTGTAGAGATCAGGACGGATACGCAGCGATATCTGAAAAAGGTGATCAAGCGTTGATGATCCGGGAGTCGGCAAAAGGGCATAAATTGCGTTATGAGCAAGGCAAAATACCCGGAGTCTGAACTGCCTGTCCTTTCCAAAGCGGTCCTTGAACAGGAAAGAAAGGTGCTTTTAGACCTGGGTAATGATATCACCCGGGTCCGGGATAAAAATGATCTGCTCGTCCTTTTTTCCAAGCGGGTCAAAAGCTATTTCTATTTTACGCACACCATCGTCACCCTCATCGACTATAAGGATGAGACCTATATACCATTCCTGCTGGATAACGATAACTCTCCTATCAGGGATCATGCGATGTATCCGGAATTGATCAAAGCCCGGTTTAGCCTGAATGAGCCCTTTATACAGACGGTATTGCACACGGATGGCCCCGTCTATTACCTGCTGGAGGATATCATGGACCAGCCGAAAAGCCCCTCCTTCCTCCGCGTGAACTACGAGAAGGGGGTGAGGGAAATATTGATGACCCGGCTCATGAAGGAAGACAAGCCGATGGGCTTTATCCATATCTATAGCGACAGGCCCGGAAGCTTCACCAATGAGTTCAGGAGCGTCATAAAAGGCATAACCCCTCAGCTGTCGGGCGCCGTCTCCAATATCATCAAGAACGAAGAGATACTTAAAAAGGAGAGGGAGAAATCCCTTTTACTCGATTTCAGCTCCGACGTGGCGGCAGTACGGACGAAGGATGACCTGGACACTGTCGTCCGCACCTTTCTGAACAAGGTCAGTCCCATGCGCGCCTATGTCATCCGGAAGATCAACGAGGATAAGGCTACCATGAGCGCATATGTCTATGACCCCGGTGTCATGGGCATCGACAGTAAGGACCTGAAGAAGCTGACCACCACTCATTTCCCTATCAATGACGGATTGCACAGCCGTGTGCTGGACAGCGCTATTCCTTTGTTGTTTATCATAGAAAGAGAGATGCAACGAGGCAATGGCGTCGACTATCTGCAGTATTGGAAAAGGATGGGATACAGGACCATTGTGGGTGTCCGGCTGCGGAACGGAGAGACCAACCTGGGCATTTTATGGCTGGGCATCGAAGAGATCAATATCCAATTGCTGCAAGGTATCTGTAGCCAGATATCTGTCGCCATGGCCAATATCATCGCCAATGAACAGGTTATCAAAAAACAGGAGGAGCAGGCCTTTTTGCTGGACTTCAGCACTGAAATTACACAGATAAGGACCAAGCCTGAGCTGCAGGAAGCGATATTCAAGGTGCTGGACAAAGTAATGCATACGCAGCTGGCTATGATCCGGGTCATCGATGACGACGGATTCCACCTGTCCCCGTTCATGTTCGACCGGACATTATTTAAGAATCCTCCGGTAAATTTTGATGAAATGGCGGCCCACAAGATCACCGTCGAGGAACCTTATACGTCCCGGGTACTGGCCAGTAAGGAAGGTCTGGTGTTCAATGTGGAGGAAGAAATAAAGAGCGGCAATGACTATGCGAAGCTTTGGAAGACCACCGGGCTGAAGAATATGTACAGTCTGCCATTGAGGGCGGGCGACAAGAACATCGGCACGATATGGATACTGGCCAATAAGCTGAGCCCGCTGATGATGAAAGGCATTTGTTCCCAGATATCCATCGCCATCGACAATATACAGGCCAATGAAAAGCTGCTGGCGTATAAGAAACGGCTGGAGGTTGAGAACGATTATCTGAAGGAGCAGATCCGGACTTTGTATAATTTTTCGGAGATCATCGGCAACGGCG
>Ga0157370_10004678_pt1 | contig 15611 bp, 10 predicted proteins | sample C35metaG_FD_113463 | JGI IMG/M metagenome (GOLD analysis project Ga0157370, IMG submission 113463) | Corn rhizosphere microbial communities from Kellogg Biological Station, Michigan, USA - C3-5 metaG | ecosystem: Host-associated > Plants > Roots > Rhizosphere > Soil | place: USA: Michigan...
AACTTCTCGAATAGCCACCCCACCGCCCATAGCGCAACCGAAGGCACGGCGGCCCCGATCAGGGCGTCGATAAACGGCATTCCGAATATCGAATCCCGCGGCGGCACGAACCATGAGATCACCAGCCCGGCGCACAATCCCCCGATCGTAAACTCATCCGGCAGCAGCAGCGCCTCCAGGTCCGTAAAGATCAGCGCAATCAGAATCGAAGCGAAAACGCACCATTTCAGCGCCACAGGCGTAAAGCCGCCCGCCCGCCATACGAAATAGAAGAATGCCGCCGCTGTCAGGACCTCAACCGCCGGATAGCGCCACGAAATCCGCGTCCCGCACTGGCGGCACCGCCCTCGGAGAACTACGTAGCTCAAAAGCGGGATATTGTCGTACGCGGCGATCTGCCCCTCGCACTCCGGGCACCGCGAACGTGGCCGCACCACGGATAGATCGCGCGGCCACCGGTAAATACAGACATTCAGAAAACTGCCGAAAAGCAACCCGAAAAGGCTGGCCAGCAGACCGGCCGGCAGCGCCGCCTCAGGCGGCACTCGTCACTCGCCGGTACGCCTCAACCGTCTTCCGCACCATCCGTTCTTCCGTGAAGGATTCAATCACCATCTGGCGCGCCGCTCTGCCCAGGTCGGGATTGATCCTGCGGAATGCTCCCGCCAGCGACTCGGCGTCATTGGATACCAGGATCCCGTTCACGCCATCGGTAATCAGTTCCGGAATTCCCCCCACATTGCTCGCGATCACTGTCACGCCGTGCGCCATGCCCAGCAGAATTCCAGAGCCCAGGCCCTCGGATCGGGTCATATAAACCATGGCGCGGGCCCGCGGAAGGTCGGCTTCCAGGTTCTCCGAAAGCACCACTTCCACCTTCGCCAGGCGCGCCCCTTCCAGTGCGATGTCCACGCATTTCTCCGGATCGTTGGACGCGGGTACGACGATGGCGGAGCCGCTCGCCGCTTTCTCCGGAACCGCTACCCCGTCGCCTACGGTCACAATCCGCCGCTCCTCCACCCCGGCTTGTCGCAGCTCCAGCGCGACATATCGTGAAATTGCGATAAACAGGTCTGCCTGCCTGTATTTCCACTGCGATGCGAGCGAATGCCCGATAGGAAACGCCACTCGCCGCGCCACCACCAGCGGCGCGCGCGCGAACATTGCCCCATAGGTGTGGCTGTGGGCATCGTGGGCGTGAACCACATCGTAACCGCGTGAGAAAACCCCCAGCCGAAGCGGTCGCACCACATCCGCCGGAACCCCCATTTCGGCCGCCGCCGTTAGCAGCGGCGCGTGTTCGGGCGCCAGCAGCATCGATTCGTGCCCGGCCTTCAGTAATCCCGCATGCAGCTTGAGCGCCTGCCATTGCCCTCCGCGCATTTCCCGCCCCGAATCGAGATGCAGAATCCTCATCGGCTTCCCCGCCAAGGCTTGTCGTTCGCGTCTTTTAAATCAGGCCAAGGCCTGTCCTTCGCGTCTTTCAAACTAGGTGAAGCCGGGCCCTTCACATATTTCAATCTGAGCCCTGTAGTAGCCTTCGCGTATTTAAGAAATGTGTACAAAGCCGCCATCCACGCAATCGCCAGGCCCTGCGCTCCGTCCAGAAAACCACGCCGGATCACCCAGGTCCGGATAAATGTCCACACCGGGTCAACTGCCAGCCTGCGAAGCGGAATCTCCACGCCGCGGTCGATCAGCTCGCGCGCGGCGAGCGTCGTGTACCGGTCGAGCGTCCGCAGATGCTCCGAAAGCGAGTCGCACGTGAAATGCAGCAGCTTCCCCTCGAGTCTTCCGATGCGCCCGCGAACCGTCACGCTTTCATGCACGTAGTCACCGGTCCATTCGGCCCGTGTGCGATCGTACAGCCGAATCTTTCGGTCGGGATACCACCCGCCGTGCAGTATCCAGCGGCCAAGATACTGCGCCAGCCGCGGCATCGAATAACCGGCGCAATCCGGCGTTCGGGTTTTCAGCTCCAGGATCTCGCCCTCCAGCTCCTCTGAAACAGACTCGTCGGCGTCAATCGAGAGAATCCAGTCGAAGGAAGCGCGTCCCGCGGCAAAATTCTTCTGCGCCGCGTATCCGCGCCATCGCTCCTCGATGACCCGCGCTCCAAGCCCGGCCGCGATCTCCCGCGTTCTGTCCGTCGAGCCGCTGTCGACCACCACAATTTCATCCGCCGCCCGCAGGCTCTCGATCGCGCGCGCAATATTGCGTTCTTCGTTGAGCGTGACGATCGTGGCGCTGATTCGCAAAGCGTGAGATTAACAAGTCCCCGCCTGATGGCGGGTTCGGTAAACGCCCTAACGCGAATTTCAATCCCGCCTCAATGGCGAATCTCAATCAACGCCAGTGTCTGTGGCTTCAGCGTGATCGCGCCTCCCCTCAGCGGGCGCGCCGGCTTCATCTTCGCCGCCTCCCGCAGCGTCTGCTGCTGCTGGCGGCTCGGAAATGCGGGCATCCCCATCTGCCGCCATTTCTCCAGCGCTGAACCCGAATCCGGACTCACTTCCCTTACCCGCATCGTTTTCGCTCGCGGCGCCTCGATCCGGAACGCGCGATCCGGCGCATTCTCGCCCGGTTCTGCATAGTTCCACAGCGCAAGCGCAATGGAGCCGTCCTTCCGGCGCGTGATCAGGGCGCTGCCTGACGCCGTCTCGAGCCGCTCATCTCCCAGTTCATGGAGCAGCGCGAAGGCGTTGAATGCCGCTTTCTGGATGTGCCCCGCGGCGATCAGCCCATATCCTCCGTAAAACGGCTTTTTCACTATTCCCTGCTCCTCGAACACATCCGAAAAGCACCAGTACGACATCATGTCCGAAAGTCCGTCAGCCGCGCTGATGTGGTTCGCGAGCCACGGTCCCATGAACGATGAGTCGGTCACGTTCGGGTCGTTCAGATACGTTGCGTTGTATTCACTCCAGATGATCGGCAGCTTCGGTCGCGCCGACCGCGCCACCTCCTCATGTACCTTCTGCGCCGCCCGCGCCACCATCTCGCGCCGTGGAATCTTCTCATGAGTTCCAAACACGTCTTCCGCCGTATCGTTGCCATAGACATGTGTAGAAACAAAATCCACCGGCACGTTTTCCCGCACGCAATGCTCGATAAATGCCGGAATCCACGCGGCCTGCGCCGTCGCCGGCCCCCCGACTCTAAGCTTCGCGTCCACCGATTTAACCGCTTTCGCGGCGTGGTCGTATAACTCGAAGTAAGTCGATTGCTTCGGTTCCCCTGTCCAGAAGTCGATATTTGGCTCGTTCCAGATCTCGAAATACCATTTCTCTACTTCTGTCGAACCATAACGTTCGATAACATGCCGGGTAAATGCTTCTATCAGCCGCGCCCAGGCGGAGTAATCTTTCGGTGGGTTGGGCAGTGGCTTATACCAGAACGCGTGTGGCTTGTCGGACACAGCCAGCGCCTTCGGCATGAAACTCAATTCCACAAAAGGCCGCACGCCCATCTCGATTAAACCGTCATAAATTTCGTCGATATATGAAAAATTGTAGGAGCCGTCCGGGTTTACGGCTCCGGTTTCTTCGTCGAAAATTCCGTGGAACCGGACGTACTCGATCCCAGTCGCCGCCCGTACCGCCCGCAGATCGTCGCGCCAGCTTTGGCGCAGCGAGAGGATGGCTCGGCCCGAGCCGAACATCGCTTCCCAATAGTGCGGAAAGGGCCTTCCAGGGCTGTGGAACTCGATATGAATGGCTTCCGGGCCGCTCTGGCCCGAAGCTGGCTGAGCTGGAGAAAACATGCCGATGAGAACAATCGCGGGAACGAAACACCTGTTCATGGAGCGGACCAGACCGGTTATTGAAAGCCGGCTGGAACTTCGCCGGCCTCTGCTCTGATTTTGTCGGGGAAATGCTTTGAAATTAATTAAGTTTTGGAAATTTCGCGGAAAAACTGTTGCGCCCTGCACCTTGGGACGGTTATAGTTCATTCTTGCTGGGATTGTCCAATTCCCTTGACAGGGGTTCGGCAGTGATATATCAAAGATCTTTGCCTCAGTAAGTTCGGCAATCTTAGAGTTGCGGCAGCGGGCGCCAAAAAGTTAAAAAAACAGCCCGCGCCGAACCAGGATGTTCCAGGGCAGGCAGACCACTTGAGGGAAGCCTGAATGGGGCCGGATTCTCCGCCCGACACGGAGAGCTACCCGGGACTACAAAAGTATTTGTTTGCAGTAGAGGCTCAGGTTGTAGCGTACTTCGACTGACTCACAGAGAGGATTTCACAAGGAGAAGGAAATGAATTTTCGCAAGGGAATTTTTGCGCTTGCGCTCGGGAGCCTCGGGCTCACAGGCATCGCAAGCGCGCAATATACGTGCACGAGCGCAACGGCGACTACGGGAACCGCCTTTGTGCGCGTTGAAGGCACAACCGAACTCGTGCCGTCGTTAACGATTGGTGGCTGCACAGTCGGTGCGACGCCCACATCCGCCACCATTACGGTTACCACATCCGCGGGTGTCACAAACGCCAATGTTCCCAGCCAGAGCTACACCGATGCGACGGCAACGTTCTTTGGAGGGACCGCAGTAAACGGCACGCTGAGCGGTAACGTCCTGACCTTTACGGCAAGCGGAGCTGGTCTTGGCGCAACGCTTGGCTCCGGGATTGTTATTGCGGGTGTGCGCGTGAATGCTGCCAGCGTCCCAGTGAACACGAGTATTACAGAGACCGCCACTGCTGGCCCCAACGTGATCCTGACGTCTCCCGCGGCGGCAGCCACTCCGATCGCTTACACGCAGCAGGGTATGGCAAAGCCGGTGTTCCAGGGATTTGCAAACAAAGCAATCTGCGCAGCGGGTACTGCCGTTGTGCCGCTTGGCCAGGCAGCCGTTAGCTCGGGATTCAACGGTGCGTTCGTTCCGGAAGGCACGGGAAGTGATTTGTACATCAGCGTGAATTTCGGCAATCTCGCCGGTGGCGCAAATTATTATGTGCCGGTAACGATAAACAGCGCAAATGGGACGGATGTTCTGAATGTGACGAAGGCCGAGTTGGTTGCCTCAAACACCACAACGGCAGTGCAAACAGGGAGCGCTATTGGACCCTCCGGCGGTACGCAGGTATCTGGCGTTGCTCAGTTGACGGCAACCAACGGCTCCGGTTCCGCTCTTTATCACCTCACCGGCGCAAGCGCCGCTGGCGTCGAGGCTTTCATCGTGCCGCTGTATGGTGTAGCGACAACCGGGGCCACCGCTGGCGTTACCTCCTCCCCAACAGTTACTGCTACCTTCGTCGGAAACGGTTCGGCTTCGTATGACCAGTTCTCATCAACCCAGAACCCCGCGTCTGTGTCGGCTTCCGGCAGCGCGGCACCTTTGACCGGCCTGGCATGGCCGACTACACCCGGCGCACTCACTGGTGTCACCACGGGTGGCGGCCAGCTGACGACCTGCGCCACGACTCTGCTATTCCCCTACATCCTGAACGCGGGCGGATACGATACCGGCATCGCGCTCACCAACGCATCCGCTGGAACGAGCCTGTCGCAGGATGGAACCTGCTCCGTGAAGTTCTATGGAACGGGTGTACCGGCGACCAATCCGTACGTGACCGGCACGATCACTGCAGGTAGCGTGGGAGCATTCACGGTCTCCAGTCAGGCTTCTGGCTTCGTCGGTTATGCCATCGCAACCTGCAACTTCCAGGATGCGCACGGTTTCGCTTTCATCACTGATGGTTTCGGCGCGCCTGGTCGTGGTCTGTCGCAAGGCTATCTCGCCATCGTTACCTCGGCCGGCGGAACGGCAATCACCACTTCTCCGTTCTAGCTTTGACCAACTGGTTGACGAAAGGGAGGGCTTCGGCCCTCCCTTTTTCATTTGCCGCTCTATGCGAGACTGGTGTTTTCCCGAATGAGGTTTGTCCCGTTTCTGCTTCTGTTTTTTTCTCTCTCAGGTATCTCCGCTGAACCACCCCGTGGCGTCGAACCGGCCCTCCGCGCAAGAGTCGATGAATTCTACGGCCTTTTAATCCAGCACAAATCCAGAGCCGCCGAAGCTCTGGTCGCGGACGACACCAAAGATTATTACTACGATTCTCAAAAGCCGGACATTGAGTCGTATGTGATCGACAAAATCGCCTGGGGCCCGTCATTCGAGACCGCCGAGGTCACCATCAACGCCAAAATGCACATGATGTTTCCCGGCGTCGGTCCCCAGACTGTTCCCATGAAGTTCCCCAGCACCTGGAAAATTGATAACGGCAAATGGTGCTGGTACATCGATCCTGCCCGGCTTGCAAACAGCCCCTTCGGCAAGCTTCAGTCCGCGCCGGGAAGTGCAGATAATTCCTCGCCGAAGGCTGTCGTCACGCCGGAGATGTTGAAAGCTGCGGTGCGCCCGGAGGGTTATCAGATTGTAATCAATCTGCAAGGCGACCGAGCCAGTTCGCTCAAATTCACCAATTCCCTTCCGGGACCCGTAACACTCGAGGCTCCTCAGGCCCCCGGGCTGAAAATAGAGATCGCCGACTCCATCATTGGTGGAGGTAAATCAACCGTTGTTACCTTCCGGCACGAGCCCAGGAACGGCGCGCAGCCCTCACCGCTGATCTTCACCGTGGCCCCTACCGGCCAAAAGATCGCAATACAGGCCATCTACTCCGTCAATAACCACTAAGGCGCGCCGACTCCCTTCCGCTATCCTGTTTCCACAGGAGGCTTCTTGCGCGCTCAATTCGCCGCCGCCCTCATCTGCTCCTCCGCGATCGCCTGCGCGGCATCGCTCCCCTCTTCTGAAATCGGCCCCGCCTCCTGGCGCGCTTCCCATGGCCGCGCCGTTCAGGATCGCTCTGTCACCCACGATGGCCAGCCCGGCATCCGGCTCGAGCCGTCCGATTCGCAATCCGTGACAGACGCCGTCGCCGCCTCCGAACCCGTCACTCTCGCCATCGGCCACTGGTACGAACTCTCCGGCTTCATCCGCACCAGCGATGTCGAGGTCCATGACATCGGCCGCTCGCCAATATCGGTCGGCGCCACCCTTTCCATGTCGTCGATGCCCTTTGACGTGCATTCCGAATCGCTCGGCGGCACACGCCCGTGGACGCCCGTCCATCTCCGTTTTCAGGCCACCACCAGCCGCGATGAAATCGTCCTCAGTGTCGGCCGCTACGGCAAAGCTGCGGGAAAAGCCTGGTTCTCCGGCATCCGCCTCGTCGAAGCAGATCCGAATGGCGTAGCGCCCTCGAAAGCCTCCGTCCGCACCTTCGGCCCCGCGTACCGCTTCCCGCAGCATGGCTGGATCTATCTGCATATCGAAGGCGCGCCCTATGAGCGCGGTTTCCAGCACGGCTATCTCATGTCGAAGGAAATCGGGCGTTACATTGCCCGTTGCGCCGCGCTGCTCGATTCGAAAGACCCGGAGCACATCTGGGAATGGGCCCGCACCCAGTCCGATGCTCTCTTCCTGCGCCGCTTCGATGAGGAGATCCGCCTCGAAATGAGCGGCATCGCCGATGGCGCAGCCGCCGCGGGCGCGAAATGGCGCGAGCGCAAAATCGATCTGCGCGACATCGTCGCCCTCAACACCCTGACGGAGCTGGACCTCCTGCAGGCCGCCATGCCCATGACGCCCACCGGCCTCGAAAGCCTGCCCCTCACGCCGCCCTCCTACTTCGATCGCAAGCGCGACGAAAGAGCCCGCGAGGTCCCCGTTACCGAACGCTGCAGCGCGTTCGCCGCCACCGGCCCTGCCACCCGCGACGGAAAAATGATGATCGCGCACCTCACCATGTGGCCCATGACGCTCGGCGAGCAAACTGACATCATGCTCGACGTCCAGCCCACATCCGGTCACCGCGTCCTGATGCAGAGTTATCCCGGCGGAATCCAGAGCGGTACCGACTGGTATCAGAATGACGCCGGAATCGTCCTCACCGAAACCACCATTCGCCAGAGCCCCTTCAATATCGATGGCCTCCCCGTCGCCTTCCGTGCCCGCAAGTCGATTCAGTACGGAGACAGCATCGATAAGGTCGTCGAGTACCTCGGTACGAAGAACAACGGCATGTACACCAACGAGTGGCTCATTGCGGACGCTCGCACCAACGAAATCGCCATGTACGAGCTCGGCACCAACAAAACGAAGCTCTACCGGAGCGCACAGCCGGCCACTCGGGCCGGCGTTGTGCGCGGTTCAAATGGCTCGAAGCAGGAATGGTTCGGCAACACCCCCGGCTTCTTTTGGGGCGATAACAACGCCAAAGATCTTTCCGTCAGGCTCGAATACGCGCCCGATCCTGAAGGCGAGCCGGCCCACCTTCCGTTCGTCCCCTCCGACCGCGATCTGAAATGGATGGAGCTCTACCGCAAATACGAAGGCCGCATCGATGCCGATTTCGCCTTCACCGCCATGCGTACCGCGCCGCTCGTCAGTTCGACCACCATGGATGCGAAAATTGCCAGCGCCGATATGGCGAAGAACATGATGGTTTGGGGATTCTTCGGAAAGCCCAACGAACGGGAATGGGTCCCGACCCCGAAGCACCGTGAGGATTACGCCATGGACGAAGGCATCTACCCCGGCGGATACTCGCTTTTTTCCGCCCGGCCTTCCGCCGCGCTCTCCGCCATCGTGCGTGAGAATGAGCAGGCGCGCATCGCCTCGAAACCCCGCGAAGACAAGGAGACCGACCGGAAATTCGATCGCGAAAGACTCTGGAAGGGTTGGGTCCTGCCGGCCAGTAAAGCCGATGACTGGCTGACTGCCGGTTCCGCTCTCTATTACCGCTCGCTGCCCGACGAGCACTTCGATCGAGACATCGAAGCCTGGCGCTCACAATATCGCACCGCGTCGATCGCCGTTCCCAACGCCGCCGGGCAATACCGCATGGATGCGGCCAAAGGCGCGCTCCTCATTCACGCGCTGAGGCACGAAATGGGTGACGACGCTTTCTTCGCCTTCATGAAGAAATTCTTTGCGGAAAACACGACCAAAACCGTCCAGGCAGCGGATTTCGTTCGGGCGGCCGGCCCCGCGCATCAGGCGCTGTTCACGAAATGGCTCGAGGCGAAGGGCATTCCCAACGATACAGGCGGCCCCGTCTATCTCGCCTCCGAATTACGATCAGGCAATGAGCGGCTTGCGAATCTCGTGATCGTCTACGGTACCGGGGAAGAGGCGGGCGCAAACCGCTATGCGGCCGAGCAACTGCAGAGCACCCTGACCGATATGTACGAAAGCCAGCCGCCCATCTTCAAAGACTTCGAAGTCACTCCCGACGCCCTGCGCTCGCGCGACGTCGCCTTCATCGGGCGGCCGGAAACCAACAGCGCGCTCGCAGCGTGGACTTCGGCCATCCGGCTGCCGTGGGAAGGAACCAGCTTCACCTTCGAAAACAAGGACCACGGTGCTGGCGATGACGGGCTGGTCTTTGCCGCGGCCAACCCGCTCGATGAAAAACACATGGTGCTGGTCATTGCCGGCAACAGCCCGATTGAAACCGTACGCCTCGTCGGCGAAAAATTCCGCGAGGCTTCGTACACCATCTACTCGCGAACCCGGCCCGCGAATTAATTAACGCCGATGTTACTCGTGCCGCAGTGCCAGGTGGCCGAAAGCCAGCTCAGCGCGGCTTCGTATCCGGTTCCCGGGCAATCGCTGCCGGCTTCTGACTTCTGGCTTCTGACTCCAACTTCGGGTTTTCGGACGCCAGCAGCGTTTGCATCTCGTGCAGCGCCTGCGCGTACTCCGGGTTCATTACCCGCTGAAAGCCGTTGGCGTTCTTCCGGAAATCCCAGAGCCCGCTGTTGTGCCAGTGGGTGTCATCCGTCCAGTCGTACCTGTCGAGTATTGGGTAGAGGCAAATACCCTCCACCGGCACGCCATTCTGGCGCGCAATCATCACCTCACGCGCGATCTCGCGAATCCACCGCGGCCGCCCCACTCCGAAATGGCTCGTCTCCGCCACATAGAGTGGTCTCTTATACCGAATCCAGATCTCTTCCAGCAGCTTGTGATACGGTAGCCAGCGGCTGTCGCGCGGCTCGTCCTCCCAGCGCAGGCGTCCGTTGCCTTCGATCTCCCACTCGTTGCTGTGATAGAAATTCGAGCCCGGAATATCGAGATACTTCGGATTTCCGCCCAGCTCGGGATGCGTTCTCCCGGCGATCATGTCCCAGGCGGCGAACTGCGCTTCGCGGTACATCCGCGCCTCTTCGGCCAGGTCCGGACGTCCGCGCGGCGGAAGCACGTGGATCGTCGGTTCCGGCCAGGAAAAGCGGGCCCTCGGGTCCACATCCCACACCGCTTCGACGCCCGCGATGCCGGCGCGGACGAGCTGCTGTTTGATGTCGTTGTCCCTGCCGGTAGCGTGCGGATAGATGATCTCGCGGGACGCCCCCCACGCGAAAAAGTCGATCTCGTTGACCGGCGAATAAAACGGAACCTCATCCGAATGCTCGCGGACGAAACGGGCCGTCGCGCGGCAGAACCGCGCGAAACGCTCGACGAATTCCGGCTTCAGCAGATCCACATCATTCGGGTACCCGTAATGGCAGAGATCCCAGATCACCTGGATGCCTTCAGCCAGCGCCGCCGAAAGCATCGGCTCGAAGGAGGAGAAATCGTAAGTCCCGCCGCGATCGATCAGGTGCCAGCGAACGCCGTCCCGGGCCGTCCGCATTCCGACTTCCTTCAGCAGCCGGTAATCCTCGCGCGCTTTTGCGTCGTGCTGCACGCCCGCAATCATGTCCAGCCGTTCGCCACCAGGATTGATGTGCGTGGCCGATTCATAACCGGCAATCCAGAACGAGCGAAAAATGCGCGAGGGCGTGAGCTTTGGCGCGCGATGGCGCCCCGGCTCCACTGTCAGTGCCGGCGAGGAATTTTCAATTTCGAGCATTGGTTAACCGTTATGCGCAAAGCAATGAGAACTTTGTTCTCGTTACGTGAAGCCATCCGGGCGGCAATGAGAACTGTGCCTCTGCTGGCTCCTGACTCCCACATCCCGGAGGGATATCAAGGGCGAAGCCCTTGTCTAGTGCCGGTCCTGAGTCCTGTAATCTTCCGAAGGCACCAGATATTGGTGCCGCTGAAAATTCATAATGCGTTCGCGCCACGCCCATTCCACCTGCCGGTCGGGTGTACTGCGCGGGCCGCGGGTGGCGAGCGCAATGTCTTCGATCGGAAACTTCGGCGTCCGGTCCGCATACAGCAATCCGTTCGCCTCCTGATACGTATCGGTGAACTGGGTGTAGCAGAATCCCGCGAGCGACGGAAGATTCCGTACAACCTTCAAAAGGTTCGTGTACTTCTCGGCAAACTGCCCCGCGCTCTCCGAGCGCGTGTAGCCCCAGGTGCCCTGCACGTCGGGAGAGTAGGCGATCCCTCCGAACTCCGTCAGCATGATCGGCTGGTCTTCCTGCCCTTCGAGCATCAGGATGCGGCCCCCAGGCCTTTCCCGTTTAAAGAGGGTTCTTTGAACCTCGTCAAGGCCGTAGCGGCGGCCGATTCGTTCGGGCTCGTCATCGTAATCGTGGATTCCAATGATGTCGGTGGCGACGCTCTCCCATCCGTCATTGCCGATCACCGGCCGCGTCGGATCGAGAGTCTTGGTCAGGTGGTAAAGCGCCTGAACGTAATGCCTCTGTGAGGGGCTGTCCGGCAGATCCGGTACGCCCCAGCTTTCATTGAAAGGAACCCAGGCGACGATGCACGGATGGCTTGCGTCGCGCTCAATCGCGGCCAGCCACTCTTTCGTCAATCGGTCGACCGATTCCTGCGTGAACCGGTAGGCGCTCGGCATCTCTTCCCAGACGAGCAGGCCGAGCGAATCCGCCCAGAACAGATAGCGCGGATCTTCGATCTTCTGGTGTTTGCGTACGCCATTGAAGCCCATCGCCTTCGCCAGTTCCACGTCGCGGCGCAGCGCGTCGTCATCGGGGGCCGTCAGGCCGCTTTCCGGCCAGTAGCCCTGGTCGAGCACCAGCCGCAGCGGATAGGGCCGCCCGTTCAGGACGAAACGATCGCCCTGAACTCCGATCGAACGCAGCGCCGTGTAGCTGTGGGCGATGTCGATCACTTCTCCGCGCATGTTGAGCAGGCGCAGCTCGGCCTGGATCAGTGTGGGCGATTGCGGCGTCCACAACAGATCGTTCCGGTAATCGTCAATCCCGGGATCCGAGAGCGCGATCCGCCGGTGAACCTCGCCCGAAACCACGTGATAGGTGTCGTCCGCGAGCAGCAGGTTGCCCACGAGCATCCGCACGTTCAGCTTGAGGGTATCGTCCCGCCGCCCGTGCAGCTTCGCCTGAAGTCCGATCTCCCAGCGTTCCAGATTCGGCGTCCAGCGGATCTGCCCGATCCAGGTGGGAGGAACCAGTTCCATCCAGACCGTCTGCCAGATTCCACTCGTCCGGAAATACCAGATCGAATGCGGATCGAGCATCCAGTCCTGCTTGCCCCGGGGTTTTTCGAGATCGGAGGCGTCGTCTTCGGCGCGCACCACGATCTGCTGGGGTCCGCCGCCGACCAGCAGATCCGTTATATCCGCGTGAAAGGGCGTATATCCGCCTTCATGGATGCAGGCGAGGGTCCCGTTTACCCATACGGTTGCCCGGAAATCGACCGCTCCAAAATGCAGCAGCAGCCGCTTGCCTGGGACGGCGATTCCGCCGTCGAATTCGCGCCTGTACCACACGGCGCGGAAGAATCCCGTATCGCCCACTCCACTGGCCGGAGTCTCAGGCGCGAACGGGACCGTGATCATGCGATCGAAAACAACTTCATCCGGATGGGACCAGGCGTCCTCACGGTCAAATGCGAACTCCCATTTGCCGTTCAGCGACGTCCATGCAGCTCGTTCCAGCTGTGGTCTCGGATAAGCGTGGGAAATTACCAGTTCTTCTGTAAGTGGACGATCGGCGTCCGCGGACTGCAGAGTTTCCGGGTTCAAGGCGCCACTTCCTCGGGAATCATTGAGCGCAGATATCAGTTGAAGTGGGCAGATTTCGATTCCGGGGCGCTCATTCCGGAACCTCTCACTGCTGCCGATTATACGATGCGGCGCCCACGCATTCCGTTTCCGGAGGGACATTTTCTGCGATTTTCCTGGACCGAAATGTCATTCCCCCGCTCTCCAGCGGTCCGGATTATAGACTTCTTACGTGCGCATCACGGCCATCGAGACCATCCACATCGATCGCAGCCTCGTCGTTAACTGGGGGCCTATCCAGTGGCTCTGGGTACGCGTCTACACGGATGAAGGAATTATCGGACTCGGCGAAACGTATCCTCGTCCCGAGGCCGAAAAGGCCATTATTCATCGCGACCTCGCCCCTGCGATTCTGGGGCGGAATCCGCTCGATATCGACCGGTTATGGGCCGCAATGTTCCAGCGAATTTCGTACAGCGGCTGGGCGGGAGCGGAAATGCGCGCTATCAGCGCCATCGATATTGCGCTCTGGGATATTGCGGGAAAAGCGGTAAATCAACCGATTTATCGCCTGCTCGGGGGAGCTTCCCGGGAATCGATACGCACTTATAACACCTGTTACGACCACGTGAGCTTCATGAAGGAACCGGTGCGCCTTGCCCGCGAGTTGAAGGAGATGGGCATCGGCGCGATGAAGATCTGGCCCTTTGACGATGCCGGTATCGAAAACGGCGGTTGCTTTATTACGGCCGCGCAGATGAAGCAGGGGCTTGAGCCGCTGCGCCTGATCCGGGAAGAGCTCGGGGATTCGATGGAAGTCGCCATGGAGTTCCATGGCTACTGGAATCTTCCGTCCGCCATCGCAATTGCGCGCGCGTGTGAGCCGTACCGGCCGATGTGGCTCGAAGAGATGCTGCCCCAGGACAATTTGCGGTCATACGCGGAGCTGGCGCGCGCGACCCCGCTGCCGCTGACCATCAGCGAGCGCCTGATGACGCGCTACGCCTTCCGCGAGCTTTTCGAAAATCAGGCGGCGCGCTTCATCATGCCCGATATCTGCTGGTGCGGCGGCATTTCCGAAGCGAAGAAGGTTGCGACGGTGGCGGAGACCTGGTATCTGCCGGTTGCGCCGCACAACTGCGGCGGCCCGGTGCTGCATCTGGCTTCGGCGCACCTTGCGGCGAATCTGACGAACCTGTTCATTCTCGAATCCGTGCGCCGTCATTATTTGGATGAATATCGCGGCATCGTAACCAATACGCTGTCCGCGGTGAACGGCGCGATTCCGATTCCGCCCGGTCCGGGTCTCGGCATTGAGCTGACGCCGGAGACGCTGGCGCGTAAGGACGCGGTGATCGAGCGGACGGAGTGGCGGCCGTGAATGCGGCCGAATGGCTGGAACGCTTTTGTGGTCCACTCGTCGAGGCGAGCACGCGCGAACTCGGCGGTGGCGTTTCGAACATCGTGATTCTGGTTGAAGCACGCGGGCTGCGAGCGGTCGTGAAGCAGTCGCTGGGGAAATTGCGGGTCGAGAAGGAGTGGCACTCCGACCGTCAACGCGTTTTTCGAGAGGCCGCGGCGATGCGATTCATGGCAGGGCGGATCACGGGCGGCCGGGTTCCGAACGTGATCGCCGAAGACCGGGAGAATTTCGCGATCGCGATGGAAGCGGCTCCGGCTTCGGCTGAGATGTGGAAGACGCGGCTGTTTCGCGGCGAGTTCGACGAACAGCCGGCGCGGGCGACAGGAGAGATGCTGGCGTCCATGATCCAGCGGACATGGCGCGACGAAGAGGCCGTGCGCCTTTTCGGGGACACGACGGTTTTCGAGCAGCTTCGCGTCGATCCCTACTACCGCTACACCGCGGCGAGATGCCCCGAAGCAGCCGGGTACATCGAGCGGCTCATCACGTGTTCAAAAGGGCGACGCGTGAGCCTGACGCATGGCGACTGGAGCCCCAAAAATCTGCTTGTCGGTAGCGGCGAAACCTGGGCGATTGACTGGGAGGTGATTCATTTCGGCGACCCGTCGTTCGACGCCGGCTTCCTTTTGAACCATCTGCTGCTGAAAAGTATCGCCAAGCCTGAATGGAAAGGTGAGTTTGCGCATCTCGCGGACGTTTTTATGGACAGCCTCGCTGCCGGGCTGCCAGCCGAGGGCGCCTGGATCATGGGAGCCGCTCTCGAGCATCTGCCTGCATTGCTGCTCGCGAGGGTGGATGGAAAGTCGCCGGTTGAGTATCTCGACGAATCCGCCCGCGAACGGGCGCGCGCATTGGCTTTCGATCTGATGCAGCGCCCTGCCGGATCGATTACGGAGGTCTTTGCACGGTGAAGATCGAACGAGTGCGGGCGATCGAAATTCTCGATTCCCGCGGGAATCCAACAGTGCAGGCGCAGGTGAAGCTCGCGAACGGAACCGTGGCTTCGGCTCAGGTCCCGTCGGGCGCTTCGACGGGCAGCCATGAGGCGCTCGAACTTCGGGATGGGGATGCGAGGCGCTATGCGGGCAAAGGCGTCCGCAAGGCGGTTGAGAATGTGAATGAGATTCTCGGTCCCGCGGTGGCGGGCCTCGATGCGGCGGACCAGGAGACAGTGGATCGCCGATTGATTGAGGTCGATGGTTCCGAGGGGAAGCGCCGGCTCGGGGCAAACGCGGTTCTTGCGGTTTCATGCGCTGTTGCTCGGGCCGGGGCAGCGGCGCCGCAGATTCCACTG
>Ga0157370_10004679_pt1 | contig 15609 bp, 12 predicted proteins | sample C35metaG_FD_113463 | JGI IMG/M metagenome (GOLD analysis project Ga0157370, IMG submission 113463) | Corn rhizosphere microbial communities from Kellogg Biological Station, Michigan, USA - C3-5 metaG | ecosystem: Host-associated > Plants > Roots > Rhizosphere > Soil | place: USA: Michigan...
ACCAATTCGGTAAATATCAAATGATTTAGTTTTGTTGTTATCCTATTTATGCAAATCACAGCGTTCCGAATATTCCTGCTGTAAAAATGTGATTGTATAAAAGGAGAAGCATTTATACCTCTCTTTTTATCTTATTTTATAATAATTTTCTTTGTCGCTTTTTCCCCTTTTCCCAAAGTAACATTGAGTGCGTAAGCTCCTTTTATCATGGATTTTACGTCGATAGTATTACCACTTCCCTTAAGCACCATTTTTCCTGAAAGATCATAGAGTTCCCAAGATGTAACCTCAGTATTCGCTTTAATTTTAATAAAGTCTGAAGCTGGGTTGGGATATACACTCACAACGTTTAAAATATCTGCTTTATCTCTTAAATCTAAATATAAAGAAATCTTTTGCTGATCTGTTTGTGATTGTTTTTCGTTCATTTTCAAATCGTATGAGCAAGGGGCAATTTTGGCAAAAAGATTTGAACCTGCCTTAATACTTGTATTGGGTAAAAAATTAATAAAGTTTTTAGCTTTCATCACAATTGATTGATTATTAGCAGTTGTGTAATTATTAGAAGTAATGATATAATTATTTACGGAATAGGTGGTACCTGTATTCATTTCCGGATTTTGTAATGCAAGATCCATTATACATTCCGAAGACCTCGTCTTGATAAAAAACAATTGCTGTGGTAGCCCAAGATAAGTAGATCTCCCTTTTAAATCAATAGCATTCAGATCTACACTACTGCCACCATATATGTTGGGATTTTTGATTTTACTTAAATAAGGATAAAGTATGTTATTCAAATAGATATCATTATATTTATTTCTTTGTATACCATAAAATGACACTCCTGTTCCTGAATATACTTGATTATATATGGGGAATGTATTGGAATTTACCAAATCCAATGCATATAATTTATCACGGCCAAAATACATTATTTTCCCATTCTGATTAAACTCTGAAGTATATGATTTTGAAGTATCAATATGTAATGAAAAATGATTGGTAATCTTACCCGTAGAATGCTCAAAAGACATCACTTTATTAATAAAATTTGATGATGTTGAAGACATCCACATGTTGAGTGAAATATAATTAGTAAATCCTTGTCCGGGTTCAATCTGTGGTGAAACCTTTATTCCAAAATAATCATCCTCCAATAGCGAATTTGCCAACCCTAAACCGCTCACTACAGGGACAGGATTAAATCCAGATGTCGATAATCTGTAACTATATAAATTATTCGCTTTTGCAGTCAAAATCCAAAAAGAACCTGCATCTGCATGCATGACAGCAGTAATTGCTTCTGATGTGATTTTGTTTCCATTATCATCAAGAATAAACACCTTTTTAAAGTTTGGTAATACATTTCCTAATGGATGTCCATCTGTTCCTATATTCCCTTGATTCATATCAACAATAGTATAGGCAACGTAAGTATCTGGTTTATCTATTTCTGCACCTGTAAAAATATAAAACTGTTTAGGGTTAGCAGGATTTCTTACAATAACCAACTGCGCCGTGGACACACCTCCTCCTATAGCTGAACCATTTTGCATAATCTGGTGCTGTCTGTTATAAATATCTACACCATTTGTATAAAATAATAACTTTCCAGTCGCATCGCTTGCAGTTCCTACCGCTTCTTCCGCATACATTTCGTTATCTGTTGGTACCAAAGGAATGCTTCCACTAAAATTAACTGCTGCTTTTTGCCCAAAGTACCAGTTATCATTTTCTCTTCCCTGAGCGAGTATCACTCCCGTACCCAAGATCAGCATGCATAGTATAAGTATTTTTGTCTTCATAGATCAATCTCTTTAATGATTATTTAGACAAATTAACTTGCTTTTTCAACACTTCAATTTCTTCTTTCTGAGCTTTTAATTCCTTATTCTGATCGATTAAATGTAAAGTAAGTTCCTCAATCTTTTTAAGCAAAAGAATGTTCATTTCTTTAAGTTCTATTCCATTTTTAATAGCTTCTTCTGTAGTAGGAACTTCTGGCAGATGTCCATTTTTATCAATAAATTTAGCTAGGTCATTCAATGACATCAGCTTATAATCTTTTTCAAATACATAATCTGCCCATCCATTATTGGCCGCAATATCTACTTTTATTTTTTCTGTTTTGATTCCGTCTTTTACAAACAACTTGTATTTTTCCCCATCTGCTGCAATTCCATCAGCAGGCAACTGGGAAGTGAACTGGCCGATTCCTATAGTACCATTGTTTCCTACAATCCAGTTTCCAATATTCAGTTCATTTTCTGGAGAAGTTGTATTATAGGGTTTTATATAGTTTCCTATGAAAATATTATTACTCCCTGAAGTAATTACTTTAGCATTAGAAAATCCCAGATTTATATTATTAGATCCATTGACGATAGACCTGAAAGATTCTCCGCCTATAACGGTATTATTGTATCCATTATTAATGTACCTTAATGCACTTACTCCCAGCGCTACATTAAAATTTCCTGTCAAAGAACCTGATGCCATTGCAGCCTGTCCTATTCCGACATTGTAGTCTCCTGCTTTAAAAGACTCCAGAGCATTCATTCCCAAAGCGGTATTGCTATTGCCGGATACAGTGTTTCTCATAGAATTAAACCCAATGGCTACATTCATGGTCCCATTGGTAAATAATGACAATGCATTTGTTCCCACTGCGGTATTTCCTCCTCCTTCTGCAAGCTGAGTAAGGGCACCCATTCCAAATACGGCATTATTAGCAGTAGTTGTAACATCCATTCCGCCTCCAAAGAATAAATTTTTATCCCAGAGCTGCCCTGCTGCTGTTACTCCATGAAAAATAAATCTTCCCTCTGGAGTGATTCTCATTTTTTCAGTATTATTGATTTTAAAGATTAATGACTGGTTGTCCGTTGTTCCAATAAAGTTTGTGCCAGGAGTAGTTCCTGTATTTCCTGTAAGATTCCACGACTGTGCATTAGCTGTTAATCCAAAAACAGCTGCAAGTAAAATGATTGTTTTTTTCATGTTTAATAGTTTTATATAAAAATTAATAGTAAAAACTGATCCGGAAGACTGCCAGATCTTTTATGATTATAGTTATAATGATATATAGATTCTCCTATTTCAAACATTTGAAAGCTCAGAAAGGATTGGTTCACCTTTGTTGAGAGGGCAAATATTTTTCAGCCGAAGCAAGAGCTTTGGCTGATCTTTTAATAAGATAAAAAAGTCTATGAAGTAGGTTTCTGGAATTGCACTTAGACTTCTGGTAACCCCCATAATGGGATACTCGTTTCCAAGCCTGCAGCAGGCAGGTAAAATGATTGTTTGTTCATGATTTTAGCTTTGATTCAAATATAGCTGATAAATATTCTCTCTATATTATACAATTCTTCCAAAACCTTACATATTTACAGTGTATTTTTTCAACAAAACTATATTTGAAGAAAATCCACTAAAAGAGGTTCTTAATAATTTTCCAAAAGCAGTCCAGACGTTTTTACCCTCCAGATAAATTAAGCTGTTTAAAGTGATAAAAAAATTCTTAATTTTTTTTAAACTACCTTTGCAGAATGTAATTCTTTCAGACTGAAGGAATTTTTATTTAAATTTTAAAATAATTCATTTGAATTTTACAGACTTAAACTTAATAGAACCTATTGCAAAAGCGATCCAGGAGCAGGGATACACGACTCCTACTCCTATCCAGGAAAGATCGATCCCTGACATCTTAGAAGGCAGAGACTTTTTAGGTTGTGCGCAGACAGGAACTGGAAAAACGGCAGCTTTTTCCATCCCTATTCTACAGAATTTATCCAAAAATAAAATTCCCAATAAACATATAAAAGCATTAATCCTTACGCCAACCAGAGAGCTGGCCATTCAGATTGAGGAAAACATTAATGCTTACGGTAAATATCTTCCATTAAAACAACTTGTTATTTTCGGAGGAGTAAAACAAGGAAGCCAGGAGGCTGCTTTAAGAAAAGGAGTTGATATTCTGGTAGCAACACCGGGAAGACTTCTGGACTTTATTGCTCAGGGAATTATCAGCCTGAAAAATCTTGAGATCTTTGTTCTGGATGAAGCAGACAGAATGCTGGATATGGGTTTTGTACATGATGTAAAAAGAATCATTAAACTTTTACCTCAGAGAAGACAGACTTTATTTTTCTCAGCAACCATGCCGACTGAAATTCAGAAGCTGGCTAATTCTATCCTTAATAATCCTGTAAAAGTAGAGGTTACTCCCGTTTCTTCTACGGCAGATACCATCAAACAATCTGTATATTTTGTTGAAAAGGATAATAAACTAAATTTATTAACCCACATTCTTGAAAATGATATTTCAGATTCGGTACTGGTATTTTCAAGAACGAAGCATGGTGCGGATAAGATTTCAAGAAAACTTCAGAAAGATAATATCTCTGCTGAGGCTATTCATGGGAACAAATCTCAGAATGCGAGACAAAATGCTTTGAATAACTTTAAATCCGGAAAAACAAGAGTTCTTGTCGCTACGGATATTGCAGCAAGAGGAATTGATATTGACGAATTGAAATTTGTGATCAATTTTGAGCTTTCCGATGTTTCTGAAACATATGTACACAGAATCGGAAGAACAGGAAGAGCCGGAGCTGAAGGTAATTCTATCTCTTTTGTAGACGGACTTGACCTTTTGAATTTAAAGAATACTGAAAAACTGATTGGCAAGAAAATCCCGGTCATCAAAGATCATCCATTCCATACTGATAATCTTGTTGCCGAGAAAAGGGATTCTAATAATAAGCCTATGCATGCAGGTGGTGAAAAACCTAAAACAGGCAACAATAATAATTCAAGGCCGAATAACAACCGTAAAAAACCTTCTGCGGGAGCTTCGGTAGGGTTTAAAAAGCCTAAGAACAAGAATTTCACAAGAAAGAAATAAAAACAAACCCCTTTTCAACATTGGAAAGGGGTTTTTATTTATCTTAAAATTACTGTTTTACTGCTTAAAAAGATTCTTTGCATTCTCTGTCGTGATGCGGTCTATCTCAGAAAAATCTTTTCCATAGATGTTCACTAGTTTTCCGGCTACCAGATCAAGGTACGAGCTTTCGTTTCTTTTTCCTCTGTGCGGAACAGGAGCCAGATAAGGAGAGTCTGTTTCCAGAACAATTTTCTCCAGAGGAATTTCGTTCAGAAACTGATCTATTTTCCCATTTTTGAAGGTCACTACACCACCGATTCCTAAAATAAAATTAAGGTCAATAGCATGCTGTGCCTGTTCCAGATTTCCGGAAAAGCAATGGAAAATACCTCTCAGCTTCGGATGTCTTTTTCTTTCCAAAACTTCAAATGTCTCATCAAAACTTTCTCTCGTATGAATTACGATCGGAAGATCTTTTTCAATCGCCCAGTCAATCTGCTGTTCGAAAGCTTTCACCTGAATATCAAGTGTCGTTTTATCCCAATACAGGTCAATTCCAATCTCTCCAATTGCTGGAAAGGGTCTCTGATCAAGGTAATTCTTCACGATTTCAAGTTCTTTTTCCCAAGATTCCGGTTTTACGTAACAAGGGTGTAATCCCATCATTGAAAAAATCTGTCCCGAATATTCTGTTTCCAGCTGCAGCATTTTCTCGTGAGATTCTGAATCGATAGCGGGAAGATAAAATTCTGTAATTCCTTTATCCAAAGCTCTCTGAATAGCTTCTTTTCTGTCTTCATCAAATTCTTCCGCGTATAAATGTGTATGTGTATCAATCATTTTATTTAAAATTTCAATAGATCTTCGTAAGGATTTTCAAGCCCCAGCAGCATTCCGAAGGCGGGTTCTGTCTTTATTCCCTGTTTTTTAAGTTCTATTATTTTTTGTTTAAATTCTTCTCCTTTTTCCTGTAATATTTTGTATTCGGCTATCATATGAAGATAGGCGTTCTGCTGTGTCGTAGGCTTATTCTGTCCAAAAATCTCAATGGGAAAATCTTCCAGCATAAAGTTTAATGTAATGCATTTTTCGCCATTGATGATCGGATATTCAACTTTCGTTTCCACATCGTAAGGAATAAGCTTGCTGAACATTATTTCATCTAAAAAATCTTCTTCAAATCTTAAATCCACCTCACAAATAATATCCAGATCACTTCCTTCAATATCAATTTCAATAGGAATTGTTCCAGCCAAAACAGGAAAATAATTACTTAATTTTTCAAAAATACGATGCTTTGTCAGGACTCCATAAGCTCTTCTTTGTCTTTCGTTTCCGTCTTTCAGATAGTCAATTCTGGTGAAATCGAGCATTTAAAATATTTTATGTTTTACCTTTTTACGCTGCGCTTCAATTCTTTGATCCAGTTTTTCTCTGAATTCGATAAACTTCGGATCTTTCTTATCACTGGTCTTATGTTCCAGAGCTTTAACGATCTTAAAATTTTCTTTGATAAAATCCTGAGTCTCTTCTGAAAAATAAGATTTTCCAAATTTTTCAAAAATATAATTAACAGCCTGAGTACTTGGGTGAATCATATCTTCCTTATAGAAACGGTAATCCCGAAGATCATCCATTAAAATTTCATAAACAGGCAGATAGTGACAGTCTTCAAACATTGAAATAGACTCATGAATGGCTGTAATCAGCTTAGATTTGCTTAACTGATTTTCTACCATTCCATCCTTTGTATGCCTTACAGGTGAAACGGTAAACAGAATCTGTACTCCTTCTTTACAAATATCTTTAAGATCCAGAATAGTCTGGTAAATTGAACTTGTCAATTCCTGATGGGAAAGCAGTCTTTTCTCAAAAAACTTTTGTGGAATCTTGTGACAGTTGGCCACCAGCTTTTTCTTAGGAAGAAATTCATAGATAAATGAAGATCCATAAGTGATAATGATCCAGTCAGCTTCCTGAAGAAAAGCATTCCCTGCTTCAATGGCTCCATTAATCTTATCTAAAGTCTGATGAATATAACGGGTATCAAAACTGGTGTGGTGATCCAGAGAAATATATTCTTCATTGTAGGTAATCAGCTCCTCTTCCTCATAAAATGCAGAATCATGTAATCTGTTTACCGCATAATTGATGGAAAAGGGATTGAAAATAGTCCCGAAAGGATTATTAAGGGTCTGAAGTTGTCCGTCTTGGAGTAAATCCGTCATTTCAGAGGCAAAACATGAACCTATTGAAAATATTTTATCTTCAATTTCAATCTTCTTTTCTGATGCGGGAATATCAACTTCTGTTCTGAATTTCATTGTATAGGGGTTAGGTTGCAGAAAATAGGTTGCAGGTAAATTGCTGCTACCTGCCACCTACCCTCTGCTACCTATATTAACTTTCTCTTCTCAACAAATAATTGGCCAGTTCGATAAAAGGTTTTTTCTTTTCTTCCGGAACATCTATTTTCTGAAGATAGCTTTGTCCGATTTCATTATGTTTTTCAATCAGACGTAATGCTTTTTCATCCACTTTTGTTCTTCTGAAAATCTTTTCTACTCCATACACTTTATCAACATTTTCAGTTTTTTTAGAGTACCAGTAATCCAATTCTTTTCTTTCTTCATCAGTAGCATGTTCTCTTGCCAGCAGATATAGAACCGTTTTCTTGTTTTCGTAAATATCTCCGGCATGTTTTTTTCCAAACTGTGCCTGATCTCCGAATACATCAAGATAATCATCCATAATCTGGAATGCAATTCCGATATGTTTTCCGAAATTAAAAATAGCTTTAGCATCTTTAAAATCAGCTCTTGCAATCAAAGCTCCGATCTCAAATGAAGAAGCACTCAAAACCCCTGTTTTATAGGTAATCATTCTGATATAATCATCAAAAGTAACATCTTTCTGAGTTTCAAAATTGATATCATACTGCTGTCCTTCACATAGCAGAAGCCCGGTATGGGTAAATATTCTGATACAAGCTTTGAAGATTTCAGGTTCAAGATCTTCAAAAAACTTATAGGCTTTCAGCATCAGTCCGTCTCCGGAAAGAATTCCTACGTTAAGACCATGTAAAGTATGAATAGTTGGCTTGTTTCTTCTTAGTGGAGCTTCATCCATAATATCATCATGGATAAGCGTAAAATTATGGAAAAACTCGATAGCCAATGCCGGTTTGATTGCTTGCTTAAGATCTCCTCCAAACATTTCACATGCCATTAAAACCATAATGGGACGAAGACGTTTTCCACCATGGGAAATAATATAATTCATCGGGTCATACAGCTCCGAAGGTTTATCTTTAAAAGTATATTTAGTGATGGCATCTGCAACAATCTGCTGGTATCTGTCTAAAAATTCCATAAAATCTTATAATTTGAACAAAAATACGATTTTTCAGGGCTTTATAAAACAAAAAACTTTGCCCAAACGGACAAAGTTTATATAAATATATGATTTGTTTTTTTAGAAAAGGAAGTTTACCATAAGATAGGTAATTGCTGCCACTATTGCAGAGATTGGAATGGTCAGAACCCAAGCCCAAAGTAAGCTCACTGTGATCCCCCATCTTACTGCTGAAATTCTTTTCGTTAATCCCACCCCGATGATAGAACCTGTAATCGTATGGGTAGTAGATACAGGAATACCAAAGTGGTCTGTGATGAATAAGGTAATAGCACCTGCAGTTTCTGCACTTACTCCTTCTAATGAAGTTACTTTCGTAATCTTCGTTCCCATTGTTTTGATGATCTTCCAACCACCGCTCATTGTACCTAAAGCAATAGCAATAAATGATACTAAAGGAACCCAGATATAATGCTGTGCAAAATAATCAAAACGTCCTGCAGAAGGAATATTCAAATACTGCGCATCCTGAAGCATATTAACGTGATAATAAATTACCGCTGCTCCAATGATACCCATTACTTTCTGAGCATCATTCAAACCGTGCCCTAAGCTGAACAGTGCAGATGAAGCCAGCTGCAATCTTTTGAAAGATTTGTCTGCTTTGTGTGGATTTGATTTTTTATAAAGATGTACAATAATCAATGTGATAATGATGGAGATAATCATCCCTATAATCGGTGCCATGAAGATGAACAGGAAGATAGGAATAACTTTATCAAACTTTACCACCCCCTGATGAGTTACCTGGCTGAAAGCTTCTTTAGTGGTTTCCCACATCCCAAGCTCTGGCTGAGCTGCAGCCACAGCATGATAATCCATCATGAAAGCATGCATAAGAGCTGCTCCTAAGAAACCTCCAATCAGCGTATGTGATGATGATGAAGGGATCCCGAACCACCATGTCAAAAGATTCCATGCAATGGCAGCGATAAGGCCGGAAAATATAACTTCAAGAGTGATAAAATTCTCGTTAACTGTTTTGGCAATTGTATTACCAATTTTGAATTCTCCAATGATGTAAGCAGCAATAAAGAAAGCTGCAAAGTTCCAAAGCGCCGCCCAAAGTACAGCCTGGAATGGAGTTAAAACTTTTGTAGAAACTATAGTTGCAATTGAGTTGGCAGCATCATGGAAACCATTGATATAATCGAAGATCAGAGCCAGCGCAATAATAACTATAAGTAAAATCGGAAATTCCATTTTTTGCTATGTATTAGGCGTATTTAATCATGATGTTCTCAATTGTATTGGCAACATCTTCTGCTTTGTCTGTTACAATTTCAAGGTAGTTCAATACAGATGAAACTTTAATAATGTTGATCGCATCATTAGTTTCAAATAATTCTACCATTGAATTGGAAAGCAAATCGTCTGCAATATTCTCAATAGAGTTCACCTTAATACAAGCTTCTTTCACCTGTTCCATATTTTTGAACCCTTTAAGGTTTTTCATAGCATTCTGAATTTCAAGACATGCTTTGTGGATCAATAAAGAGAAGTCTGAATAAGCCTTCATCTCAGGTGATTTGTAAAGGAAAATATATTTTGTGGAAGCGTAGATATAGTCAGCAATATCATCCAGTCCTGTTGCCAATGTGTGGATATCCTCACGGTCAAAAGGTGTAATGAAGTTTTTTCCTAGTTCTACGAAAATTTCGTGAGTAAGTTCATCATTCTTATGCTCGAAGTCGCTCATTTTTTTCAGCATTGAATCGTCGTTAAGATCGAAATCTTTGATTCCTGCGTTGAATTCTTCTGACATTGCAACTAGATTTTCAGTTACTTTTTCGAACAGTACAAAGAAGATTTTATCTTTTGGTTGAAAAGCGTGGAAAATATTACCAATTCCCATTATTTAGTATTTATAATTCGAGTGCAAATTTCTTAAAAAAGGATCGCACGTGAAACTATATGACATTAAGTTTTGTTAACATTAGCTTAACAGCTGATTATCAAATAAAAAAACCGGTCTTAAGACCGGTTTTGTATGTAATTTATGAGATTTAGTTGGCTACTTCAGCTCTCATATCTTTTCCTTTGAATTTCATCGACTGAATATTGCTCAAGACATTGTCTTTAAACGATTTTTCAACTTCGAAGAAAGAGAATTTCTCAAGGATTTCGATATCACCGATTTCAGCTCTTTTCTTGCTTTTTCCATCAGCAGTAGCTTTATTGATAATATCTAGAACATCAAGTTTCTTCAGGTGGTCTTTTTTTCCAAGATTAAAGAAGAATCTTACCATACTTTCATCTTTTCTTCTTGGTTTTCCACCACGATCTCTGTCTCTTCCGCGATCTCTGTCTCTGTTATCTCTATCACGTCCTCTATCTCTGTCTCTATCACGTCCACGGTCTCTTCTTGAGAAATCATCATCTCTGCTGCTAAATTTCTGTTCAGCAAGATCGTGTTTGTCTTTGTAATATAAAGCAAGATCCTTCAATTGGAACTGTAGCAGCTGGTGCACCAATTCTTCTTTTGTAAAGTTGCTCAGATCCGGGATTAAACTGTCATCAAATTCAAAAAGATCTTCGTGCTCCGTCAATAATTTTTCGAATACACCTCCTACCTGAGCTTTGATAATATCTTCACCTGTAGGAATAAATTTCTCGTTGATTTCAATTTTTGTTGCAGATTTGATCTGTTTCAGCTTTCTGCTTTCTTCCGGCTTGATTAAAGCCATAGAAATACCGTCTTTCCCAGCTCTACCTGTTCTTCCGCTTCTGTGAACGAATACTTCAGGGTCATCTGGTAAAGAGAAGTGAATAACGTGAGTAAGAGAGTTTACATCCAATCCTCTTGCTGCAACGTCAGTCGCTACAAGAATATCAATGTTTTTCAATCTGAATTTCTTCATTACCGTATCTCTCTGCGCTTGAGAAAGATCACCATGAAGAGCATCAGCTGCATATCCGTTCTGCATCAAGAAATCAGCTACCTCCTGAGTTTCCATTCTCGTTCTACAGAAGATAATGGAATACTGGTTAGGGTTAGCATCAATTAATCTTTTTAATGCTTCTTTTTTCTGACGGTACCCTACTACATAATATTCGTGAGTAATGTTCTTCTTCACTTCGTTGATAGAACCTACTGAAATACGATGTGGTTTTGTAAGGTAATTTTTGGAAATTCTTTCCACTTCTTTATTCATCGTTGCAGAGAATAAGAAAGTTTGTTTTGTTTCCGGAGTTTCGCTTAGAATGGTTTCCAATTCGTCCTTGAATCCCATAGAAAGCATTTCATCAGCTTCGTCTAATACTAACCAATGAATAGCAGAAAAGTCTAATGCTTTTCTGTTGATAAGATCAATTACTCTTCCCGGAGTTCCCACAATGATTTGTGGTTTGTCCTTCAAAGATCTCATCTGCTCTACAATACTACTTCCACCATAAACCGCAGTTGTCTTGATGTCTTTCATATACTTAGAGTAATTCTTTATGTCCTTCGAAATCTGAAGACATAATTCCCGTGTCGGACAAAGCACCAATAATTGGATTTTGCGACTCGTATCGTCAATCATATCCAAAATCGGAAGCGAAAACGCTGCTGTTTTGCCTGTCCCTGTCTGCGCAAGTGCGATCAAGTCGCGAATATCTGAAAGAATAAAAGGGATAGTCTGTTTTTGGATTTCTGTTGGGCTTTCGTAGCCCAGTTCGCCAATTGCCTTAAGGATATCAGGACTTAAATTGGTTTCCGTAAATAAATTCATTAACTATTTTAAAATTTTTGCAAAGATACAATAAATATTTGATTTGTTTTTGAATAAATTTTTAAATATCCAAACTTAAATTCACAATCCTTTAATATATTTTTAATTTTTGGAAAATTAAATCCAAAAAAACAAGCGTTAGGTTAAAAAGTTGTTAAACATTATTTTTTTTTATTAAATTGGATTGATTTTTTCTGTGTTATTTATGAATTTTCAAAAATAAAGCCATGAAAAGCAAATTTTTCTTTTTGATATTCTCATGCATAGTCGTTGAAATATTTGCCCAAACTCCAAATTATCCATCCGCCTGGACACTGGAAAATTGTATTGAATACGCAAAAGAGAATAATATTTCCATTAATTCTCTCAGACTTTCAAAAAATTCGGCCCAGCAGGATCTCCTTCAGGCAAAAGATGCAAAATATCCCAACTTGAGCGGAACTGTTTCACAGGGACTTTTTGCGCTTAATGGAAGTGACGGACTTCATATGACCGGTGCACAATCCCAAAGTATAGGAGCCAATTCTTCTATGACGCTGTATCATGCCAACTATATCAAAAACAATGAAACCTCAAAGAATCTCCTCGTACAGATGGCCGATCTCTCTGTACGGGAATCCGAAAATAATATCACCCTGAATATCACTCAGGCCTATCTCAATATTCTGATGAACCAGGAAAACATCGTTTCTCTGGAAAATGTTCTGAAGACTACACAAACCCAATTAAAACAAGGTGATCAACTGTATAAAGCCGGAAGTCTTTCCAAATTAAATTATCTTCAGATCCAGTCACAGGTTGCCCAGGATCAGTATAATCTTACAGCAGCCCAAAACAACCTGCGAACCAATACGGTTAATTTAAAACAAATCCTGCAGCTGCCTTCGAATTATGATTTCCAGATTGTAAAACCCGACAGCATCATGGTTGATGATCAATTGAAACCTTTGCAGGATGTCCAAAGTCTGGCGCAAAACCAACGTCCGGAAGTAAAATACAGTGAACTGAATGTAGAAAATTCCAACACCAATCTGAAAATGGCGAAAGCATCCATTCAACCCACTTTAAGCGTGGTTGGAAATATTTCCACCAACTATTCCAACGGAAACGGAAATTATTTTAACCAGCTCGGAAACAACTTTTATATGCCCATTGGATTAAGCCTTGGAATTCCAATTTATAACAACAGAATCTATAAAACACAGATTGAGAAATCAAAAATTGCCATAGAACAAGCTAATCTCGATTTACAAAACACCAAAACGGTACTGAATCAACAGGTAGAACAATCCTACATCAACCTTCAGAATGCATTATCCCAATACGATTCTGCTTTTAAACAAATGGACATCAGCAAACAAAGTTATGACATTGTAAATGCACAGATGAAACTCGGAAGTATTGATTATGTACAGCTTCAACAGCAAAGATTGCTTTATATACAGTCTGTTCAGAATTATCTTCAGGCCAAATATACAGCAGTTCTCAATAAACAGATCTACGAATTTTATGCAGGTAACCCTATAAATCTAAAGTAAGCTATGAAAACAAAGAATAAAAAATGGTTGTACTGGGTGGTGGGCGGCATCATTGCTATGGGTGCAGTCTGGTTTTTCTTCATCAGAGAAAAAGAAATCAAAATCCAGCTGGAAACGGTAAAACCTGAAATGGGAGAAATTTCAAATTCTATTACGGCTACCGGAACCATTCAGCCTGTAGATACTGTTGCAGTGGGTACTCAGGTATCGGGAATCATTAAAAATATTTATGTGGATTTCAATTCTACCGTAAAAAAAGGAGAATTGCTGGCTACTTTAGATCCAGACCTGCTTCAGTATCAATCACAGCAGATTAAAGCCAACCTGCAGAATGCGAAAAGTAATCTTGCCTACAACGAAATTAATATCAACAGACAGTCTCAACTGTATAAAGTAGGAGCTATCAGTAAAGCAGATTATGACGTTGCCACCAATCAGTACAATGCAGCAAAAGCTCAGGTAGGTTCGGTAACAGCCCAGCTTTCCACCGCCAACAAAAACCTCTCTCTTACCAATATTTATTCTCCTATTGATGGAACGATACTCAACAGAAATGTAAGTGAAGGACAGACAGTAGCATCAAGCTTCAGTACTCCTACCCTGTTCAGTATCGCTAAGGATCTTACCAAAATGAGAGTGCGTGCCTCGGTGGATGAAGCGGATATCGGGAATGTAAAAGTAGGTCAGAAAGCCACATTTACAGTGGATGCTTTTCCGGATGAGACTTTTGACGGTCAGGTTTCAGAGGTTCGTCTGCACCCTACCGTTTCATCAAATGTGGTGAATTATACGACCATCATCAATGCTGATAATTCCAGTTTAAAACTAAAGCCGGGAATGACGGCCAATATTACAATTTACACTCAGGTTTTAAACAATATCATGAAAATTCCTGTGGCGGCTACCAGTTTCAGACCAGACAGTCTGGTGATCAAAAAATACAAAGTAAATTCACCGTTTTCCAATGGTAAGAAACATGAAAAAGGACAATGGAAAAAGCAAAATAAAGGCGCTGAAAACAAAAATGAATCTGCAGTCTGGGTAATCGCAAAAGACAGTACGATTTCCCGCAAAAAGATAAAAACAGGAATGGATAATGATACTGAAATACAGGTTGTTTCAGGGTTAAATAAAAATGACAATATCATTACCGGCTATAAAGTTTTATCAAAAAAATCTTCTGGCGGACAGGCTAAAAGCCCATTCATGCCTCAAAGAAGAGGTGGTGGAAACAGCAAAAACAGCGGCGGCGGTGGACCAAGATAACAGAAGTCTGGATATTAATCTTACCGTTTCCATCAACAAAACAACAAGCAACCAGCAACTAGCAACTAGCAACTAGCAACTAGCAAACCTAAAACAAAATGTCATGGCAGAAAAAATTCTGGAGATTACAGATCTGAAAAGAGAGTTCAGAATGGGCGAAGAAATTGTCCATGCACTGAAAGGCGTAACATTTACGGTGGAGAGAGGTGAATTTGTGACCATTATGGGAAGCAGCGGCTCCGGAAAATCTACGTTACTGAATATCATTGGCTGTCTGGATAAACCGTCTGGCGGTGATTATATTCTGGATGGAGTAAATATTAAAAATCTTGACCGTGATGAGCTTGCTGTTCTCAGAAATCAAAAAATAGGCTTTGTATTCCAGGCTTATAATCTTCTTCCCAGAACTACAGCAAAAGAAAATGTAGAGCTGCCACTTCTTTACAACGCAAAAGTATCTACAGAAGAACGCCACAAAAGAGCTATACAAGCTTTAACAGCTGTAAAACTCGAAAGCAGAATTGACCACCTTCCCAACCAAATGTCCGGAGGGCAGCAGCAAAGAGTTGCTATTGCCAGGGCTTTGGTAAACGAACCCGTAATGATTCTGGCGGATGAAGCCACTGGAAATCTGGATACCAGAACCTCGTATGAAATCATGGCGCTTATGCAGGATCTCCACCACCAGGGACGAACCATCGTTTTTGTAACTCATGAACCTGACATAGCCACTTTCAGCAGCAGAACAGTAACACTGCGGGACGGAAAAGTCATTAAAGATGTCAGA
>Ga0157370_10004680_pt1 | contig 15608 bp, 11 predicted proteins | sample C35metaG_FD_113463 | JGI IMG/M metagenome (GOLD analysis project Ga0157370, IMG submission 113463) | Corn rhizosphere microbial communities from Kellogg Biological Station, Michigan, USA - C3-5 metaG | ecosystem: Host-associated > Plants > Roots > Rhizosphere > Soil | place: USA: Michigan...
GCCGGGCGTCTTCAACGTGGTGTGCGGCGATCGCGACACCGGTCGGCTGCTCGTCGAGCATCAGACGCCGGCGATGGCGTCGATCACCGGCAGCGTGCGTGCCGGTATGGAGGTTGCCGGCGCCGCGGCGCGCGATTTGAAGCGGGTGCATCTCGAGCTCGGTGGCAAGGCACCGGTTGTCGTGTTCGACGACGCCGATCTGGAGAAGGCCGCCGAGGCAATCGCGATCGCCGGCTATTTCAACGCGGGCCAAGACTGCACTGCGGCGACGAGGGTGCTGGCCGCTCCGGGCATCCACAACGACTTTGTCGCTGCGTTGACCGACCAGGCCCGCAACACGGTGGTCGGGCCGCCGTCCAACGCTGATGCGTTGTTCGGGCCGGTGAACAACGCGAACCAGCTGGCCCGGGTGAGTGGGCTCGTCGACCGCCTGCCTGACCACGCCCAGCTGGCCGCGGGTGGGCATCGCATCGGTGACACCGGCTTCTTCTACGAGCCGACCGTCGTCGCCGGCCTAAGGCAAGACGACGAGATGAGCCAGCACGAGATCTTCGGACCGGTGATCACCGTGCAGCCGTTCACCGACGAAGACGAGGCGGTGCGCTGGGCAAACGGCGTCGAGTACGGCCTTGCATCATCGGTCTGGACGAAGGACCACGGCCGCGCGATGCGAATGGCGAAGCGGCTCGACTTCGGGTGCGTCTGGATCAACACGCACATCCCGCTGGTCGCAGAGATGCCGCACGGTGGCTTCAAGCACAGTGGCTACGGCAAGGACCTCTCGATGTACGGGTTCGAGGACTACACGCGCATCAAGCACGTCATGACCAACCTCGAGGCCTGAGGACGCCGAAGGGCGTGAGGACGCCGAAGGGCGTGAGGACGCGACGCCGGAGGCCTGAGGACGCCGAAGGCGGGTCCGTCGCTAGCGTGCGGACCCGCCTTCGCCCCCCGCCCGTCGTCCCCCAGATCCTTCGGATCTTCACGCCGGGCATCCCCCCAACCGCAGCACCCCTCAGCTACTTGCTGCGGCTTGTGCTGGCGGGGTCTCCCGCCCCTCGTGCACGAGCTGCGCCAGCTCGGTGTTGAGCGGCTGCAGGTTGCGGCCGTTGCGGAAGAACTCGGGCCGCACCCGTGCCCACACGACGCCGAGGACCAGGCCGACCACCGCTGACGCGAGGCCGATGAGGAACACGCCGCCGATTCGCCAGTGCGGGCTGAACGGCAGCAGCCAGCTGGTGTAGCTCTGTGACTGGTCGGTGGTGGTTTCCCAGTCGAGCCAAAGACTCCAGCCCATCGCGAAGAACAGGATGAGCCCGCCGAGCGTCGGCAGGATTCCGCGCATCCACAGGTTGCGGGCTGACTGGGTCAGGGTGTGGCGGTAGTACCAGGCGCACGCGAACCCGGTGAGCCCGTAGTAGAAGGCGATGTACAGCCCGATCGCCGTGACCGTGTCGGCGATGACCTGGCCGCTCGACATCCAGTTCAGTGCCACGTAGACCACGATCGAGGCCGCGCCCATCATGATGGTCGAGAAAGATGGCGTCAGGTAGCGCGGGTGCATCCTGGCGAACGACTTCGGCAATGCACGGTAGGCGGCCATCGACAGCGTCGTGCGCGCGGTCGGGAGGATCGTGGTCTGTGTCGATGCGGCCGCCGAGGTGAGCACCATGAGGATCAGCAGGTGGGTGAACACCGGGCCGATGCCGGTGCTGCCGAACACGGCGTCACCGAGCACGGACAGCACGTCGTTGGAGTTGTCGCCGTTGCCGAGCCCGATGCCTTTGTCGCCGATGCCCGCGAACGACTGCGCGGCCAGCGTCACCAGCACGTAAATCGCGAGCAGCACGACGGTCGAAACGACGGCGGCGCGGCCCGGCGTGCGGTGCCGGTCAGCGGTCTCTTCGTTGACGGCGACGGTGGTGTCCCAACCCCAGTAGATGAAGAGCATGAGCAGCAGGCCGGCCGTGAAGACCGAGAACGACGGGATGTCGAAGGGGTTGAACCAGGACCAGTGCGGCGTGAGGTGCTCGGCCGGGGCGTGGCCGGTGCCCACCCTCACCAGCGCGACGACCGCGAAGACGACGAGCATCGTCATCTCGATCGACAGCAACGCCTTCTGGATCGCGGCCGACACTTCGATGCCGCGGAAGCAGATGTAAGTCATCACGACGATCCACAGGACGCCGACGAGCAGCACCCACACGCTCGTGGCGTCGTGACCGATGCCCTTGGCGTTGAACAGCAGGAAGCCGTACTGGCCGGCGACCTGCGCGAGGCTCGCCATCACGAGCACGTCGGAGGCGATGATTCCCCAGCCGCCGGCCCAGCCGGTGCGCGGGCCGAAGGCGCGGGAGGCCCAGGTGAAGGTTGTGCCGCAGTCGGGGTCGGCCTGGTTCAGCTCTTTGTAGCCGATCGCGACGAGCAGCATGGGGACGAATGCCAGGACGACGATCGCCGGCGTCTGAAGCCCGATGAACGCGACGATGAATCCCAGGGTGGCGGCCAGGCTGTACGCCGGCGCCGTTGATGCGACGCCGATGACGACGCTCGAAAAGAGACCGAGAGCGCCGGACTTCAGGCCCTTGTCGGCGATCGGTGCCGGCTCCAGGCGTGAGGCGTTGTCGGTGACCATGGGCACCTCTTGCGGGTGTCGGGGCAGGACCCTCCGGTTATCGCATTGATTCCGTCGTTTGACAAGGGATTCCGTGGTCTCGATCTGATCGCGCGACCGTTTCGGTGGTACGGTCCGCGCGTAGGTGAGGAATCGCGCGCTCGCGCTCTGGCTGAGCAACCCTTCGGATCGAACGGAGTCAGGCATGAGGATCCTGCTGGTCGGGGCCGGGGGCGTCGGTGGAGCCGTCACCGGGATTGCGGCGCGCCGCGACTACTTCGACGCGATGGTGGTCGCCGACTACGACCACGACCGCGCGGTGCGAGCGGCGCAGCGCACGGGCGACCCGCGGTTCTCGGCGATCCGACTCGACGCCTCTGACTCGGCCGGCGTCGCCGCCGCGCTGCGCGAGCACGACTGCGACGTGTTGCTCAACGCCACCGATCCGCGGTTCGTGATGCCGCTGTTCCGCGCCGCCTTCTCCGCGGGCGCCACCTACCTCGACATGGCCATGTCACTGTCTCGCCCCCACGCAACGCAGCCGCACTCGCTGACCGGCATCAAGCTCGGCGACCAGCAGTTCGAACAGGCCCAAGCGTGGGCGGACGGCGGTGCGCTGGCGCTCGTCGGAATGGGTGTCGAGCCCGGGCTTTCCGACGTCTTCGCGCGCTACGCGGCCGACGAGCTCTTCGCCGAAATCGACGAGATCGGCATCCGCGACGGCGCGAACCTCGAGGTCGAGGGTTACGAGTTCGCGCCCACGTTCTCGATCTGGACGACGATCGAGGAGTGCCTGAACCCGCCCGTCGTCTGGGAGAAGGGCCGCGGCTGGTACACGACACCGCCGTTCAGCGAGCCCGAGACGTTCGAGTTTCCAGAAGGCATCGGCGCGGTCGAGTGCGTGAACGTCGAACACGAGGAGGTCTTGCTGGTGCCCAGGTGGGTGGATGCCAAGCGGGTCACCTTCAAGTACGGGTTGGGGGAGGAGTTCATCGGCGTCCTCAAGACCTTGCACAAGGTCGGGCTCGACCGGGTTGAGCCGGTGCGGGTCGGTGGGGTCGAGGTATCACCGCGCGACGTCGTAGCGGCCTGCTTGCCTGATCCTGCGACCCTCGGCGACCGGATGCGCGGCAAGACCTGCGCCGGCACCTACGTCACGGGCAAGGGCAAGGACGGCGCGGCGCGGGCCACGTACCTTTACCACGTGGTCGACAACGAGTGGTCGATGCGCGAGTACGGCTCGCAGGCGGTGGTGTGGCAGACCGCGATCAACCCGGTGATCGCCCTCGAGCTGATCGCGGCGGGAGTTTGGAAGGGTTCGGGGGTCCTGGGGCCCGAGGCTTTCGACGCGCGGCCGTTCCTTGACCTGCTGGTGGCGTACGGTTCACCGTGGGGCATGCGCGACCAGTAAACCGTTTTGCTTCGAGAGGTTTAGCCGATGTCCGACGAACTGCTTCGACGTCACAAGTCCGTAATGCCGTCGTGGCTGGCGCTCTATTACGACCAGCCCATCGAGATCGTTAGCGGCAGCGGCTGCCGGGTCACCGACAGCGCCGGCCGCGAGTACCTCGATTTCTTCGGCGGCATCCTCACGAACATGCTCGGTTACAACATCCCCGAGGTGCGCGAGGCGATCAAGGAGCAGGCGGACGACGGGGTGTTGCACACGTCGACGCTGTACCTCATCCGATCGCAGATCGAGCTTGCCGAGAAGATCGCATCACTGTCGGGAATCCCCGACGCGAAGGTTTTTTTCACGTCGTCCGGCACTGAAGCGAACGAAGCCGCGCTGCTGCTTGCGACGCAGTACCGGCGCAGCAACCAGGTGCTCGCATTGCGCAACAGCTACCACGGGCGTTCGTTCGCGGGGATGGCGATCACCGGCAACCGCGGGTGGAGCGCGTCGAGCCTCTCGCCGGTGAACGTCCACTACGTGCACAGCGGGTACCGGTACCGCAGCCCGTTCGGTTCGCTACCCGACGCCGACTACATCACCGCGTGCGTCGACGATCTGCGCGACGTGATCACGACGATGACCGCGGGCGACGTCGCCTGCCTGATCGCGGAGCCGATCCAAGGCGTGGGCGGGTTTGCGACGCCGCCCGACGGACTCTTCGCGGCGTTCAAATCGGTGCTCGACGACTACGGGATTTTGCTGGTCTCGGACGAGGTGCAGACCGGGTGGGGCCGTACCGGAGAGCACTTCTGGGGCATCCAGGCACACGGGGTAGTGCCCGACGCGATGACGTTCGCCAAGGGCCTGGGCAACGGCACGCCGATCGGCGGCGTCGTGGCCCGCGCGGAGTTGATGGACTGTCTTGCCGCGAATTCGATTTCCACCTTCGGTGGCAACCCCCTAGTCACCGCTGCCGCGAACGCGACGCTCGACTACGTGCTTTCCCATGATCTGCAGGCAAATGCGGCCAAGGTCGGCGGCCTGTTGTTCGACGGCATTCGCGATCTGCAGGAGAAGCACCCCTTCATCGGTGACGTACGTGGTAAGGGCCTGATGATCGGCGTTGAGCTCGTCCTGCCCGGCTCCAAGACGCCGGACGTCGCCGGTGCGTCGCGGGTCATGGAGCAGACGAAGGCGCGTGGACTGCTCGTCGGCAAGGGCGGTCTGTACGGGAACGTATTGCGGATCGCGCCACCACTGACGCTGTCGGCCGATGAGGCGAGCGAGGGGCTGGAGTTGCTCGCGCAGGCGTTCGCTGCGGCGGAGTCAGCGGCATGAGCGAGCTGCGCGAGATCAGCCATTGGATCGGCGGCAAGCCCTTCGACGCCGACAGCGCAGGCGCCGGCGAGGGCGGCGACGCCCGGTTCGGTGACGTCTTCGACCCCGCGACCGGCCAGGTGACGGGCCGCGTCGCGTTCGCGACGTCCGAGACGGTTGGACTGGCGGTGTCGACGGCGCGGGAGGCGTGGGCATCGTGGCGCAAGACCTCGTTGTCGAAGCGGTCGTCGATCATGTTCGCCGCGCGGGAGCTGCTGTTCGCTCGGCGCGATGAGCTGGCTGCGACGATTACCGCGGAGCACGGCAAGGTGCTGTCTGACGCGGCAGGGGAGGTGGCGCGGGGGCTCGAGGTTCTCGAATTCGCCTGCGGAATACCGCATCTGCTAAAGGGCGACTTCTCCGAGAACGTCTCGACTGCCGTCGACGTGTACTCGATTCGCCAGCCGCTCGGGGTTGTCGGGGTCATCACACCGTTCAATTTTCCGGCGATGGTGCCGCTGTGGTTCGTGCCGATCGCGGTGGCGTGCGGAAACACTGTGGTGTTGAAGCCGAGCGAGAAGGATCCGTCGTCGTCCGTCATTCTCGCGGAAATTTTCGCGGAGGCCGGGCTGCCCGAAGGCGTCTTCAACGTCGTGCACGGCGACAAGGAAGCTGTCGATGCGCTGCTGACACATCCCGATGTGTCTGCGCTGTCGTTCGTCGGCTCGACGCCGATCGCGCGCTACGTCTACGAGACCGGCACCCGCCATGGCAAGCGGGTGCAGGCACTCGGCGGTGCCAAGAACCACATGGTCGTGCTGCCCGACGCCGATCTCGACCTCGCCGCCGACGCTGCGGTGAACGCCGGATTCGGGTCTGCCGGAGAACGCTGCATGGCGATCTCGGCGGTTGTCGCAGTCGATCCCGTGGGCGATGAGTTGGTTGCGAAGATCCGGTCGCGGATGGCAACGCTTCGCGTTGGCGATGGGCGGCGTGGCTGCGACATGGGCCCGCTCGTCACCGGTCCGCATCGCGATCGGGTGGCGTCCTACCTCGACGCGGCGGCGTCGGATGGAGCATCGGTGGTCGTCGACGGGCGGTCGGTTGAGCCCGATGGCGCCGCCCATGGCTTCTGGTTGGGGCCTTCGCTCGTCGACCATGTCGCGCCCGACATGTCTTGCTACACCGACGAAATCTTCGGCCCAGTGCTCTCGGTGCTGCGGGTCGGCTCGTACGGTGCAGCACTCTCGCTCGTCAACGCGAACCCGTACGGCAACGGCACGGCGATTTTCACCAACGACGGCGGAGCGGCTCGGCGTTTCCAGGACGAGGTCACGGCCGGCATGGTCGGCATCAACGTTCCGATCCCAGTGCCGATGGCGTATTACTCCTTCGGCGGCTGGAAGGCCTCGCTGTTCGGCGACTCGCACGCCTACGGCATGGAGGGCGTGCACTTCTTCACCCGCGGCAAAGTGGTCACATCGCGCTGGCTCGACCCGAGTCACGGTGGGCTCAATCTCGGCTTCCCGACGAACGGCTGAGCGGACCCCGCGCCCTGAGGCATCGGCAACGGCGGTGCCTAAGGTGGTGCGGTGAGCGATGACACCTGGGCTAGCCTGGCGGATCTGTTTGTTGACGAGGCGTATGCCTCAGTCAAAGGGTTCGTACGCACGTACGTGATGCACCAGCAACTGCTGGAGCATTTGCCGCCGGCTCCGGCTTCTGTGCTCGACGTCGGTGGGGGCGCGGGGCATCAGTCGTTCCCGCTGGCTCAAGTCGGCTACGACGTGACGCTGCTCGACTCCTCGCCGGCGATGCTCGAGAAGGCGGCACAGCGACTTCCGCGGCTGCCCGCCGAGGCACAACGCCGGGTGACGCTCGTGCAAGCCGAGGGCGAGAGCGCGGTCGACGCGGTGAATGGCCAAGGCTTCGCCGCCGTGCTCTGTCACGGCGTGCTCGGCTACCTCGAGCAACCGGAGCCGATGGTCAGCCAGCTGTGCGAGTGCGCTGCTCCGGGTGGCATCGTCTCGATCATGACTGGCAACGCCAATGCCTCGGCGGTGCGCCCGGCCATGGAACGACGGTGGGACGACGCTCTCGCATCGTTTGACTCCAGAACCGAGATCGGGGTGTTGGGGGTGCCCGGGCGTGCGGACACGGTGGAAGAGCTCAGCGAGCTCATGCGCAACCGCGGCGTTGACCCCGTGCGCTGGTACGGCGTGTGGCTGTTCGTCGACTGGCTCGAGTTCAGCGGGGCTGTGCTAGACCCGGGCGATTCGAAGCAGGTTGCCGCGACGGCCGCAGTCGAGCTCGAAGCCAGCCGACGCGACCCTTACCGCGCGCTCAGTCGGGTCTTTCATCTCGTCGGACGCAAAGCCCCGCGCTGAAGCGCGCACACCGTCACTAGCGGCGGCGTGCCGGTCGCCTCTCACTCGCTGCGCGTGAGCCTATGGCGCTCTCGTGGTTGGCGGTTGGTCTGGTCGCGGCTTCTTCGGGGGCGGAGGTTTCGTAGTCCCCGGCTGTGCTGTCGGCCGGGGCGCTGTCGCGCGTGACCGACGGGCGCGGGTCATCACTTCCTCGACGAGCGGCAGCGCGACGGGCTCGGGCCGCACCGAATAGGTGTGCCCGGTCGGATAGGTCCACTCGAAGACGCCCGGCGACAGCTGCGTGAGCTTGCGGCTGTGGTGGCCCTTGGCCAGGTGATGCCGTTTGCATAACGGGCCGAGATTGTCGGCCGCGGTTGGCCCCTCGGGGAACGGCACAGTGTGGTCGAGCTCGCAGAGGCGTGCGGGCCAATTGCAACCACTGCCGCGGCAGGTGCCATCGCGCATCTTGACGTGGCGGTCGAGGGGAGCGGGCGGCCGATACGTCGTCGTGCCGACGTCGAGCACGGTGCCGCTCGCGGGGTCGGTGAGGATGCGCCGCCAGGTCGCGTCGGTCGCGACGAGCCTCGCGGTTTCGGCGGTGATCGGGCCGTAGCCGGCCAACGACCCCGGAGCGTCGCTGATACCCAGCAACACCGACGCGGGGACCGTGACGTTCAGTTGCGCCTTGGCACCACGCACGTTCGCCAGTCGGATCTGTTGCCCTGCCGTTGCGGGCGCCTCGAGGACGCCGGTCCGCAACCCGGCCTCGAAGGGCGCGGCGAGCGCATCGGCCCGCAACTGGTCGATGGTGCGACGGTCGCCAGGACCCCGATCAGCCTTCATCGACCGCGCGGCCGCCGTCAGTGCCGTATCGATCGCCGCGGCCTGCAGCGCCGGCAGCAAGGCGTAGAGCTCAGCCATGTCGTCGGGCAGCGGCCTGACGAAAACCTTGCGCTGGAGCCGGGCCTTCTTCGCCCGCCGATGCGCCCCGCGCGGATCGGCCGCGATCACGGCCCGCCGCAGCGACCGTGCCAGCCGCCCGCAGTTTTGCTGCGGTGCATTCGGCAGCACCCGCGCTTCGACCTCATGCACCGCATCGACGTCGAGGCCGCGCGTACCTTCGACGATGACTCGCGCTTTGGGAAAGTCGATGTGACCGGCGGCGAGCGCGGCACCGGTTGCCTGCAACGGCGTCGCCAGCGACGTGGCGACGTCGATGCGCGATGCCGCGACAACGCGTGAGATGCCGAGCCGGACACCGATCTCGTCGTCGGCGAACTCGCGCGCCACGCTGCCGAGCGACCCGCGGGCGGCCCACCCAGCCTCCTCGTCGGGCCCGATCAGGGCCGGACGCCGCACGAACTCGGCAACGGTCGCTAGCTGCTGCGCATGCGCCCAGCAAATGACCCGCTCCCAGGCTGCCATCGTCTCGAGCACTGCGAAATCCGACCGCACTTCTGACACATCGATGCTGTCGAGCAGCTGCGCGAGCGCGACGCCGGGCGCCATCGACGCCAACGCGTCGACCCCACCCGGAATCGCGGCCCCACCTGCTGCTTCGTTCGACATACCGACGAACGTAGCCTCCGCTATCGCTCCTCCCGCGCCATGCAGAAATCACTGTGAATAAGGCAATCTCAGCCTGTGGACAGTCGCGACAGCCAATCGTCACAGATAGCCGCTACCGTGCATCGCATGGCTGAACGAGAACCACCGTCCTGGGTCGAACTCCTCACGCTCATGGTTCATCCGCCCGCACCTGAACCAACGGTGCGCGGTGCGATCAGAAGCAATCCCGGTACCGACGAGAGCCGCAAATACATCGCCTATTCCAGAACCGGGCACGACTCCGATCCCGTCATCGCCGGTGCAGGAGCGACGGCAAGCGCCGACGAGCCACCCCTCATCTGGGTCTGGCGCGACGGAGCCAAAGTTCGCCTCGAAAACTCCGGCGGTTCGCCGTCCTTCATCGTCGGCGAAGAACATTGCTGGCAGTTCGGCCCGTCACGCGAGATCCCGGTCGTGTCACCGAGCCACGCCGTCCGGTACCTATTGAGCGGCACGAACCTCGTCACGCGCCGCGATCCCAATGAGTTCGCCGGCACGGACTTCACCCGTCCGACAGGGCCAATCGGCGAGGCCATTTTCTTGAACAGAAGAGCTTGGACCGTCGAGCTAGCACCGCCGAAGCGAAAGCCATATCCCATTCAGCTCGTGGTCGACGCGGAAACCGGCCTGATCCTCCAGGAGCGAAATGACGACTTCGGTTCGGTCGACGAGTGGGTCGAGTTCGTCGTCGGCGAGGAGTTCGATGATGCCCTGTTCACCTGGACGGGGCCTGCCATCAGCGAAGAGGTCGAGCGGGCCGAGCGCGACGCCGAGCACGAAGCTGACCTCGCACGGCGACGAAGCTGGTTCGAAGCCAACGTCGCGCCAATGCCATTGCGCGTCGAACTCTCCCTCCCCGTGCTCGTCAATCACTACGACGAGGCAACGGGTGAGTTTGTCGCCACCTTGGGCAATGGTCACATCGGCACGATCGCTCGGCGTCCACATGCGGAAGGGCCGACCGACGAGCACACCGTGACAGCTGCGTGGTCCGATGGTCGATGGGACTGGACGGTGTCCCTGTTCCAAGACCGATTGACCGAAGCCGGTCTTGAAGCACTGAAGCGGCAACTCGGCTCCGGTTGATCCGAAGCGACCGGCCCTGCCTCCCCGAAAAACGGCGCAACCCCTGCGAGCATCAGCGCAGAGTGCCTCACGAGGAGAGCTGACGCATGAAGGGCAGTGCGGACGTCGCCTGGCTGACGATCCAGATTCGCGAACCGAGCAGCCGGCGACTGAATGCCACGCTCGCAGAACTCGTCAAGCGTGCGCACGCGTTCGGGCTGAAGGCTGCGACCATTGCGCAACCGGCCGGTGACGTCGCGCGCGGCAGCACCGCGATTCCGCGGCAGCCGACTCGCCGGGTCATCTCACTCAATGACGGTGTCGCGGGCACGGTCACCATTGCCGACCAGCCGGAACAGTTGCGCGCGTTCGTGGGGACGGTCGCCGACCTGCTCGGCGCGGACGCGTCGATCCAGCTCGACGTCGGCGGCAAGGTTCACGACCTCGCCGCGTTGACCGTCGACTCCTGAGAGCCGTTAGGTCACAGTCGCGAACGCCTCTTCGAGGACGTCGAGCGCCTCGAGCAGCAGTTCGTCGGGAATCACCAGCGGCGGCAGGAAGCGCAGCACGTTTCCGTAGGTGCCGGCGGTGAGCACCACGACGCCCGCCGCATGGCACGCCTTCGCAACGGCAACGGTCGTCGACGCATCGGGTTCGAGCCCGCCTGGCACCACGATTTCGACGGCGAGCATCGCCCCACGACCGCGCACATCACCGATGCACGCGAACTTCCCCGCCATCTCCTGCAGCCTCGGCAGCATCAGCGATTCGATGTGGCGCGCTCGCCCAACCAAGTCGAGCTCTTCGATGGTGCGGATCGCGCCCAACGCCGCCGCGCAGGCCACCGGATTTCCGCCGTACGTTCCGCCAAGCCCGCCCACGTGAGCGGCGTCCATGATGTCGGCGCGACCGGTCACAGCCGACAGTGGCAAGCCACCCGCAATGCCCTTCGCGGTCGTCACCAAATCGGGTACCACGCCTTCGTGGGACGACGCGAACATCGCGCCCGTCCGGGCGAATCCGGTCTGGATCTCGTCAGCGACGAAGACGATGCCGTTCGCCTTGCAAAACTCCGACAGGGCAGGCAGAAAGCCGGCACCGGGCACGATGAACCCGCCCTCGCCCTGGATCGGCTCGATCAGCACTGCGGCGATGTTGTCGACACCGAGCTGCGACGTCATCTCAGCAATCACAAGTGATGCAGCCTCGGGCCCGCAGTTCGCCGCGCCCGTCGGCCAGCGGAACGGGTAGGCCATCGGCATTCGGTAGATCTCCGGCGCGAACGGGCCGAAGGAGTGCTTGTAGGGCATGTTCTTCGCCGTCAGCGCCATCGTCAGGTTCGTGCGGCCGTGATACGCGTGGTCGAAGACGACCACCGCCGAGCGGCCGGTGAACGCGCGCGCAATCTTGACGGCGTTCTCGACCGCCTCTGCGCCGGAGTTGAACAGCGCCGACTTCTTCAGAAAATCCCCTGGTGTAAGGGAATTCAGCTTCTCGCAAACCGCGACGTAACCCTCGTACGGCGTCACCATGAAGCAGGTGTGCGTGAACGCAACAGCCTGGTCGGCCACCGCAGCCACCACACGGGGCGCCGCGTTTCCGACGCTCACGACCGCGATACCCGAGCCGAGGTCGATGAGTGAGTTGCCATCGACGTCAACGACGACGCCGCCACCCGCCGCAGTGACGAAGACCGGCAAGGTCGTCGACACCCCCCGCGCCACCGCCGCGTTCCGGCGCGCGAACAGCTCGACCGACCGCGGACCAGGAATGCTGGTGACCAGCCGCCGCACCTGGGGGAGGTCGGGCCCGCCGACGAGCGGCCGGGCATCGATGGCTTCGGTCATGGCAGGCTCCAAAGACTCCGGTAGCGCCATAGCTGCGCCTGCCATGTACTGTATCCGAGCAACGCTCCGGCCGGTTCAGACGGTTACCACCGTCGATCCCGCATCCAGCGACGGAATCCGTCGTGACGCTGGGCGCCGCCGCCCGTCACCGGGCCGACTGGTTCCGGCCGCTCCGTTCGCCGACCCGAACGGCGGTCGGGCCTACCGGCTCGTACGCTCGCCGTATGACTCCCGGTCGCAGACCGAACGGCCGGCTGCCGATCGCGATGGTCGGCCTCGGCGACATCGCCCGCAAGGCCTACCTCCCGGTGCTCGGAGAGCGCAGCGACGTCGAGCTCCATCTCTGCACGCGAGACACCAAGACGTTGGCGGGCGTCGCCGACGCGTACCGCGTCGAACACCGCCACCAAAACCTCGACGACCTGATCGGTGCTGATATCGCGGCCGCCTTCGTGCATGTCGCTACGTCAGCGCATGCCGAAGTGGTCGCCCGCCTGCTGCACGCGGGTGTCCACGTCTATGTGGACAAGCCGCTCGCCAACAATCTCGGCGACTGCGTGAAGCTCGTCGAGCTCGCGAAGACGAAGCAGCGCTCGCTCATGGTGGGCTTCAATCGTCGCTATGCCCCGGCCTATTGCGACGCGGCCGCGCTGATCCCGCAACTGGTGTTTCTGCAGAAGAACAGGGTCAGCCTTCCTGACTCGCCGCGCCGTGTCGTGTTCGACGATTTCATTCACGTGGTCGACACCCTGCGCTTCCTTGCGCCCCACGCAGAGCTTGCCGATGTGCGGGCCCAGACGAGCAACGGCCAGCTGGAATCCGTCGTCGTGGTGTTAGCCGGCGCCGAAGTCACCGCGATCGGCAGCATGAACAGAATCGGCGGCCACACGCAGGAAATCCTCGAGGTGCAGGCGCCCGGCGTCCGCCGCGTCGTCCATGACATCGCGATGATTGACGACTACCGCGACGACCGGCACGCCGTCGTCCGCCGTGGTGATTGGACGCCGGTGCACCAGCAGCGTGGCTTCGACGCGATCTGTCAGCGGTTCATCGATGCGGTCGCGAGCGGCGAAGCGCTCGACGCGGACGACGCGTTGCGCACGCACGACTTATGCGAACGCATTGTCGCCGTGGCCGAACGCACCTGACGAAGAGTTGACCAGCTCGTCACAGCAGCTTCATCTGCCGGAAACCTAGGCAGCGGAGGCTGTTCCGAGTCGATTCCTACCGCGAAGGTGAGAGCAGATGCTGACGCACGTGCGCATGAGTGTGCCCGACCGTCCGGGTGTCCTGGCGCAGATCACGGCCGTGCTGGCCGACGTCGGCGCCGACATTCACACGATCACGGTGCTCGAACGCGAGTCCGGACGGGCCATCGATGACGTGTACCTCTCGTGGCCCGCCGGGCGTCCGCTGAGCGCTCTGTCCGAGCGGCTCGGCGTCGTGCGCGGGGTGCGCGTGCTCGGACTGCGGCCCTCGCGCGAAGTGCCTGGCGCGTTTCCCGATCTCGACCTGCTCACCCAAGTGCTCGCGACCGCGTCGCGTGGCATCGACACCCTGGTCGACATGGCGGCGCACGCCTTCGGCGCCGACTGGGCAGCCAGTGTGAGCTATGACGAGTCCGGCCCGACCGTCCTTTACGCCAACGCCGACCCGAGCGCGCAGATCGTCGTTCCCGAGGTGGCGGCGATCCGGCCGGTGGCACTGGAGCAGGACGGCGTTCAGCTCGCGGTCGCCCCGCTCGACCCGTTCGACGCGGTGCTGGTGTGCGGGCGGGCCGGGCAGCCGCCGTTCCATCGAGTCGAGATCGAGCGCATGCGGCGGGTTACCGAGCTTGCCGTCGGACTGGTGCGCGCGGACCTCGCGATGTGGTCGGCGTCCTGAGTCTCGCCCGCGACGAGACTCAGCCGACGGCGCCCGGTTAACCTACCCCCGTAGGCCGGGGCGTGAGTGGGGTCGGGATGTTCGAGCGGTTGGGCGCCGCCATCTTCGCGCGACGCAAGATGGTGCTGCTGCTCGGCGTTGCGGTGATCGTGATCGCCGGTCTTTGGGGCGGCTCGGTCAGCAAGCGCCTTTCCAGCGGCGGGTACTACGACCCGCACAGCGAATCGGTGATCGCCGCAAACGACATCAAGCACAAGCTCGGCGTTCCGTCGTCCGACGCGACGGTCGTCTTCACCAGCAACCAGCCGGTCACCGATCCCGCAACGGCCGCGGGCATCGAGTCTGCCCTGGCCTCGCTCCCGCACGACGTCGTCCCTGGATATGTCAGCTACGCAACCTCGAAGCAGCCGTGGCTGATCTCCAACGACAAGCACGCCACTTACGCCACCTTGCAACTGGCCGGCGACACCGACGCCAAGCAGTCCGCGTCGTTCGCGGAGGTGAAAACCGCGCTGGCAAAGGCAAATCTGCCAGGGATCTCCGTCGACTATGCGGGCCTGGTGCCACTGAACAAGGAGATCAGCGGCCAGGTCAGCAAGGACCTGAAGCGGGCCGAGGCGCTGTCGTTGCCGATCGTCTTGATCCTGCTCGTCATCATCTTCGGCAGCCTCGCCTCGGCCAGCCTGCCGCTCGCCGTCGGCATCTGCGGGATCCTCAGTGCCTTCGCGGTCCTGCGCCTCCTGACGATGTTCGTGAGCGTCTCGATCTTCGCGCAGAACCTCGTCACGATGCTCGGCCTGGGTCTCGCCGTCGACTATGCGCTCTTCATGGTCAGCAGGTTCCGTGAAGAGCTGCCACGCCAGGGCGACACCCGCACGGCGCTGTTGCGCACGATGGCGACCGCCGGTCGCACTGTCGCGTTCTCCGGTGTCACGATCGTTGCCTCGGCCGCGTCGCTCACGTTGTTTCCCGAGTCGTTTCTGCGGTCGATGGGCTACGGCGGCATCGCGGTCGTCCTGGTCGACCTCGTCGCCTCGCTGACCGTGCTGCCCGCGCTACTGGCGATCCTCGGGCCCAAGGTCGATGCGCTTCGAATCCCCACTCCGTGGAAACGCCGGCACCGGCCGGACGACGCGCCTTCGGCGTCCGAGCTCGCGCACGGTGCCTGGTACCGATTGGCGCACAGTGTGATGCGCCGGCCGGTGTTGTACGCGGCGCCGATCGTCGTCCTGCTTGTTGTGATGGCGGCACCGTTCAAGAACGTCACGTTCGGCGGCTACAGCACCAAGGTGATGCCGACGACGTCGCACGCGCGCATCGTCACCGACCGGTTGGCCACCGACTTCCCCGGCAACGCAACGAGCCCGATGCAGGTCGTCGTCGAGGGAGTTGGTGACCAGGCGGTCGTCGCGCAGTATGTCGACGCGCTCGCGCAGACACCTGGCGTCACGACCGCGCAAGTCACCGCGACCAAGGGCGACAACGCGCTGGTCCAGGTCGGCTACAACGGC
>Ga0157370_10004681_pt1 | contig 15607 bp, 14 predicted proteins | sample C35metaG_FD_113463 | JGI IMG/M metagenome (GOLD analysis project Ga0157370, IMG submission 113463) | Corn rhizosphere microbial communities from Kellogg Biological Station, Michigan, USA - C3-5 metaG | ecosystem: Host-associated > Plants > Roots > Rhizosphere > Soil | place: USA: Michigan...
CCCAAGTTAGATTTAAAGCTAAGACACTAGATGGCGAAAACTTCAGTACCGAGTCGGTTCAAGGCAAAGTCGTGTTGGTGCAATTTTGGGCGACCTGGTGTCCTTACTGCAAGAACGATGCTTCTGCCGTAGACGCTTTGGCTCGAGAGTTTCAGGATCAAGGGCTGGTGGTGCTGGCAGTTGATGTTGCAGAGTCTAAGAAGACCGTGACCAAATTTCTGGCTGAATCACCGCGAAACTGCAAGATCGTTCTGATGACCGACACCAACCTGGCGGCATGGTTCTCTCCCAAGTCGTTCCCGCATTACGCGGCAATAGATCGGACCGGACGGCTCGCTGGCGAACAAAAAGGGGCCGGCGGAGAGAGGTCATTGAGGCACCTGTTAGGCCAAGCCGGTTTGACCTCCGAAGGCTCCGAGGATTCGGGTGAATTGAGTTCATCGCCTCGGCGTTCCTAGTTCTTTGATCCTCCTCTTCACGTGAGATGAGACATACTGGAGAGCATGTCGAAACTACACGCGACTGGCGTCCTTGCCGCACTGATGCTGTGGGCGACGCCTCTTCGTCCGCAGAAGCCTTCGTTCCCGGTGAATGAAGCGACAATCGATCAGATCCATGCCGCGTTCAAGTCGCGAAAACTCACGGCACACCAACTAGTGCAGGAGTATACGGACCGCATCGCTGCGTTTGACAAGCAAGGGCCGCACATAAATAGTGTGATCACCACCAACCCCGCCGCGCTCGCCGAGGCGGATCGCCTGGATGCCAGGTATTTGAAGGCGGGACCTGTAGGATCGCTGCACGGCGTTGTCGTCCTGGTTAAAGACGAGATTGACACGGCGGGGATGCCGACAACCTTGGGTTCCGTGGTCTTCAAGGACTATCGGCCTCCGCAGGACGCCTTTGTGGTGGATCGGCTAAGAAAGGCCGGAGCGATTATTTTGGGCAAGACCACTCTTGGCGAACTGGCCATCGGCGATGCATACGGATCTCTGTTCGGAGAGACCCATAATCCTTACGACTTGGAACGTACCGTGGGCGGTTCTTCGGGCGGCTCCGGTGCCGCGGTCACCGCTAACTTTTCTACCGTTGCCCTGGGCGAAGAAACCTTCGCTTCCATTCGCAGACCAGGGAGCTGGAACGGAATCGTAGCGATGCGCCCTACCTCCGGCCTTGTGAGCCGCACGGGCATGTACGATGGGTACCCCTCGGAGGCGTCCACCATGGGCCCGATGGCACGTACAGTCAAAGATCTAGCCATACTATTGGATGCCATGGTGGGCTACGATCCCGAGGATCCCCAAACTGCTTTGGGCGAGCAATTCCATGCGAGTTTCGCTAGCACGCTGGACAAGCATGCCTTGAAGGGTGCGCGCATAGGGGTGGTGCGCGAATCGATCGGCCTGGGGTCCGAGCCGGGTTCCGAAGATTTCAAGAAAGTCGACGCGGTGTTTGAAAAGAACGTCGCGGAGCTGAAGGCCGCCGGCGCTATCGTGGTCGACTCTGTAGTGATTCCGGATCTTAAGCGGCTCCAGAGCAAGCGGTTTGACAACACCGCCGTCGCTGACGACGCGCTTAGACGATGGCTGGCGCGCAACCCGGGCTCCCCGTTCCGCACGCGTGAAGATATTCAACGGTCACCCGCCATCGACCAAATGTTTCCGCCCCGGGTGGCCCAGTGGAGGCGCCCCGTAGCGCCGCCGGACATGGCGCGCTATGCAGAATATCTCATGGCGCGGCATGAACTGATGCTTAACTTTCTCCGGTTGATGGCGGACAACCACCTGGATGCTATTGTCCACAAATCGGTGGAGCACCAGCCGACTTTTATACGGGACGGGATTCGGCCCCCCTATCCCTCCAACAAAGGTGTGCCCATTTTGAACACCTTCTTGGTCTATGTGCCATCCATCACCGTGCCATCAGGATTCACAGTGGACCAGCTGCCGACCGGGATTACGTTTCTTGGCAGACCGTATAGCGATGTGCTGATGATGAAGCTCGCCTATGCCTATGAGCAGGCGACCCACCATCGCACGCCGCCGAAGACGACGCCAGAACTGCCCTGATCGCGCATTAAACCAGGCTATCGACTAGAATAAGGCTACATGAAACTTGCCCCTGGACGAAGCCTGTCGAAATCCTTGTTAACTGGTGTTGCGGCCCTCCTGGCTGGTGGCTCGATGCTGGTTGTGAGGGCCGCTCCGGCCGTACCGGACGTCTGCAAGCTTATTACTGCGGCTGAACTCGAGCAGATTACCGGGCCACTGAAGGGAGCTCCAAAGCCGGGCGGGCCCGGGGAAGCCGCCTGTGAGTACACGCCTGTCAAAACACCGGCCTGGATAACCATCCGCTTGCATGATGGCGAGCTCAAGTACTGGAGGAGTAGAAACGGTGGCAAAAATCCCATTGCGCTGCCCGAATTGGGCAATGACGCCTTCGTGAATCCTGACTTCGAAGGTTCCACAGACTTATACGCAAAGAAGGGAAGTCTGATTTTAAGGGTGACAATGCCCAAGGGACCAACGGCGGTCGATATGGTCAAGGCCATCGCAAGGAAGGCCCTACCACGTTTGTAGATTCAGAAGGTATCGCCACTTCGGGCGGCGGCCGTTGTGGTGGAGTATTGGGGTCTCCTAACCATGCCGAAGCGAAGTGCCGGCCTCATAATGTATCGCCGCCGGAACTCTGAGCTCGAAGTATTCGTGGTGCATCCGGGCGGGCCATTCTGGGCGAAGAAAGATTTCGGAGCGTGGTCAATCCCCAAGGGCGAGTACCTCGACGGTGAAGAGCCGTTGGAGGTGGCTAGACGCGAATTTGAGGAAGAGACCGGCTTTTCGTCCCAAGGCAACTTCATTGGGCTTGGCGATTTGAGACAGCGTGGCGGAAAGATTGTCAGCGCATGGGCATTTGAGGGTGATGGTGATCCCCAGAAGCTTAAAAGCAATACCTTCATGCTGGAATGGCCGCCACGCTCGGGGCGTCAAATTGAAGTACCCGAAGTTGACCGAGGTTGTTGGTGCTCGATTGAAGAAGCCCGGCGGCGGTTGCTGCCCGGCCAACGGGCCTTCCTCGACCGCTTCTTAGAGAAAGTTGGTTAGCGAAAGCACACGCGGGAGCCCATTCGCGAATGAAGGCCCGGAACGGACTCCAGCTGGTTCAGCAGGTTCACCGTCAATGGCATCCCGCTTGCATCGGTCAGAAAGACTCCCAAAGGAGTTGTACCATGAGCCGTGTGTGCCTTTTTTCGCTTAGTCCGGCGAAGGTCGGCCTCATGACGTGATCCGAATTGCTGCATGGCGAGCCATAGGAGGGCTAACAGGTGGACTTTTCGTGCCGGATTTGAAGCGAAAAGAGATTGAGCAATATCTTAGCTCGGCGCTCGGTGAGCGAGCAACGGTGCTCGGCTTGGAGGTTCTCGGAGACCCTCACGAAGGCAAGGATATCAAAGGCTACGGATACGGCACTCCACTTCGCGTCGACTATCGAATTAGCAGCGGGGAGCATAGAATCGCCGTGCTGCACACCATGAGCCCGGGTCCATTTGGCCATGAACACATGGCGGACCGGGCTCAAGAACTGATTTGGGAAAACCAAGCCTTCAATCATCTTCCGCGCCACATCCGATCGCTTGATGTATCGGGATTTCGGCGCGACGGTCAACTGATTTCGCTCGGCAGTGTGGAGGAGTTCTGTTTACTGACAGAATATGCGGAAGGGGACAGCTATGCTCACGATCTGGAGCGCCTTCGAGAGAACGACACTCTCACGGAACTCGATCTTTCCCGCGCCGACGCGCTGTGCGACTACCTGGTGCAGATCCATAAGGTACCGGGGCCGGAGCCTGGGCTTTACGTCCGGCGCATCCGCGAATTAATAGGTCACGGCGAGTGCATCATGGGCGTGATGGACTCCTACCCTCAGCATCCACTCTTCCCTGCCAACGTGCTCGAGAAGATCGAACATTTGTGCGTAGTCTGGCGCTGGCGGCTAAAGCACCTCACGCATAGGCTACGCCAGGTACACGGAGACTTTCATCCGTGGAATATCCTCTTTCGATCCGCTGCAGAGTTCTCGTTGCTGGATCGTTCCCGCGGCGAGTTCGGCGATCCTGCGGACGATGTCGCGTCCCTTACGATGAACTATTTGTTCTTCTCGTTACAGCGCAGTGGACGGCTGGAAAGCGCTCTGGGATCGTTGTTTTTCCGTTTCTGGCAGCGTTACCTCGAAAAGAGTGGAGATCGTGAAATGCTGAATGTCGTCGCGCCATTTCTTGCTTTCCGGGGGCTGGTGATGGCCAGTCCCGTCTGGTACCCTGCGTTGCCGGATACCGTGCGCCAAAAAATTCTGGCGTTCATTCTCGCGGTACTGGAAAGCGACAGTTTCGATCCCCAAAAGGCGAACCTCTACTGTGGAACCTAAGGCCCGGGATGCGTTCGCAGTTTGGGTCACCGGTCTTCCGGCTTCCGGAAAATCGACCCTTGTGACCTCGTTAAAAGCCCAATTTGCGGACCGGGGGATAGATGTCGCGGTGCTTGAATCGGATGCGCTGCGTCAGATTTTAACAGTTCGGCCGCAGTACGACGAACAGGAACGCGAAACCTTCTACCGTCAGATGGTTTATATCGGCATACTCCTCACGCAACACGGCATCCCGGTCATTTTCGACGCGACGGCGAATCGGCGGCGGTATAGAGATCAGGCGCGCAGTCAAATCCCGCGTTTCATCGAGGTGTATGTGGATTGCCCATTGGAAATCTGCATCGCCAGGGACCCCAAGGGAATCTATCGGAAGGCTCGCGAGGGAGGGGCAGACACCGTGCCCGGACTTCAGTCCGCCTACGAGCCACCGGAGAAACCTGAGCTAGTGGTGGACGGCATTCAAGAGCGGCCGGAAACTGCAGCCGGGCGTGTGATGACCAAGTTGACGGAGAAAGGATACATCGTTGACGGAGAAAGGATACATCGGTGACGGTTAGAGTCAGAATGGGACCACCTTCGCCGAACGTCCGGGCGTCAGCGGAGTGATGTCGCGCAATCACGCTGCGTCGAATCCCGCAGTTGCAAGATCATCCTGCCTTGGCAGGGATGTCAGGCGGCACAGACGTGAGATGTATTTGAAACCAACTGCGCGCAAGGACTGCTACCCGATCCAAAGTGCCGGGCTCTTCGAAAAGGTGGGTGGCGCGGTCAATGATTTCAAGCCTGTGCTCGGTAGTAGAGCGCAGCTTCTCGATGGCTGAGTAGTTAAGACCCAGGACCGCCAGATCCTCTCCGCCGACGATGAACAGAGTTGGCGCAAGCACTTTTGCTAATGCCGTGCCAGCAAGATCGGGCCTGCCTCCCCTGGAAACCACGGCATGCACAACCGCCGGACGCTCGGCAGCCGCGACCAGCGCAGCGGCGGCCCCGGTGCTGGCACCAAAGTATCCCAGTCCCAGCTTGTTCAGATGGTTTTGCCGCAGAATCCAATCTGTGACTGCCACCAGACGCTGGCCGAGCAACGGAATGTCGAAGCGCAATTCCGCGGTTCGCAGATCCACGGCCTCTTCCTGTTCGGTAAGCAGATCGATCAGGACGGTGCCGATCGCGCCTTCGTTAAGCATGTCAGCCACATGCCGGTTTCTGGGGCTTCGGCGACTGCTGCCGCTCCCATGGGCGAAAACGACAAGTCCTTTGGCGTGAACCGGCAAAGCGATATCGGCAGTGAGTTTGATGCCATTGATGGGCACTTTTACGGAAACGGGTTCCACTTCCGAACCAGCAGGCCTCACGAATTCAATTCCAGCACTTGAGGTGCCAAGCCGGCTGACTGCCTAACGCCTTGCTGGGTTGACACGTGCGGTTCCCATGGCCAATCTGATGATGGGTAAACGCGTGCACACTTGCATTCGCAGTCAGCCATTTCTTATCGCGAAGGGAGGTTGCCATGTTAGTGAAGGATCTGATGACTAGAAACGTAAACTTCTGCCGCCCGGAAAATAATCTGGCGGAGCTAGTGAAATTGATGCGGAAGCAGGGATGCGGAGCGTTGCCGATCGTGGATAGCTCAGAAAGAGTCACGGGCATCATTACGGATCGGGATATCTGTATCATCCTGGGAACGAGGAACATCAGGGCATCAGAGGTGCGTGCGCGAGATGTTTCACTTGCTGAGTGTATATGTTGCGGTCCCGACAACGATGTGCGGGATTCTCTGAAAACAATGGCTACACAGCAAGTCAGCCGGCTGCCGGTCATCGATGAAGCTAAGAAACTCGTCGGGATTCTTTCCATTGACGACATCATCTTTCGGGCCGGTGGCGGATGTTCAGGTCTTAGTGACCGTGAAATCATCGACACTATGAGAGCGATTCGGGAACAACACATTCACCAACCGGATGCGGTCGCGGACGAGGACAGCGATTCGCGCTCGGATATCAGAATGCCAATGAACTACGAGCATGTGAATACCAAAAAATAATCCCGCTTCTCTTGATCGGTCTAAACACTAACATCACTGCCCAGTCGACTTCTGAAGCCGGATCCACGCCCGCACTCAAAGTTGCTATTGTTCTGCTGAGGCACAATGCGCACGGATAAACCAACCACGCCTTTTCGAGGCTTCTGGGACAAACCTCGCCCTGAGTTGCTGAAACTGCTCCAGGCGACTCCGGCTGGTTTGACCTCCGATGAAGCGCAGCGACGTCTGCGTGTTCATGGCCCGAATAGCATGGTGAAGGAATCGCGCTTCGCGCTTCTGATCAGTCTTCTCCGCTTTTTAATCAATCCTCTGGTCATCATTCTTCTGGTGGCTAGCGGCATTTCTCTGGTATTGGGCGACTCGGTGGGGGGAGGAATCATCATCTCGATGGTTCTCCTCAGCGTGCTGCTGAACTTCTTTATGGAGTTTCAGGCTCAGCACGGGGTGGAGGGGATTCGGAAGCAGGTTGCGACTACTGCTGCCGTGATTCGCGATGGACACGAGCAGGAGTTGCCGGTCGCAGAACTGGTGCCCGGCGACATTATCCGGCTCAATGCCGGGGACCTTGTGCCGGCGGATGCCCGTCTTCTGGACGTCAAGGATCTGCAAGTCCGCGAGTCAGCGCTAACCGGCGAATCGCTATGCGTGGAGAAGACGTGCGGCGATTTAGCGACCGGACCGCACGGAGTTGCGGATGCGGGTAACAGCGTTTTCATGGGCACCGCGGTCCAGACGGGAATTGGGACCGGAGTAATTGTCTGCACGGGCAAAAATACCGCCTTCGGCGAGATTGCGCAGCGGTTGGCGGCGCGGCCCCCCGAAACCGAGTTTGGCCGCGGCATACGGCACTTCGGGCTCATGATTACTCGAATCATCATGCTGCTGGTGCTTTTCGTCTTGCTGGTGAATATCGCTTTTCACCGCCCAATCCTTGAGTCCTTCCTCTTCTCCGTTGCGCTCGCCGTGGGAATGACGCCGGAGATGATGCCGATGATCATCACGGTGACGCTGGCTCAGGGAGCGCGGCGGATGACGAAAAAGAAAGTCCTGGTCAAGCAGCTTTCCGCAATCGAAGACTTCGGAAGCATTGAGATTCTGTGCAGCGATAAGACCGGCACTTTGACCGAAGGCGAGATAGAACTCGACCGGCACGTGGACGTCCAAGGGAAGGACGACGATGATGTCCTGCGGCTCGTCTATTTGAACAGCTTCTTTCAGGCTGGCATTAAGAGTCCGCTGGACGCGGCGATTTTAAAACATAAGCGCCCTTTGATCGTCGAATACGAGAAGCTGGATGAGATCCCCTTCGACTTTAACCGCAGGCGCCTTTCGGTGGTGGTGCGGCATGGAGACGAATGTCTTCTCATTACCAAAGGTGAGGCCGAGAGTATCTTCAGCATCTGCCAGACGGCAAGCGCGGACGGGACTCCCCAACCGTTTGACGAAACGCGGCGAGCTCAAGCCCAGGAGACCTTCCAAAAACTGAGTGCCGACGGGTTCCGCGCTATCGGCGTCGCCGTTCGGAAGGTGGACAAACAGGACACCTACACCTTGGCGCTCGAAAAGGACATGACACTGGCCGGTTTCGCGGCTTTCCTTGACCCGCCCAAGCAGGGGATTCTTTCTATCCTCGAAGCGCTCAAGCAGAATGGCGTTTCGGTGGTCATAATGACTGGCGACAACCAATATGTCACCCGGAAAATCGCCCATGACGTGGGGCTGAAAACGGATCGTATTCTCACCGGCAGTGAGGTCGACACAATGGACGACGCTGCTCTTGCCTACCAGGCGGAAAACGGCGCCATCTTTGCCCGCGTATCTCCGGAACAGAAGAACCGAGTCATCGTTGCCCTGAAAGCACGCGGGCACGTGGTCGGGTATATAGGCGACGGAATCAACGACGCTCCCTCGCTGCACACGGCGGACGTGGGCATTTCCGTGATGAACGGCGTAGATGTTGCCAAAGACGCCGCGAAGATCATCCTGCTCGAAAAGGACCTTGCCGTCCTGAACGATGGCATTATCGAGGGGCGCCGTTGCTTCGCGAACATTATGAAGTACATCATCATGGGCACCAGTTCGAACTTCGGAAATATGTTCAGTATGGCAGCGGCCTCCCTCTTCCTACCCTTCCTGCCCATGCTTCCGACGCAAATTCTGTTGAATAACTTTCTTTATGACGTTTCGCAAATCAGCATCCCGAGTGACCATGTGGATCCCGCGCTGCTGCGTCGGCCAAAGCGATGGCGGATTGCTTTCATTCGTCAGTTCATGATGATCATCGGGCCCATCAGCTCAATTTATGATTTCCTCACCTTTGCTGCGCTCCTCTGGATGTTCCACGCCTCGATGAACGCGCCGTTATTCCACACCGGCTGGTTCGTCGAATCCTTGGCAACACAAACGCTGGTCGTATTTGTGATACGGACCGCCGGTAACCCTTTAAAGAGCCGCCCAAGCAGGCTGCTGATGGTTACGGTACTCGCGATCGTCGCAGTTGCCGCCGCACTGCCCTACACAGTGTTGGGCACGCTACTGCAGTTCACGCCACTCCCTCTATCGTTATTTGCGACCATTGCTTTGCTGGCTGTGACGTATCTCTTGCTGGTACAAGTCGTCAAGTCATGGTTCTATCGCCGACACGCGTTGCTGTAACCAGGAGGAATTCATGCCCTATGTGCGCATGCCGCTGTTTCTGTAAACGGTGCGAAGTGGGTGTGCCTATTGCTTCGATAATTGTTGTAGCTCGCTGCCTGGAGGCTGGTTGAGAATGAATTTGTCAGGCGTGACATCTGCTGCGTTGATCTTCATGGTAAGTACATGCAACATGACTTCGTAATGATCCTGCGGGCGCTTGACATCAATTTCCGAGGGAAAGGAAATTCCCCCGTAGTCTTTCCAACCTGAGTACCTGGTATCACTGAGAACACTGCCCAAGGGGTCGAAAGTCTTTTGCCGTGTAATTTCAAGATTGTGGCGGTCGAAATGAACCGTACGGACAAGCCAGGGTTCATCGGCGCCACGGCGAACGATCAGGAGAATATAAATAGCCTCGCGCTCGTTCGTGTCTTCCTCCAGAAGCGTTATATCGGTTTTGGTGTCGGGAGGCTGAATCATCAAGGAAGTCAGGAACGCCGCCGGCCGCAAATTTTCCAATTGCTTTTTGGAAGTAGGGGGTGCATCGTTCCTGCCTTCGATGAACCGATTCTTGCTCGGGATATAGATCCGAAAGGTCTCCGCGGACGAAACCATGTCAAAGACTGTGCTGCCGAGCACAGGGTCCAAGCCAAGTATCCGTATGTCATCTGGTTTTTTGAACAGAACATATCCGCCCAACGTGGCATAGTCCTTAACCTCGCCGACATATAGGCTGCCGACGGATGGCGACATTTCCATTCTCATGCTGAATGATTGAAGCGGGTCAGCCATGCTATGGAGTCGCTCGATCAACTCGTCTTTGGTGGCGCTGATCAAGATGGCGCTCGAACGATATCCCGGGGGAATGACGACTCGTTTGCGCACAAAGCAGGACGACAAGGGAAGTATACAGAAACAGACCAACACCGCCCACCTGCGATCTCGATGGAAGCGCATGCTCGACCGACTAACGCTCACCTTGCTAACTGTCGCGGCGGCGGTTGCTTCGAACGACCGGAAACGATTCCTCCTCGAGATGCGGTGGAATCTCCCGTGGTATCTCCAGAAGGAAGTGCTTAGACTTTCCGATCAATCCGCCATACCGTATCGTACAAACGAATTCAGGCGCGTTTTCAACAAGATGGATGTAGATTTCCTTAAATTGAACTCCGATTTTCATGGCTTCTCCTACGGGCCCTGCTCTCTCCGTTTATGGGTGAGCAGGTTGCATTCCATTCGACTTGGTTCCTGGAGGCGTCGCAAATACCAGCCCCGCGGTATCCCGAAACGGCTTGGCTCATACTTCACCGGCGAAGACTTCGCAACTTCGAAAACTACCAACTTGACGCAAGGTATTATGTGATTGATCTGCTTGGGAACTGGACTGGCTCCCTTTTTTGGCATAGAGCCAGTTACAGATATGGCTGGTCGGGCTGCCGGGATTGGAACCCAGGACCTCTTGCACGCCAAGCAAAAAATATCAGTCACTTGCGAATGCCTTCACTGAAAACACAAGACTTGTGACCCGCGCTTTGAACGCCAAATGGATGCCAAGACGCCGGACTACGCGGTTTGGGTTTGTTCGTGGAGTGCGACTCCTAGTCGACCACTCCGATCGTGCTCCCGACATTTATATTCGGATACCAGTTCAGAGGAAATCCGTCGTTCGTGCGGCTATGGTAAATGACGGCATTGGTGTGTCGGATGTGCTGCAGGTATGGCTTGATGTTTCCGTCCATCCCGCACAAGGACGCTTTGCGAAGTTTGGGTCAGTTAAGCCGGGGATTAGCCCGTATTCCTCGACAGATGTATACTGGCCCGTGGAAACGATCGATTCGAACTGAAACCGACGAAAGGTGATACGAACATGGACAGAACAAAGTTGCAGTATCTTGGCAGCACGGTAGTCGGGGTGGGGATCTTTCTCGCTGTGTGGCTGGGCCATGGCGCCGCCCAACAAGTGCCTGGCCCGCCGAAGAATGATGGCGACGATATCAGCGGTGTAGTCATCAGTGCAAAGGGACCGGAAGCCGGCGTGTGGGTGCTCGCTGAAACTACCGATCTGCCGACCAAGTTCGTCAAGATTGTCGTCACGGATGACATTGGGCGCTACTTGGTGCCGGATCTTCCCAAGGCCAGCTACAGCGTGTGGGTTCGCGGCTACGGGCTGGTGGATTCACCGAAGGTGAAAGCCGCGCCGGGCGCCACTCTGAACCTGAAGGCAGTCGTGGCGCCGGACAAGAAAGCTGCCGTTGAATACTATCCCGCGCTGTATTGGTTCTCTCTGCTGCAAGTGCCGCCCAAGAGCGATTTCCCCGGCACCGGGCCCAGCGGAAACGGCATTGCTCCCGGTGTCAAGAGCCAGGGAGATTGGATTCGCCAGATCGTCAACACCGACGGATGCACGGGCTGTCATCAGATGGGCGACAAGGCCACGCGCGAGATTCCGCAGAGTATTCTCAGCCAGACCCATGACTCGAGCGCCGCGTGGGACCGCCGCATTAAAGCCGGTCAGGCGGGCGGCGGGATGAGCGCCCGCTTCTCGCAGGTCGGCCGCCAGCGCGCGCTGGCGATGTACGCGGACTGGAGCGACCGCATTGCCCACGGAGAACTGCCGTCGGCCGCGCCTTCTCGCCCGCAGGGCAAGGAGCGGAACGTGGTGGTCACTCTCTGGGACTCGGCTGATCCCAAAGTCTATCTCCATGACGCCATCGCGAGCGACAAGCGAAATCCAACAGTAAATCCCAACGGCCCCATCTACGGGGCGCTCGAAGAGAGCGGCGATTATCTGACCGTGCTCGATCCGGCCCGCACCGCCACCAGCAAAATAAAGTTGACCGTTCGCGATCCACATACACCTAGTTCCGCGGACACCCCGCCCTTGGCCCCGTCGCCCTACTGGGGTGAAGAAGTAATCTGGAACAGCCAGACCTCTGTCCACAGCTTCTCGATGGATAAGCAGGCACGCGTGTGGGCTGCGGCGCGCGTCCGCAAGCCGGAATCTCCGGCATGGTGCCAGGCTGGATCGGATCATCCGTCGGCAAAATTGTTCCCGATCTCTCGCGGCGACCGTGGACTGGAGCTGTACGATCCGAAAACACACGAGACGACAACCATCGACACCTGCTTCACTTGGGGCCATGTGAATTTCGACAACAACGATGTGCTGTGGTCTTCGTTCGGGCCTGCCGGCATCGAAGGCTGGTTCGATACCAGGATCTGGGATAAGACCCACGACGAGAAGAAAGCGCAAGGCTGGAGCGCGTTCGTCCTCGATTACAACGGGAACGGGAAGCGCGATGCCTACACCGAACCGAATCAGCCCGCGGATCCCACCAAGGATAAGCGCATCAACGTGTCGTTCTACGGCGACTCGCCGGCGCCGGACGGCTCAGTGTGGGGATCGGTCCTGGGAATGCCGGGCGCGCTGGTTCGCTTCGATCCAGGATCGCATCCGCCCGAGACAGCGCTCGCCGAATACTACGAGGTCCCCTGGAACAATCCGAAAGCGAAGGCGCAAGGGTTCGCGCCGCGCGGCATGGACGTGGACAGCAAGGGCGTCGTGTGGACGGTGCTCTCCAGCGGACAATATGCGAGCTTCGACCGTAGCAAGTGCAAGGGTCCGCTCAACGGCCCGGCCGCCGCGACTGGACAGCATTGCCCGGAAGGCTGGACGCTCTATACTTTCCCAGGTCCGAACTATAAGGGAGCGGTAGAAAACGGCAGCGCCGACTCAGCTTACTATAACTTCGTCGACCGCTTCGACATGCTGGGCGTAGGCAAGGACGTGCCGCTGGCAACCGGCAATCTCTCAGAAGGATTGCTGGCGCTGGTCGACGGCAAGTTCATGACGCTGCGCGTGCCGTATCCAATGGGCTACTACGCCAAAGGCCTGGACGGCCGCATCGATAATCCCAACGCGGGCTGGAAAGGGAAGGGCATCTACACTCCCATCTCGACGCGAGCGCCATTCCACATGGAAGGCGGCAAGGGGACCACGCCTAAGCTCGTGAAGTTCCAGATGCGACCGAATCCGCTGGCGGACTGACGACGCAGAGGAGAAACAGGATCAGCCGCCCGATAACGAACATGTCGTAGTCATCGCCTTAAAACCGTACGGACGCCTGACGAGCAAAAAGCAACCGCGTCTCGTCGACGGTTAATGAAGTACGGAAGTATTCTGTGGGGGCCATTCGGGCCAGCGGTTCCCGGCCGTGGCTTCGATCGCAATGGGCCCGGTTAGCGAGAAACCGGGGACAAAACCAGGTTGCAGAGATCGTGGCGGAGGCGGTTGATGGTCCGCCGCCGTAGTGCAGCGAAGTTCATTCCAGCCCACGTGACACGTAACGTGCTTAAGGAACGTAGCTAGCTCCCCGTCGCCCCAATCTTCGTGAAGGATGTTGAACTTCAGTGTGTCACCCTGGATTTCGAAGTCGTCCAGTGCCGCCATGGTGTAGGGGTTGTCGCAAGTCCCGCACACCATTCCGCGGAGCTTATTACCAACCTTGCGAATGATGAAGTACTGCTTAGGAGCACCTACGCCAAAGCCGAGCCAAACTCCGACAACGTCTTTCTCAGTCAGCGTTGATTTCCATGGGCCAGGTTGAATGTAACGCGGGCGCGGCGCGCCTACGCCTTGCTGGTTAATGGCGACCGCGGGAACGGGGGGAGCCGTGGGGAGTCTCGATACAATCACCGGCAGCGGGTCCGGTCCGCGGGAGTCTTTAATGAGGGTGCGCTCGAACTTGCCGCCACCCGGAGCACCGCTGGTGCCGGTCACGATCAGATTGCCGCGGTCAAAGTGGGCTGTCGCTTGATCCTGATAGGCGGTGCTGCCGTCGGCATTCACGTGCATTACTACGAAAGTGATGCCATTCGCGCCGAACTTGCCATCGATAAAAGCCAGCGTCGTTGCATCTGCGCAATAAGTGCAATAGATACCCCGGACCCTATCGGCGCGGATTGAGAACTCATAGGTGTGCGCCTCGCCCTTGTCCGTCCTCCAGCCGCCGCGGTAATCATCGGCGTTCTGGGCCGTGGCGGTTTGGCCTAATCCCCACGTCGCTAGAAGCAACACTAACCGCGCTCTTTTGACCACAAATTCACGCGACCTCATTCGCGAATTCCAGTTTGACGGATTACGCCCTTTTTGTACAGGTCCCTTTATCGGTCCACGCTTCGCCAGGTTGCATATGTCCGTTTTACGCGTTATGGGCCGTGCCCAAATTCCAGATTGATCTACACTAGGTGATTCTCGGGACGCTATTCGTGCCCCCCGCCTGCCTGGCTGATCACCCGTTTGAGCCCTAATGCCACGTATCATCTGTAATCACGCTGGTGCATAATACTAAGGGTGCCGGTGACCTTGTGCGACAGCCGGAGGGTGGGCTGCAGCATTTCGTGCACCAGGTAGGAGGGTCCTGTGATGCGACAGATCTTTGCTTTGCTTTTTTTGACTTCGATCTTTTTGTGCCTGACGACCAGCGGGTTTGCTCAACAACTTGGCGCGGGCGGCGGAGATAGGGAGCAAGCGCCACAACCGGCGCCGCTGTTCTTTAAGGAAACCTGGAAACACGCCCCCGGCAATGTTCCCGTGACGCAAGCTTTTGTCACCAACCCAGACCTGCAACTGAACATATATGGGGCAGGCAAGGAAGACTTCGGCGTCACGAGCGAGGGAGACGTTCCGCACATATGGACCGGGCTATGCGCATCTTCCTGCGCGCTCACTCTGACCCATAGGGACAACTTTGTGGATCTCACGGGCAAGGCGAAGATCCGTTGGTTCACTAAGACGTCGGGATTTCACGAGGTTCGCCCCGTTTTGAAACTCGCCGACGGAACCTGGCTTATCGGAGACCACGTCGATGCAAATGCGTTCGACTTTCACGAGAGCGAATTTGTTTTATCCAAAGTCCACTGGCTTAAACTCGACATGCCCAAAGTACAGACCAAGGGGAACCTGCTGGACAAAGTGGATCTTAGCAAAGTCGACGCGATCGGTTTTGCCGATCTGACTCCCGGAAGCGGCCATGGCCCAGGCGGGTACTCGGACGTGGCCTGGATAGAGGTTTATGGAAAGCCGGTTAAGCGTAATTCGGCGAATTAGCATTAACGGCAGCTGCTTCCATCAGCCGCAGCGGGCGGTCGCACAGCGTGAGGTTGTCCTCAAAAGCCTCAAGATCCGAGAGACAACGGAGAGTTGGACGCGGGCACTGCGGCTGGCGCGCCACGCCGGCGGCGCCTCGCGCGTTGCTCCCGCCGGGTTTCTCACCAAACCCCCGGCGGGTGTATGCTGGGCGCGTGTGGGATTGGTCGATGCGGGGATTCCGCTTTGAAGTGACGACGACTGGTTGGGGTGACCACCGAGGTTTGGAAACACCCACAACGGGGATTAAAATTGAACCAAGGCAGTGAAATGGGCGGCAGACAGTTAGCTGTCGTGCTTTACGTAGTGGCGATGACAGCCGCGGTTATCGGTGTAGATTTCCTGTTTTTCAGAAACCG
>Ga0157370_10004683_pt1 | contig 15605 bp, 8 predicted proteins | sample C35metaG_FD_113463 | JGI IMG/M metagenome (GOLD analysis project Ga0157370, IMG submission 113463) | Corn rhizosphere microbial communities from Kellogg Biological Station, Michigan, USA - C3-5 metaG | ecosystem: Host-associated > Plants > Roots > Rhizosphere > Soil | place: USA: Michigan...
GCCGATTGCCGGGCCGGGCACCGCCGAGACCCCGCGCAGCTCTCGTGGAAGCTGCAATGCCTCGCCCGGCGCGGCTGCGACTTTTTCAGGCAACGCCAACAGCTCGCCCATGCCGGTGGCGAGCAGACCGGCAATCGCCGCGACCGCCTCTTCGCCCTGCGCTCCAGCCGCACGGACCATGATTTGGGCGCCGTGGCGCAGCCCCAGCCCGAGCATGGCGACTGGCGACCGAGCCGAAGCCGAGCGGCCATCCTCGGCAACAATTTCAGCCTGCGCATCATATTCGCCCGCCAGCTTTGACAGCCGCGCCGCTGGGCGCGCGTGAAGGCCATGTGCAAGCGCAAGGCGCAGCGACCTGGACGCGCTTGGCTGCGCGATCTTCGATGCGGCCGCTGAAGCGATCACAGGTTCAAGGTTCAGCAGCGGCTCGCCGCTGTTGATCGCTCCTTCGCTCGCTACCGAAGTGATGCGGAATGATTCTCCATTGGTGACGATAACCGCCGTCACCAGGCTTCGCGCGCGCCGCGCGATCAGGTCGAGATCGAATTCGACCAGCGTCTCGCCCGCGCCGACCCGCTGACCATCTTTGATTCGTGGGCTGAAACCCTCTCCGCCGAGGCCGACCGTATCGAGACCGATGTGGATCAGCAGCACCGGCCCGCTGTCAAGCTCCAGCGTCACCGAATGCCCCGCGGAATGCAGGTTCGAGACCACCCCATCCCCCGGCGCGACGAGCCGTCCCTCGACCGGATCGACCGCCATGCCGTCGCCCAGCATTCGCTCGGCAAACACGGGGTCGGGCACATCCTCGAGCGGGGTCGCCCAGCCGGTCAGCGGGCTCATGATGGTGATCATTGAAGCGTCAGCCAGTCGAGGACCCAGAAGGGATCGGGTCCCCTCTGCGTGAAGGTCATGCACAGGTCATGGTCGCCGCTCTGCGCCCGAATCGGTCCCGCGACCTCGGCAACTCCAGATCTTTCAGTCGCGGACTCGAGCGGAATTGTTGCGATGAGTGGCCCGTCGCAATCGTCGCGGCGTACTTGAAGTTCGCCTGCGGGCGTCGCCGGCGGCCGGAAACTTATCTTCTTCACGTCGTTGCCGATCGCGAAATTGAACGGCAGCCGTCCGACCTGCGCGCTGATGCGCGTCACCCGGGACAGCGGCGCGCCGCGCCAGATCCAGCACGGATGCATGATATCGACCCAATGCACTGCGCGCTTGCCGACAGGCGGCCCGTCATCCTCCAGCCGCAGCGCAATCGCGTTGGTGCACAGCTCCATTTCGGCGGCCATCCGAGTGCGGAGCAGCGCGGGTTCGATCAGCCACATTTTCGGCGCGCCAAGAGCCTCGTTTCCGGCGAATGCCTGGGCGGCGAGCTTCGTCCCTGGCTTCAGCGCCAGCGGTTGCAAATAGGCCTTGGACTTCGGCGTCGGGCGCGATCCATCCGTCGTAACTCGCAACGTGCCGATTTCCGCCGGCTGCCGCAGGGTCGTGATGATCCCGGCATCGGCGCTGCTGAAGCTGGCAAGCGGCTCCAGCGGGGTGACGTCGAACATCTCACCCATCGCCCTCCAGCGCTGCATCGCCGCAACCAGCCGCTGCGAGAATTTTGGCCAGTCCTTCCTCGGGTTGGACCAGGCGAGCTCGGCGACGATCGCTGCGCGGGGCCAAATCATTCGGTCGGCATAGCTTGTTGTCCGCACATGTTCTGTCCAGAGGTTCGCCTGGAGCCCGAGGATGTGCCGGCGCTGCTCTGGAGTCAGTCCAGCCGGGGACGGATCGAAGCCGTAGAACTGCCGCCAGCCGATGATCTCGGCTCGGCCGGGCGGTTCGTCGCCGGACGGACTCTGGATATGGTCGAGATAGAGGATCGGCGATGCAGCGAGCACCGTATCGTGCCCCGTCCTTGCTGCCGTGATCGCCCCGTCGATTCCATGCCAGGACATGACGACCGCATTTTGAGGAACCTTGCCGCCGAGAATCTCGTCCCAGCCGACCAGCCGCTTTCCGTGCTGCGCGAGATAATCGCCGAGCCGGGCGGTGAACCAGCCCTGTAGCGCGTCTTCGTCCTTCAGTCCCAAGGCCTTGATTTTGGACTGGACCTGCGGGTTCGCCTTCCACTGATCCTTCACGGCCTCGTCGCCACCAAGGTGAATATAGCTTCCGTCGAACAGCGGCATCACTTCGTCGAGTACATTGTCGAGGAAGGCGAAGGTCTCGTCCGAGGGGTTGAGCAGGTTGGGAAGGATTCCCCAGTCGTGGCTCGGCGTCTTCGGCGGGTTCGGGATCGAGGCGAGCTCCGGATACGCCGCGATGATCGCCGTCGCGTGCCCGGGCACGTCGATTTCGGGAACGACCATGACGTGGTGGGCGCGCGCGTAAGCGACGACCGCGCGGATCTGCTTCTTGCTGTAATAGCCGCCGTAGAGAAAGGGCTTGCCGGATTTGTCGAACCCTGCGGCTCCGGCCTCCTGCCGCCAGGCGCCGACGCTCGTCAACCGCGGGTAGCGGTCGATCTCGATCCTCCAGCCCTGGTCGTCGGTCAGGTGCCAGTGGAGGACATTGAGCTTGGCCATCGCCATCCGGTCGATTAGCTTTTCGACATAGGCGACCGGCTGCATGTGCCGTGCGGAATCGAGCATGATTCCGCGCCACGAGAATGCAGGTTTGTCAAAGATCGTCACGGCCGGGATTCGCTTGCTCGCTCCGGCCGAGGCGATCAGCTGCCAAAGCGTCTCCGCTCCATAATAGAGCCCGGTATCGCTCGATGCCGAGACGTCGACCCCATTCGGCGTGACCATCAGCCGATAGGTTTCGTCACCCCCAACCCGCTGGTCGAGGCGGAAGCGGATTTGCCCGGCGCGGGCGAAGCTCAGCTTCGGTCCGCCGCTTCGCGTGAGCAGGGACTGGAGCCGCTCGCCTGCCGCGCGCTCACCAGCGTCGGATGCAGCGATGCGCGCGTGAACGAAGGAGAAGCTGCCCTTCTCCACAGTGACGGACTGCGGATTGGGCAGGAACGGCAGGTCGGCAGCATTCGCTGCCGTCATGCCCATAGACACGACGGCGGCGAAAACGGCAACTCGCATCAGCCCTCCCCGAAAATGCTTGGGAGCAACTCTGTCAGAAGGTGACTTTTCCGCCAACCCAGAAGGTGCGGCCATTATTGTAATAAGCCCGCGGGATCGAAGGATCGCCGACGAAATAATAGAGCTTGTGATTGAGGATATTCTGCGCGTCGGCGGTCACGTCGAAGTGTTTATTGAGATGGACGATCAGCGATCCGTCGAGCTGCCCGTAATTGCCCTGCCACATCGGCGTGGCGCGATCGATTCCCGATTGGAACTTGGACCGGTACGTATAAGCGAGGCGCGTCGAGAGCAGGCTGTTCTCAAAATAGCCGGTCACGTTGAACGTGTTCTTGGAATTGCCGTCGATCGGACCGCCATTGCGGTTTTTCGCGTCCGAATAGGTATAGTTCGCGAGCACGCCGAAGCCGTAGGCGATCGGCTGCTGCCAGTTGATTTCGATTCCCTTGTTGGTGCCGCCGGGCCCGTTGACCGGCCCGGTGATCGTGAAGGTCGCACCCTGCGGATGCTGCAGCGTCGTATAGAAAGCAGTGAACGTCTGCTGGGTGATGTACGACTGGATGTCGAGATAGAAGAGGGTCGCCGACAGCAACGATTGCTTGCCAAAATACCATTCGAGGCCGCCGTTGAACTCCCAGGCGCGGGTGGGCTTCAGGTTCGGGTTGCCCCCGGCCGTTCCGGTCAGGATCGTGTCGTTGAGCGTAAAGGCGCCCGCCAGCTGGGCATAACCGGGCCGACTCATCACCCGCGCCGCGCTGAGTCGCAGCAGCAGGTCAGGCTGGATGTCATAAGTGAAGTTCGCGCTCGGCAGGATGTCCCAATAGCTGTGATGTACCGGCTCTATGCCGCACCCGCCCGGATCGTTCCCGCTCGGCCCCGGGCAAAAGATTGAATTCACCCGTTGCTGATCTGGCGTCGGCGTACCCGTATATTGGATCGTGTGCAGGTCGGTGTGGACCGCCCGAACGCCGATGTTGCCTCGCCAACTGCTGTCATTATCGAAGCGCGCCATCGCGTAAAAAGCGGTGTCCTTCTCCTTCACGGAGAAGCTGGCCTGAGGATAGAAATCGAAGATCCGGCCGCCGTTGGTGCCGAGCTCCTGGAGCACCAGCTGCTGGTTCGCGAGCGAATATCCGGGGAAATCGCCAAGCGCGTCGCCATAGTTGCTCGGAGTCGTCTGGCCGCTGAACACCGTCCCGAGATTCACCAGCTGCGTGCCCGAATATAGTCCGTTCCCAGGCCAGCTGTAGGCGATATAATCGAGCGAATGTTCGTGGTTGGTGTAGCGCGCGCCGACCTTGAGCGATCTCAGCCAGCCGTTGTTGACGGAATATTCAAAATCAGCCTTCGCATAGGTTTCCTTGTCGGGCGAAGTAATGTGCCCGCCCCATGACCAGCTGTAGAAATTGTCGAGATAGGCGGGTGAGGTCGGGTCGCTCGGCAGCCCAGGATATTGCACCGACGCAGTCTTCCCATCGATCGAATAGCTGACGCCGGTTTGCCAGTAGGTCTCCCAGGCGTAGGTGTCGCTCGTCTCGCCCTTGCCCTTAGTGTATCCAACCTGCCCGGTGACCGACAGCGCTGGAGTCGGGCGCCAGGTCGCGTCGAGGTTCAAGACCCAGGTCGACGATAGGGCATCACGGAAGATGTCGTCCTGGACTCGGCCGTTGACGGGCGTACCGTCAGCCGTCGTATTGGCCCAGGTCGCGCTGGTCACGACGCCGTTCTTGATGGTGTATGCCGTCAGTGCATCGAGCGGCGAACCCGGAGTTGAGTTCCCTCCGGCCGTCCTGCTGATCCACGCCATCGAATTGGTGTTGACGTTATTGGCATCCATTCGCGTGTAGATGCCGTTCAGCGCGACTTCGAACGTCGGGCTGGGCTTCCACTGGATCGCGAGCGTCCCGCCCTTGCGGACGCGCTGCTGACGGAAATAGGCTTCGCCGATCAGGTTGGGCGCGATCGCGGTCTCACCCGAGCCGCCGAAATCGTTGTAGCTCGTATATCCGAGGAACTCCTGACCATCGCGACGGAAGTCTCGCTTCTGGTAGAAGGCCGCAGCCAGAATGCCGAACGTATGATCGGCGTTTTTCCAGCTGACGAGGCCAGATACCTGCGGCTCCCATTTGCCGGCGAGGTCGTTGTAATTGCCCTGCGCGGTCAGGCTGAAAGTGCCGGAAGGCAGGTCCAGCGGCATTCGACTGTGAAGATTGATCGTTCCGCCAATCCCGCCTTCGGGAAGATCGGCTTCGGATGACTTGTACACTTCCAACTCGCCGACGATCTCCGAGGGAAGCAGGCTGAAGTCGAAGCTTCGGCCGCCCGAGGTCTGGTCAAGGACGAACCAATCGCCAGTCGCGATGCTGTGACCGTCGAGGAGGGTGAGGTTCAGCGTCGGATCGGTTCCACGGATCGAGACTGCCGAGTTCTCGCCGAAGCCGCCGGCGGCAGCCGAGCCGGTCACGACGTTCACACCCGTCAGCCGTCCGAGCGAGTCGGCGACATTCTTGTCAGGGAACTTGCCGATATCTTGGGCGGTGACAACTTCGGACACCATGTCGTTGCTGCGCTTCGCGTTGAGCGAGGCCTGGATCGAGGCACGGATTCCGGTGATGATGATCTGGTCGCCGCTTGTGCCGCTACGCTCCTGCGCCGCGCCGGGCGGACCCTTGGCCTGGTCTGGCGTGACCTCGGGCTGCGCCCGTTCGTTGTTCGTGGTGGCGTCCTGTGCGCTCGCCGGCATTGCAATCGACAGCGCGAGCACGCTGGCGGTGCATCCAAAAATCGCCCTGCGCACTTTGACTTGACCCTGGAACATGGCCTTCCCCCTCATGAAGACTGTCCGATTGGACCGGACCAAAGTATGACTAAATTTCCGAGCGGCGCGTCTTGACGCATACCGGCGTCCGCTGGCTACTGTTGATATTAACCGACAAACCTAGACCAATTGCAATACCAAAAATAACACCAATCCAAAATTTGTTGCTTTTTGGTATTGAAAAGGACTTAGCGAAACCGCACAGTAAGCGGGGCAAAAGGAACAATTGATGTTCGTCGACCGCGTGGGAAAGCTCGACAGCCGAAGTGGTGCGCCGCTGTATCTGCAGCTGCAGCGAGTGCTGCGCTCGGCGATCGAACGACACGTCCTCGCGCCCGATGAAGCGCTGCCCCCCGAGCGCGATCTTGCCGCAGCCTACAACATTTCGCGCGTGACGGTCCGCAAGGCGCTCGACGGCCTCGTGCACGCGCGTCTGCTGACTCGCCGTCAGGGAGCAGGCACCTTCGTCGCTGCGCGGGTCGAAAAGAATTTCGCGACGATTTCATCGTTCACGGAGGACATGCTCTCGCGTGGGCGCCAGCCGCACAGCAAATGGCTTTCTCGAAGCGAGGGGACGGTGATGCCCGAGGAAGCGCTGGCGCTCGGGCTTGGGCCTGGGAGCCCCGTTTATCGCCTTAGCCGGATTCGCTACGCGGACGGCGATTCGATGGCGCTCGAATATTCGACCGTACCCAAGGACGCGCTCGACTCGCTCGAGTCGATCGGCGACTCGCTTTATGACGCGCTCGGCGAGGCGCGCCCGATCCGCGTGCTCCAGCGTTTACGAGCGGTGCTGTTCACCCCCGAGCAGTCCGAGCTGCTGGGAATAGAGCCGGGCTCGGCCGGACTCGAGATCGAGCGCCGTGGCTTTGCCGCCGACGGCCGGACGGTCGAGTTCACCAAGTCTTATTATCGCGGCGATGCCTACGACTTCGTTGCCGAATTGAGCGTGGCGCGCGGATAAGATTCGGTGGGAGCCTATCAGCGCATGAACAGCGGCACCGCGCCCGAGAGCACGTTGATGTTTCGCGAAGCCGGGGAAGCATCGGCGGTGGTCAGGCGTCAACGGCGACAGAATGCGACGATCGTCGCTCAACTTGCCAACAGGCTTCGTTCGCGGCGGCCGCGTGCAGTCGTGACTCTGGCGCGCGGAAGTTCGGATCATGCCGCGACCTTCGCACGCTACCTGATCGAAACGCGCGCGCGCGTGCTCACCAGCTCCGCGTCCCCCTCGGTCGGCTCGATCTACGACTCGACCCCCGACCTCACCGGCACGATGGTCCTGGCGATATCCCAGTCGGGACGAAGCCCCGATCTTGTGGACTCGGCGACTCGCGCGAAAGAAACTGGCGCGCTCCTCGTCGCAATGGTCAATGACGAAAACTCGCCGCTCGCCGCGACAGCCGACGTTCTCATTCCCCTCCGAGCTGGCCCGGAACTCAGCGTCGCCGCAACCAAGTCGTTCATTGCAACCTTGGCGGCAATTGTCGATCTGCTCGCCGCGTGGACCGCAGACGAGACCATTCACTCAGCTTTGTCCGCCTTGCCCGATGGACTCGCCGGAGCATGGGCGCTCGATTGGACTCCTGCCCTACCGGTGCTGACGAAGGCGACCGCAATATATGTCGTCGCCCGCGGGCACGCCTTGGGCGCAGCGCAGGAGGCGGCGCTGAAATTGAAGGAGACCTGCGGCATTCATGCGGAGGCGTTCAGCGCTGCGGAACTCCGGCACGGCCCAATGGCGGTAGTCCAAGAAGGCTTTCCGGTGCTGCTATTGGGTCAGGCCGATGAGAGTCTGGACGGTGTGACCGCACTTGCAGAGGAACTCGCCAAGGAGGGTGTCCGCCTCATCAGCGCCGGTCTGCCTCGAGCACCGGGCATCCAGCTGCCCGTCATCGCGGCAGATGCGCTAATCGCGCCGATTCTCGAAATCGCGAGCTTCTATAGGCTCGCCAATTCTCTTGCGATTGCCCGCGGTCGCGATCCGGACCACCCGCCGCACCTCGCCAAAGTGACCGAGACGCGCTGATGGCGACCGCTCTCGTCAACTGCCGCGTCGTGCTTGCGGATGAGATCAGGGACGGTCTTTGTGTGCTCATCGAGGGCGAACGCATTGGCGCCATCTGCGAGGAGCCACCCGAGGGCGCAGAGCGAATCGATCTCGGCGGCCAGCTGCTTCTTTCCGGCTTCATCGACACGCAGGTGAATGGGGGCGGCGGGCGGCTTTTCAACGACGATCCATCGGTTGAGACCATCACCATCATGGCGGCCGCCCACCGCCGTTTTGGCACAACCGGACTGCTCCCAACGCTGATCAGCGATGATTCGTCGGTGATTGAGCGCGCTGTAGCGGCGGTCGATGAAGCGATCGACAGCGGCGTTCCAGGAGTGCTCGGAATCCATATCGAAGGGCCGTTCCTCAGCCGCACCCGACGCGGGATCCATCTCGCCTCGAAACTTCAGCCGTTCAACGACCGCTTCGTCGACATGCTCTGCTCGGGTCGCAACGGCCGCACGCTTGTCACCGTTGCTCCTGAATGCATTGCACCCGAGCAGATCGGTCGCCTGGTCGAAACAGGAATCATCGTTTCTGCCGGCCATTCGGATGCCAATTATGAGACTGTTCGAACGGCCCTCGACGCCGGGATGACCGGCTTCACGCATCTGTTCAACGCCATGTCGCAGCTGACTAATCGTGCGCCCGGAATGGTCGGAGCAGCGCTCGAAGACCTGACCACCTATGCAGGAATCATCCTCGACGGTCATCACATCCATCCGGCCGCATTCCGGGTGGGTCTGAATGCCAAAGGCGTCGACCATCTGATGCTTGTAACCGATGCGATGCCGACGGTCGGCGTCCCGAGCGACGAGTTCATGCTTCAGGGTCGTGCAATCCGCCGCGAGGGCGATCGATTGGTGAGCGAGGAAGGTGTGCTTGCCGGGTCGACCCTGACCATGGTCATGGCGGTCTCCAATGCCGTCCAGCAGGGCCGCCTGAGCCTGCCTGAGGCGGCTCGGATGGCGAGCAGCACGCCGGCGCATTTTCTCGGTCTTGCCGGGCAGACCGGCGCGATTAGGGTCGGACTAAGCGCCGATCTCATCGCCATGACCGACGATTTCACCATCACCCGGACCTGGATCGGCGGCGCAGCGCTAAGCTGACGCAAATCCCTCGCGATGTGAACGAAACGTCATTGGCACCTCGTGCGCTATGCAACTAGCGCAAAGTCATGGCTGATCGGCAGGTCTTCTACGATCCATCTGGGCGCCGCGGAAAGCGGTTCCGCCTTGCTATCGTGCTGTTTATTGTTCTCAATATCCTGACGATCGCGGCCCTGTTCGCGACGATCCGGGTCGTTCCCGTAGAGGCGCCCCTCCCGGTCGCGCTCGAGCATGGGCTGCCGCAGCGGCCAGCCAAATCGACGCTTCTCGCGCGGGCGACCAAGCAAGTCGATTATGCGGTCCGAAGGCTACTTGGGACTCAACCCCCGAGCGCCCGCCGAGTCGGTGCTCGCCGCGCGACTGCCGTCCGAACGGCAATGAGCAAGCCGCTGTACGTCGGCTTTTACGCGCCGTGGGACGAGAGCTCGACCGCCTCGCTGCAGCGGCACATCGGCGACCTCGACTGGCTGGCGCCGGTGTGGCTCACCGTCACCGGCCCGAACCACCAGTTCACCGTTCTTTCCGACCGCGAAGGCCGCGCCGTCATCAATGCGGCAGCTCACCGGCCCCTGATCCTTCCCGTGGTGCAGAACTTTGCCAATGGTCAGGTCGACCAGGCGGGCATCCAGGGCATGCTTGCCGATCCGCGCCTCAGGCGGCATTTCCTCGACCAGCTCGAACCGTTCCTGGTGGCGAACCACGCCTCGGGCGCGGTGTTCGATTTCGAACAGCTCGACCGGCCCTCGCAGTTCAACTACCTCCAACTTCTGCGCGAAGCGCGTCAGCGTTTCGTCAAGCATGGCTGGCTGGTGACGGTCGCCGTGCCGGTCGACGAGCCGTGGGACCTGAGGCGTTTCGCCGCGGTTGCCGACAAGCTGTTCGTCATGGCTTATGACGAACATTCAAACGACGGACCGCCGGGTCCGATCGCATCCCAGCAATGGTGGGCGAGCTCGGTCGCCACGGCGCTTCGCCAGATCCCGCGCGACAAAGTCATCGTGACGATCGGCAATTATGCCTACGACTGGCACGACGGCACGGGGGACCCGGACAATGTCGAGGAAGCCTGGGTAGACGCCGGCGACAGTGATGCTCCGCCGGTCTTCGACCGTGCATCGGCGAACAGCACCTTCGCTTATTCGGATGAAAATGGTGACCAGCACACGGTCTGGCTCCTCGACGCGGCGAGCGCATTCAACGAGCTGACCTTACTCGACCACGTCGGCATAAATGAGGTCGGGCTTTGGCGACTTGGCTCGGAAGATCCGGGCCTGTGGTCGATCTTCGGGCGCGGCGTCCAGCTGCCGCGAAGTGCCGCCGGGCTCATTCATCTAGCCGAGGGAACCAACGTCGACATCGAAGATCCCGGAGAGATTTTGCGGATCACGGCGCTTCCGACCTCCGGCGAACGGAAGCTTACGTTCGGACGCGATGGGCTATTGTCGAACGTCGATTTCGTTCGCGTGCCCCGACCCTACACGATCACTCGCACCGGCTATCGCCCGGGGCTGGTCGCGCTGACCTTCGACGACGGTCCCGATGCGCGCTGGACTCCCAAAATTCTCGATATTTTGAAGGCTAAGCATGTCCCCGCCACCTTTTTCATCGTTGGCGAGAACGCGCTTACCGAGCGCGGCCTTCTCCAGCGCGAAGTCCGCGAAGGCCACGAGGTTGGAAGCCACACCTACACGCACCCGAACCTCGCAACTGTAAGCAAGACCCAGGTCCTGTTCGAGCTCAACACGACCCAAAGGCTGTTCGAAGCGTTCACCGGGCGCACGCTGAAGCTTTTCCGCGCACCGTTCTTCGGCGACGCCGAGCCGACGACTGCCGATGAAGTCATTCCGGTCTGGGATGCCCAGAACCGCGGCTACATCTCGGTCGGACTGCACGTCGACAGCGAGGATTGGCAGCGACCGGGCGTTACAGCGATCGTCAACAATGTCCTGTCGAGGATTCTTCAGGCGCCGCCGCATTGCGATGAAAATTCGAACGCCCAGTGCAGCCGCAATGTCGTCCTGCTTCACGACTCCGGCGGCGACCGAAGCGAGACAATTGCGGCGCTGCCGATCATCATCGATACGCTTCGGGCGCGCGGCTATCGCTTCGTCCCGGTATCCGAGCTTGCGGGCCTGTCCCCGATCCAGGCGATGCCGCCGCTCTCGCCCGCGGATCATCTCGCTGCGCGGGTCGACCTTGGACTATTCGAGCTGCTGAGCTTCGCGATCGGCGCGCTCGGCTTTTTGTTCGCCGCGGCCATCACTCTTGGGATTGCCCGGGCGTTGGTGCTCACCGGCCTCGCGCTCTATTCGGCCTGGGAGGAGCGCAGGCACAAGCTCCCGAAGATCGACTCGGCGACCTTTGTCAGCGTGCTGATACCCGCCTTCAACGAGGAGCGGGTTATCGAACGGTCGGTGGCCCAGGTGCTCGCGAGCGAGAATGTGCGGGTCGAGGTTATTGTCATCGACGACGGCTCGAACGACCGCACGTCGGAAATCGTCGAGAAGGCGTTCGGACACGAAAAGCGAGTCTGCCTGATCAAGCTCGAGAATGGGGGCAAGGCGCGCGCGCTGAACCGCGGCCTCGCGCTCGCACAAAGCGACATCGTCGTTGCCCTCGATGCCGACACCCAGTTTGAACCGCAGACGATTGCGCGGCTCGCGCGCTGGTTCGCCGCAGACGACGAGCTCGCGGCCGTCGCGGGCAATGCCAAGGTCGGAAACCGAATCAATATCGTCACCAAATGGCAGGCGCTCGAATATGTAACCGCCCAGAACCTCGAGCGGCGGGCGCTCGCCCGTCTCGGAGGAATGACCGTGGTCCCGGGTGCCGTCGGCGCATGGCGCAAGGCGGCAATCGTCGAGGTTGGCGGCTACCCTCCCGATACGCTCGCCGAGGACCAGGACCTGACAATCGCCGTCCAGCGGGCCGGCTGGCGGGTGGCTTACGACCAGAGTGCAATCGCCTGGACCGAGGCGCCGCAGACGATGGGGCAGCTCGCGCGGCAACGCTTCCGCTGGGCATTCGGGACGATCCAATGCGTCTGGAAACACAAGCGGATTCTCGCCGGCGGATATCCACGCGGCCTCGCGTTCATCGGCCTTCCGCAAGCAATCCTGTTCCAGCTGCTGTTCGCCCTCATTTCACCGATCATAGACCTTGCCCTGGTCGTGAACATCTTCGCGACCGTCTCATCGATCCACGAGCACGGCTACACCGCAGTCAAGGGCGACCTTCGCCTCGTCGCCTTCTTCTGGATCCTGTTCGCGGCGATCGACCTCACCGCCGGACTCATCGCAATGGCGCTCGAGGGCCGCGAGAACTGGCGTCTCATGGCTTGGCTGATTCCGCAGCGCTTCGGTTATCGCCAGGTCATGTATTATGTCGTGATCAAGGCGGTGATTCAGGCGCTCCGAGGACCTCGGGTCGGCTGGTCATCGATTACCCGGACCGGCAAGGTCCAGCTTGGCGGCCAGCAAAAGCGGCGACGCCTGAGATTGATTTCATTCATCCACGATCGTTATGCGAAATTGCGACGCACATCGGCCAAGGCTAAGCTCAAGTGACAGGAAGTGCTGCGCCAGGCGAGCGGCTGCGACGGCTTCGGCTGCTGGCGTGGCTAATCGTCGCCATCGCGATCGTTGGTGCAGCCGCGCTTTACTTGGTCCAGCCCCGGCAAGCGGCCACTCTGGACGAAGTCAGCGGGCCGGCGAAGACCAGCTTCGGGGGACCGTTCACCCTTGTCGGCGCCAATGGCAAGCCCTTCTCCAGCCAGGCGCTCGCGGGCAAGCCCTACGCGCTCTATTTCGGGTTCACCCGATGCGGCGACATCTGTCCGACGACCTTGTCACGGCTGGTGAAGCTGCGGCGGCAGGCGGCCAATGACCAGGCTATGCACATCGTCTTCATCACCATCGACCCGGCGAACGATGGGCCAAAGGAGGTGGGTCAATACGCAACCCTGTTCAACGCCCCGATCATCGGTCTCACCGGCTCCAAGCAGCAGATCGACCAGGTGAAAAAGCAGTTCGGAATATATGCTGAGGCGGTGCCCGATGCGCCGATGGGCAAGCAGATGGAGCACACGGCGACGGTGCTTCTGTTCGACAGCGAGGGCCATTTCGTCGGCACGATCACGCCCGACGAGCCGGATTCGGACGCGCTCGCCCGCTTGAAGAAGCTGGTCGCCTGACGATTTGGAACCTGCGCCGCGCAACCCCACTTGAGCGGCGATGACGAGCTACCGGCCCGATCCGAAGATCCTTATTCTCGGGCCCGATTTCTACGATGCGGTCGAGCCGGCGCGATCTCCAAAATGCATTGCGCGCTTCGTCAATGAACGCTGGGCCGAGCGCGTCGGCCTCGAGCTCAACGACGATAGCTGGGCCCGGCACTTCTGCCGGTTCGAGCCGCTCCCCGATAATCTCGAGCAGCCGCTTGCCCTGCGTTACCACGGTCACCAGTTCCGCGTGTACAATCCCGAGATCGGCGACGGCCGCGGATTCACCTTTGCCCAGCTGCGGGACGATCGCTGCCGCCTGCTCGACCTCGGCACCAAGGGTTCGGGTCAGACCCCCTACAGCCGCCACGCCGACGGTCGACTGACGCTCAAGGGCGGCGTCCGCGAAGTGCTCGCGACCGAAATGCTCGACGCTCTTGGCGTGAACACGTCGAAGAGCTTTGCTTTGTTCGAGACGGGCGAGGCCCTCGAGCGGGGCGACGAACCCTCTCCCACCCGTTCCTCAGTCCTGACCCGGCTCAGCCACGGTCACATCCGCATCGGTACGTTCCAGCGGCTCGCTTTCCATGGCGATTCGGAAAACATGAAGAAGCTCGTTTGCTACTGCCTCGAGAATCTCTACGGCGAGCAGCCCGCCAGCAGTGATGCCGAGAATGCGCTCACGCTGTTCGATCTGATCAGCCAAGCTACGGCGGCGCTCGCCGCTTCATATCTCGCCGCAGGCTTCGTACACGGGGTGCTCAACAGCGACAACATCAACATTACCGGCGAAAGCTTCGACTACGGACCCTGGCGGTTCACCCCTTATTGGGAACCGGCGTTCACCGCCGCTTATTTCGATCATTATGGCCTCTATGCGTTCGGGCGACAGCCGGAAGCGATCCACTGGGATCTTGCCCAGCTCGCCAATTGCCTGTCCCTCATCGCCGATGGCCCAGCTCTTTTTGAAATACTCTCGGGCTGGAGCGGTCGATTCGAGGATTCGCTCATCGGTGCCATGCTGCGCCGTCTCGGCATTGCGCGGGGAAAGGACGATCACGAGCTGGCGGCGGCGCTGATCAAGGCGCTCGCGACGCGTGCCGAGACAATGGACCGAATCTTCTTCGACTGGCGCGGCGGACGCGATCCCGGAATCGAACGTTATCCGGCCGATGCGTTTCGAAAATTGGCTCAACTGCTCCGCGGTCGCGAGAATATGAGCACTCACTCCTACTGGTCCGGACAGGCTCCTTGCTCGATGCATATCGAGGAGGTCGAAGCCATCTGGTCGGCGATTGCCGAACTCGACGACTGGCAGCCGTTTGACAACAAGGTTAAGGCCGTTCGGCTAATGGGGAAGGCTGTTGCACAGGATGCACCGGCAAGTTGAGAGTCGTTCGGATGTGGAGGGGCATAGCCCGGTGACGGGAAACCTGATTTCGATTGACCCGTCGACCGGCGAGGAAATCTGGTCCGGCAGGATCGGCGATGCCGCCGCCGAAGTCGCCGCCGCGCGCGCCGCCTGGCCCGAGTGGGCGGCCCACAGTCACGCCTTCCGGATCGAAGCGGTACGCCGCTTCGCCAACGTCGTTCGCAAGAACGAGCAGAAGTTCGCCGAGTTGATCTCACGCGAGACCGGCAAACCCTTGTGGGAAGCCAGGACCGAAGTAGCGGCCGTGGTCAATAAGGTCGATATTTCGATCGAGGCCTATGCCGAGCGCACCCCGCAGCGGAAGATGGAAGCGGCGCTCGGCAATCGAATCTCGGTCCGCCACAAGCCGCATGGAGTCCTGGCGGTGCTCGGCCCCTATAATTTTCCCGCCCATTTACCCAATGGCCACATCGTCCCCGCGCTGATCGCCGGCAACGCGGTCGTCTTCAAACCGTCGGAGAAGACGCCGGCAACCGGTGAGTTCCTCGTCCACTGCTTCCACGAAGCCAAGATTCCGCAAGGCGTTCTAAGGCTGTTGATCGGCGGCCCCGACCAGGGTCGCGCGCTGGCCGGGCAGGCGGGTATCGACGGATTGCTGTTTACCGGCTCCGCGCGCGCCGGGCTCGCGCTCCACAAGCAGTTCGCCGAAACGCCGCACAAGATCCTGGCGCTCGAGCTCGGCGGCAACAATCCGCTGGTCATCTGGCATGCCAAGGACGACGAGGCGGCGGCGATCATCGCCGCGCAGTCGGCCTTTCTCACCGCCGGCCAGCGCTGCACCGCGGCGCGGCGCCTGATCGTCGAAGACGACAAGCATGAACCGCTGATTGCCGCGATCAGAAAGTTGGTCGACCGGATGATCGTCGGAGAGCCGTTCGCCGAGCCGCA
>Ga0157370_10004685_pt1 | contig 15594 bp, 11 predicted proteins | sample C35metaG_FD_113463 | JGI IMG/M metagenome (GOLD analysis project Ga0157370, IMG submission 113463) | Corn rhizosphere microbial communities from Kellogg Biological Station, Michigan, USA - C3-5 metaG | ecosystem: Host-associated > Plants > Roots > Rhizosphere > Soil | place: USA: Michigan...
CAGGCCTGCCTTGGCCAGCAGGCTTGACGAGTCGACGGCGTCAATCTGCGCCGGATCGAGAAATCGTTTCGCGTACTGCAAATAGATTTGTGAGTTGATGAATAGCCCGAACAGCTCTGGGTCAATGTGGGCGTCACGGCACATGAAGGCCATGATGCCCAGCGCTTCGCTCAGGGTTTTGGCCTTCTTGTAGGGGCGGTCGGCAGCGGTCAGCGCTTCGAAAATATCGGCAATCGCCATCATCCGCGCCGGCAGGCTCATTTCTTCTCGTTTCAATTGTTTTGGATAACCGGTGCCGTCCATTTTCTCGTGATGGCCGCCGGCGATTTCCGCGACGTTGTTGAGGTGCGCGGGGAAGGGCAGGTGGCTGAGCATCAGGATCGTTTGCACCATGTGATGATTGATGATGTAACGCTCCTCGCGCGTCAGCGTGCCTCGAGTAATGCTCAGGTTGTAGAGTTCGCCGCGGTTGTACTTGTAGTGCGGTACATCGAGTTTGAAACCCCATGGGTTATCAGCCGGGATCAGCTCGCTTTCGGCGCGTTCGAACACGTGCTCGGGTTTGTCCGCCAGCAATGGCTCGCTGACCGGTAGCGTCGGCGCCGGAGTACGTGACTGGCGGCGATTCTCCTCCCATGAAACCCCGAGCCGATCATCCAGGGTTCGGGTCCAGGTGCGTTCAGCAATGCTGCGCAAACGTTGCAGGTCGGATTCAGCCATGGCCTCGCCGCCCAGATTGCAGTGGGCGATGAAGGCAAAATCATCATCCAGTTCTGCCAGGCGAGTATCGCGCAATTCGCTAAGCTGGCGTTCGCCGCCGCCCTGGGCGATGGCCTGCCAGTAGTTGACCCAGGCATCGCGCTTGAGCACTTCGAAACGCGTGCGGATTTCGTGGATGCGGTCGTTCAGGGTTTCAAGTTTGGTGGCTTTGTCGACCACGTACTCAGGGGTCGTGACCTTGCCGCAATCGTGTAGCCAGGCGGCAATGTGAAGGGCTTCCCATTCATCTTCCGTGGGCTGATAACCACTGAAGGCCGGCTCCTGACTGGCGGCAGCAGCCTGAGCGAGCATCAGCGTCAACGCGGGCACCCGCTGACAATGCCCACCGGTGTAAGGACTCTTGGCATCGATGGCGCCAGCCAGCAGTTGAATAAAGGAGTCCAGCAGCTGTTTTTGTCTGGCCTGCAGGCGCTGGCTTTCAATACTCACCGCCGCTGCGCCGGACACTGCCTGGAGAAACGCGATGCGGTCAGGACGAAGCTTTTCCAGGTCGCTTTGTGTGCCGCTGTCGGCCAACAGGAAGATCAGCAGGCCTACGGTTTCGTTGTGCCGATTGTGCAACCGGATGCCGATCAGATGAACCCGTGGACATTCCAGTGCGAGCATCACTTTTTGCAGGTCGGCGGCATTTTCGTAGCCCAGGCTAGTGACGACGTTGTCGGCGCTCGACAACTGCTGCATCCACTGAGGGCTCTGTGGGTCATGAAGTTCGTGGCCTTCAATGCCGAACGCCTGCAACGCCTGAGAGGTATCGTTGATCACCAGACCATGAGGCTCCATGCGATCGCCATCCTGTTCGCGCAGGTAGATCAGACCCGCCTGGGCCTGCCCGATTTTCACGGTTTCGAACAACACTCGTTGCAGCAGTGGGGCGAAACGGGTCTCGGCGCTCAAGCTGTCAGTGATCTGGAAAAAGCTCGCCAGGGTGTCCTTCATGCGCGCCATCGACACGCTCAATTGGTCAACTTCAAGTACTGGCGAGCGCCGGCTGACGGGAAAGTTGAAATCGAAACTGCGGATCGCATCGGCTTCCTGCACCAGTGCGCGCAGGGGCTTGACCAGAATCCTCGAGGTAAGCCAACCCAGCGGCAGGCACAACAGCAACGTGGCCAACGTCACCAGCGCCCCTTGCCAGCGCATGCGGTAGGCATCGACGAGCAATTCATCTTCCGGCACCAACAGCGCCAGCTGCAATCCTTCAGGCCCGCCTTCCTGCATGCTGCTGCGGGCCACGATCCATTGGCGACCGGCCGCATCCAGGCGATTACCTTCGGGTGGATGGGTGAGCAAGGCAGCGAGTGCCGGGTTCAAATCGGTCGCCTTGATCAAGCGTGCAGTCTGGTCGTCGACGATCAGCCTGCTGCTATCGGGGTAGGCAACGGCATTGCCCTTGCTATCGAAGAGGACGATCTCGGTATGCGGCGTCACCACATGCTTGGCCAGCGTCGCGGAGAGTTCGGCGAGGGTAAGGTCGGCGCCCATTACCGCGTTCTCGCCACTGCGCAGGGCGAGGGTGGTGCCGACATTGTGGGTGGAGAAAAACACATAAGGTTCGGTCGTGATCTGGCCTTCATCGCGGCGCGCGCTGGTAAACCAGGCGCGAGTGCGCGGATCGTAGGTTTCGTCGGGGTTATCCTGGCGGTTGATGAGGGCCAGCTTCTGATCAAAAAACAGTGACAGGGACCGCGCTTTCTCACCGCTAGCCGGACGCTCAATGCTCCAGACTTGATAGGCCGCCGAGTCCGGGGCATTAGTGAGTGTTCTCAGGGCCGGGGTTCGCAGGGGGCGTACCATGAAAAAGTCGCCATTGCTGTATCCCAGGTACAGCGAGGCCAGGTTGGGATTGCTTTTGAGCGACTGGCTAAAGGGCTTGAGCAGTGCGAGTCGTTGCTCCAGCGCGGGCGCCTCGGTTGCCGGGTTGTCCACCAACAAGCTCAACAGGTGGCGAATCGGTTCATAGGTGCCTTGCAGGTCCAGCCGGACATCCTGCTCGATGCGGTTGAACAGTTTTTCGCTGCTGGACAGGATGATCTGCGTGGTTTGGTGGTAATTAAAAATGCCCAGCACCACGCCCGTGAGCAGCAGCAGGAAAGTAAACATCACGCTGATATGGACGTGCAGCGGAAGCCGTCGTTGATCGGTGCGCAGTGGGCTGGACATTACTGGTCTCTCCGTGATGGTTAACACACTGCTCAGCGCTCAAGCATAGTTAAGGCTCTTTCTTTCTGCTTCGGTCGTTGTGCCCTATTTGTTGCTGCAATGCCTGCTCCAGTTCGAGCATGGTGAGCTCTATGGCCTTGGTGCAATTGGCGACATCTTCGGGGTGGAAAACGTCATGGCAGGCGCTTTCGAGTGCCTCACAACTGTCGATCACTCGACTCGCCTGGACGATGCGGGCCGCGCCCTTGATTTTGTGAGCGACGTCCAGGAACGACTGGCGGTCTTTGCATTGTGATAGCGCCAGCAATTCCTGGCGGTCCAGTCGATTGCTGTTCAGCAATTCGGACAACAAACGCTGGTCCAGCTTCGGATTGCCGCCGGTCAGCAGTTGCAACCCTTCGAGGCTGAATGCCGGCTCGCGGGCGATCGGTTTGATGCGCTCAATCCAGTGCCTCAACGCCATCAAGCTGAGGGGCTTGAACAGGCAGTCGTCCATTCCGGCATTTTTGCAGCGCTGTATTTCTTCCGGCTGCGCGTTGGCGGTGAAGCCCAGCAAGGTGCAGGCCGCGCGCGGCTGTTGCCGTTCGTGTTGGCGAATCAGACGGGCCAGTTCATAGCCGTTCATGACCGGCATGTTGCAATCGACAATCACCAGATCGAACCCTCCGTTTTTCCATGCATCCAGCCCGGTCTGGCCATCCGTTTCAGCGCAGTAGTGGTGCCCCAGAAACTCCAGTTGCTGACACATGAGCAAGCGATTGGCCGGGTGATCATCGACCACCAGGACATTCAAGGGGGATGAGGTGGGGGGAACAGGCGCTTCGGCGGTGTTCGTTACCGGCTCGGGCGGCAACGTGGCCATTTGCAGCGAAATCTCGACCTGAGTACCGACACCGGGCTGACTGCGTAATTGCAGGCTGCCACCCATCATCTCGCACAACGTGCGGCTGATCACCAGACCCAGCCCCGCCCCCCCACGAGTCGACTGCGCGCTATGGGTCGCCTGAGCGAAGGGTTCGAACAGGCGCTGTTGATCATGTTCGCTGATGCCGATTCCGCTGTCCTGAACCTGCAAACGCAACAAAACCCGATCGGTTTCGTCAGTGGCATGCAACTCACTCACAATCCGGACCTGACCTTGTTCGGTAAACTTGATGGCGTTGCTGACCAGATTGGACAGCACCTGCTTGAAGCGCATCGGGTCTAACAGGACGTCGGTTGGCATTTGGGCAGGGTTGAAGTCGAGCAGCAGGCGCAGGTTTTTCTGGCGGGCAAGGCCGTCGAAGATCCTGACCACCGAAGCCATCGTTTCGCCCAGGTTGACGCGTTCCGGGTTCAAACTCAGGTGCCCGGATTCGATTCGCGCAATATCAAGAATGTCCCCGATCAGTTCCAGCAGGTCTCTTGCCGAGTTGTAGGCGACGTCGATGGCGGGTCGGTCTGGATGATTCGCTTCGATACGTTTGAGGGTCAGTTCCAGCATGCCGATGATTGCATTCATCGGGGTGCGAATTTCATGGCTCATGGTCGCCAGGAAGGTGCTTTTGGCCCGGTTCGCTTCATCGGCACGTTCCTTTGCGGCGCGAAGTTCATCGAACAGTTGTCGCCGTTCGCTGATATCGATCCAGCCGCCGATGATGCCCTGCACTTCACCGCTTGAGTCCCGGTAAGGCAAAACCCAGTGATAAATCGTCATCTGGCGATTGCCGATGTGCAGCGTGCGATCGAGAATCAGCGGTATCCCTTCACTCATGACGCGCTGGTAATCCGTCTCGTATTCACGCGCTTCGAAAGCATTGCTCATCTTGCCCTCAATGACGCTTTTGCCGATCACGTCTTCGTATTTCGCACTAAAGGCCTCCAGGTAACTGTCGTTGCAGCTTTGCAGTAACCCCTGCCGATCACGCACGTAGATTGGATGCGGCGTTCCATTGACCAGCGACCGCATGAACTCAAGTTGATCATTCAGCGCTAGCTCGGCCGACTGACGCTGTTTTATCTGACGACGCATGTAAGCGTTCCAGGCAATGGAAATCAGCAGCAGCACGCCTACCCCCAGGACCACCTGATAGAACACCCGGTGATAGCTTTGCCAGGTGTTTTGCGAAGTCGACGCGTAACCCCGCCAGCGGCTGTTGATGATGCCCAACTCTTCCGGGGTAATGCTCAGCAGCGCCTTGTCGAGGATGGCACTCAATTCCTTGGCATCACGCCCGGTCGCCAAAGAGAACGCCGCCTGCTGAGTGCCAAGAGTGGAAGTGATCTGAAGGGTGTCTTCGAAGATTCTGGATGAAACAAAGTAGTTGGCGATCACCAGTGAATTGATCGCACCGTCAGCCTGGCCCTCTGCAACTAGTTGCACGGCACTGAAGGTGTCCGGTGTTTCGATCAGATTGATGTGCGGATACTGATGGCGCAGGTAATCCACCATCGGGTTACCTTGGGCAATCGTCAGGCGCTTGCCTGAAAACTGTGTGAGGTTTGTCGAGCTGCCAGCCCCTTTGCGCGTCAGCAGGACAAAGGAGTTTTCCAGATAGGGACGGCTGAAGTTCAGCAGCGTTTCACGTTGTGTGCTGGGTAGCAGCGCGGCAATCAGGTCGGCCTGATGGTGACTGACTCGCTCGATCATCTCGTCATCGCTTCGAGTTCGATGGATCTCGAAGCGCAGTCCGGTGCGTAACCTGATCAGCTCCAGCAGGTCGGCGGTGACTCCCCGAAAGTTGCCGTCATTATCGAAAAACGTCAGCGGCGCAAACGCTTCATTGACCACTACGCGCACGACCGGATGTTGCGCCAGCCAGCGTTCTTCGCGACCGGTCAGTTGCAGCTTGTGATCGGTGAGAAGAATGTCACTGCCGGCACTCCAGCGCTTGGCGATGTTTTCTCGCTCGCTGGTGGGCGTGGCAATCAGTATCGCGTTGATAATCCCAAGAAGGTCCGGGTTGTTCCTGTGGACGGCAAAACTGAAGCCGTGGACTTCGTGCTTACCGAAGTTCGCCATCCGGATGTTGTTCAGGTAGCCCTTGTTGATCAGGTAATGGGTGGAAATGGTGTCGCCAAGAAAGACATCGGCCTGGTCGAAAGCAACGGCGTTGATTGCATTCTGGTAAGAGGGGTAGGACGTGATGATCGCCTTTGGATACAGGGCTTTGACTTCTTCCATGGGCAAATAGTGGTACACCATGCTCAATCGCAACCCGGCAAGGCCATCGGTCAGGGATCGGGTTTCACCTTCCCGTGTCACCAGAACAGGTTGATCCGCGGCGTAAGGTGCTGAAAGCACGATATTGGCGTTACGTGCCTCGAATCCGTTGGCACTGCCGAGCATGTCGACTGCGCCGCTTTCCAGTGCCCCGATCGCGTCTTCCCGGGAGGCATAGCGCTGAACCTTGACTGGCAGGCCGGTGGCCTTGCCAAGGATACCCGCATAATCGGCGGTGAAGCCTTCATAGTCGTTGCCACTTTGCGTCAGGTCGAATGGCGGGTAGTCGGGGGCTGAAGTACCGAGGATCAGTTCACGTTTATTGTTGATCCAGTGTCGTTGTGATGAATCCAGTTGGACTTCCATGTGCCCGACCATTGATCGACTGAGCAAGGTGAAATGTTCGCTGGCGGAATGTGCCGCAGACACTGAGGGGCTCAGACAAAAGCCTGCGGTTATCAGTATTAGATAGTCCTTTAAACGACTGGGCATCCGGTCTCTCACACTAAGGCGTTACGTTTTGCCATATCGATGAGTTCAACCAGTGATTTGGCTTTGAGTTTTTGCATCAGGCGCTTTTTATAGGTGCTGACCGTCTTGTTGCTCAGGAACATGCCCTTGGCAATTTCCTTATTGGTGCGACCTTGTGCAAACAGTTGCAATACCATCAACTCCCGGTCGTTGACCGACTTGAAGAGTTCCAGATCGGCGTATCGCGAGTCATCGCTACGGACAGGGTTCAATGCCTGGCTGGGAAAGTAGTTGTAGCCCGAGAGCACCGCTTTGATTGCACTCACCAGTTCACTGAGGTCTTCCTGTTTGCATACATACCCCGAGGCACCGGATTGCATGCAGCGAATACCGAACAGTGTCGGGCACTGAGCGGTTAACACCAGCGTTTTTAACGGGGTGCACATGGCGTTGAAACGCGAGAGGACTTCCAGTCCATCCAGTTTGGGAATGCTGATGTCGAGAATCACCAGGTCCGGCATGCATTCGCGAACCATCTGCATGGCGTCGACCCCATTATCAGTTTCGCCGACGACTTTATACCCCTCATGTTCGAGCAACATTCGGACGGCAAGACGGATAACGGGGTGATCGTCGACAATAAATACGGAGTTCATAATCAGATCCCATGCGAGCTCAAATAAAGCGCGCACCTTAGCTCAGATAGTTGAGGGGGCGCATGAACTGACAAGCCGATAGCAGTGATATAGGACAAATCCTACAATCAAAGAGGATATGGACTACACCTCAACTAGGTTTTTAATGAAGATCAATGGATATGTTATATGTGTGAGCCGGACTCTAAATCTATAGTTAGTGTATTAAGTGTGTTGGATTAAAGGACTTATAGTGAGGCCAGGGTCAACAGATTTCTAAAATCTGATTGTTGCAATGGTTTTATCAAGTAACCCAGTAAGGGGAGATCATGTTCGTCGGCTGTTTTTTTGAGCTCGTCCAGTTCTCGGGGTGTCAGACTGCTTAGAAGTATCGCTTGCTTGATCATTCCCTGGTGGCTGGCGAACTCGATCAAATCAAGGCCCGGGAGATCCGGCAGGCATTGATCACACAGAAGAATGTCGAAGGGCTGTGAAGACTCGAGCATCCGGCGTAAAGCGCTCGCGGCACTGTCCGAGGCGGTGAGTTGGGTGAAGCCATAACTCTCTAGCAGGCATTGGGTCGCTTTGAGCTGAAAGGGATGATCTTCCACCAGCAAGATGCGCCAATCGTGTTTGAACCTGACATTTTTCATGCTTCATGTGTCGAGCAGAGTGGACGGTGATTATTGCGCCAGCAGGGCAGGCAGTCGATCAGCCAGCGCTGCGCACGATGTAGGGCGATTCTGTTTGCGAGTGAACATCAACCAGCTCTTCAGGCAATCTGAACAGCTGGTCGAGGGGGATTCACCCGCGGCTTGAACGACCGGTCATTTCCAGGGCCATTTCACTGGCGTAGCTGTCGGTCATACCGGCGATGAAGTCGATCATGCGCAAGAAAGACGTATGCAAAGGCCCGCGAGGATCGGGTGCATTGTTCCCCAATAGATCAAGGATGCGACGACTTTTGAACGAGGGCGTTCGACCGTTGTGTTGTTCCAGCGCCGCTCCGCAAAACGCGTTCAGAAGAATTTCCAGCGTGGTGTAGGCGCCGATTTCATGCAGCGTCTTGCGTTTGTCCTGGAAAATCTTTTTTCTGGCCATGTCTTTGGCATTCAAGACGCAACGCTTGGCCGGGCCATGCATGTGCTCCACCAGATCACCGGGCAGTGTGCCGGCCAACAGGGCGTCCTGTTGTTCGACGAAGGCGCGCGCCGCAGCATTGGTCAAGTGTTCGATGGCTTTGCCCCGCAGGATGGCCAGTTTGCGACGCCGCGAATCCAGTGGACCGAGTTGGCGATAGGTTTCCGGAAGGTCGTCGCCCACAAGGTTGAGTAGCAAAGACTCGACTTCGGCGTATTCCAGCAACTCCATTTCCAGACCGTCTTCCAGGTCGATCAGCGCGTAGCAGATGTCATCGGCGGCTTCCATCAGGTACACCAATGGGTGGCGCGCCCAGCGCTGCTCTTCCAGTTGTGGCAGGCCGAGTTTGTGAGCGATCTGCTCCAGCAACGGCAGTTCGCTCTGATAACAGCCGAACTTGTGCTTTTTGTAACCCAGTGAGTCCGCGTGCTTCGCCGTCCAGGGATACTTCAGGTACGTACCCAGCGTGGCATACGTCAGCCGCGTGCCACCGTCGAACTGATGGTACTCAAGCTGAGTGAGCACCCGGAAGCCTTGGGCGTTGCCTTCGAAATTGAGGAAATCGTTGCGTTCGACTTCGCTCATGGCATCCAGCCAACCACGGCCTGCGGCCTGCTGGAACCAGTGTCGGATGGCGTCTTCGCCGGAGTGGCCGAAGGGTGGGTTGCCAATGTCATGGGCCAGGCAGGCCGATTGCACCACCATTCCCAGATCGCTCGGGTCGCACCAGTCGGGCAGGGCGTCGCGAATGGTTTCGCCCACACGCATGCCCAGTGAGCGGCCGACGCAGCTGACTTCCAGTGAGTGGGTCAGGCGCGTATGGATATGATCGTTGCTGGTGACCGGATGGACTTGGGTCTTGCGTCCAAGCCTGCGAAAAGCGCCTGAGAAAATAATGCGGTCATGGTCTTTATGGAAAGGGCTGCGGCCGAGTTCTTCCGGGCTGTGCAGAGGTTTTCCGAGGCGTTCGCGGGTAAGCAGGGTTTGCCAATCCAAGGCGGGTCTCTCCGTCAGGTGACTGAGCCCTTAGCTTCCGGGTTCGCGCCGGTGCCTGCAAGTGGAACTGGCGCCCGGCGGCGTCGATGTCGATGGACACGCAGGATCGAACCTCTCGATAAAGAGGTTCGTCCCGCGGGTGTTGCAAGCATGCCATTCAGTCTTTACGTGAATTGCTTTGCAGGACCAGTTTGATCAAGGGCGCCAGGCTGGTGCCCAGCCGTACCAGGCGAGTCAGGCTGCTGACGCCACCGCGTCTGGCGCCTTTGCCGGTCAGGAAGCCCAGCAAAGTGACAGCCGCCACGCCCCAGAGCGGAGCATGCTTGATGCCAAAATTCTCCTGCAGGTTTTGCGTCATACCGCGCATCCGCTGCAAGGGCAGCAGCAGTTCCCTGGATTCATGGCGAATTTCCTGACGGTGCATTTCCATGCGCAGGCGAATCAACGCCTTGCGCATTTCCGCGCGCGAGCTGTTATGAGGCAGTTCAGGCAGGCTCATGGCAGCAGACGCTCCCGATCGTTGGCCAATTCTTGCAGGGTGCCATGGAAAGGCGAGGACTCATCGAAGACCGCTGCTTTCAAACGCAGCCCACAGAATATGGCGGCCAAGGTATAGAACACGCAGAGCCCGATGATGGCGGCCAGGCGATAAGTGTCCCAGAACACGATCAACACCAGTGTCGACAACCCCACCAGCAGCAGTAATGCAAAGACCAGCGCCAGGCCCGCAAACAGCAGCAGGCTTACGGTGCGCGCTTTTTGTTCCTGCAACTCGATGCCGAACAGTTCGACATGGCTGTGCAACAGTCCAAGAAAAGCGGCGCCCAGGCGTCGCGATGTAGCGCTTGTGCCCGTCGCAGACGAGCTGGATTCGCCGATAGACATATCAGCGCCGAGAAGCCAGCAGGCCAATCAGGAAGCCCACCCCGGCGGCGATCCCGACCGATTGCCATGGGTTGGCCTGAACATAATCCTCGGTCGCGGTGACCGCTGCCTGGCCGCGCTCTTTCAATGAATCTTCGGTCAACTTCAAGGTTTCCCGGGCACGCAACAGGCTGTCGTGGATCTGGTTACGCAGCTCATCAGCCTGATCACCGGCCAGGGTGGCGGTGTGTTCCAGCAACCGTTCGGTGTCGCTGACCAGAGTCTGAAAATCGTTCATCAGGATTTCTTGAGCAGTCTTTGCCTTGATGCTGGCCATGGGTGGATCTCCGTCTGTGGCTTCTGATGGGTTCGAGTATGAGCCTTGCGCGAAGGTTCATTACAAATGACTGGTACAACTTTTGCTGTGTCGTGGTGCGTTTGCCGGTGCTGATGCGCCGTTGCCGGGCATGATTTCAGTAAAGCCCTGACGCAAACAATCAAAACTCGCGCGAGGGTGACGCTTCTATGCGCCAAAACGGTTCGCAGGGATCAGTGATTCGATCCAGGTGAGCCGCAAACTGGTGCATCGTTTGCCTACGCGAACTGCTTTGGTGCTTTTTTCAGCCTTAAGGTCTGCCAAACTCCATGGAAAATCTGCAAAGCGCGGTGGACAGTCTGGTCCACAGCTCCAATACATTGTTCATCCTTATCGGCGCAGTCATGGTGTTGGCCATGCACGCCGGTTTCGCCTTTCTTGAGGTTGGCACGGTTCGGCAAAAGAACCAGGTCAACGCCTTGTCGAAGATTCTCAGCGACTTCGCCATTTCGACTCTGGCCTACTTCTTTATAGGCTATTGGATTTCCTATGGCGTTACCTTCCTGCAACCGGCAGCGGTGATCAACGCCGACCATGGTTACGCACTGGTGAAATTCTTCTTTTTGCTGACCTTCGCCGCGGCCATTCCGGCGATCATTTCCGGCGGCATTGCCGAGCGCGCCAGGTTTGTCCCGCAGTTGTGTGCGACAGCGCTGATCGTGGCGTTCATCTACCCCTTCTTTGAAGGCATGATCTGGAATGGCAATTTTGGTTTGCAAGCCTGGTTGCTGGTCCATGTGGGGGCCAGCTTCCATGATTTTGCAGGTTCGGTAGTGGTTCACGCCATGGGCGGCTGGCTGGCGCTCGCGGCGGTGTTGTTGCTCGGGCCAAGACAGGGGCGCTATCGCGACGGTCGTCTGGTGGCGTTTGCGCCGTCGAGCATTCCATTTCTTGCGTTGGGTTCGTGGATCCTGATTGTCGGCTGGTTTGGCTTCAACGTCATGAGCGCTCAGACGCTGCAAGGCGTGAGCGGACTGGTGGCGGTGAATTCGTTGATGGCCATGGTCGGCGGAACCATGGCGGCGCTGATTGTCGGACGCAATGACCCTGGCTTCCTGCATAACGGCCCATTGGCCGGTCTGGTGGCCATTTGCGCTGGCTCCGACCTGATGCACCCGGTGGGTGCGCTGGTGACGGGGGGCATCGCTGGCGCGCTGTTTGTCTGGTGTTTTACCGCGGCGCAGGGCAAATGGCACATCGACGATGTGCTGGGTGTGTGGCCGTTGCACGGTCTGTGTGGTGCGTGGGGTGGCATCGCGTGCGGCATTTTTGGTCAGACCGCGCTGGGCGGTTTGGGTGGGGTGAGCCTGATCAGCCAGTTGATCGGAACCTCTTTGGGTGTGGTCGTGGCGCTGGCCGGTGGCTTTGCCGTGTATGGGACGATCAAGGCGTTTCACGGGCTGCGCTTGAGCCAGGAAGAAGAGTATTACGGCGCGGATTTGTCGGTGCACAAGATTGGCGCCGTCAGTCAGGACTGAATCAGTTCTCTTCATCTACAGCCCCGGGATAGAAACCGTGGAGCATCCGGTAGCGATCGTGCCGTATCTGATCGACTCGTTCCTGTACCTGATGGGCGGGTAGTCCCAGCATGATCAGCGCATGGGAGGCGAGCATCAGGCTGGACTCCAGCAATTCGGGCACGACTTCGTTGGCGCCGGCCTCTTTCAATTCGGCCAGCTGACTGTCGTCCCGGGTGCGGACCAGAATCGGCACACTTGAATTGAGCCGGCGGGCCTCCTTGAGGATCTCCAGCGCGATTTCAGCCTGGTCCACGGCGATCACCAGCAGTTTGGCGCGCGCCAACCCGACGGCCTCCAGCAGTTCGCCGCGTCGGGAGTCTCCGTAATGTACGCAGCTTTCGCTGACGGCCGCTTCTTCGATCCGTACCGAATCGTGGTCCAGCGCAATGTAAGGTTGTTGCTGTTGGCGCAGGCAGCGACCGATGGACTGACCAACGCGACCGTAACCACAAATGACGACATGCTTGTCGAGCTCTGCGTTCAAGGCGCTGATTTCTTCAAGTTTTGCTTCCCTGTTGGACTTGCGGTGCAGGCGCTTGGCAATAGTCGGGGCCGCACGTAGCATCAGTGGCGTGACCAGCATCGAACAGAAGGTGGCGGCCAGCAGCAGGCCGCTAAGTTGTGCGGGAATCAGATCGTTTTGTTGCATTTGCGCCATCAGTGCAAAGCAGAACTCTCCCCCCTGGGCCAGTGCCATGCCGCTGCGCCAGGCGGTTTCGCCATCGCTGCCACGCCATTTGACCAACAGCGCCATCACGATGCCCTTGATCAGCAGTAACCCCAGTGTCATAGCGAGGATCAGCGGGGCGTGACTGGCAAACAAATTCAAGTCGATGAGCATGCCAATGCTGACGAAGAACACCCCGAGCAGAATGTCGCGAAACGGACGGATATCCGCCTCGACCTGGTGTCGGTAATGACTTTCACCTAACAGCATGCCAGCGAGAAACGCGCCCAAGGCCGGGGAAAGGCCCAGCAAGTGAGTCAGCCAGGCGGTCAGCAGAACAATGACCAGCGCCAGCAGTACGAACAGTTCGGGAGAACGGGCAGCAGCGACTTCGTGGAACAACCGTGGCAGCAGCCAGCGACTGACCAGCATCAGACCACCAAACAACACCACGGTTTTTACCAGTGTCAGGGGCAGCGCCCAGTACCAGGCTTGATCGCTGCTGCCGGCGAACACGGGCACCAGGGTCAGCAGCAAGACGGCCACAACGTCCTGGAACAGCAGTACCGCGATGGCATTCTGGCCATGACTGCTGAAAATTTCGCCGAGGCTGCTCAACTCCTTGCTGACAATGGCGGTGGACGACAGCGACAGTCCCGCGCCCAGTAATAAAGCAGGTGTGGTCGGCATCCCGAACATTATCAACAAAACACCCAGCAAGAGTCCGCTGACCAGCACTTGCAAACTGCCAAGACCAAACACCACACGGCGTAATGCGATCATTTTCGTCAAGGAGAACTCGAGACCGAGCGAGAACAGCAGGAACACCACACCGAGCTCGGCAAGGTATGGCAACCCTTCGCTTTCATTCACCCAGTCGAAGGCGGTCGGACCAATCATCAACCCAACGCACAGATAGCCCAGAACCGGTGGCAATCGCAGGCGCTGGAACAGCGCGATGACCACCAGAGAGGAAACGAGGATTATCAAGAGATTGGCAAACACGAATAACTCCGCTGATAGACGCTGGCTACTCAAGCGTAGAAGCAAAAAAAACCAGCATCGCTTAAATGGCACCGATCACGAGTGATTTGCGTCAAACCGTCGTCATTACGGTTCATGTTCCAGAGCAGAGGAATCAACGGCTCGACGGTTTTTCAGGGCAGGCCTAGAATAGACACTTAATTTTTTCGGTTGAGCGCTCATGCTTCCTGAATGTCAGCTGTTCGGCACTCTTGGGTGCCACCTCTGTGAAGTCGCCGAAGCCATGCTGATGGAGTTTGTCGAACGTGGCCTGTTGGTCGAGCTGGTCGATATTGCAGACGACGAAACCTGGTTCGCCGCCTACAGCCTGCGCATTCCGGTGTTGCGACGAGTCGATACCGGCGCTGAATTGGGGTGGCCATTCAGTGCCGATGAGGTAGTGGCGTTCTTGCGTTAAGCGTTTTTTGTGTGGTCGGCGGTCCCGCCCGTCGAACTTTGCGATTGATCCCCTTGGCTTAATCGATACTCTTCGGATACTGTATGCGCATACAGCTATTCGTAATGCTGCCATTCCGTCCCGGGTTTTCGGGGATGGGCAGGTGGTTCGGGGTATGAGAGGGATAAATCGTGGTCAATGTCGAACAACTGAAAAACAGCGTGAACCGGATGTCGGTCGATGTTGTGCGCGAGGCCGTCCTCGAATTGCGTCTGGACGGTCTGGTGACGGAAGGCAAAACGCCCTTCAATAAAGTGCATTTCAATACCTGTTTTGCCGAAATCGAGGCGTTGTTCCAGCGTGCGGGTTACCACCGGCAGCTGGATGTCGTGGGCTATCAGGGGTTGTTGTATGCGCTTTACGATCCTGCTCGCTGGGAAGCCGTCGATGTATTGCGCTGGCTCAAGGAGTTCACCGACGCGGCGGCGCGCGCACAAATTCCGGCATGAGGATTCTCTGCTAGGTTCGACTCGGCCGCTGTTGGATAATGCCGGCCTGTATCGAGGGTCAGAACGTTCGTATGTCCACTTCAACTTTTTCTGCGGCACACAACCAGGCCAGCACACTCTATCTGCCGCCTGGTTCGTGGCAGACCGTCATCGATTGCCTGTGCGAACACTTCAGCGCTATCGGCCGTGACCAATGGCTGGACAGAGTGGCGCGTGGTCGGGTGCTGGACGGGCACGGAATGCCGATCACGCTTGATCTACCCTACAAGGAAGGCCTGCGGATTCATTATTTTCGTGAGGTGCCGGACGAGAAGCCGATCCCGGTAGTCGAGACGATTCTCTATGCCGACGAGCACTTGGTCGTCGCAGACAAGCCGCACTTTCTGCCAGTGACGCCGGCTGGCGAATACGTGGAGCAGACGCTGCTGCGCAGGCTGATTCGTCGACTGGATAACCCTCATCTGGTGCCGTTGCATCGCATTGACCGGCATACGGCGGGGCTGGTGCTGTTTTCGGCCAACCCTCAGAGCCGTTCAGCGTATCAGTCGTTATTTCCGACACGACAAATCGAGAAACGCTACGAAGCAATCGCCCGTGCCTTGCCTGAGCTGTCTTTCCCATTGGTTCATAAAAGTCGTCTCATCGATGGCGAACCGTTTTTTCGCATGCAGGAAGGTCCAGGCATCTGCAACACCGAGACAGCAGTCGAGGTTCGGGAAAAGAACGGAGACCTGTGGCGATATGCGCTTTACCCGGTGACGGGCAAGAAACATCAATTGCGGGTACACATGACTGCGCTGGGTGCGAGTATCTGCAACGACCCGTTTTATCCGCAGGTGCTCAAGGACATTGAA
>Ga0157370_10004686_pt1 | contig 15593 bp, 12 predicted proteins | sample C35metaG_FD_113463 | JGI IMG/M metagenome (GOLD analysis project Ga0157370, IMG submission 113463) | Corn rhizosphere microbial communities from Kellogg Biological Station, Michigan, USA - C3-5 metaG | ecosystem: Host-associated > Plants > Roots > Rhizosphere > Soil | place: USA: Michigan...
CCCGCCGCCGGTCGCTCTGTAGCCGAATGTGGGGGCGGGCGCCCGTAGGCGTCGGCGGCACCGGCTCGCGGCGACTGCTGTCGGTTCGGCGGTTTGCGTTGTAGTCGCGATCGCCGTCGTGCCCGTGCTGATGCGGGGCGGCGGCTCCCATGTGGCGCCGCCGGCGGGCGCGTCAGGCGCCGTTGCCCCGACCTGCGCGCCCAGCATGGAGAGCCAGCTCTCGCCGACGCGTACGCCTGCGGGTGAGGGCTTCGTGCCGGGCACTCCGACGTCCGCGGTGTTGTGTGAATACGCGGCCAAAGACCCGAATGAGATGGCGACAGCGCCGTTGCAGCAGCAGGTCAGCCTCACGCCTGCACAGCTCGGCAAGACGGTGTTGATCCTCCATGACCTGAAGCCAACGAACGAAGCCGCAAGCTGCCCGGCGCCGGTGACCGAACGTCGGCTCACCTTTGGGTATGCGGACGGCGCGACAGTGACGCTGCAGATCGGTTGTGCGATGGTTTGGCAAAGCGACCGCGTGCATGCATTGCTCGCTGATCCGCTTAGGGCCTGGATCGACGCGTTGCTCGCCAGCGTTCCAGATCCCTCGCCCAGCCCGTCGACGTCCGCCTTCGCGCCGATCGCCGGAGGCGGCACCGTGCTCGAGTTGGACGATGCGCAGCACTTCACGATCGTCGATCTCGCGACGGGTGCGACCAAACCCGTCGCGCTGCCAGGGATTCCCGGGGGGCCATCGCTAGTTGCGACGAATCCCGCAGGCGGCTGGGTTGTGACGTACACACCCGACGAGAATTCTCAGTGGAATCAGGCGTCGTCACAGCTCGCGGTGGTCAATGCCGCTGGCGTCTGGCGCCCGTTCGGGCCGGTCTATGCATCGGACACTCCAATCACCACGCTCGCGGTCAGCCCTGATGGCACACGGGTTGCAGTCGCATTGATGCAAGCGTTCGGCGGTGCACCTCCGGCATCGATTGTGGTGATGCCGACGCCCGGCCACGTTGGGCCAACTCAGTCGTGGCCCGTGGCTGATGACTCCGCGAACGAGATCGAGAGCCTGTCATGGGCGCCGGACGGCAAGCGGCTCACGTACATCGCAGGTTTCCAGACCGGCGCCGGCATCGGCGGCGACCCGATCACCCTAGACACCTCGAAGCCGGGGAAAGCACCGACCAAATCCTCATGGAACGCAAGCTCCGGCTGCGACGTCGATGGTGCAGCTTGGCTCGGCAGCTCGGGGCGATTTGCCGTCGTTCGGGATTGCGCTAACCCCGAGCTCGTCGAAGTTGACGCCAGCACCGGGGCCCCGAAGGGGCCGCCCGTCTCGCTCACCAACGCCGGCTGCCTCGGCCCGGAGCTGCACTCGTCGCTCGACGGCTCGCGGCTACTACTCGCGCGTTGTAGCTCGGTTTCCCTCGTCATCGACGGCAAGTTGACCAGCCTCGGGGCGCACGTGATCGACGCGGCGTGGGCGGGCTAAGCAGCCCCCGGGCCGAACAGGTCGGCTGAATAAATAGGTAGCACCAGGCCGGCATCTAAGGCGTTCTCCTCATGTGCCCCGGCGCCGTCGAGCGGACCGTAGGTGGCGACCGCTCGTTCAGTCGATCTCAGTCGGAGATCACCGTTGCGGCCTGAGGAGGGATCCATCATGAGCACGACTTCTGTCTTGAGCACGCCGACGCCAACACGTGTTGCAACCTCCGGACGCCGCATCGCGGCCGTGGTGCTGCTGATCATCGCGATCGCGGCAGCGGCATTCGTCGTCGGTCGAACCACGGTGACGACGCACGCCTCGGCCCTCGCGCCAGCCCAGTTCTCGTCGTCGCTGTTGAGCGCCGACCAGTGCCGGCCGCACGCATTCTGCTGAACCTGCAGCGAAGGGAAACGACGATGCCGCTCTTCATGGACGTACACACCAAGATCGACGGTTTGACCGCAGCTGCCGTTGCAGACGCCCATCGCCGCGATCTCGGGGTGCAGGGCGCGCACGGCGTGAACTACCGCCAGTACTGGTTCGACGAGACCTCGGGCACCGTGTTCTGCCTAGTCGAAGCACCGACTGCGGACGCCGCCCATGCGGTTCACCAGGAGGCACATGGTCTGGTCGCTGACCAGATCATCGAAGTGCGCGAGGGTATCTGAGCAGCCCGCGATGTGGGACACTTCGCGCGTGGGCGGGCGGCTGTCCAGCGGTGCCTTCGTGGGTCGAGCGGTCGAGTTCGACCGCCTCGATAACACGTTCGCCGCGCTTCCCGAAACCGGCGCCGCGACCGTCTTGATCAGTGGCGACGCCGGCATCGGGAAGTCCCGCCTCATAGACGAGTTCTGCCGACGAGCGCGCACGAGGGGGGCGCTCGTAGCAGTGGGCCTTTGCACACCGGCTGAGGGCGCCGGCTTGCCGTACGGACCGGTGATCGGCGTCGTCCGCGACGCGTCGCGGCAACTTAGTACAGCGGACGTCGAGGCGAGCCTCGGCCGGGCGCGCGACTTGCTGGGATTCAATGCCTCGCCGGCCGAAGAGGGCGCGTCAAGCGTCCTGAAGACGAGCCTGTTCGAGGCGCTGCTGGAAGGCATTGCGAGGCTTGCCGAGTCAACGTGTGTGGTGCTGGTGTTCGAGGATCTGCAGTGGGCCGACTCGGGAAGCGTTCAGGTGATCGACTTCCTGACACGCAATCTCGTTGACCGGCCAGTGATGCTCATCGCGAGTTTTCGCACCGACGAGATCGAGCAGGATCGGCCATTACGCCGTCTCGTGTCGGAGCTTGGGCGGCACGGCAGGGCGTTCGACCTCGAACTCGCCGGCCTCGAACGCGACGAGACTGCGCATCTGCTGGCGGGCATCTTGAGCGCTCCGCCCGACTGGGCTCTCGTTGATGCCGTACACGCCAGGTCGGGTGGAAACCCTTTCTTCGCTGAGGAATTGGCTGCCGCACGGCACGCGCCCAACCTCCCGCCGTCCCTGCGGAACGTCGTGATGATGCGCATCGAGCGGCTTTCGGAGGCTGCGCGGCAGGTCGTCGCCCTCGCTGCAGCGAACGGCGGCACGGTGCACCACCGGCTCCTGTCGGCTGCCCTGCGGCTCGAACCCGACAAGGCTGACGCCGCGGTGGCCGAGGCGGTTGATCATCAGGTGGTGGTGGCGGACGCGGCTGACGGTTCCTTTCGGTTCCGCCACGCGCTGCTGCGAGAAGCCGTCTACGACTCTCTACTTCCGGGCGAGCGGAGCCGGCTGCACAGGCAATTGGCGGTCGCTCTCAGCTCGGCACCCGAGTTCGCCGGACCCAACGCCGGCCACGGAATCTTCGACCTCGCCGATCACTGGTGGGAAGCCGGTGAATGGAGCGACGCGTTTCAGGCTTGTGTCCGCGCAGCCGACATCGCGGCCGCCATGCTTGCGATGCACGAGGCGCATGTGTACTTCGAGCGGGCGCTGACGTCGGCCGAGCGTGCGGGAGCACAGCCGATGTCTGTCGAGCTGCTCATGAAAGCTTCCGACGCCGCGTACCTCGACAGCGAGACGTCGCGCTCGATCGAGCTCGTGCGTCAAGCGATCGAAGTCCTGGACGCACACGCAGAGCCACGTCTCGCGGCGCGCTGTTACACGATGCTCGCTCGCAACGCTTGGGCTGGTGGAAAAACCGAGGTCGCGCTCGATTCCCTACGCCACGGCGCAGCGGTCTTGCCATCTACTGAGCCGACCGTCGAGCTCGCCGGGATTCTTGCCGAAGAGGCACGGATTCTCCTGCTGACGTCGCACTACGAGGCGGCTGATGAGAAGTGCAAGGAGGCGATCGCGGTCGCGCGAACTACCGGCGCACGCCTCGAGGAAAGCCACGCCCTGATCACGCTGGGTTGTTGCGTCGCTGAGCACGGCGACGTCGATGGCGGGCTGGCGTTGTTGCACGAGGGCCGTGATATCGCTGAAGAACTTGCGAGTCCTGACCAGCTCAGCCGGGCTTACTCAAACATGAGTCATGTGCTCATGCAGGCCAGCCGCCTGACCGAGGCGGCCGATGTCGTCTACAACGGAGCCACCGATCTGAACGACGTGAACGGCGTTCAGCTGAACAACGCCGGGCAGAACGCCGCCGAAGCGCTGATCAGGCTGGGACGCCTGGAAGAGGCCGACGAGCTCCTATGCCGGATGGACTATCGCGGCAGTGGCAGCTGCGTTTTCGGCCCGAACGGCGTGCGCGCAATCATGGCAATCCGAAGCGGGCGCTTCGACGAAGCCGCCAGGCTGCTTGCTGCTGCTGAAGAACTGTCGGCCGGCGTAAGCACGATCCAGGTCGCCGGCCAGCTGCGCATGCTCTACGCCGAGCTCTTTCTCGAGCGCGATGAGCCAAGCACTGCCCTCGCCGAAATTGAGCGTGCGCTTTCCTTCGCCGCGGTCACTGACGATGCCGACGACACGTTAGAGATCTTTGCGACTGGGCTGCGCGCCGTCGTCGACGATCATGAGCACGCGCGCGCGCGTGGCCGCCGGATCGACGTCGAGAAGGCACATCGGCGAGTCGCCGAGCTGGTCGAAGCAGCTGACGCAGTCGTTGATCGACGTCGGGCCCGGCACTACCCCTGCAGCCCGCGGACGGTTGCCTTTCTCGCCCAGTGCCATGCCGAGGCGGCAAGGCTTGGTTCGCCTGATCCCGACCTTTGGCGCGCCGCCGCGGACGAGTGGGCGGTCGCCGCCGAGCCATACCGTCGGGCCTATTGCTGCTGGCGCGAGGCAGAAGCGCTGTTGTCGAGTCGCGGCGAACGTCAACGCGCCGTCACCCGCGTGCAAGAAACATGGCGGACGGCGGTAAAGCTCGGCGCGCCCCAGTTGCAGAGTCGGCTAGAGCGGCTCGCTGCTCGGGCGCGAGTCCCCCTCGACGTCCAACTCAACGACGGAAAGTCGTCGACTGTGGCGGAGGATCTCGGACTGACTGCCCGCGAGGTCGAGGTGCTTGCACAGTTGGCAAGGGGCCGCACCGACCGGCAGATCGCCGAGGAGCTGTTCATCAGCAGGAAGACCGCAAGCGTGCACGTGTCGAACCTGCTCCGCAAGCTGGACGCCGGAAGCCGGGTCGAGGCGGGCGAAATCGGCCAGCGGGCCGGCCTCGTGAGCTGACCTGGTGAACTGACCGGGTGGGCTGACGCGTGGAGCCCGTGGGCGGCGCTGCTGCAGGCCTTTGGAACAATAACTAGACGTGATACTGGTTCGGGCGCTGTGACGCTGGTCAACGTCGGCCTGGCGAACACGCGCACCCGCGTTCGCGCGCTGACGACCAAGGCATCGCGGCATGTGCGCACCGCGCCCTACCTGCGCAAGTGGCTGATCCTTGGGTGTCTCGTCGGCGTCATCGCTGGCCTTGGGGCGGTGGCGTTCTACCAGACGCTCACCCTTGCGACACATCTGTTTCTGACCGACCTGGCGCACTACCAAGTGCCGACGTCGGCGGCCGAAGGATTTCTCAAAGGCGACAGCGGCTTTCAGCGGCCGTGGCTAATTCCGATCATCGTCGGCTGCGGCGGCCTGCTTTCGGGCCTATTGGTCATGGCGCTCGCGCCGGAAGCTGAGGGCCACGGAACGGACGCCGCGATCGACGCCGTCCATCGAAATCCGCGGGGCGTTCGGCTGCTGACCGTGGCCGTCAAGATCGTGGCCTCCGCGATCACGATCGGTTCCGGCGGCTCGGGCGGGCGCGAAGGCCCGACTGCGCAGATCAGCGCCGGGTTCGGCTCGTATCTTTCCCCGGCGCTCGACCTGTCACCCTCCGACGGGCGCATCGCGGTAGCGGCGGGCATTGGCTCGGGTATCGGCTCGATTTTCGGAGCACCGCTCGGCGGCGCATTGCTTTCAGCCGAGATCCTTTATCGCGACGACATCGAGGTCGAAGCCATCATTCCGTCGATGATCGCCTCGATCATCGGTTACGCGGTTTCGTCGGCGTTCATGGGCTTCCAGCCGCTATTCGGGTTTGCCGCGCCGGGCTTCCAGTTCGATCCCGCGCAGCTGGGCTGGTTCGCGCTGATCGGTGTCATCGGCGGCTTCATGGGCCTCGGCTATTCGACTAGCTTCTACGGCCTGGTAAAGGTTTTTCAGCGCATTCCGATTCCCCGGTTCGTGCGGCCGGCGGTTGGCGGCGTCCTGGTCGGATCTCTCGCCATAGCGCTCCCGGGTGTGCTCGGCACGGGGTACGGCTGGGTGCAAAAAAGCCTCGGCCAGTCGTTGCTAGGGCTGCCGCTCTGGGTTGTGCTGGCGTTGCCCTTCGCCAAGATTTTGGCGACCTCGTTGTCGATCGGCTCGGGTGGGTCGGGTGGCATTTTCGGGCCTGGCATGGTGATCGGCGCCTTCACGGGCGCAGCCGTTTGGCGACTGCTAGAGCCGATCGCGCCTGGTGTGCCGCACGGCCCGGCGCCGTTCGTCATCGTCGGCATGATGGCGACCTTCGGGTCGATCGCTCGGGCGCCACTCGCTGTCATGCTGATGGTGGCCGAGATGACCGGCTCGCTCACCGCGCTCGCACCGGCGATGATCGCGGTCGGGCTCGGCACGCTCATCGTGCGGCATTTCGACGCGACCATCTACACCAGCCAATTGAAGAGCCGCGCCGACTCGCCCGCTCATCGGATGCAGCGCAGCATGCCGTTGCTCGGCTCGCTCAACGTTGCCGACTTCATGGCGCGACCGCGGGTCGTGCTTGCCGGTGACGAAGCGGTTGCTTCAGCTGTGGGCCGGTTGGACGACGAACGGCTGCCGGGTGCTCCTGTTGTCGATGAACGCGGCGCGTTCGTCGGCGTCGTGCGTCGGTCGAGCTTGCCGCCGCTCGACGAGGACGGCGATGGTGCGACGAACGTCGGCCGCTTCGCCGACCCAGCCGCGCCGACGGCGACGAACGACGAGCACCTCGATTCCGCTTTGGAATCGCTACTTCTGGCACGCGCGAACTGGGTACCCGTACTCGACGATGATCGAAGGGTCGCTGGCATCATCACGGTCTCGGCGGTGGTGCGCGGATATCGAACTGCGCTGCGCGGGCACCTGCGGCGCGTCTCGGAGATCGCGCCCAACACTGTGGTGGTCGACCGCGAGGTAGCACCGGGCGCGGAAGTGGACGGCATTGCATTGCGCGACGCCGCGCTGCCGCCCGGCACGATCGTGATGACCCTCCAGCGAGGAGATGAGCTGGTCCCGTGCCGCGGTGACACGCTGATCCGCGCGGGCGACCAGTTAGGGATCCTGGCACACGCCGAAGATGCCGAGACGGTCGTCAGACTGATCGGGGGGCAAGGTCATCAAGGGCGGGCGGCCGACGCCGCCATCTCGCGTGCGGAAAGTTAAGTCGCGCCGCGAAATAGCGCCGGGTATGGAAGGCTGGGCCGCGTGACCTGGTCGATGCCGCCCGCGCCACCGCCTCCGGCGTCCGAGACAGCGCAGTTCGCCGCGGTCGAAGCGCCGCGCGAGTTGCGACCTGTCGTGGTGTTGCTGGTCGTGAACCTGACGTTGTCGGTGATCCTGACCGTCGTGACCGTGCTCGCGCGGCACAGCATCGTGAACTACCAGCTTGATCACCGGCACATCACCGACCCGGCCGTTCGCGCGACCCTGCGGCACAGCTACGTCTACACGATCATCGGCCGGGTGATCGGCAACATCGTGGTCAGCATCGTCTACGTCTTCTTGGTCAGGGCGTTGCTTCGCGGGCGCCGCTGGGCCTACCGCCGCGTGATCTGGCTGGCCGCTGCCGGCATCGTCGGGCTGTTGCTTATTCAAGCAACGCCCTACCCGGCGTGGATGCGTGCCGAGCAACTCGTTCAGGCGGCCGTGCTCGGCGGCTTGCTCTACTTCGTCACCCGGCCGGCTGTGCGCGCGCACTTCGCGAAGGGCCTTCCGGGTCGCGACGTCCGCCGTTTCCGCCGCGGCTAGAGCGGGCTTGACGGTCGCCCAACCGAGGACAAGGCTCGGAACCGTCGTCCTCCCGAAGGGAGACTCGGTATGCGGGCACACGTTGGCGACGCGATCAACGTCCACAGTCGCCATGTCGGAGAACACGAGCGTGTCGGGGTGATCACCGAAGTGCGCGGCCCCGATGGCGCGCCGCCTTATTTGGTCAAGTGGGACGACGGAAAGCAGGCCGTCTTCTTCCCGAGCGCCGACTGCACAGTCAGTGCGAAGTCGGACGCCAGCCGGCGCTCCTGACTTCCCCCGCCCTCTCTTACTTCCCGCCGAGTGAAGGGTTTTCGTTGTCTCGGCCGGTTGGGAAGCAACGGAAACCCTTCAGTCGATTCCGGTTAAGACCGCCGGCGGCGAAACGATGACCGCTCCCATTCGCGTAGCCATGCCTGGGCGGCGCGGGGGTCGTCGGGAAGGCCGAGCGCTGTTTGGTAGTCGGTGAGGATCTGCCGCCATCCGAAGAAGAGATCTCGTTTGGTGTAGGGAAATACCTCGAAACCGTGTCTGCGCAGCATGCGCCAACGGCGGACGTCGGAGTCGTGACGCGCGCCCGTCTCGTGGCTTGCGCCGTCGTATTCGAGAACGCTTAGGCCATCTGGCGCGAGTAAGTCAACCTGCGCCAACCAGCCGCCGCACTCGTCGCGAAGAATCGCCTGGGGGAGGGGTGCGGGCAAGCCGGGGATCACGATGAGGAGCCTGAGGACCGTCTCCATCGGCGACTCGCTGCGGGCGTCGGTCAGTGTGGTCGCTCGTCGCAGCGTGCACACGCCGCGACCCCCGGAGAGCGCCGCGGCGACTGCCCACTCGTTGCTCGTGCAATGACCGAAGCGCAGTGCCGCATCGGCCATCATGACGAGATCGATGAGTGACCAATCAGCCGCGAGATCGCGCAGCGTGCGCAGGCCGCTCGTGACCCGCAGCCCGCCGACGTCTATGACATCGCTCTCATCGAGCACCCGACGCGTGGAGCGCACACCTGGCCGTGTGATGAGCCGGTCAGGCGGGACCGTGATGTGGAGTGGAGCGGACGTCGCGCCGGCCGGCAGCCACCAGCTGCGAAGCCGCGCGGCAGTGATCCCGGTGAAGGCCGCCTCGGGCGGCAATAGCCGTGCAAGCGCTTGGCATTGCGCCGCTAGCGTCGGCGGGGTTTCGCGAGGTTGGTACACCCCGCGAAGCGGCGCGTTCCAGCGCTTGCTTCGCAGTTGCTCGCGGGTCAGGCCAGCGGCCAGCGCCTCGGAAATCGTGAACGGTCCATCCAGCATGCATCGACGTTCGGCTCGGTGATCTGCTCAGGTCGAGAGCGTGCCGGCCGACTGTGGACGAGGTGTTGCGCCCCTGTGCGCAAACGAGTGGCATCAGACAGGCCATCGAGTGAAGACTTTGCGTTGCCTCCACCGCGCCCGACACAACGGAAACCCTTCACTCGCCGGAAGGCCGGCCCGGGAAGCTAGGGCGGGGGCCCGGAGGCTCCGGAGCGGAAGCTCCGCGGAGATCGCTTACGCTGTGCTGGTCCACGAGACGGGTTTTTCGACGGGAGAGAGTTCCTTATGAAAGCGCTTGCCGAGTTTGCCGTGAAGCGCCGGTGGTGGGTCATCGCCGCCTGGCTTGCCTTTATCGTTGCGGCGCAGGGCATCTCCAATTCGCTCGGCGGCGCGGCCTACAAGGACACCTTCAGCCTGCCGCACACCGAAACGGCGTCCGTCGCGAAGGTCTTGAAGAACGCCGGGCTCGACAACCAGAACGGTGCAACGGGCACCGTCGTCCTGAAAGCGAAGACAGGCACTTTGACGTCGGCCCCCGCCGCCGTGCAACCAGCGCTTGTGAAGCTTTGCAGTGCGGGCGATGAGGTCGCCCAGATCCGTACGCCGTGGCAATCCATCGACTGCGCGAAGGGCGCGGCGGTCAGCGCCGGCGACCCCAAGCTGCTCAACGCGGCGAAGGGCTCCACGACGGCACTGGTCGACATCACCTGGACGTCGAACCACTACGACCAGCGGCTGTTCACCGACGTCTACAAAGACCTGAAGACGTTGCGCTCCGACCAGTTGCAGGTGGAGTTCACCGGCAACGCGTTCCAGGGTCAGGGCCAGAACACGCAGGGTGTGCCGCCGTTCTTGTTCGGCTTCATCGCCGCGCTCGTCATCCTGATTTTCGTGTTCCGCACAGTCGGGGCCACTGCATTGCCGCTCGCGAGCGCGATCGCCGCACTGGGCGCCGGGCTCGGGCTCATCGGAATCCTTACGCACGCGATGAATGTGTCCAACATCACGCCCGAGTTGACCGAGCTGATGGTGCTCGGTGTTGGCGTCGACTACGCGCTGTTCATCGTCACGCGGCATCGGCGAAACTTGCGGCGCGGCATGGCGTTGAAGGAATCGATCGTCGCGTCGATGAACACGTCGGGCCGTGCCGTGCTGTTCGCGGCGATCACGGTGTGCATCGCGATCCTCGGGCTCTTGGCACTCGGCGTCAGCTTCTTCAACGGGATGGCCGTTGGTGCTGCCGTTGCGGTCAGCTTGACGATGGCCGCCTCGCTCACGCTGTTGCCGGCGTTGCTCTCGCTGATCGGGCTGAAGGTGCTGCCGCGCAAGCAGCGCCGGGCCGTGCGGGCGGGCGCGTTCATCGACGTCCACCCTGTTGGTTTCTGGGCTCGCTGGTCGAACCTGGTCGCCCGCAACAAGATCGTGCTGAGCCTCGCGGCGGCTGCAGTCATCGTCGTGCTCGCGGCGCCGTTCCTTTCGATGCGTCTCGGCTCCGGCGACCAGGGCAACGACCCGAAGTCGACGACGACGCGGGCCGGCTACGACCTCATCTCAGAAGGTTTCGGAGTTGGATACAACTCGACGCTGGAAGCGGTGATCGACGGGCCGGGCGCCAGCGACCCGGCGTACCTACAAAAGGTCGGCACTGCGCTGCAGGGAACTGCAGGTGTCGACCCGACGAGCGTGCATTCGATCTCGCTGAACAAGACGGTCGCGTTCGTGTCGTTCAAGTCGACAACGTCGCCGCAGGACGCCAAGACCTACGCGCTCGTCAAACACTTGCGCGGGCACACGCTGCCGCCGCTGTTCGACGGCACCACGAACCACATCTACGTGTACGGCGACACCGCAATCCAGGTCGACTTCGCCAAGGTGCTCGGCGCGAAGCTGCCGCTGTTCATCGCGGCCGTTGTTGGGCTGTCGTTCCTGCTGTTGCTGATTGCGTTCCGCAGCCTGGTCGTGCCGCTCACCGCTGCAGTGATGAATCTGCTCGCGGCCGGTGCGTCGTTCGGTGTTGTGGTCGCCATTTTCCAATGGGGCTGGGGTTCTGAGGCACTCGGCATCGGCAAGGGCGGCCCGATCGACGCCTGGGCGCCGGTCATGTTCTTCGCGATCCTGTTCGGTCTTTCGATGGACTACCAGGTCTTCCTCGTCAGCCGAATGCACGAGGAATGGATGCACACGAAGGACAACCGGCGCGCGGTCATCGTCGGGCAGGCCGAGACAGGCAGCATCATCACGGCCGCCGCGTTCATCATGATTGCGGTGTTCGGTGGCTTCGTTCTCGGTGATATGCGAGCCATCAAAATCTTCGGTATCGGCCTGGCGAGCGCGGTCTTCCTCGACGCGTTCCTGCTGCGCACGGTCTTGGTGCCTTCGCTGATGCATGTGGTCGGTCGTATGAACTGGTACCTGCCGCGTTGGCTCGACCGGGTCACGCCGCAGGTGTCGTTCGAGCCGCCCGACGAGCCGGACGCCGAGCCCGACAAGGTGCTCGTCGGCAGCTGACGTTCCCGCGAGTAGCGGAACTCGCGCTCGCGAGTGAAGGGTTTGCGTTGACTCGGTGCCCACCGACCCAACGCAAACCCTTCACTCGTTCCAGGGACGACAGTCGGTGCGAACGCAGTCCTAACGGCCCTAGCGGAAGTGGGTGCGATACCTTCACACTTTCGATAATCAAGATCGCGACCAGTCACTCTTCATGGGAGGCGTTTTCGTGCGCACGTCAAATGCAAAGGGCTGGTCAAAGGCACGACTACGCAGGCGTCTTGCGGCGGGGGGTGCTTTGGCCGTCGCGGCGACGAGCGTCACGCTCATCGGAACGAGCGCGCCGGCATTCGCCAGCCAGGTAAGTGCGGTCACGGGTGCCGCAACCCCGCCGTCCGCCGGAGCAACGGCCGCCTACACCATCACCTTCACGGCGTTCAGCGCCCTCGCGGCAGGTAACGGCACGATCACCATCGACGAGCCGCCCGGCACTGTAACACCCGCCCTCAGCAGCGACTACACCGTGAACGGGCATCTGCTGCTGCTCGACCCAGCGGTGGTCGCGGGCACGAGCATCACCCTCACGACGCCGGTCGACATCGCCGCAGGCTCGTCGGTGGTCGTGCGCGCCGTCAACATCGTCAACCCGCCGGCCGGTCCGCAGACGTTGACGGTGCGGACGTCGTCCGACACGACGCCGTCGAACAACGCGACGCCCTACGTGATTACCCCGGCGTCCGGCTCGCAGGTGAAGAACGTGACCGCGACGCCGCTGCCGAACACGGCGGGTTCCACGGCGTCCTACACCGTTTCCTTCAACGCCACGAGCGCGCTCTCGGTGGGCGGCTCGATCACCCTGACCGGTCCGAGTGGCACGGCGTTTCCCCTAGTCGCCGCCGATTACACGGTGAACGGCAGCGCGGTCGGAGCCACCCCAACGGGCTCTGCGGGCAGCGTGACACTCACGACACCGGTCGGCATTTCGGCCGGGGGCGCGGTGACTGTGCAAGCGACGAACGTGACTAATCCTGCGGGCGGTGTGCTTAGCCTGCAGGTTGCGACGTCAGCCGATGCCACGCCCACGTTCAGCGGCTTCTATACGATCGTCGGCGCAGGTGGCGGCGGTGGCGGTGGCGGCGGTGCAGGGCCATCGGCTCCCGTGCGGGTAGCAGGCGCGGATCGGTTCGGTACCGCTATCGCGGCGTCGCAGCTGGAGTTCCCGACGGCGGGCAGCGCCGGCGGCGTCGTCCTAGCTCGTTCTGACAATTACCCCGACGCGCTTGTCGGCACGGCGCTCGCGGCGGCGAAGCACGCACCGCTGCTTTTCGCGAATGGCGGTTCGTTGACCGCGGCCACGCTGGCCGAGATCCAGCGAGTGCTGCCAGGCGGTGGCTCGGTGTACCTGCTGGGCGGCACGGCGGCGGTCCCGACGAGCGTGGAAACGACACTGAAGGGGCTCGGTTTCGTGACGACCCGCTACGGCGGCACCGACCGGTTCGGCACGGCGCTCGCGGTGGCCGGTGGCTTGGGCAACCCGTCGACCGTGCTGCTCGCGACCGGGGTCAACTTCCCCGACGCGCTGGCTGCCGGACCGGCGGCTGCGCATGTCGGCGGGGTCGTGCTGCTCACCAATGGCACGACGTTGCCGGCGGGCGTGCAGGCATACCTGTCCGCGCATCCCGGCAAGGTCTACGCGGTCGGCGGACCTGCGGTTGCGGCCGACAAGTCGGCTACTCCGCTCTCGGGAGCCGACCGTTACGGCACCGCGGCCGCTGTGGCGGCGGGGCTGTTCACTGCGCCGGCAAACGTCGGTGTGGCGAGCGGCACGGCGTTTCCCGACGCGCTCAGCGGCGGCGCCTTCGAGGCACCCGTGGGTGGCCCCATGCTGCTGACCGACCCGAATACCCTGCCGTCGTCGACCCGCACCTACCTCACCGGCTCGGTCACGACGCTCGCGACCACGACCATTTTCGGCGGCACGAAAGCAGTTTCGACGTCGGTGCAGACCGCGATCGGAACGGCTCTCGGCATCGGGTAGGGCATTTGCAGGGCGGACGGCGACTCAGTGCTGCCTGCGGTTTTAGCGGCCGCCGCCCCTGCCTTGAGTGAAGGGTTGTGGCCGCTTCTCCAGCCCGGAAACCGACCACAACCCTTCACTCGCCGGCGTGCCTGGTTGGCCGACCCTCAGCTCTTGCTGACCGTCAGCTCTTCGCGCTCGCTCAGCTCGGCGATCGCTTCGACGGACACGATGGCAACGCGCACTGCGTAGCGAGCGACCGCGTTCTCGACGGGCCCGCCGGGGTTCTTGAGCTTCCGCTCGAGCGCGGCAAGCTCGTTCAGCGCAGCCTCGATCTCCTTGAACCTGGGCATCTGATCCTCCTCCGGATCGCCGGACGACTCGCCGTCCGGTCTGCCCAAAAGGAGCCGCGGAAGCTTGCGTTGATACCTATGGCGGGATTTCGCCCTAGCGGGCCGTCGGCAATACCGGCAGTTCGGTCAGCGCCCTCTTGTGCGGGACCTTGGCGAAGTACCCAGCGCCGAAGTAGATGCACTCAAGGACGTACCAGAACTGGCCGGCGTCGGTCATGCGCAGAATGCCGGCGTCGCTGAGCGCCTTGCGGGTCGGCACCTTGGTGAAATAGCCGAACCCGAAGCAGAGGCACTGCAGCGCGTACCAAAACTTCTCGAAGCCGGTGCGCTGCACCAGACCGGCCTCGGAAAGTGCCTTCTTCGCCGGCACCTTCGCGAAGTAGCCGGCGCCGAACAGAATGCACAAGACGACGTACCAGATCTTCTCGGCGTCGGTCATTTGCACCAGCCCAGCCTCAGAAAGTGCCTTCTTCGTCGGCACTTTCGCGAGGTACCCCGAGCCGAAGTAGATGCACTGGAGGATGTACCAGAACGTCTCGGCCCCGGTGAGCGTGAGGCGGCCAGGCGGCGGCGAGTACTGCGGCGGCACGCCGTAGCTGGACGGCGCGGCAGGCGGTGGGACCGGTGGCTGCGGTGGAACCGCATATGGGTCAGCGCCGTGATTTGGCGTAGGCTCGCTGGCCACGCTCTCGAACCCTGAGTTGTCGCTCATCTCGTTCCTCCCGTAGCCGCCCAAGATGTCGACCGTATGGTGGCAGCGCGAAACCACCGGCGCAATGGTTCCACGTGACTGCTTTCCAAATAGTCGCCACACGACCTTAGAAAAAAGGGTCACATTTGACGACGGATGATCGCGGGCGGATTGTTGTCTTTTGTGATGCCTCTTGAGCGATGGCTGCGGGAGCGGCTGAACCCGTGGTCGACGGCGATGACAATGCGGTGGCACGGCGGGTGGCGTCGTCCGGGCTCGAAGTCTTTCGATTTCGCGCCCCCGCGACCCGAGGGCGCCTCGGGCATACGGGCCGTCCGGCTTGAACGGTCGCCCGGGTCTTGGCAGGTACCAAAGGGCGAACGTCCGGGCTGGTCGTGGGTGCCGCCACAAGGCGCTCACGTCAACGTGCGTGGGATGCCGATATGGGCGCGGCTTTGGTACATGACACCGTTCATCGATCGGTTCGCCTACGAGTGGATGTGGTGGCACGGCTACTGGGGCATCCCGGCCGACCCGCACAACCCTCTGCCGGACGGCGCGGCACGCCCGGCCGGCTGACTAAACCTCCTTACTTGGCGTCGTGATCGGAGGCCGCAGCGACATGCCGGGCGCCTTGAACACGCCGAGATCGTGCACGCGTCCACGGGTCTCGAGCACCACGTATTGAGCACACCAAGCGCTGCGACCATGAACATCATGGTGGTGAGCAGTCCGCGGGATATCGAGCTCCATGAAGCGTTGTGCCGATAGTTGCACAACGAAGCTGGCTGCCATAGTGTGCTGATAGCAGCACATAGGCCTGTGCGCCCCTGCTGTTCTAATATTC
>Ga0157370_10004687_pt1 | contig 15587 bp, 12 predicted proteins | sample C35metaG_FD_113463 | JGI IMG/M metagenome (GOLD analysis project Ga0157370, IMG submission 113463) | Corn rhizosphere microbial communities from Kellogg Biological Station, Michigan, USA - C3-5 metaG | ecosystem: Host-associated > Plants > Roots > Rhizosphere > Soil | place: USA: Michigan...
AGATTGCGCGCGGCGAGGCAGTGTGCCGCATCGAATAGCCCGCATCGACTAGCTGCCGTGCGCGGGATGGCCCGCCGGGTTGGATAGATTGGAACCATGCCAATGAACGCCGCCCTCGGGGACCTTCCATCCGCCGCCACCCATGCCCACACGGGCGCATGGGTGGCCTCGGTGCTGCGCAGCCGCATCGCGGAGGGCCAGCTGGTGCCCGGCACCAAGCTCTCCGAACAGTCCCTCTCGGCCACGCTGGGCGTTTCCCGCAACACCCTGCGCGAGGCCTTCACCGTGCTCGACGGCGAGCTGATCGTCACGCGGATCCCGAACCGTGGAGTGTTTGTCGCCTCCCCCGGGCCGGAGGAAATCCGTGAAATTTACAGCGTGCGCCGCATCCTGGAGCCGGCGGCCGCCCTCTGGGGACCCGGGCCGGACATCGCGGAACTCCGCCGGGTGGTGGCGGAGGCCCGGGACGCCCAGGCGCGCAGCTCGGTGCCGGAAATGGCCGCCGCCAACCAGCGTTTCCACGAGGCTCTCATCCTGGGCACGGGCAGCACCGGGCTGCTGGAGGTGATGTCGCGGGTGCTGGCGCAGATGCGGCTGGTGTTCCATGCCATGGGCAGCGCCCCGGGCTTCCACAGCCGCTACGTGGAACTCAATGCTGAACTCCTCGAGCTGCTGGCCGCCGGGCAGCGGGCCGAGGCCGCCGAGAGGCTGCGCAGCTACCTCGACGTCGCTGAGGCGGAGCTGCTGGAGCAGTTCGCCGTCGCCCCTTAAGACCTTTTCCGGGATTGTTCAACAAACACTTGCAGGATTGTTGAACAAAAGCATATGATGTAGTTCACAGTGACGGCCGCCACCCTTGGCGGGCGTCCGGCCGGCCCGGGCAGCACGCCCACCGGATCCACTTCGCCCGTCATAACGGCCCGGCTTCCTGCCGCGGCAGGAACGGATAATTATGCTTGTACTCATCGGGGTCCTGCTGGTGATTGTTGGCTTCGCCATCCGCCTGAACCCCCTCCTTGTTGTCACCATCTCCGGCATCGTCACGGCGCTCCTGGGCGGCATGACCCCTCTGCAGATCCTCAACGCCTTCGGCTCCGGATTCTCCAGCAGCCGCTCCGTCACCATCTTCGTGGTGGTGCTCCCTGTCATCGGCCTGATCGAGCGGTTCGGGCTGCAGGAACAGGCCAAGGCGCTCATTTCCAAGCTGGCCCGGCTCACCACCGGCAGGGTGCTCATCGGCTACCTGTTGATCCGCCAGGCCACCGCCGCTGTGGGCCTGACCAGCATCGGCGGTCACGCCCAGACGGTCCGCCCGCTGGTCTTCCCCATGGCCGAAGGTGCTGCGCTGCGGCGCTACGGCTCCGTGCCGGACAAGGTGCGGGAGAAGATCAAGGGCCACAGTGCCGCGGCGGACAATGTCGGCGTGTTCTTTGGCGAGGACGTGTTTGTCGCCGTCGGCTCCATTCTGCTGATCACCACCTTCGTCGACACCACCTACGGGCTCCACTTGGAGCCCCTGCAGCTGGCCATCTGGGCCATCCCCACGGCCATCTGCGCCTTCCTGATCCACGGCTTCCGCCTGCTGCGCCTTGACCGCCAGCTGGACAAGGCCGTCCAGGAGGCCCGCGCCGAAGAGTCCGCAGCCGCACACACCGCCCCCGCCGGAGGAGCAGCATGATCAACGTCGAATCCATCTACTGGCTCATTGGCCTGCTGTTTGTCGGCTGGGCATTCCTGATAGCCCGTGACGCAACCCACCCGCGCCGCTGGGGCAGCTCGTCCTTCTGGGGGCTGCTTGGCCTGTGCTTCTTCTACGGCACCGCCGTTGAGGCGAAAACCGCCCCGGCCTGGGTGCTGGGCATCGCCGTCCTGGTTCTGGTGGCCCTGGCCAGCACGGGGCTGCTGGGCGACGGCCGCGCCAAGACCACCACGGAGGAACAGCGGACCGCCTTCGCCGGAAAGTTCGGCAACAAGCTCTTCATCCCCGCCTTGGCACTGCCGGTGGTTACAGTCGCCGTCGTCCTGCTGGCACCCGTGCTCAAGATTGGCGCCAAGCCCCTCATCGACCCCACCCACACCACGCTGGTGGCCCTGGGCATCGGCGCCGTGGTTGCCGCCGTCGTCGGTGTCGCCATCCTGCGCCCGAAGAATAAGCTGGCCCCAGTCCTGGAGGGCCGGCGCATCCTGGAAACCATCGGCTGGGCCGCGCTGCTGCCCCAGATGCTCTCAACCCTGGGCATCCTGTTCACGAAGGCCGGGGTGGGGACCGCCGTCGGAACGCTTGCCAAGGGTTTGCTGCCGAACGGTTCCCTGATTGCCGCCGTGGTGGTCTACTGCGTGGGCATGTTCATCTTCACGGTGCTGATGGGCAACGGTTTTGCCGCGTTCCCGATCATGACGGCGGCCATCGGCTGGCCCGTGCTGGTGCAGGGCTTCCACGGCCAGCCGGCCATCGTGTTTGCGATCGGCATGCTGGCCGGATTCTGCGGCACCCTGTGCACGCCCATGGCGGCCAACTTCAACCTGGTCCCGTCCGCGCTGCTGGAAATGAAGAACAAGTACGGCGTCATCACGGCCCAGGTGGCCACCGGCGTGCCGCTCCTGTTCGTCAACATCGCCCTGATGTACTTCCTCGCCTTCCCCCACGCCTAGCCCCTCCCCCGCTCGCCCCCTCCCCCCGTCGCCCCGTCGAAGTTCGAGATAACCACCGAAGGATGCCCATGACCACCGCCCCCGACGCCGCCGCCCGCATGGATTCGCTGGCCAACCACTACGCCGGGATCGTCCTGGACAACCTGGCCCGGCCTTACCCGTACGCTTCCCACCATGTGGAGACGTCACTGGCGGACAGGCCCAGCCCGCAGGAACTGCACCCCGCGTTTTACACGTCCTTCGACTGGCACTCCTGCGTCCACATGAGCTGGCTGGGCGTGACGCTGCTGGGCCACGGGCTCGACGCCGGCCTGGACGCCCAGCTGCGCACGGCCCTTGCTGCGAACCTGACGCCGGAAAACCTGGTCGTTGAGGGCGCGTACCTGCTGAACAACCCCAATTGGGAGCGCCCCTACGGCTGGGCCTGGCTGGTGCGGCTCGCCGCGGCGGCGGCCGCTTCCGCCGATCCGCAGGTCAAGGCGTGGGGCGCCGCCCTCGATCCGCTGGTGGACATCGTGGCCGGGCTTGTGGCGGGTTGGGCGGAAATGGCGGAATTCCCGGTCCGCCACGGCCTGCACACCAACGCGGCCTTCGGCTTGGGCCTCCTGCTCGACGCCTTCCGCGCCCTGGGGCGCGACAAGGCGGCTGGTGTGTGCGAGCAGACTGCGCTGCGCTGGTTCAAGCACGACGCCGGCTGGCCCGGCGGGTGGGAAATGAGCGGCCAGGACTTCCTCTCCGCGGGGCTGAGCGAAGCCGACCTCATGGCGCGGGTGCTCGCTCCCGAGGCGTTTGCCGAGTGGTTCGCCGCCTTCCTGCCGGACCTTGGCCCGGACTCGCGGATCCTGGCGAGGTATTCGGTCACCGACGAATCCGACGGCTACCTGGCCCACCTGAACGGGCTCAACCTGACCCGGGCCGGGCAGCTCATTCGCATCGGCCAGGCCCTCCGGCATGCCGGGGCAAACGGCGGCCCCGACGCCGGACAGCTCGCCGCAGTGGTGGACGCCGCCGTGCCGCTGCTGCTCGAGCCGGGCCTGGCTTCCGTAATGACGGAAGAGTTCATGTCGAGCCACTGGCTGGCCAGCTTCGCCTGGGACGCCCTCGCCTCCGCCGCTCTCCACCCTCAACTGTGAGTCAGAAACTGCACGGAATTCGCCCAAAACGACGGGTTTTCGTGCAGTTTCTGACTCACAGTTGAGGAGGGAATTGTCCATTCTCGAACGGGACCACCGGGTCAGTCGAGGGACATCGGGCCAATCTCCGGAAGAAGCTCGCCCGGCCCGGGATTCCCCTCGGCAGACGTGCCGCCCAGGTGGCGCACCACGCCCCAGACGGCGTTCAGCGCCGTGGTGACGGCGCCGTCGGCCCAGCCCGCGGTCCAGGAAACATCGTCGCCGGCCAGGAAGATGCCGCGCTGCGAATCCGGCAGCCCGTCCTGCGCAAAGTGCGTGAACAGGCGCTGCTGGTAGCGGTAGTGCCCGGGCAGGTTGGCCTTGAAGGCACCCATGAAGTTGGGGTCTGCCTCCCACGAAACGGTGATCGGCGCGCCCACAATGTGGGACGCGATGTCCACGCCCGGGTAGATCTGCGCCAGCGAATGCAACATCAGCTCCACGCGTTCCTCGGCGGAGAGCGCCAGCCACTTCAGCGCGTCGTCGTTCCAGGTGTAGGACAGCAGGATGACGGCGGGCTTGTCGGGGCCGTTGTCCAGCAGGTACGTGGCGCGGTTGAGCCGGTCCGTCAGCGTCATGGACATGGTTTCGCGGCCCGTGGCGGGGTCAATGTCCTTCCAAAACGGCCGGTCCACCATGACAAACGTCTTGGACGACTGCATGTAGTGCGACCGCTCAATGGCCGTCCACATGGGCGCCGCGAACAGCGATTCCTCCGTGTTGATGCGTGTGGACAGCAGCCACGACTGGCAGGTGCTGACCACGGCGGCGAAGCGCTGCACCCGCCCCCACCGCTCGGTGATCTCGAGGGAACCGTCGCCGGCGCGGGCGATCTTCGCCACGGCGCCGCGCGGGGAGCCTGCATGCAGCGAGCTCAGCGAGGTGCCTTCGGGCCAAAATTCCAGGCCCGACGGCGCGTCCCGCCAGAGTGCCTCGGGGAGCCTCTGCGCCCCGCCTGAAATGCTGCGGTGGCCGTCGTCCGCATCGGTGTAGACCACACGCAGGATCTCCAGGATGGAGTTCGGGAAGTCGGTGTCCCAGCCGCCCGTGCCAAAGCCCACCTGGCCAAAGGCCTCCCGGTGCCCGAACCCTGCCTTCCGGAAGGAGGCGGAGCCGGCGATGAAGCCGTAGAACGTTTCCTCGTCCAGCTCCGGGACCAGTGCGTTCCACAGTTCCTTGATACGCCTGGTGTCCCGGGCCCGGATGGCGTCCTGCATCTGCGTGAACGCGGCGCCGTCGTTCACGGCGTCCTTCCAGGCCCGCGCCACCTCGCGGAAGAATTCGGGCAGTTCCGCCTCGGTGGTGGCGTAGTGCCGCTTCCCGGCCAGCTCGATGACGGTGCTGGAGGTGGCCTCGGCGAGCGGGTTGGGGAACGCCTCGGTGGACAGGCCCAGCAGGTCCACATAATGGTAGAAGGCGCGGCCGGACACGGGGAAGCGCATGCCGCCCAGGTCGGCCGTGACGTCTGGGGCGCCCGGGAAGCTGGCCGTGCGCAGCCGCCCGCCGATCTGGTCCGCCTCGAAGATGACTGGCTTGAGCCCCATTTTCATGAGCTCGTACGCGGCGACAAGCCCGGAGAGCCCGCCGCCGATCACGGCAACCTCCGTCCCGTAGGCTGCGGCGGGCACGCTGCCCAGGCCGGCCGGGTGCGCAAGGTAGTGGTCGTAGCTGAACGGGAAATCGGGGTTCAGCATGGTGATGGCTTCGGTCATGCCTTACGGTACCTTTGCCTCGGGTGCGGCGGAAGCGGCAGCCGGGGACCCGGCGTCGAACATGTCAGTGGTTTCCAGGGACTGCGCGGAGAGTTCGTCGTACTCTGCAACAGTCAGGGCGGCCACGCGGGAGTGCTTGCGGCCGTACCCAAAGTAGGCCAGCAGGCCCACCAGCATCCAGGCAACGAAGACAATCCAGGTGACGCCGCCCAGGTTGACCATCAGGTAGATGCACATGAGCGAGCCCAGGATGGGGGTGACCGGGTAGAAGGCCACCTTGTAGCTGCGCTTGAGGTCGGGGCGGTTGCGGCGCAGGTAGATCACGGCCACGTTGACCAGCGCGAAAGCAAAGAGCGTGCCGATGCTGGTTGCGTCGGCGAGCGCGCCCAGCGGGATCAGGCCCGCGGTCAGGGCGACGGCGATGCCCACGATCAGGGTGCCGGCCACGGGGGTGCCGCGCTTGGCGGAGATGCGGCCGAAGATTTCCGGGACCAGGCCGTCGCGGGACATGGACATCAGGATGCGGGTCTGGCCGTAGAGCACGGTCAGCACGATGGAGGCGATGGCGAGCACGGCGCCCACGGAGAACACCAGGCCCATCCACGGCTGGTGCGTGATTTCAAGCAGGATCTGCACCAGGGCGGCCTGCGTGCCCTCAAACCAGGTCCACTGGCGGGCGCCGACGGCGGCCACGGCCACCAGCACGTACAGCGAGGTCACGATCAGCATGGAGAGCATGATGGCCCGGGGCAGGTCGCGCTGCGGGTTCTTGGCTTCCTCCCCGGCCGTGGAGGCGGCGTCGAAGCCGATGTAGGAGAAGAACACGCGGGAGGCTGCCGCGGAGACGCCGGCGGCGCCCATCGGCATGAGCGGGCTGAAGTTGCCGGCCTGGAAGGCGGTAAAGGCGATGGCGCAGAAGAAGAGCAGGATGATGATTTTCACGAACACGATCACCGTGTTGATGACCGCGCTTTCCTTGGCGCCGCGCACCAGCAGGAACATGGCCAGCAGCACAATGGCCATGGCGGGCAGGTTCAGGAATCCGCCCGAACCCGGCGGCTGGGAGATGAAGTCCGGCAGCGCCCAGCCGAAGCCGGCCACGGCCTCGTTGATGTACTGCCCGGCACCCACGGCCACGGCTGCCACGGACACCGCGTATTCGAGCACCAGGCACCAGCCGCAAATCCAGGCCATGCCCTCGCCGAGGGTGGCGTAGGTGTAGGAGTAGCTGGAGCCGGAGACCGGGACCATGCCGGCCATTTCCGCGTAGGACACAGCCGAAAGCAGGGCCGCGACGCCGGCAATGAGGAAGGAGATGAAGACGGCGGGCCCGGCCAGCGGCACGGAGTCGCCCAGGATCACCAGGATGCCGGTGCCCAGGGTGGCGCCCACGCTGATCATGGTCAGCTGCAGGACGCCGAAGCTGCGCACCAGCTTCCGGCCGTCGGTGCCGTTGCCGGCCTCATGGAGCATCTGGCCCAGCGGCTTGCGCCGCATGAGCTGGGTGCCAAGCCCGACGGCGGGGCCGCCGCCGCGGTTGCTGCCTTGCGGCCCGCGTCCCTGCGGGCGTGGTGCGGTCGCCTTTGACCGCTGGCTGAGTTGATCACGCAGTGTCATCCTCTTGATCCAATTCTCTCGAAAGCCTGCTGGAGGCGCTGTTCCCGTTTCTCAACAATAAAGCTGTGACCCACATCTCAACGTAGTGCAAAACATCCTGTACGCTATCCACATGAGACAGAATGCACTACCAGCCTCCGCTGTGGCGGAGCTCACCACCGGCACGGTCAGCGTGGACCTGGATGCCATCGGGCACAATGTGGGAATCCTGCGGGAACGCACGCGTTCCGCGCACTTGATGGCCGTCGTCAAGGGTAACGCCTATGGGCACGGCCTGCTGGAGACGGCCCGGACCGCCCTCGCCGCCGGCGCGGACTGGCTCGGCACGGCACAGCTCTCCGAGGCGCTGGCCCTGCGCCGCGCCGGCATCACGGCCCCCATCCTGGCGTGGCTCTACTTGGCCACCACCTCCGGCGGCGCCATGGCCGAGGCGGTGGGGAACGACGTCGACATTTCCCTGGGCAGCCCGGCCCAGCTTGAGGTGGTGGCCGGCATAGCAAGCGGGCTGGGCCGTACCGCGTTCATCCACCTGGAGCTGGACAGCGGACTGAGCCGCGGCGGCGCCCGGCGCGAGGATTGGCCGGCCCTGGTGGCGGCCGCACGGGCGGCGGAGCTCAGCGGCTCCGTCACGGTCCGCGGCGTGTGGACGCACCTGGCCTGGGCCGACGTCCCCGCCCACCCGGCCAACACGGCCGCCGTCGCCGAGTTTGAGGAGGCGGTCCGGGAGGCGTTCGACGCCGGGCTGGCGCCCACCCTGCGACACGTGGCCAGTTCGGCGAACATCCTGGCCCGGCCCGAGTTCCACTTTGACATGGTGCGCGCTGGGCTGGCCATGTACGGCCTCTCCCCCGCAGAGCACATGGACCCGGCCGACTACGGGCTGCGCCCCGCGCTCTCCGTCACGGCCCCCGTGGTGCTGGTCAAGCATGTGCCGGCGGGCACCGGCGTGAGCTACGAACACCGCGCCATCACGCACGAGTCCCGCTACCTCGGCCTGATCCCGCTGGGTTACGCGGACGGCATACCGAAGGGGATATCCGGCAGCAGCGTGGTGATGGTGGGCGGCCAAAGGGTGCCGGTGATCGGCAAGGTCTGCATGGACCAGTTCATGGTGGACCTGGGCCACGAGACTTCCGTGCGCGTGGGCGAGACCGCCCTGCTGTTCGGCGACCCGGCCGCCGGGGCCGCGAGCGCCGACGACTGGGGCGCCGCCATCAACAGCCACGGCGACGAGGTCATCAACCGGATCGCGCCCCGGCTGCAGCGGGTGTACACCCATGGCCGCTAGCACCGACGGCGGCACCTCCGGGCGGGTGCGCTCGCTGCCGCTTTCCACGGAGGAAGTGGAGTCCCGCTTCCGCTCCGTGACGCTGTCCCAGTTCCTGGCGGAGCTGCCGCATGAGCTGAAGATCCTGCACGCCGCGGACCTGGACGCCCGGCTGCGCTGGGTGGAGCCCAGCGAACTGGCGGACCCCACCCCGTACCTCATGGACGGCGAGTTTGTGCTCACCGCCGGCCTTCCCCTGATGGACGACGGCGGCACGGCGGACGCGGTCGAGGCCTACGTGGCGCGGCTGGCCGTGGCCCGCGTCTGCGCCCTGGGCTTTGGCCTGACCCCGTACCATGATGCGGTGCCGCCCGCATTGGCGGCGTCCTGCCGCCGCCACGGGATCACACTGGTGGAGGTGCCGCCGTCCGTCCCGTTCGCCGCGATCGGGCTGCAATTTGCGCAGCTGCTGGAATCGGATTCGGCGAAGGTGTTCCGCAGCCTGGCCGAGACCAACCGGCTGCTGATGCGCTCCGTGCTCTCCCCGCGCCCCGACCAGGAGGTGCTGGCAACGCTGGTTCAGCGGGTGCCCTGCTGGGCCGTACTGGTGGGGGCCGACGGCAAGGTGCGGGCGCGCGCCGGAACCCGGCCGGCCGACGTCGTGCTGCTGGGGCCGCTGCTGGAACGGCTGTTCCAGGGCTCGGGCCCGCGCGTTGAGCTGGACAGCTACCCTGCGGAGGGGTCCGAGTTTGTGGTGGGGCACCCGCTGCGCAGCAACCGCGACGTCAACCTCGGCGCCCTGGTGATTGGCTCCGCGGAGCGGCTGTCCCCGGCGCACAACAACATAGTTTCCGCCGCCGTCGGGCTCCTGGAACTGCTCTCGCGCCAGCGCACCAGCGGCTCCCTGGCACCGAGCCAGCTGGCCACCGCGCTGCTGCTGCACCCGGAAACACTGGCCGCCGGAACCTCACGGCAGATAACGGCGGCGAAGGACCTGCTGGCGCAGAGCCTTTCCTCTTCCCGGTCCGCACCCATGCGGGTGGTGCAGGGCGTGAATGTGGATGCGCCGCAGTGGCGCAGCACCGACAGCCCCGTGCGGGAACTGCTGCAGTGGCGGCGGATCTTCGACACCAAGCTGGTGGAAATCACCGACTACGGCTTCGCGGCCGTGACCCGGCTGAAGGTGGACGAGGCGGCCGTGGCCGAGGTGGAACGGCTGGGCTGGCGGCTGGTGGTGGGCGACCCCGTGGAACCCAACGACCTCCCGGCCGCGTATCAGCGGGTCGGTTCGCTGCGGGCCCGGGCCCGGGCCACCTCGGAGACGCTGCGCGTGGATTCGGTGACGTGGTCCGTCACGGGCCTGCTGGGCCGGGAGGCCGGCACCATGCTGGCCGGGCAGGTCCTGGCGCCGCTGCTGGAACTGGAGCCCGAACGGCGGGACGTGCTGCTGGAGGTGCTGCGCGGCTGGCTCACGCACAATGGCAGCTGGGACGCCACGGCCAAGGCACTGTCGCTGCACCGCAACAGCGTCCGCCGGCACATAGGCGCCGCCTTCGAGCTGCTGGAGCGGGACCCCAACGACCCCCAGTCCCGCGCCGACCTCTGGATTGCGCTGCAGTACCTGTAGGCCGGTGGTCGAGCAGCGAGACCCGGTGGTCGAGCAGCGAGCCCTGCGAGCGCGTCGAGACCCGGCGGCGGCCCGGGATTTCGACAAGCTCAATCACCGGCGGCGCTATCCGCCCTCCCACTCGCGGTAGAGTTCCGGGCGGCGCTCGGCCAGGTACGGCACGCCTGCGCGTGAGCCGCGGATCGCGTCCGCGTCCAGCTCGGCGTACAGCAGCTCGGCGCCGATGCCCGCGGCGGCCAGGACGCCGCCGTCGGGCCCGGCAATGATGCTGCCGCCGCCAAAGGTGGTGCCGTCCTCGATGCCGCAGTGGTTGGCATAGGCCACGGCCACGTGGTTTTCCAGGGCCCGCGCCCGCAGGATGATGTTGGGGACCTCGTCAAAGCCGTGTGCCAGGGCCGTGGGCACCAGCACCGCGTCGGCGCCCCGCACCGCGGCAGCCCGCACGGTTTCGGGGAATTCCACGTCGTAGCAAATGACCATGGCAAGGTTGAGCCCCATGAACTGCACGACGCCGGGCGGCCGGCTTGCGGGGGAAAAGGCCTTGCGCTCGTCCCCGCCAAAGAGGTGCACCTTGCCGTACGTGAGGAGTTCGGTCCCGGCAGCATCCAGCAGGGTGGCTGAAATGCCGGGACGGGTGCCGCCGCAGTCCCCCGGCAGGCTGTACACCAGGCCGATCCCGTGGCGGCGCGCTGTTTCCGCCAGCGCAGCCCGGATGTCCGGCAGGCGAGCCATGTCAAAGTCTGCGTGGATGCGCAGCGGCGCGTAGCCGAGGGGGAACAGCTCCGGCGTCAGCAGCAGCTGCGCGCCGGCGGCCGCGGCGTCCCGGGCGGCGTGGTCAATGGCGGCCAGGTTCGCCGCCACGTCCAGCGGGCGGGCCTGGGCCTGCATGAGTGCCAGCAGCATGTGGGGGCTCCTCCTCGTAGGGTTTCCCTCAACAGTAATGCCGGCGGGGTCCGGCCGCCCGGGCGAAAAATACTGCGGCGCAGCACATTTGGGACGATTTGCCCGTTGCGCCGGCGTGGATCTGGGTAGCATCGGCTGTGACAGTGAAATGCCGGCACGTGAATTGACGGCACCCAAAGGAACGGACCCCACCATGAACCAGCTCATCGACTTTGACGGCCACTCGCCCTCCGTCCACGAATCGGCCTTCGTGGCGCCGACGGCCACCCTCATCGGCCAGGCCTCCCTCGGTGAGGATTCCAGTGCGTTCTACGGCGTGGTGGTGCGCGGCGACACGAATTCCATCACGGTGGGGGCCGGTTCCAACCTGCAGGACAACGTGGTGCTCCATGCCGACCCAGGCTTCCCCACCGCCATTGGCGACGGCGTCAGCGTGGGCCACAATGCAGTGGTGCACGGCTGCACCGTGGAGGACAACTGCCTGATCGGCATGGGCGCCACCGTCATGAACGGGGCCGTCATCGGCGCCGGTTCCCTGGTGGCCGGCGGGGCCGTGGTCCTGGAGGGCGCAGTGATTCCCGCCGGTTCCCTGGTGGCCGGGGTGCCCGGCAAGGTCCGGCGGGAGCTGACCGCGGAGGAACAGGAGCATGTGCGGGAAAACGCAGCGCACTACGTGGAGCTGGCCCGCAAGCACAAGGCCATCCACAGCTGACGGCGGCAGGCGCTTGACTAAACCCGCTTAACGCAAATCACAAAACTCGCGTTAACTTCTTGACCTCAAGGGCGGAGTAGGGCACGCTTTTGTTTATGTTCGACGACGAAACCACCGCGCGCCCCAAAGCCGGCCGATCCGCCAATCCCGGATCGCAATCCGCCCTGCGGATGCGCAACCAGCTCCGGGTGACGGACCAGCTGCTGCGCGGCGGGCCCGCCACCCAGGCAGAGCTGTCCAGAATGACCGGGCTGTCGACCGCCACCGTGTCCAACATCGTCAAGAGCATGCACACTGCCGGCCTGGTCAGCCTGACACCCACCACCAGTTCCGGGCGGCGCGCACACTCCGTGCGCTACGTCGGGGACAGCTCCATTGCAGCGGGAATCGACTTTGGCCGCAGCCACCTCCGCGTGGTCCTGGCCAACCGCTCCCATCAGGTGGTGGCAGAACGTGAGATCCCGCTTCCCCTGGGACACGATGCCACGGTGGGCATTGCCGCCGCCGCCAAGCTCCTTGAGGTGCTGCTTGCGGAAAATGGCATTTCCCGCTCGAACCTGATCGGCGCGGGAGCCGGAATCCCGGGGCCCATCGACCGGCGGACGGGGAAAGTCATCCAGGGCGCCATCCTGCCCGAATGGGTGGGCATCAACCTCCATGAACGGCTCAAGTCCGCCCTGAACCTGCCCGTATTCATTGAGAATGACGCCAACCTCGGCGCCCTGGCCCAAATCTCCTGGGGCGCCTTTGCCGCCGTCCCCAACCTGGTCTTTGTCAAGATCGGCACGGGCATCGGTGCCGGCCTGATCGTGAACGGGGCGCTGTATTCAGGCAGCATCGGGGTGACCGGCGAAATCGGGCACCTGACCATCACCGAGGCCGGACTGATCTGCCGGTGCGGGAACCGCGGCTGCCTGGAAACCATAGCCTCCACGGCCACCATGATCCAACTGCTCAGCCGCGACAGGTCGCAACCCATCGACGCGGAGGACATTGTCCGGCAGGCCAAGTCCGGGGACCCCACCACCTTGCGCGTGCTGGAGGACGCCGGCACTGCTGTGGGCCGCGCACTCGCCACGATCTCCAACCTGATGAGCCCGGATGTCATCGTCATCGGCGGGCCATTGGCCACCCTGGGCGAACTCCTGCTCACACCCGTGCGCCGCGGCCTGCTGCGCCACGCCGTGCCCGTGGTCGGGGAGAACACCACCCTGGCCACCTCGTCGCTGGGACCGCGCTCGGAAGCCCTGGGCGCCGTGTCGCTGGTGTTTCAGCACGAGCCCTCGCAGCAAACTTTGTAAAACCGTTACCATCCTGTTGCGTTAAAGGCTTGACGTCAACGCCGCAACCGAGTTGAATCTCCTAAGTACCAAATTTTGATGTACCGCATCACACCCACTCACCTGTTGTGGCTGTGGGGCAATGACAAAGACGTCCGTCTTGGAAAGCGACACGCTCATGCCGTCCGCAAACCCCATCATTCTTCAGATGCAATCCATTACCAAGGAATTTCCCGGCGTCAAGGCCCTCTCCGACGTCTCCATCACCGTCCGCGCCAGCGAGATCCACTCAATCTGCGGCGAAAACGGGGCCGGCAAGTCCACGCTCATGAAGGTCCTCTCCGGCGTCTACCCTTACGGCAGCTACGACGGCGAGATCGTGTTCCAGAACGAGGTCTGCCAATTCAAGGACATCCGGGCCAGCGAGCACGCCGGCATCGTGATCATCCACCAGGAACTCGCGCTGATCCCCGAACTCTCCATCACCGAGAACATCTTCCTCGGCAACGAACCCACCAAGTTCGGCATCATCAACTGGGACGAAGCCCGGCTGCGGACCATCGAACTGATGGCCCGGGTCGGGTTGAGCGAGGACCCCGACACCCCCGTCAAGGAAATCGGCGTCGGCAAGCAGCAGCTGGTGGAAATCGCCAAGGCCCTCAACAAGTCGGTCAAGCTGCTCATTCTCGACGAGCCCACGGCAGCCCTGAACGAGTCCGATTCCCAGCACCTGCTGGACCTGATCCGCGGCCTGAAGGGCAAGGGCATCAGCTGCATCATGATCTCCCACAAGCTCAACGAGATCGAGCAAGTCTCCGACTCCATCACCATCATCCGCGACGGCAAGTCGATCGAGACCCTGGACGTCAAGGCAGACGGCGTGGACGAGGACCGGATCATCAAGGGCATGGTGGGCCGGACGCTCGAATCGCGCTTCCCCGAGCACACGCCCAAAATCGGCGAGGTCTTCTTCGAAGTCAAGAACTGGACCGTCAGGCACCCACAAATTGCGGACCGGCTGGTGTGCAAGAACTCCAGCTTCAATGTCCGCCGCGGGGAGATTGTCGGCTTTGCCGGCCTCATGGGTGCCGGGCGCACCGAGCTGGCGCGCTCCCTCTTCGGCCGCTCCTACGGCCACTACATTTCGGGGCAGATCATCAAGGACGGCAAGGAAATCACCCTTCGCAACGTCCCCGAGGCCATCAAGCACGGCCTGGGCTATGTCACCGAAGACCGCAAGACCCTGGGGCTGAACCTGCTCGACGACATCAAGACCACCACTGTCGCCGCCAACCTCGATGCCATCTCCAAGCGCTCGGTGGTGAACCTTGACAAGGAATACGAGGTGGCCGAGCAATACCGCAAGCAGCTGCGCACCAAGACGCCCAGCGTGGATGAGGGCGTGTCGAAGCTTTCCGGCGGGAACCAGCAAAAGGTGGTCCTGGCCAAGTGGATGTTCACCGACCCGGACCTCCTCATCCTGGACGAACCCACCCGCGGGATCGACGTCGGCGCCAAGTATGAGATTTACGGCATCATCCAGGCCCTCGCCAACCAGGGCAAGGGCGTCATCGTCATCTCCTCCGAACTGCCCGAACTGCTGGGCATTTCGGACAGGATCTACACCATCTTTGAAGGCGCCATCACCGGCGTCCTGAACAAAAGCCAGGCCAGCCAGGAATCGTTGATGAAACGCATGACCGCTGCCAAGAAATCTGCCTAGACCAAGGGAAGAAACAGGACCCCCATGAACGCCATCAAACAGCTATTCGGCGGCAACACCCGCCAATTCGGGATGATCTTCGCGCTCGTCGCCCTGATCGTCTTCTTCCAGTTCATGACAGGCGGAGTGATTCTCACCCCGGACAACGTCATCAACCTGGTCAATGGCTACTCCTACATCCTGATCCTGGCCATCGGTATGGTGCTGGTCATCATCGCCGGCCACATTGACCTCTCCGTGGGCTCCGTTGCCGCCTTCGTGGGCATTGTGGTGGCCCTGACCATGCGTGACTGGCACCTGCCCTGGTACATGGGGATTGTGGTGGGCCTGGTGCTGGGTGCCCTGATTGGTGCCTGGCAGGGCTTCTTCGTGGCCTATGTGGGCATCCCGGCCTTCATCGTCACCCTGGCCGGCATGCTCCTCTTCCGCGGCGCCAACCAATACTTCGGCAAGTCCCTGACCGTGCCCGTGCCCACCGACTTCCAGTTCATCGGCGCCGGCTACCTGAATGAAGTCGGCCCGGACACCGGCTACAACAACCTGACCCTTTTGGTCGGCTTCATCATCGTCGCCGCCCTCATCTGGAGCGGGCTGCGCAACCACCGCAAGGCCGTGGCGCTGGGCGCCGACGTCAAGCCCCTCTGGGTCACCATCACCAAGCTCGTAATCCTGTGCGCCGTGGTCCTCTACGCCACCTACCTGTTCGCCACGGGCCGCCCCGGCACGTCCTTCCCGGTCCCCGGCATCATCCTGGGCGTCCTGGTCCTGGCCTACGGCTTCATCGCCGCCCGCACCACCATCGGCCGCCACATCTACGCAGTGGGCGGCAACAGGCACGCAGCCGCACTCTCCGGCGTCAAGAGCAAGCGCACCGACTTCCTGGTCATCCTCAACATGGCCGTGCTGGCCGGGCTGGCCGGCA